>Ga0070699_100001218_pt1 | contig 23762 bp, 23 predicted proteins | sample KBSK1503metaG_FD_65473 | JGI IMG/M metagenome (GOLD analysis project Ga0070699, IMG submission 65473) | Corn, switchgrass and miscanthus rhizosphere microbial communities from Kellogg Biological Station, Michigan, USA - KBS K1-50-3 metaG | ecosystem: Host-associated > Plants > Roots >...
GGTGGAGTGAAAGCTCCGGTGGCGGCGCTGCCGCCGTCGACCAGCATCGTCCGTGACCCCACCGATCTGCCGAGCCCATTGCCGGCAGGGCCGCCGCGTACGCTGACCGTCGATCTCGAGGCGGTGGAAGTCATCGGCAAGCTCGCGAACGAGACGACGTACAACTACTGGACGTTCAACGGCAAGGTGCCGGGGCCGTTCCTCCGCGTGCGCGTGGGCGACACCGTCGGGCTGAACTTCAAGAACCGGGCGGACAGCCGCATGATCCACTCCATCGACCTCCATGCGGCGACCGGTCCCGGCGGCGGCGCGGTGATGACTCAGGCGCCGCCCGGCGAGACGAAGTCGTTCCGCTTCAAAGCGCTCAATCCGGGGCTGTACGTCTACCACTGCGCGACGCCGATGGTGGCGAACCACATCTCGAGCGGGATGTACGGACTGATCCTCGTCGAGCCGCCGGGAGGGTTGCCCAAGGTCGATCACGAGTTCTACGTGATGCAGGGCGAGCTCTACACTGACCGCCCGTACGGGCAGCGCGGCCACGATGAGTTCAGCGTGGAGAAGCTCCTCGCGGAGCGGGCGGAGTACTTCGTCTTCAACGGCGCCGTCGGCGCGCTGACGGCCGAGCATCCGATGAAGGCCAAGGTGGGCGAGACGGTCCGGATCTTCTTCGGCGTGGGCGGCCCGAATGCGACCTCTTCGTTCCACGTGATCGGGGAGATCTTCGATCGTGTGTACAACCAGGCGGCGATCGGCTCGCCGATGTCGACAAACGTCCAGACGACGACCGTCGCCCCCGGCGGTGCCACCATGGTGGAGTTCAAGCTGGAGGTCCCCGGGCGGTACATCCTCGTGGATCATGCGCTGTCACGGCTCGAGCGTGGGCTTGCCGGCTTTCTGATCGTCGAAGGCGACGAAAACCCGGCGATATTCCAGGGCAGCGGCGCCCCGAGTACGAGCGGGCATTAGAGGCGAGATGACAGAGCCCACGTCGAACGACGTTCTCGATGCCCTTCGCCATGTGATTGATCCGGAGATTGGCATCAACGTCGTGGACCTCGGCCTCGTGTACGAAGTGGAAGCGCGGGATGGTCACGTTCGCGTCGCAATGACGATGACCAGCCCCGCCTGCCCGCTCGGCGAGTCTATTTCCGAGGAAGCGGGTGCAGCGATCCAGGAAAATGTCCGCGGCGTCAAGTCGGTCTCCGTCGACCTTGTGCGGGAGCCGGCGTGGCAGCCGTCGATGATGTGCAACGCCGCTCGGGAGCGACTGGGCTGGAGGTAACCACAGCCGAGGCGCCGCTCGACGCATCGATGCCCCGGCGACGACACTACCGCGTGCGGCTCATCATCATGCCGTTAGGCATGCTCGCCCTCCTGGGCGCGCTCTGGGGCGGTCTGGTCCGTCTGGGCTGGTCCGTGCCGAGCGCCCCCGCCCTGGCAGAGTTTCACGGCCCGCTGATGGTCGCGGGATTCCTCGGGACGGTGATCGGTCTCGAGCGTGCCGTGGCACTCGGACGCTTGTGGACGTACGCCGCCCCGCTGGCCAGCAGTCTCGGTGCCGTCGCGCTTGCCGCCGGAGCGCCGGGCGGTCCCTGGCTGATGACGCTTGGGAGTGCCGTGATGGTGCTCGTGTTCGCAGAGATCCTGAAGCGCCAGATGGCCCTCTTCACGATTGTCATGGCGCTGGGCGCCGCCTCGTGGCTGGCCGGCCACGTCCTCTGGCTCGCCGGCTGGCCTATACATCGCGTGGTTTTCTGGTGGGCAGGCTTCCTGGTCCTGACGATCGCCGGTGAGCGGCTCGAACTGACGCGGCTCCTCCGCTTTGGCGCGAAGAGTCATGCCGTCTTACTCGTCGCGGTCATCGCGCTCCTGGTCGGGCTTGCGCTGACATCGATCGCGCCGGACCCTGGCGTCCGCCTCACCGGCGTGGCGTTGATGACGCTTGCCGTCTGGCTCGGCATCTTCGACATCGCGCGGCGGACAGTCTGGACATCCGGCTTGACCCGGTTCATCGCGGTGGCACTGCTCTCCGGTTATGTCTGGCTCGGAGTCGCCGGGCTTCTGGCATTGTGCTCGGGTCAGGTCTCGGCGGGACGACAGTACGATGCGATCTTACACGCGCTGTTCCTTGGCTTCGTCTTCTCAATGATCTTCGGGCACGCCCCTATCATCTTTCCCGCTGTGTTGGGGCTCGGCCTCACTTACCGACCGACGTTCTACGTACATCTCGGCCTGCTGCATGCTTCACTCGCCCTGCGGGTCTTCGGAGACCTCGTGCCATGGTTGTCCGGGCGCCAGTGGGGCGGGCTCCTGAACAGCCTCGCCATTGTCATCTTCTTCGCCAACACGGCGTACGGTGTGCTTGGGCCGCGCCCTCTGCGCTGAGTCTGTGCCATGCCATTGCTGACCCGTTGGTTCATCAAGTCGGCGCTGATGTACCTCACCGTGTCGCTTCTCGTCGGCGTCGCTCTCACCGCGCAGGGCGCGGTCAAGCTCCCCGCCGTAGTCGACGCGCTCATGCCGGTGTACTTCCACCTCTTTATGGTTGGTTGGGTCACCCAGATGATTTTCGGCGTGGCCTACTGGATGTTCCCGCATGTCTCGAAGGAAAACCCCCGCGGATCGGAAGCGCTGGCCCTGGTAACCTACCTCACGCTGAACGTCGGGTTGATCGCGCGGGCGATCGTGGAGCCCATCCTCGCGTTCCAACCTGCCCCGGCCTGGACGGTGACGCTAATCCTGTCGGCCGTGCTTCAGTGGATCGGCGCGCTGGCATTTGTGGCCAACACGTGGCGGCGCGTTCGAGCTCGATAATGCCGCGCCTCAGCTGTTGGTTCATCCGCGCCTCGCTTGCGTACCTCGTCGCTGGCTTCACGCTCGGCGCCCTGATGCTCACGCTCAAGGCGGTCGCGCGCTATCGAGGGCTGGGGCTTCTGATGACGCCGCACGTAGAGTTCCTACTCATCGGCTGGACCCTGCAGCTCACGATGGGCGTCGCCTTCTGGATCCTTCCGCGCTTCGAGCAGGGTACGAGTCGCGGCGCGGTGGGCTACGCGTGGCTGGCGTTTGTCCTGCTGAACGCCGGCGTGATCCTCGCGGGACTCGGACCGGTGCTCGGCGATGCCGGGTTCATACGACTCTTGGGTCGGGCCGCGGAAGCCGGCGCCGCATTTACCTTTGGGCTCCACGCCTGGCGCCGCATCAGGCGCACGAACTTCTAGAGGGAGGGCACCATTACCATCGAGAGCGCGCAGTCTCCTCGCGCACCGTCGGTGATTTGAGCCCAGAGAACCGTGTCGGTCCTGCGCGACGCTCGGCGGATCGACTGATGGTGAAGGCGCCGCGCTCGCCGCTGGGGGCGCCATCTTGTCTAGCGCGACGCGACGCCCGACGAGATCGTGGGCCGCTTCGCCGGTCGAGCAAACTGCCAGGTCCGAGGCCGAACGTATGGCTCGATGAGTGCGGCAAGCTTCGCCACGATGCAACGAACAGGCGTGCACCGGGACCATCCCCCGAAGCTGAGCTGCCGACACAAGGACCTGACGGCACAAGGACCTTGACACTGGTTGAACATCGATCCAGGATCTGTGGGCTCTCCCCGGTGCGTGCTGGCGGGGCCGGTGCTGGCCAACCAGTGCCCGACGCTGATCAAGCAAGTCATGGATGCGACAGCCGGCAAGACCGACGACGCCTCCAAAAAGGCTGTAGCCCTGGCCAATGAGGCCAAGGCGCTCCACGAGGCCGGCAAGCACGCCGACTCAGTGAAGAAGGCCCAAGATGCGGCCGCCGCGATCAATCTCCAGTTGAAGATGAAGCAGTAGGCTCTTCCTTCGACCCCGGGGTGCTTCCCGGTCTCCGGGGAGCACCCGCACGGTCGCCTCATACTCCAACTGCTGCTGTAGCCGCGTTAGAAAGTCACGCGGTTGCCCTTCGTCTTGCCCCATGAAGTTCTGCGCAGAGCTGCTCGCCCGTGGGGCGGTTCCGTGGGGCCGTCCGGAGGTGATACTGAATCGCCGCCGTGACGTGCGCGAGGGCGAGACGGGCCGCGAGATCGGCCCGTTCAAAGCGCACGACGCTGCGGATGTCGTGCCGCAGCTTGACGGGATAGTGTCCTGCCGAGGGACGCTTGCGTCCATGGCGGTAGCCCCGGACCGAGTAGAACGGACGCAGATAGTCGTAGAGCCACGGGATGGCGTACCGCGTGACGGCGGGCCAGCCGGCAGGGCGGCGCCGCGAACGCCAGCGGGCTCCACACCGCCGACTGAGCAGATCCCGAGCGTGCGTGCGGATCACGTCAGCGAGCGCTGCGTGGACGGCATCGAGATCAAAGTGATCGACCCTGTCGCCGTTCCAGTGTTTCACCGCCGGCGCAATCGTGCGACGCTCTAGGAGCCGGAGGCGCGTTCGCTCTAAAGTCCAAGCCTCGACGTGCGTCACGGAGCGCGCCGTGAGCGCGGGTCGAGGACGACGCGTTAAACGAGCCACGACCCAGAGGCTCCCCGCCGCGCGATGCGGGAGCTCAGCAAGCAGCTGATAGATCCACTGCCCGCGGAGCGCCGTGACCGTTCGGTGAGCCTTCGCGACCTCGTTGGGTGGCCTCTGAGCCAACGCCGCCTCGCGCTGGCGGAGCAGCCGGTCGACCGTCCGAAATGTCTTCCCGGCGAAGCCGCGCCACGCCCCATCCTCCGCCGTGGGTGCGGCCATCCAGGCCAGCGTGGCCATCCAGGACGGCAACTCGAGAAAAAAGCGCTTAATGCACGTGTAGTCAACGCCCGATGGCAGTCCCGTAATGGGGCCTCGGCGGTCTTCGGGCACCGCGGCGGAGTTCGCTGCCATCGCCAGAAGTGTAATCGGTGAGCGCTCGCGGCTCACGAAACCGATGGTATGTGTCTGGACGTGAGGATGGCGTGTTTTCGCATAAAGGTTGGAATGTGTCCGGACTTTCTAGAGCCCGTGGACGACCAAGCGATCGAATCAATCAGCGGCGGCACGGCGTCGTCACGCCCCGCCTCATCGGCCTAAGGCCCGGTTCTCGAAGATTTCCCTGGAGAGTTGTCGAGGAGTCACTGAAAACGACATGCGGCGCGTGGGGTTGGATGACTCGTTGGGTTCGCGACCCAATGCTCGGAACGTGGACATTTCGGTGGCTGGGCAAATGCGGGCCCGCAGGGGGCCCGGAGAGAGATTCTCTTTGGCACCTAAAAGGAGTGAGGAACATGTAGTGTGGGAAGTGGACACCCTGATCGATCGACATGCCGCTCAACCGGGGGGCCCGATGGCGCGCATTACTTCCATCCGAATCGCGAACTACAGATCCATCGGTCCGCCCGTCGAGATCATCTGGCCCGCCAACAAGCCCGTCGTTTTGCTGGGGCAGAACAACGCAGGGAAGTCGAACGTCGTGAAAGCGTGTGAACTGGTGCTCGGCAACTTCTGGCCTGGAAATCACGAACCAGACGATCATGAGTTCTTTCGTCGAGACCGAAACAACCCAATCGATATTCTTGTGAGATTCAGCCCGACCGAACGTCTGGGCGCGCGACACGCCGAGATCGTTTGGCGATACGATTCCAATCTCCCGGAGTCCCCCTATTTCAAGGGACGAGCGACGCCCGGAGGATTCGACGCATACATTCGGGGTGAGGATCGCGACACGTGCATGTGCATTGTTCTGGAGGCCGAACGCAACCTGCGATACCACTTAGGCTACTCGTCCAAGTGGACATATCTCAGCCGGTTGATGCATCGGTTTCATCGCGCTCTCGCGAATCACGAGACTACGAAGGGTCAGCTTGAGGAACTGTTCGCTGGAGTCAAACAGAGATTTGGCGAGATCCCAGAGTTCGGGAACTTTGTCCAAGAGCTGAAGGGACAGTTGGCCGGCCTCATTAGCTCGATGACGCATAAGCTTGAGGTCGACTTCGAAGCGTACAATCCGGTCAACTTCTTCCACGCTCTTCGACTTCAAGCGGCTGAGGGTGACCAGCCTCGTACCCTCGACGAGATGGGCACGGGTGAACAACAAGTGCTGGCCATGGCTTTCGCGTATGCCTACGCCCGTGCGTTTCACGAAGGCGTCGTGCTTATTGTCGAGGAGCCGGAGGCTCATCTGCACCCCCTCGCTCAACAGTGGCTCGCCAAGCGAATGAACGCGATGGCCGCTGACGGGCTACAAATTCTCATCACCACGCACAGCGCCGCGTTTGTCGACATGATGAACCTCGATGGTCTTGTCCTCGTAAGACGGGTAAACGGGACCACGCAAACAACCCAGATTGGCCGCGAGCAGTTGGTCGCCCGCTGTGTAGCGATGGGCGTTCTCCCCGAGCGCATCACTACCGGAAACATCTTGCCCTTCTATGCTGCAAACGCCACGCGCGAGATTCTCGAAGGCCTATTTGCCGAAGTCGTTGTGCTCGTCGAGGGACCTACCGAAGCCTTGGCCCTGCCTATCTATCTGTCGAAACGAAACCTCGATGTTGCCAAGACCGGTATTGCGATCATTCCTGTGCACGGTAAGGGAAGCCTAGGCAAGTGGTGGCGGCTGTTCGTCGCCTATGGCGTCCCGTGCTACGTGATCTTCGACAACGACGGAGAGGATGATCCAACTGGAACGAAGCGACGCGATGCCTTGAGCGCGCTGGGCATCGCGGACGCTCAACACGCGCAATACCTAGCAGTGAACGACTGGACTATCGACGCCAACCTTGCAGTGTTTGGGACGGATTTCGAGACAATCCTTCGTCAAGATTTTCCAAACTACGCGGGTCTAGAGGCTCAGGCGGCGCAACAAGGGATCGACAGCAAACCCTTCATTGCTCGATGGGTGGCCGAACAGATGCCGATCAATGAGGCGCACGTTGGCTGGCAGCGATTCACACATCTCGCAGACAGACTGCGGGCAAGGCTACCGGCTGTCGGCTAGGTCGAGCTGGCACGACGGGGGTTGACATCGAGAAGTGTCCTTGAGATTCTGCTTATGCCTTGAGTGGCCGCCGACGCCCTTGATTGGGCTGAACCAGAAGGCTGACGCCTTCACCACAACGGTTTAAGAGGTGCCAAACATGAAGGACACGCCAGTCCCCTCCTTTTCGTCTCCTGAGCTTCAGAAGGTCCTTACAGACGTCCGCCCAATCTTGGAGGGCGCGGACGAAGCCCGGAATCGAGTCTCGAACGATATCAAAGCCCTTGAGGCGTACCTCAACAGCCTCGCTCTCAAAACCTCCTTCAGACATCCCCTTGGGAAGATGCTCATACCTGATGACGAGCAGCACGCGCCAGCGGCACTCGAATACAGCGGGTCTGCGTCTGGCACCATCCAAGAAGAAGCTCTTGTATGGGGCCCCGATAGCCACAGCACGTCTCGTCTGCTCTACGAAGTTAGCCAGTGGGATGGGTCCATCGATGTCGATGTTCCTGGTGGTCCATACTTCTGGGATGAAACCACCCTGCGGCGCGAGGCGAAGCCCCTCATCGAGACCAAGTTCGAGATTCGCAAGCGCGTGTACCAGCACCTTCCGGCTTTCGTCGCCAATCTAGCGAAGCACCTCGACGTCGGTCAGAGGTTTCAGTTAGACGACGACGTCCCCTTCTGAACTAATATTTCGCGCTTGGGCCGCGAGCGGTCCTCCGAGAGCCTATCGGATCAACGACTGCTCGCGGCTCGGCGCGCAAGGCGACGACCTCGAGACTCAGGAGACTCAAAACATGTCCTACGTTTACATTTTCAGGAACGGCAACGAGAATCTTTTCAAGATCGGGAAGAGCGTCGATGTCGAGGATAGGATTCGAGGCCTTGCTACCGGCAATCCTCGGTTGGCAGTATTCGACAAGATCGAAACTGAGGATGAAGACGAATGGGAAGCGGCTGCGCTCAAAGCGAGTGAGACCCGAATCACACCATTTCACCGGTACGGTAAGCCGGATAATGTTCCGTCGTCGATTCTCTCTCTGTTTCTGAGATGTTACGAGGAAGTTAAGCCGAGCACTTCAAGAGGGTATGTAATTCAGTAGTCAGTCGTTTGAAGTCGAAGCGCGTCACGGCTCCCTCGATCTCTCCTTCAAAAGTCGATCCTTCAAAACTTCGATCCTGCCCGCCGGCGGGCGAGACGCAGCCGCGAGGGCATGGCCGTGAATGCTCGTATTCCGACCTGACCTCGCAGACGCTTTACATCGGGCGTAAGGTGAATACCGAGTCGGGTCTTGACTCGGTTCCCGTCCGGGTTGCCCTCAGGCGAAACGGAGGTACTTCGCATGGCCACTACCACACCCGAGACGCTCTTTTCGCGCGACGTCCTCGGCCGGTACGTCTGCAACACGTTTAGTGAGGCCAAACAGAGCGGCCCATTCGATGTGATCATCATCGGCGGCGGGACATTCGGCCTGGCCTTAGCCCAGGACCTGTTCGATCGCGGCCGGTCGGGAGGGATGACGCCGATCAAACCGCCAAACTACCGGATCCTCGTCCTCGAGGGCGGGCCACTCGCGTTCCGCGAGCACGTCCAGGACATTCCGAATCTCCAGATTGCGTCGCCCTCCGTGATCGCCGCCGATCCAATCACACTCCTCGACGCCCCACGCGCATTCTCGCCATCCAGCCCGTTGCCAGCCACGCGTCAGGAACTGCTCAGCTTCGGGCTCGACGCGCAGCCGTTGCTTGAGAACTGGGGCCTGGCGTGGAACTCGTCGATTCGGTTCGGCGGGCTGGCCTACTGCCTGGGCGGCCGCTCGCTCTACTTCGGCGGCTGGTCGCCTCGCTACCTCGACTCGGAAATGGAGATCACGCCGACGGATCCGCTGAAGGGCAACTCCCCGTGGCCGGCGACCGTCGTGGAGGATCTCAAGGCGCGGTTCTTCCTCGAAGCAGCGAGGCAGACCGGAGTGACGACATCGAACGACTTCATCTACGGTTCGCTCCACAACTATTACCGAAAGCGCCTCTTTGACATCTACTCGACAATCCCCAACGGCGTGCCGCTCTCCGAGCTTCCGGACTACACGGTCGAGGCTCCCGAGGACATCGGCGGACGCCTGCAAGCGCTGCTCGACAACCCCCCATATCCGAAGTTCCAGGAGAGCGTGAAACTCGACGCACCGCTGGCCGTGCAGATCACGTCCCGGCCAGGGTTCTTCCCGTTTAACAAGTTCAGCAGTATGCCGCTTGCGACGACGGCCGCGCGCCAAGCGTATGCGGACTCTTCGGGCGATAACACGAGAAAGCGTCTAATGATCGTGCCGAACTGCCACGTCAAGGGACTTCGCACAAGGCCCTACACGCTCGCGACCGGCGCTACCGTGCTCGAGATCAACGGCATCGACGTGCGTGCCCGCGACACGGGCGACGACTTCCTCGACCTGTCGGGAACCATCGTCGGTAATCCGAACCGGCGGCCGGTCGTGGTCCTTGCGATGGGAGCGATCGAGAGCGCCCGCATGGCGCAGCTGGTTCCCGGCGTGGCAAGCATGCCGAATGGCGCAGTGATTGGCTCGAGCCTGATGGTCCATCTGAGAAAGAACGTCCAGTTCACAGTCCCGTCGTTGCCACCCGGGCTCACGTTGAAGGACCTCGAGCTGACCGCGCTCCTCGTGCGGTGCCGCACGAAGATTCGGGGTACGCCGGTCCACTTCCATTTCCAGATCTCGGCCGCGGCACTTCCGACAGGCTCAGGCGCGGGCGCGTCGGATGCGTTGTTGTTCCAAAACGTGCCCGACCTCGACAACTTTAATCACTTCGCCGACACGGCGCCCGGCGAGGTCGACGTGTCGATCCGCGCCGTTGGCGAGATCTTGCCGAATCCACAGAACACGGTCACCGTGCCGCCGCCGGGCCAGCAGGACATCGACGAGGCCGGCGTGCCGCGCGCAATAGTTATACTCAAGCCCCGCACGGCGCCCGGCGGATTCGAGGGCGATATCGACCTGCAGGTTGTCAATCAGATGGATCAGGTCATCGACCATCTCGCCACCAACCTCTTCCAGGTCCCTCCCAACAACTACGCCGGCGCGGCGAAGAAGGCGCCGGATGGTCTCGGGACCACATACCACGAGTCCGGCACGCTGCGCACCGGCGACGACCCAGCGCGCTCGGTCGTCAATGCCGATGGTCAGTTCCACTTCGTCACGAACCTGTACGCCGGGGACGCCGCGGTGTTGCCGACGTGTGGGTCGGCCAACCCGGTCATGAACGGCGTCGCGCTCCGGCGCCGACTCGCTAAACGACTCATCCCGGAGGGCGACGGCGGCGCACCACCGCATCCCTTCGCGAAGTACGTGCCCGCGCCGCTCACGGCGGGAACGGTTCTCACCTTGTTCGACGGCAAGTCGCTTGCGGGCTGGCGCATGGCGGGTCGAGGCACGTTCCACGTCATCGATGGCGCGCTCCAGTCGGTTCCGAGCTTCGATCTCGGCCTCCTCTGGTCCACCACGCCGATGCCGAAGAACTACCGGCTCGAGCTCGAGTTCCTCGCGCGGACGTTCGAGACGAACAGCGGCGTCTTTATCCGTTTCACGCATCCGGAGGGGTTCACGAACCCGGACAAGACAGTGTTCGCGAACACAGCATGGTCGGCGGTGTTCAGCGGCTTCGAGGTCCAGATCGATAACACCGGCGCCGGTCAGCCGATACCAGGACTTGCAAAACACACCACGGGTGCAGTGTATGCGGTGAACTATCCCGCGGATCCGAACTCCGACACAACGTTCCCGAATGCGACGCCGGGCGATTTCGTCAGCCCGAAGGACGCACAGGTCGGCGGGTGGAACGCTTACCAGATCGACGTTGTAAACGACGTTATCACGGTCGTCCTGAACGGAGCGCCAACGGCGCGCTTCACCATACCGGTCACCAGCGCCGGCAACTCCTGGCCCGTGCCGTACGCGGCCAACCGCGGTCGGTTCTCGCCGACGGAACCGACGTTCATTGGTCTCCAGTCGTACTCGAACTACAGCTTCACGACCGGCTTCCGGAACATCAAGATGACGGTGCTGTGACCAAGGTGGCCATGCGTAGTAAGCCGCAAGGGCCTCGGGGGTGTCTCGAGGCCCTTGGTTCAGCTGGTTGCGGGGGCTTTACGTCCTCCCTCGATCCAGAGCGGGTGTTGACCGAGATCAAAAGCTCCGGGGTCGACTTCGATCTAGTCTCGTGAGTCCGAGATCCGTCGACAAAATCGCTCGACGCTGGCGAGGATCTCGTCGGCGGTTTTGGTCCAGCGAAATGGACGAGGCGGCTCGTTGGTCACGGCAATGTACTCGATGATGGCCTCCTCGAGCGCGCGCGTGCTGCGATGCACACCGCGGCGGATCTGCTTCTCCGTGAGCGTGGCAAGCCAGCGCTCCACGAGATTGATCCACGACGCGCCGGTGGGCGTGAAGTGCAGAGGAAAGCGCGGCCGTTTGCTGAGCCAGCGGGGGAAGCGGCGTCTTGTGCGTGGCAGAGTTATCGAGGATCAGATGGATGTCGAGGGCTCGCGGGACCGCGTCATCGATGGCGTCGAGAAACTTGCGGAACTCCACGGCACGATGGCGGCGATGACAACGGCCAATGACCGTGCCCGTCTTGACGTCCAAGGCCGCGAAGAGCGACGTCGTGCCATGGCGCACGGAGTCGTGAGTGCGGCGTTCCACTTGGCCCGGGCGCATGGGCAGCAACGGCGGCGTGCGATCCAGGGCCTGGATTTGCGCCTTCTCCTCGGCCCACACCACCAGGGCGCGGTCCGGCGGATCCAGGTAGAGGCCGACCATATCGCGCACCTTCTCCACGCAGAGCGGGTCCTTCGAGCGCTTGAAGGCTTCCGTCCGATGTGGCTGCAGGCCGAAGGCGCGCCAGATGGGCTGACCGTGCTTTGGCTCAACCCACCGCGGGCGTACTCCAGTGGGTGGCGTCGCGCGACTTCGCCTCCAGCGTGAGTGTCACCACGTGCTCTACGGCGCCATCGGTGATGCGGCGCGGTGCGCCAGGTTCATCCAGCAACCCGTCGAGCCGCGCGGCCAGAAACCGACTGCGCCACTTGCCGACGGTCTGCTTCGTCAGCCGCAACTCATGCGCGACCTGAGTATTCGTGTGGCCGCGCGCGCACGCCAAGACGAGTCGCGCTCGCTGCGCCAACGCCTGTTCCGTCGTCGGCCGACGCTTAGCGTTCCAGCGCGTCGCGTTCCTCGTCGGTCAACGTCACCACCGGAACGGGGCGACCGATGGCCATGAGCGTTCTCCTTTCTATCGCGAGAACGCTCAGTGCGTACACGTTGTTCCATCTTTTTCGGACTCACGAGACTAGTCTAGCGCGCTCCGCTCGACCCGGCGTCGCCGGTCAGTAGCTGGCCGTTCATACCGAGTGAGCTATGGAACCTGCAGGAGACAGCTAGTCTCCCCGTGGTCGGGAAGGTGACGTCCACCTGTACCTTGCCCTTCGGCGGGATGGTCCGCGCAAAACCGTGCCGACCGAGAGGGTGCCCACACGTTGACCTTCGACGCCACGTCGACACGGCTTGCAACCTTCTACTCTGAACGCCACGCGCGTCTGTGTACATATATCCGCTCAGCCGCTTGCAACGATCGTCCTCCCGCTTGTTTCCTCGTTTGGCGTCCGCTTCAGTCCACGACCTTGATCGCGAGAGAGGCCCGGTAGATCTCCGTCTGGCTGCCCGTGTGCTCCGGGTCGCTATAGCGGTTCAGATCGTAGATCAGCCGCGCGCGCACAATGTAGTCTCCGACCGGGAGTTGGGGCGTCCAGGCGAGGATACGTTCCTCGCCGGCGCGAATCGGCGTTTCGTGCGGCCCCTGCGCGTCCGCTTGCGCGGCGGCGATTGGGTCCGGCGCCTTCTTGTCCTCCTCGAGATACTTTCGATCATCGGGTCGGTTCTGGAACCACGGAGCAAACATCCATGCCTCACGTGCAGCGACCGTGTCGTTAGGACCAAGAACCTCGGCCCGCAGATAGACGGCGCGCCGGTTCGATCCCGTTGGGACCGAGTGGCCCGCACCGACGTTGATCACGTGGAAGGCAAGCCGCGGCTTGCCGTCCTCCGCCTGCACGATCACCATGCTGAGTGCGGTGCGGACCCGCTGGGGCGAGTGGCCGCCGGTCCAGAGATGTCGTGCCACTGCACGAACCGGCACATCGAAGTCCTCGGCAATCTTCCGCTGCGTCCTGAACATGTGGCAGTCCTGGCAGTGCTGGCGGCCGAGCCCCGGTTTGTTGAAGTCCTCCCGCCACTCCAGAAAGGTCTGCGTCTGCTTGCCGACGACACGCTTCCCCTCGGAGTGGCAACTGGCGCACATTGCAGCAGTCTGGATCTTCGGGTCCCGCACGGTCTCGTGCGGGGCTTTGACGTCGTAGGGGCCGCGGATCTTGCCCTCCGGCGTCAGATGGCAGCTCGCGCACGTGAGACCCCCGACCTCCTGCTCCTTGGGTCGGCCCTTTGGCTTCACGATCTCGGCCTTGTTAATGTCCGGGATGTCGAAGGGCTGCGGGAAGTGGCAGACGTTGCAGGACCGTCCGCCAACCTCGATCGTCCGGGCATGCATCGGGAAGGGATCGGTCCCAGCGAGCGCGTGAAGCGTCGGCATGGAAGTCTTGGCTGGCATACCGATGACCTTCTTGCCGTCGGGCGACTCGTACAGGATCTCGCCGTACTGAAGATCGGCTCCAAACCCCTCCGAAAACTCACGATAGATCGCCTTGTGGCAGGCGCCGCAGAACTCTGAGGGAGTCGCCGTCCCTTGCGGGAATTGCAGCATCGCCGGCTTCACCGCCGGGGAAGCCTTGCCGACCTGCGTCGACTTGGCCGGCGGTTGCGCAGTAAGAATCGGAGGAACGACAAGAACCGTGATCGTGGCAACGAGAGGCAGGAACCCGAGGCTACGCCGACTGTTCATTTAGCGACCTCCAAATTCTGGTGCGCATCCCCTACTATCTCGAGCCAGCAGTCCCGGTCGCCCGGTAGAAGTCGCCCCACGACGAAGCGCGTTGCCGAAGCGACGAGACGGAGAAGCCGAACGTGATTCCGAACGTGAACTGCCAGTCGGGAACTCCGCTGGTGAATCCCCGCCGGATACCGGCATCGAACCAGACGTTCTTCGAGGACCAGGGTTGCCAAATGAGCCCCAGGAGAGCCGATTCGCTCTGCTCTGCCCGCCGGGGTTTCTCCCCGTTCACCTCACCGACAAGCCGGAGCCCCGTCGCAACGGGAAGCTCGCCGATTAGGCCCCAGATCCCGACCAGATCACCCGTCGACCGCTCGACGCCAAGCCCGCCGTTGAGGTGAAAGGTGAATGGCCCGAGCTTGTCAGTCAGAATGCCGATTCCCTCCAACCCGAAGTGGCGTGCCTCCTTTTCGGTCGCCGGTAGAAGCCAACTCACTTCCACGGCGATACTGATGCCCTCTTTGTCCTGGAGAATGCCCTCCTTGAGGACCCCCTTAACGGAGAGCGCTGGATCGATGACATCGACTTTAGCATCGGGGCTTCGTCGCACGGCGAACTCCCCGACCGCCTCCCAGTTCTTGAAGACGCCGTAATTGATGACGACGCGGGGAATGACGAAGGAGTTCTCGTCCTTCTCGCGCTCGAGCGTGAAATAGCCAAACTCGATCTCGACCTCCTTCGGATCGGCCACGGCGGCATCCGTCGAGACGAACGGCCGGTAGGCCCACGACGGTGTCGGCGCGAGGAGCCACACCAGCAAGAGACAGGCGCCAACAGCGCTCCTGTGAACGCCTCCGGAGCGGAAGTGATGCATCGGTCTTCCGCTATGGCAGGAACGGGGCCAACCCCAGGGATGGGGACAGCGCCGGAAGATCGAAGCCTTGCGGAGCAAGAGTCCGGCGGCAATGACGTCCCGAAGGGGCGCGCCGACCCCAGGTGGGGCGATCATGACACGACCGAGTCACTCCCAGCTCGTTTCCACCACGACGTCGGTCGTTGCCCCGGCGACGAAGTTCCGGACCAGGGCCGATAGTGAGGGTGAGAACCCTCGCGTGTCTGTGGCGGGCTAGGATTGCCGACACCGCCTCGAGCTCATCCACGCAAATCGCTTCGACTCCATCCGGCGTCGTTCGGCCATCTAAGATCGCGTCAGCGAACCCGGTACCGCGACGCGTGGTCGGGTGTTTACCGTCGTGGTGACCACGCGTCAGGCAAGAACGAGCCGGGGTACGACGACCGACCGCGATTTCACCGACTTTCACGGACCAGCACGCGCAGCGCCACGAGCCAAGCTCAACGCGAATCGTGAGCTTCGGAAGCAGTCCCGGGCGGCCGGTGGTCGCGCTCCCGTTCTGCCCGTGGACCGAAGATCATGAGGCCCGACACGAAGAACAGCAGTCCGACGAGCACGATGCCCCCGCCCCACATGGCGAGGCGGATGACGTGGGGGTTGATGCTTGGCTCATCGGGGATCCACGGGTTCTTCGCGCCGCAGGACGCGCACACCGGGGCCTCGCGCGCGACCAGTGTCGCGCACAGTCGGCAGGGGACGCTGTCAGCCGCTACTTCGGTCATGCGACAACTACGTTAAAGGCACACGAGGCGCACCGCCGGCGTCGTCGTGGTCGGCTCCTCTTCCTACTTCACGAATACCCACTCCGGCTTGAGCACTGGGAACGCGATAAGGCCGATGATCGCCGTGGCAGCGACGAGCAGGGGATTGCTGACCTTCCACCGGAACAAGACCACGAGGCTCCCGAGCGCGACGAGCGCGGTGAGCCAGTCGCCGATCGCAATCTTTCCGAGCAGGACGCAGGCACCAAGAATCGTGCCGATGGCGGCGGCATAAGCGCCCTTGATAAATCCCTGCACGTATGTGTTCGTCCGGTATCGGACGAGGATCGGTGCCACGATCAGGACCAGCAGAAAGGATGGCAGGAAAATGCCGATCGTCGACACGAGTGAGCCCCAGAAGCCCTCGAGGAGGGAGCCGCTGAGACGGGCGGCCACGAGGTAGCCGACGAACGTCGCGGTGATCACGACGGGTCCAGGACTGATCATGCCCATCGCGACGGCGACGAGGAATTCCCGCTCGCTGAGCCAGCCCGTTTGCTGGACGAGGCCCTTCTCGAGGAACGGCACGATGACCAGGCCGCTCCCGAAGGTGAGCGAGCCGGCCTTCAGGAAGAAGGCGAGCAGCTTGCCGAGGAGCTCGCCCACCGTGGCCGGAGCGGCGCTGGCCGCCACGAGCGGCACGCCGAACAGGATGGATCGCGTGGTGGATACGGCCGCGCGCGTGCGAACGAGGAAGCCGTAGTAGATGACGCCCGCGATACCGCAGCCGATGAAGACCAAGGCCACTTCGGCTTGCACCGCTACGGTGATGGCAAACGCCGCAGCCGCGAGCACCCACTCCAGCCAGTCCTTCATCCCGAGCTTGGTGAGCCGGTAGCAGGAGTGCAGGATCAAGGCGATCACGGCCGGACTCACGCCGTAGAAGATCGCGGTGACCCAGGGCAGCCCGCCGAAGTGCACGTAGAGTGCGCCCATGGTCGCGACGATGACGAAGTTTGGCAGGATGAACGCCCATCCCCCGGCCCACGCGCCCCAGAAGCCGCCCCGAATGTACGAGATCCAGATGCCGACCTGGATCGCGAGGGGCCCCGGCAGCGACTGGCACACGGCGATGCCCTCGCGCATCTCCTCCTTGCTGAGCCACTTCTTGTCGCCGACCAGCTCGCGCTCCATTTGGCCCACAAGTGCGACCGGACCGCCGAAACCAAGGACCCCGAGGCGCAAATAATACCGGACGAGCTCGCGGATCGGCACGTGGTCCGCTGTCTTCTCCGCTTCCATCGCTAGCCCTCCCCGGATGTCCGGGAGTGTAATCCTTGACGGGTGGTGTAGCAAGCGTTACGGTGAGGTCGATGCGCTGGCTGACACTGCTCACGAGTCTGCCGCGCACGCCGACCCGACACCGCGTCGGCGTCTGGCGCAAGCTCCAGCGGATGGGCGCCGTCCGGCTGCGGAGCGCTGGCTGGATCCTGCCCGAAACTCCGGAGACCACGGAGTTGTTTCAGTGGCTCGTACAAGAAATTCAATCGTTCCGCGGCGAGGCAACGTTGCTGCGCGTCGATCGGATCGAAACGATGACCGACGAAGAGATCGGCGACCTCTTCCACAAAGCCCGAGGCGTCGAGTACCAGGCGGTGGTACAGGGCTGTCGGGACATCCTCCGGCACCTCGATCGCTACCAGGCGAACCACCGCGGATCGATCCCGCAGCTCCGCAGCAAGCTCGATGGCCTGAAGCGCGAGCTGGACCGCGTCCAGTCTGTCGATTACCTGAAGGCCCCGGCCGGGGAGCGCGCTCGCAGCCTGTGGGAGACGACGGCCAAGCGTCTGCGCGCCGCCGAGACGCGCCCGCGCGCGACGAGCGGGCGTCACCGAACGTCGCTGCCGCCCCGCGGCAGCACGTGGGTCACGCGGCCGCGACCTCACATCGACCGCATTGCCTCCGCCTGGCTCATCAAGCGCTTCTGCGATCCGGAAGCAAAGTTCGCCTTTGCCGACGCGGCCGACGCTGCCCGCAAGGGGATCCCGTTTGATGTTCTCGGCGCGGACTTCGGCCATCACGGCGAGGACTGCACGTTCGAGACCCTCGTCAAACGCTTCGCGATCAAGGACCGGCGCGTCAAGGTGATCGCCGAGATCGTCCATGAGGCGGACCTGCACGACGGCAAGTTCACCCGCAACGAGGCCTCGGGCGTTGATCTCGCGATTAACGGTCTTGTTGAGGCCACGCCGGACGATCACGACCTGCTCGAGAGCGGGATGATGATCTTCGAGGGGCTCTACACGGTGTTGAAGCAGAAGACGTAGCACCTCAATCACGTCGTGACCCTGGAGGAGAAACAATGAGACAGACGACGCTCGCGCTCGCGTTTCTCGTGGCGTGGTTCTTCGCGGTGCCAACTGGATGGGCCCAGAACTATGGCGACAAGGAGCACGCCGAGCTTGCGAAGGCGCTGAAGGACGCCAAGATCTCGCTGCAGCAGGGACTCACGGCCAGCGCCAAAGAAGGCAAGCCGATCTCCGCGAAGTACGAGGTCGAGCACGGCAAGCTGCAACTCTCGGTCTACACGATGAAGGGTGACACGTTCTCCGAAGTGATCGTCGATCACAAGACCGGGAAGGTCGCGAAGGCGGAGCCGATCACCAGCGGCGACGACCTCACGGCGGCGAAGGGGCAGAGCGAGGCGATGGCCAAAGCGAAGCGGTCCCTCGATGCCGCTGCCTCGGAGGCCGTAAAGGAGAACAAGGGGTACCGCGCTGTGAGCGCCATCCCCGCGCTGAAGGACGGTCATCCCGTGACCGATGTCACGTTGGTGAAGGGCACCGAATGGAAGACCGTGTCCGAGAAACTCGATTGAGGACGCACTCTCGTGCGTGCTGCCCCAAATAGGAGCGCACATCCATGAATCTCACACGTCGGGCGATGTTCAAAACCATAGTGGCCGCGCTCGTGGCGGGCACGTGGCGGCCCCGATTTCCCGCGGCGGACGCTGCGGAGGAGCTCAAAGTGCCAGACAATGTGTCCACTGAGACGTTCGACTTCGAGGCGAAAGGGATCGAAGGCTGGACGACGGTGGATGGACAGTGGGCGGTCGAAGAGATGGCTGGCGCGCCAAGCGGCAAGAAGGTACTCGTGCAGCGAGCAACGCGGAACCAATTCAACGTAATCGTCGCGCCGCCGGGCCCTTATACCGATGTCGACGTGTCGATGAAGTTCAAACCGATCTCCGGGCAAGAGGACGCCTCCGGCGGCATCGTGTTCCGCTTCACCGACGGCAAATACTATGTCGTGAGGGCCAACGCGCTGGAGGACAACTTCCGGCTGTACTACTACGACCGGGGCCGCCGTCAGCTCGCTACCGCCAGCGTGAAGGCCCCGGTGCTTGGTCAGTGGCACACGGTCCGAATCGTGGCCGTCGGCGATCACGTCCAGGCTTGGCTCAATGGCAAGCTGTACCTCGACCACCGTGACTCACGGTTCAAGTCCGGCCGCGTCGGCCTCTGGACGAAGGCGGATTCCATCACGGCCTTCGATGACCTCACCGTCCGTGGCGTCACGGGTGGGTAATGAGCCCAACGAAGGATCGTCGGAGTCGTCTGGTCTGAGCCGTGAGTCCCGCCACTCTTCGCCGAACGCGGTGTCTGGCCGTCGCTTTAGGCTTCATGTCAGCGCTCCGCGCTTCTCAGGTGACCGGCCAACAGAGCACCCGCAGTGATGCGCCGGCGCGTCTGGTCGAGACCGTACCGGGGATGCCGCCCGTCACGGACGCGGCCAACCTGTACAGCGAGACCCGCCCTGACAAGCTGAGCGTGACCGCGAGCGGTGCGGCGGCCCGCGTTTACGTGCCCAACCTACAGTCGAACGACGTGTATGTGATCGACCAAGCGACCCTGGAAGTCGTCGATCGCTTTCGCGTCGGCGTGAATCCTCAGCATGTCGTGCCGTCATGGGATCTCAAGACGCTGTGGGTCACCAACAACGCCGAGCATCGCACTGACGGGACCCTCACACCGATCGACCCGGTGACAGTCAAGCCGGGCAAGGCGGTGGCAGTCGACGATCCCTATAACATGTATTTCACGCCCGATGGCCGCTCGGCGATCGTCGTCGCGGAGGCGCTCAAGCGTCTCGACTTTCGCGATCCGCACACGATGACGCTGCAGGCGTCTCTCGCGGTGCCGCAGTGTGCCGGCATCAACCATGGGGACTTCTCCATCGACGGCCAGTATCTGATCATGACGTGTGAGTACGCCGGCCGGCTCGCGAAGATCGACTGGCGTGGCCGGAAGGTGCTCGGGTATCTCAAGCTCTCGGGCGGCGGCCTCCCACAGGATATTCGGATCAGCCCCGATGGGAAGCTCTTCTACGTCGCAGAACTTCGTGCAGGCGGCGTCTATCTCGTCGACGGCGACGCCTTCACGGAGACCGGGTTCATCAAGACGGGTGTCGGCACGCACGGACTCTACCCGAGCCGCGACGGGACCAAGCTCTACGTCACGAACCGCGGCTCCTCGCGCATCGGTGGCAAGCCGCGTGGTCCGGGCGGCGTCGCTGTCATCGATTTCGCCACCCGTCGCGTGACGGCGACGTGGCCCATTCCCGGCGGCGGAAGCCCCGACATGGGCAACGTCAGCGTCGACGGCAAACTGCTCTGGCTATCAGGCCGATACGACGACGTCGTCTACGTGGTCGATACGACGACGGGGGCAGTCCGGCAAATCCGGGTCGGCACGGAACCGCATGGCGTCACGGTGTGGCCCCAACCCGGCCGCTACTCACTCGGCCACACCGGGAACATGCGTTAGAGGGGGCAAATATGACATACGCGATCAAGCCGTTGAGCTGCGACCCGAAAAAGCTCAACGGGTTGTCGGAGAAGCTGATCGTCAGCCACTGGGAGAACAACTACGGCGGTGCCGTCAGGCGCCTCAACGCGATCGGGACGCAACTCGCGGAACTCGACTTCGCGAAGGCGCCCGTGTTCGTGATCAACGGGCTCAAGCGCGAAGAGCTCATCGCGATGAATTCGATGATCCTCCACGAGCTCTACTTCGATAGTCTCGGAGCGCAGGGCGAGCCGGACACGGCGCTGCGGGAGTCGCTCGCTCGGGATTTCGGCAGCCTTGACCGTTGGCGCACCGAGTTCACCGCCATGGGGAAAGCGCAGGGAGGCGGATCGGGATGGGTTCTCCTGACCTATTCGCATGGCGACCGCAAGCTCGTCAATCAATGGGCGGCCGACCACACGCACAGCATTGCGGGCGCGACACCGATTCTCGCCCTGGACATGTACGAACACGCGTATCACATTGACTACGGAGCGGCGGCTGCGAAGTACGTCGACGTCTTCATGCAGAACATCCACTGGGATCACGTGGCGCGGCTCCATCACGAGCACGCGCGATAGAAAGCATCTCCGCAAAGTGACCATCTGAGGAGGTTGGCGCCATGCAGATACCGAAGCTAAAAAACATCGTCCTCGTCGCCGGTGTCGTGATCGGCATGGAGGCCGGGTTCGGCGGATTCGCCGCGGGCCAGGGAAAGGAACAGCAGTCGGAGTCCGACTGGAAAGCAGTCGAACAGGCGCTAGGCAAATCCGGCCAGCTGCAGGCGGGTGACGTGTTCCGGGTCGCGATGCCACGCACAGACCTCAAGGTCAAAGTGCAGGGCGTCGACGTGAAGGCCGGCTTCGCCCTCGGCTCGTACGCCGCGTTCAAGAAAATGGCCAAGGACACCATGGTGATGGGCGACCTCGTGCTCCTCGACGAGGAGGTCCAGGATGTCATGGCGCGCCTGATCGAAAAAGGCATCGCGATCACGGCACTGCACAATCACTTGAACGAGATGTCTCCGCACGTGATGTACATGCACTACAGTGCGCGTGGCGAGGCTGTGAAGCTCGCAACCTCGCTTCATGAGGCGCTGTCCGCAAGCGGGACACCGCTCGGCCAGGCGACCGCGGCCGGGGGTACCGCCGCGGAGGGCCCGTCGATCGATCAGAAACAAGTGGAGACCGCACTCGGTCGCAGCGGTCGAATGAACAATGGCATCTTGCAGATCAGTGTGGCGCGCGCCGAGAAGATCACCGAGAACGGGATGGAGCTCCTTCCGTCCATGGGCGTTAATACCGCGCTCAACTTCCAGCCGACCGGAGATGGCAAGGCCGCTATCACCGGCGATTTCGTGCTCATCGGCCGAGAAGTCAATGCGGTGGCCAAGGCGTTACGCGAGCACGGCATTCAGGTGACCGCGGTGCACAATCACGCACTCGGCGACAATCCCAGATTGTTCTACATGCACTTCTGGGCGAACGACGAAGCCGTCAAGCTCGCGCGAGGCCTGAAAGCCGCGCTCGAGGTGACGAACAGCAAGAAAGCGGAGGGATCGAAATAACACGACGCGCCATTGGCGCAGTGGCGCTTGTCGGCGCCATCGCGGTCTCGTCCACTACACGGACGGGTGCCGCGGCCGAGCTCCAGGTGATTCGGACCTCCAACGTCCGCGACGTTGTGGTGACAATGCTCGGCGCGACGGGGACGTGGAGGACGGGCGACAACACGTTCATCCTGGAGTTCGATTCCGCCCCGCATAAGCGGCTGACTGACGTCGGCATGCCGACGTTGATGGCAACGTTGCCGTCCGCCGGGAGCCAACCGTGTCGGGCGCCGGCGCGCCTCAAGCGCGCCGAGGTGCCGGGCCGATATGTCGGGACGATCACGCTCCCCCACGCCGGTGAGTGGAGCGTGACCGTGGCGTGGAGCAGCGCCGGCTCGAAAGGGTCGACGACCTTTTCGATCCCCGTGCAAGCAACGGCGAAAGGATCACGCTGATGAAGTGCACAGGTCTCACCGGACTGATCGTCGCAGCCCTCGCGGTCGCGGCCTGCCTGCGCTCGAGCCCCGAGGTTGTCGTCTACACCTCCGAGGACCAGGTGTTCTCCGAGCCGGTGCTCAAGGACTTTGAGAAGACGACTGGCATCAAGGTCCGTGCGGTCTACGATACGGAGGAGACAAAGAGCACCGGGGTCGCCCTGCGCATCGTTGCCGAGCGCGACCGTCCCCAGGCGGACGTCTTCTGGGCCAACGAGCCGTTGCGGGCCGTGATGCTGCAGCAGCAGGGGCTTCTCGAATCGTACCGTTCCCCAAGCGCCGACGACATTCCTAGCCGATATCGGGATCCCGATGGCCACTGGACCGGCTTCGCCGCTCGAGCGCGCGTTATCGTCTACAACACCAACGAGGTGAAGGCGGGCGAGGCGCCGTCGTCGGTACGCGACCTCGTGGATCCGCGCTGGAAGGGACGCGCAGGCCTGGCTAATCCGTTGTTCGGGACGACGACGACCCAGGTGGCCGCGCTCGTCGCGCTCTGGGGCGAGCCGGCCGCGACGAAGTTCCTCGACGGAATCAAGGCCAATGGTGTCAAGCTCGTCACGAGCAACGGAGAGGCGAAAGACCTCGTCGTCTCAGGCGAGTTGGCGTGGGCGTTCACGGACTCGGACGACGCTAGCGAGGCAGTCGAGCAACACAAACCCGTCGCGGTCGTGTATCCCGACCAGTCCAGCATCGGCACGCTCGTGATGCCGAATGCGGCTGCGCTGGTCAAGGGCGGGCCGCATCCCGAAGCAGGGAAAAAGCTCGTGGACTTCCTCCTGTCCCGCGACGTCGAGGAGAAGCTCGCGAAGGGCACCGCGGCCCAGATGCCGCTGCACCCGAACGTGCCGGTGCCGACGAACGTCAAGCCCGTGTCGACGATCAAAGACATGGCGGTGACGTACTCTTCGCTCGGCAAGACGATTGACCAGATCCTCCCCTACCTCAGGCAGTGGAGCGGCGCAGGCTGAGCGCGCGGCGGTCTTCGCGCTGGCGCCCGGCGCCGTGGCTCGCGGGAAGTCTCCTGGTTGTGCTGATCACCGGCGCGCTGCCGCTAGCGTGGATGGTGATCGCCGCGATCGGCGATCTCGCCACCTCGGGAGCCGGTCTGGTCTCGTCACGTACGGCCATGCTCTTCGGCAACACGATGCGGCTCGGGCTCGTTGTGGCCGCGCTCGTCGGTGTCGTCGGAACGACGTGCGGCGTGCTGGCGACCAAGACCGATCTGCCCGCACGGCGCCTGCTGCTGGCGCTTCTGACGTTCCCGCTCTTCCTCCCCCCATACATCCTGGCGCTTGGATGGTTCACTGTCCTGGGCCGACAGGGACTTGTTGCGGCGGTCGCCGGTGGGACTGCAGGCATCCGCGCGTCGGACACGTTCTTCAGCCTCAGCG
>Ga0070699_100001219_pt1 | contig 23762 bp, 19 predicted proteins | sample KBSK1503metaG_FD_65473 | JGI IMG/M metagenome (GOLD analysis project Ga0070699, IMG submission 65473) | Corn, switchgrass and miscanthus rhizosphere microbial communities from Kellogg Biological Station, Michigan, USA - KBS K1-50-3 metaG | ecosystem: Host-associated > Plants > Roots >...
ACAACTACGATCGCGTCAGCCGCTCGAGCTCTCTGCCGTATCTTCGCGGAAGCATCATCGTCAAGTTCAAACCGGGAACCGCGATGACGTCGCAGCGAGCGATGCTCGCCCGCGCGGGCGCGTCGACGATGGAGGCACCGCCGTACTCGGATTTCGAGATCGTCACGATCGCCGCCACAGCCGATCCTGAGCTCGCCGCCCAGGCGTTTGCCGCGCAGCCCGACGTCGAGTACGCGCAGGCGCGGTACCGCATGCACCCGATGTTCGTGCCGAACGATCCGTTGTATTCGATGCAGTGGAACTATCCCGCCATCGACATGGAGCACGCATGGGACCTGAATCCTGGCGCCAGCTCCTCAGTGATCGTTGCGGTGCTCGACAGTGGTCTCGCCTTCAGGAACCAGGTGGTGCGCTTCAACATACCGGCGTGGTCGTGGACGGATGGCACGAGTTTCCCAGCGCTCGGCCCCACCGATATCCCGTTCGCCGCGGCCCCGGACCTCGGCGGATCCGATCGCTTCGTTTCGCCGCGCGACTTCATCTGGAACGACGCGAACCCCGTCGACCTCGACGGGCACGGCACCCACGTGTCGGGAACCATCGGGCAATCGACGAATAACGGCATCGGGGTCGCCGGCATGGCGTTCAACGTACGCATCATGCCCGTAAAGGTGATCAGCTCGCTGTGGGACGACGTCTTCGGCAGCCCGTTCGAAGGCACCGACGATGTTGTGGCGCGGGGCGTTCGATACGCGGTGGACAATGGCGCGAGGGTGCTCAACATGAGCATCGGGCGCCAAGGCCCTCCCGCGCCCGTCGTGCAGGATGCGATTGCGTACGCCGTAAGGAACGGCGCATTCGTCGCGGTCGCGGCAGGGAACGACTTCCAGGTGGGAAACGGCGTGGAGCGGCTCGCGGAGTTCGCGCCGCAAATCCAGGGCATGGTCGCGGTCGGGGCCATTGGCCGCGACCGCCTGCGCGCGTACTACTCGAACAGCGGACCGTACATCGAAATCGTCGCGCCCGGCGGTAATCAGCGCAGCGGCGGCACCGTGGGTGGAATCCTCCAGCAGACGTACGACTTCAGCGGCGTCGACACGTATCTCAACGGCGCGGCGCGTTACCGCGCTCCCCGCTTCGACACGTTCGCCTATCAGTTCTTTCAGGGCACATCGATGGCGACTCCGCACGTCGCCGGGTTGGCCGCCCTGCTGATGCAACAGGGCATCACGAGCCCCGCGGCTATCGAGGCGGCCATAGAGAGTTTCGCGACCGACCTTGGTCCGTCGGGTCGCGACGATCAGTACGGCTACGGCTTGATCAACCCGCGAGCATCGCTGCGCGGCCTGGGATTGGCGAAGTGAGCCGCGTTCACGCGTACGGCGCCGCCGTTCTGGCGCTGATCGTGCTGACGCCCGGCATGTCACGCGCGCAAGGCCGAGGGGCGTATCCCCCGTCCAGCACGACACCCCAACTGACCTTTCGCGGCTTCGGCGACGTGGGAGTCACGGTCTTCTCGGCAACACAGAGCTTCAGGGCAATTCTGGGTCGTCCGGCCGGACCTCTGTTCGGCGGCGGCCTGGAACTCGGCCTCCCGAAGCATCTGTTTCTCTCGGTGGGAGCGTCACGGTTCCGACGCACGGGTCATCGCGTCTTCGCGTTCCAGGGGAAGGTCTTCGACCTGAACGAGCCCGCGACCATCACGGTCACACCCCTCGAAATAACCGCGGGATACCGATACACGGGACCCGCGCAACCGGCGACGCGCGCGGCCTCCTCCGCCAGACTCATCCCATACGTCGGCGGGGGCGTCGGATGGCACAAGTACACGGAAACCTCGGCGCATTCGAACGATGCCGACGACGTGCACGCGACCTTCACGGGGTACCAGGTGGTAGGCGGCGTTGAGATGCCGCTTCAGAAATGGATGGCGCTTGCTGCTGAGGCGCAGTTCGCATCTGTCCCGAATGCGCTTGGGCAGGATCCGAACGGCGTCTCGAGCGTCTACAACGAACACAATCTCGGCGGCTTCACCGTCCGCGTGAAAGTCGCCGTCGGCCGGTGACGGCCTTCCGCAGGCGGGTCATCGCTGCGGTCCGCCGGATTCCACCTGGACGTGTCGCCACCTACGGTGATATCGCGGCCCTCGCTGGGCAGCCGCGGGCGTGGCGGGCCGTCGGGAACATCATGCGTGACGGGGCGGAGCCTGGCGCACCTTGCCACCGTGTGATCGGCGCCGGTGGGGCGCTCGGCGGCTACGGTGGGAATCTTCAGTTGAAGCGGGAACTGCTGAGGGCCGAGGGGATTCAGGTCGGGGCGAATCGTATTCGGAGCTTTGCGACAGTCAGATGGAACGGAGCGACCAGGAGCACAAAGACCAAATCAACCACGAAGTTTCCGAAGAACTCGAAGGAATTCTGATTCTTCGTGGCCTTCGTGACTTTCGTGGTTGAAAACTTCTGCGTGGTCTTCGTGGCTATCGGCGGCCGCGTGTCTTCTCGCGCTCGACGGCCTTGCTGATCTTCCGGCCGGCCTCGGCCGCGCGGCTTCGCAGATGACCTCCCACCTGGTTCAGTTCGCCTCGCGCCCGCAGATCATTGTCGCCGCTCGCGCGGCCGACGACCTCCTGGGCCACGCCCTTGACCTTCTGTCCAACGCCTTTGACTTCCTGCTCGGTCGCCTTGCGGCGGAACGTAGACATCCTGTGCCCTCCTCCAGCGCCCGAAATACAAGAAGCATTCCGGACAACTCGCCCAACCCCTTTTCCCGTCTAAACTGCCAGGAGACGTGAGAACCGCCGACCTGGAGCTGGCGGCGCGATGCCGGGCCGGGGACGCCGATGCGTTCGAGGAGCTGTACCGCCAGCACGCCAGACGCCTGTTCAGCCTCGTATTCCGGATGACGGGGTCTGCCGAGGATGCTGAGGATCTGCTGCAGGAGGTGTTTCTGCAGGCGCATCGGAAGCTGTCCGGATTTCGCGGGGAATCGACGCTCGGTACCTGGTTGTACCGCCTTGCGATGAATCATTGCCTCGATCATCTGCGGGGTCGCGGGGCCAAGATGGGCCGCTCCACCGAGTCGCTCGATGTGGAGGACGCGTTCGAGCCGGTGGGGTACTCGCCGATTGTGCCGACGGCCGTCAGCCGCGTCGACCTCGAGCGGGCGATCGCCGGCTTGCCGGAGGGATACCGGGCAGCGTTTCTACTACATGACGTGGAAGGATTTGAACACCGCGAGGTCGCGAAGATCCTCGGCGTCTCAGAAGGGACGTCGAAATCGCAGGTGCACAAGGCCCGCATGAAGCTGCGGGCGATGCTGAGCCAATGAGCTGCGAACTGTACAACGACGTGCTCGATGAATACGTGGATGGCGCGCGGGCCGCGGACCACGCGGATCGGGCGGATGCCCGTCTCGCCGCCTTCGAGTCACACTTGGCGGCCTGCGTCCGTTGCCAGGGGCTGGTTGCCGATTTCGCCACCATCCGCCGCACCGCTGCGGCGCTTGATGAGCACCTGCCACCACCTCGCGTCTGGGCAAAGATCGCTTCGTCTATCGAGCAGGAAGAGCGCCAGCCGTGGTGGGCACGATCGCTGGCGAACACGCGTGCTGCGCGGGTTCCCCTTGCGGCCGCTGCGTTGCTGGCGCTTCTGCTCGGAGGCGCGGCATGGCTCGGCTGGGAGCAGAGGCGTGGCAGCACTCCGCAGACAACAGCGGCGGTGCAGACGCCGGACGCGGGCACCGCGATGGCCGAACAGGACTACGAGGAGGCCATCGCCGGATTGCAGCAGATCGTCGACGCGCAGGATGCGGATCTCGATCCGGGCACACGCGCGGTGCTGAGACAGAACTTCGCCGTGATTGATCGCGCCATCAACGAAAGCCGCGAAGCCCTGTCCGACGAGCCGGCCAGCACCCTTGCCCAGGAAAGCCTCCTCGACGCGCTCGATACGAAGGTCGCGCTGCTGCAGGACACCGTCGCGCTCGCGAGCGAGATCGACGGCGACCGACCGGATGATGCGGCTGGAGCCGCCCAGGTGAATCAATGATTAATGTCTCCCGCATCCTTGCGATGGCCGTGCTCGTCGCCGCCGTCTCGGCGCCGCCGGCCGCCGCGCAGACCGATGTCACCGAACGGTTCTCGAAAACGGCTCACCTGGATCAAAGCGGCACGTTTGATTTGTCCAACATCGCCGGGACCATCGTCGTCACCGGCGGGGGCGGACGCGATGTGACCGTTGAGGCGATCAAGCGGGTCCAGCGTCCGAATCCGAACGCCGCCCGTACGCTGCTGGGCATGATTGACATCGAGGTCGTCGAGCAGGCCAACCGGGTCGAGGTGCGCACGATGTACCCGCGGCCACGCAATTTTCCGGGGTCCGTGGATTACACGGTGTCGGTGCCTGAGGACGCCAATGTCACGATACGGACCATGTCAGGCGACATACGAGTGACCAGAATCGGAGGCGAGCTTCGGGCGCAGACCGTCACCGGCAATGTGGTCGCGGTCGCGACGCGTCGGCTGGGCATGCTGCGCAGTGTGTCCGGCAACATCGAGATCACCGACGCTGCCGCCGATGATTCCGCCGTCGCGCAAACCGTGAACGGCAGCATCACCGTCCGAGGCCTCAAGGCGCGGGCGGTCCAGCTGGGCGTGGTGAGCGGAAACATCCATGTCGAGAACGCGCAGGCGACGCGCATGACTGCCAGGGCCGTCAGCGGTGACGTCGAATATGCGGGAGAGCTGGTGCGAAATGGCCAGTACGAGTTCACCTCGCACTCCGGTGATGTCCGGCTCATGCTTGCAGGGAGCACCGGTTTCGAGCTGCGCGCGAGCACCTTCAGTGGCACGGTCCAGTCGGATTTTGCGGTCGATCGCCGAGGCGAGGATGCGCCTGGACGGAGGGGGCAGGCGGCCGTCAGTTCCGGCCGCGCGGTCCGGGGCGCATTCGGCGACGCGAGTGCCATGCTCGCGTTGCGCGCATTCAGCGGGAACATTTCGATCACACGACGATAAGGAACTCAAGCGATCGACGCTCGCACTCTCCGCAGTTTTGCTTGAGGTGTGACCGCTGAATCGCTATAGTCTGAGCGGCGCCCTGTAGGTCCGAGTTCGAGGCGGTGACCCCGCAATTCCTGATGAGGACAATTCATGCTGCGTAGTACAACGCACGTCCTGTGTGCCGGCCTTCTGGTTCTGACCCTGGGGTTTGTGATGGCCTGCGGGAGCGACTCGTCGCCCACGACGCCGACGCCGAGCCCGGCTCCGGTACCCGCGCCGACACCTGCGCCAACACCTGCGCCGACACCGGCACCAACCCCGACTCCGGTGCCGACTCCAGTGCCAACTCCGCCACCAGAACCGGCTGCGCTATCGGCGTTCACGATTTCGCCGACGCGCGTTCAGTCGCAGCAGGAAGCGACCGGGACCGTGACGCTCACGACCGCGGCGCCGAGCGGCGGCATCTCGATCGAGTTGTCCACTTCGGATCGAGACTTCGCGCGTCCGGCGTCGAGCACCGTAACCGTACCCGCCGGCGCGACGACGGCGACGTTCCGCATCGAGACGACGACCGTTGGGGAATCGAAAGACATCCAGATCACCGCGCGGTATCTGAACGTCGCCATCAATCAGATCCTGCGCGTCACGATTACCCCGCCCGTGGCGCGGTTCAGGGTCACCGGCACCGCCAAAGGTGAAGACAAGTGCTCCCTCACCAATGCGAACGGCGACACCGATTGCCGGCTCGACGCCTCGACGTCAGCCGGCGCCATACGCTTCTACATCTATACGTATTCGATCGGCGGATCGAACGTCACGGACGGCAAAACCGACAGGGTGGGCGACCTGGAGGTCCCGAACGCCTGCGATTTCTTCAAGGAACGCAGCACGTCGGATGACAATGGCGAGAAGTACATAAGTATGGAAGTCGCCCTCGTGCTCGAAGACCGGGAGGGCACGCGCAGTTCGCGCTCGAGCAAAAATGTCCGCGTGTACGTGAACGGGTACTGCGGATACTGACGCCGCGAATGCACAAGGCTCAATGCTCAACGTTGAGCATTGGGCTTTGAGCTTTTCGCGTTGAGATTCCGGACCTATCCGACCGCCATCAAATCGAACTGCTCGTGGTGAAGCTGGACATCCGGCTTCACCGCGATCTCACGGCCGATTGACTGCTTCAGCTCCTTGAACACCGCGCGCTCTTCGTCCTTCAGGGCGCGCGCAATGTCGGGGTTCACCCGCAGCACGAGGCTCTCCCCATCCAGGTCGCCGCTGATCTTCTTCACCTCTGACAGGATCTCGTAGCAGATCGTCGAGCGCGACTTGATGACGGCGCTGCCCGCACAGTACGGGCACGGCTCCGTCAGCACGCGCTCGAGGCTCTGCTTCACGCGCTTGCGCGTAATGATCACGAGGCCGAAGTCCGATACCTGCAGCGCCTTCGAGGGGGAGCGATCCTTCCGCAGCTCCTGCTCCACCGTCTGAAAGACCTTCTGCCGGTTCTTCTTCTCTTCCATGTCGATGAAATCGAGCACGATGATGCCACCGAGGTCGCGCAGGCGGATCTGCCGGACGATCTCCTTCACGGCCTCCAGGTTCGTTTTGAGGATGGTGTCCTCGAGGCGGCCGGCCGTTTTCTTGCCAACGTACCGGCCGGTGTTCACATCGATCGCGACGAGCGCCTCGGTCTGGTTGATGACGATCGAGCCGCCGGACTTGAGCCACACCTTGCTGCGCAGCGCGCGATCGATCTCCGCCTGAACGCCGTATTCCTCGAAGATCGGATAGTCCTTGTTGTGGAGCTTCACCTTCGGCGCCAGGGGCGGCATGATGCGCTCGATCAGCTCGTAGACGCGACGGAATTCCAGCTCGTTGTCGATGCGGATCGCCGAATACTCCTCGGTCAGCAGGTCGCGAAGCAGCTTCGCCACGAGGCTCTGCTCGCGATAGACCACGGCCGGCGCGCGCGATGTCTCGGACTTCTGGCGGATCTCGGTCCAGACTTTGTGGAAGTAGCTCAGGTCCGAGACGATGTCGTCCTTGGGCCGGCCGGCCGCAGCGGTGCGGATGATCACGCCGCCGGTGAAGCCGTGCAGCTCGCGGAATTCCCGGACGATGCCGCGCAACCGGCTGCGCTCGTCGCGCGAGTCGATCTTGCGCGAGACGCCAACGTGGTCGACCGTCGGCATGAACACCAGGAAGCGGCCGGGCATGGTGGCGTGCGATGTGAGGCGCGCCCCTTTCGTCCCTATCGGCTCCTTCGCGACCTGGACGATGATCTCCTGCCCTTCTTTGAGAAGCTCCTCGATTTTGGGCTCGGGTCCTTTCTCGCGGTCGCGGCGCCCAAAGCGGCCCTGGCCCGGTGCGGCTTGCCTCGCCGCCCCTCGGCTATCGCTCGGGGCGCCCCGAGCCACGTCGAAGGGCGAAGCGCCCTCATTCGCAACGGGCGCGGAGGCGGGCGTCGGCGGATCGTCTTCGTCCGTTTCGAGGCGATCGAACTCCTCGAACGTCGCTACGACGTCGGATACGTAGAGGAAGCCGTCGCGTTCGAGACCGAGGTCAACAAACGCCGACTGCATGCCGGGCAGCACTTTGGATACCCGGCCCTTGTAGAGATTGCCAGCGACGCCACGTTGATGCTCGCGTTCGATGAAAATTTCGGCAACCAGATCGTCCTCGAGGATTGCGACCCGTGTTTCGTGGGCGCTCGAGGAGATGATCATCTCCTTGGTCATGCCCGAAGCTCCCGGACGGCCACGCAGAGCGCACCACACGGATCCCTGCCGCCCGCACCAGCAGGCACGTCAGCACGATCCACAGCAGCGCAGTCATGACATGGCCCTTGGAGGGACGGGCCCTCGGGCCCGTCCCCTTAATTTGTAAAACGACGCATCCGTACGTTGAGAATCAGGCCGAACGCCGCCAAGGTTGCAATCATGGAGGAGCCGCCGTAGCTCATAAGCGGAAGCGTCAATCCCTTGACCGGCGCGAGGCCGGCCGACATCGTTACGTTGTAAATCACCTGGAACGTGAAGCTGGCCAGCACTCCCAGCACCAGGTATGCGCCGACTCGATCCTTGGCAAGCCGTGCCGCCTCGAGCGCGCGAAGGATAACGAACAAATACAACCCGAGCGTGACCAGCACGCCCGCGAACCCCTGCTCCTCGGCAAGCACCGAGAAGATGAAGTCATTATGTGCGACCGGAAGGAAACGCAACTGGCCCTGCGTGCCCTTCGTGAACCCTTTTCCCCACGGGCCGCCGGATCCCACGGTGATCCGCGCCTGAATCTGCTGGTACCCCGCGCCCTTGGCGTCCTGCGCGGGATCGAGAAATGTCGAAATGCGCCCGCGCTGGTAGTCCTGCAGCGCGAATTTCCACGCGACCGGCGCGACCAGCACCGCCGCGAGCGCGAGGACGCCGATGATCCGCATCGGCATGCCGGCGACGTACGCGATGGCGAACGCCACCGGGATGAGCGTCACCGCCGTCCCGAGATCCGGCTGGCGCGCGACGAGGATCAGCGGGACCGCGGTAATGCAGGCCGCGATCGCGAGGTCTTCGCGGCGGAGCGCGCCACGGCGGCTGTCGCCGAAGAACTTGGCGAGCACGAGGGCGAGCGCCGCCTTCGCGAACTCGGATGGTTGCAGGTTGACGACCCCGAGATCGATCCAGCGCCGCGAGCCCCCGCGGATGACGCCGAAGAACAGGACGTACATCAGGAGCAGGAGCACCGCGAGAAAAATCCAATGTGACTTGTCGGCAAGCGACCGGTAGTCGATCGTGAGGCAGAGAGCCATGACGAACAGGCCCAGCACGATCCCGTAAATCTGTGTGTAGTAGATGCGGGTAAAGCCGCCGGTCGCGCTGAAAATCTGCGCGAGGCCAATCGCGCACAGCGCGAGGATCCCCGCCAGCATTGCCCAGTCGATGTGGTAGTAGAGCCGGCGCTCGAACATGTCCCTACCTGGTTCCGACGGCGACCGTCGCCTCGGCCACCGGCGGCGGCGGCGTGGCGGGCCGCATCGCGACTGGCGGCGTCGGCAGCGGCGAGTTCGGATTGTCGGTCGGCACATCCGGCCCTTCGACGCCGCGGATCTTCAGTTCCGGCAGCGGCCGCCCTTCCTTCTTCGCAAAAAAGACTTCCATGACATGCCTGGCGACGATCGCGGCATTCGCTCCGTGCAATCCATGTTCGGCCAGGATCGCTCCCGCAATCTGCGGATGATCGCGCGGCGCGAAGAAGACGAACCACCCGTGATCCTGGAAGCGCTTCTCCGTCCTGCCGCGGGCGCCCTTGAGCGAGATGGCTTGTGCCGTCCCCGTCTTGCCGGACACGTCGTACCCTTTCAGCTGCGCATTGTGACCCGTGCCGGCGCCGTTCACGACCATCCACAGACCGTCGCGGATCGCCTGCAGCTTGTCGGGGTCGATCTCGACCTTCGACTGCGGCGCCGGGGCCGGCACCGGAATCCAGCCTTTGCCATCGTTCTGGTCTACCGCCTTCACCAGGTGCGGCGTCACCCGCGTACCGCCGTTCGCGAGCGTCGCCATGTAGACCGCCATCGACACTGGTGTCACCGAGACCGCGCCCTGACCGATCGCCACCGAGATCGTCTCTCCGGGGTACCACTTCTCGTGCATCCTCTGTCGCTTCCACTCCGTCGACGGCACGAGACCCGTGATCTCGTTGGGCAGATCGATACCACTGCGGACGCCGATGCCGAGGAGCGTCGCCCACTTGTTGATCTTGTCGACGCCGACCATGTTGCCGACGGTGTAAAAGAACACGTTGCACGACTGCTCGATCGCGTGTCGAAGATCGATCGTGCCGTGACCGCCCTTTTTCCAGCACTGAAAGAAGTTGCCGTAGAAATTTGCGCTGCCGGTGCAGTGCACTTTGAAGTCGGGGGTGATGACCCCTTCTTCGAGCGCCGACAGCGCGACAGCCATCTTGAAGGTCGACCCCGGCGAGTAGCGTCCCTGGATCGCGCGGTCGTTGAGAGGCCGTTCATCGTCCGACATGAGCGAATTCCATGTGGCGCGATCGATACCGGCCGCAAACGCGTTCGGGTCGTACGCGGGCTGGCTGGTGAACGCGAGCACCTCGCCGTTCGAGGGATCGAGAATCACGGCGGCGCCCGCCGTCGCAATGCCATCCGCCGCAAGCCCTTTGAAACCGTCTTCGACCGCTTTCTGCACGTCGTAGTCGATCGTCAGCTGCATCCGCTTGCCTTCGGTCGGCGGCTCTTCGTCGAGCGTGCGTATTTCACGGCCGAGGCTGTTGACGACCACCACCTTGGCGCCGTCCTCCCCCTTCAGGAGCCCGTTGTAGATCTTCTCGAGGCCCGACTGGCCGACGATGTCCCCACTCCTGAGCGTGTTGTCCGACGCCACCATCGCGTCGTTGACCTCGCCCACATATCCGAAGAGATGCGCCGCCAGAGCCGGGTATTGGCGCGTCGGCACTTCCTCGACGACAACGTCGGGCAACTCGAAGTCGAGCCGCCGCGCCGTGATGGCAGCAACCTGCGCAAGGGATGCGTCTTCGACGACCACGATCGGTCGGTAGGTCGGCTCGCTGCGATGTCGCGCGACGATCGCTTTGACGTCATTCGGGTCGAGACCGGCGACCGCCGACAACAGCCGGACCGTGCGGTCCATATCCTTGGTGTGTTCGCGAACGATGGAGATGGTGAAGGAATGGCGGTTCTCGACGAGCACCTGTCCGGTGCGGTCGTACAGGATGCCGCGCGGCGCGCGCAGCGCCAGCGTCCGCTGGTGATTGTTCTCCGCCATCTCCTCGAACTTGGCGTGCTGCACGATCTGCAGGAGCCAGAAGCTGATGGCGAGCACGGCGAACACCATGACGGCGCCGACCTGCAGTACGGTCAGACGAACAGTGATGCGGCGGCGATCTTCGGTGACGGCCATATGTATGTCTTCGGGCGGGTCCAAAGACCCGCCCCTACACTGCGTGTTAACGACTCCCGCACGGGCGTGCTAACGCCTCGCGCGTTTCGAGAACCTTCGGCGATCCATCGCGCCGGGAAGCGCCTCGATGATCGTGAACGCGACCATGCCAACCACCGCGTTCGCAACCGACTGACTGAATACCGCCACCCAGGGCGAGGGAAACTCCCGCAGCCCGAGCAGCACATACAACCCCATGAACAACGCGGCGTGGACGATGGTCGCTGCAACGAACATCACGAAGCGCGGAAACGCGGCCGTCACGATGAACTGCTGGCCGATCACGCCGGCCGCGAAACCCACGATCGTCTTCGCCAGGCCACCGATGCCAAGAGTACCGCTTGAAAGCGCATCCTGCGCGATGCCCGCGACGCTCCCGGCGAGCATCCCGGTGACCGGCCCGGTGGTGAGCGCAACATAGACCACCACGATGAGCACGAGGTCCAGCGTCACGGTCCCCCGGACCACGAATCGAGCAAGGCTCGACTGCAACGCGAGCGCCAGAGCTATCGCGATGAAAACGCCGGCCGTTTTCACTCGTGATCCTGGTTTGAACCGGGAGCCGCGACAGCGCCAGGGACCGCTGCCGCCGGCGTCTGTACCACGAGCACCGCTTCCAGCGCCGAAAAATCCACGGCGGGGCGAATCACAATCGTGCTGTACACGCCCGCGCCCCGCTCTACTGATTCTATCTGACCTATGACAAAGCCCTTAGGGTAAATGCCGTCGATGCCTGAGGTCACGACGGTGTCACCCACCTTGACGTCCGCCGAACCGGCCACGTAATCCATCCTCATCTGCTCCGCGCCCGAGCCGATGACGACTCCTTGCGCTCGCGTGCGCTCGATGATCGCCCCGGCCGCCGCACTGCGATCGATGAGAAGCTGAACCTTTGACGCCCTGCCAGCCGGCAGGATGATCCTCCCGACGACTCCTGCCGGCGCAATCACCGCCATATCCGGCCGAAGCCCCTCGTTCGTTCCCTTGTCGATCGTGATCGTCCTGAACTCGGGACTTGCGCCGCCGGCGATGACACTCGCGGCGGTCGTCGACAAGGTGACGCTCGTCTTGAGTTTCAGCAGGTCCTGCAGCGTTCGCGACTGCTCCGCGACGCCACGCTCCTGCTGCAGCCGGACGCGCAGCTCGGAGAGCTCCTCTTTCAGCCTGGTGTTGTCGGCGCGCACCTGTTGGAGCGCAAAATAGTCTTGCCACCAGAGCCGGACGTCGTCGCCCATCGCGTTCGAGGCTCGCTGCACTTCGGAAAAAGCACCGAACACGACCGCCTCGAACAGCGGCACGCCCCGGTTGGTCGTGACCTGCGTGGAAATCAGGATGACGTGGCCGACAATCAACGTGAGGAAGAGATAGCCGGTACGCTGGCGGATATCGACGAGGGCCATTCAGTAGCACGCAGCTGGCAGCATGCAGCTGGCAGTGAAAAGCACGATGAAGATCTGCCGGCTGCCGGCTGCCGGCTGCCGGCTAGTCAATCGAAATCTTCCTCAACAGGTTGAAGTCCGACAGCATCTTGCCGGCGCCGAGCACGACCGACGACAGCGGATCCTCCGCCATCGCCAGCGGCAACCCCGTTTCCTCGCGAAGCCGTTTGTCGAGGTTCTTCAACATCGAGCCCCCGCCCGTGAGCACGATGCCCCGATCGACGATGTCGGCTGAAAGCTCCGGCGGCGTGCGCTCGAGCGCGACGCGGACGGCGTCGACGATGACGTTCACCGTTTCGGCGAGCGCCTCGCGAATCTCCTCGTCGCTGATGGTGATCGTCTTCGGTACGCCTTCGATCAGGTGCCGGCCCTTGATCTCCATCGTCATCTTCTCTTCGAGCGGGAAGGCCGAGCCGATCTCCATCTTGATTTGCTCGGCGGTGCGCTCGCCGATCAGGAGGTTGTACGTCTTCTTGATGTACTGGATGATCGCTTCATCCATCTCATTGCCGGCGACACGCACGGCCTTGCTATAGACGATACCGGCAAGCGAGATGACGGCGATGTCGGTCGTGCCGCCGCCGATGTCGACGATCATGTTGCCCGACGGTTCGGTGATCGGCATGCCCGCGCCGATCGCCGCCGCCATCGCCTCCTCGACCAGGTGCACCTCACTCGCCTTCGCGCGGTAGGCGCTGTCCTTGACGGCCCGTTTCTCAACCTGCGTGATTTCCGAGGGAACGCCGATGACGATCCGGGGGCGCACCCACACGTTGCGGTTGTGCGCCTTCTTGATGAAGTAGGTCAGCATCTTCTCTGTGACTTCGAAGTCCGCGATGACGCCGTCCTTCATGGGCTTGATCGCCACGATGTTGCCAGGCGTACGGCCGAGCATCTCCTTGGCATCCTTGCCCACCGCCTCGACGCGGCCATTGATCTTGTTGATCGCGACGATCGAGGGCTCGTTGACGACGATGCCCTTCCCGCGCGCGTAGACGCAGGTATTCGCGGTGCCCAGGTCGATCGCGAGATCACTCGAAAACAGGGAAAAAAACGAGCCCAGAGCCAAGTCGCATACTCCTCTTCAGAAGGCGGACGCCTCCTGAGCAATGTGAATCCCGTTCTTCCCCGCTTCCTTGACCCGGTACATCGCCTTGTCGGCGGCTCGCAGTAACTCTTCGGCAGATGCAGCCACATCCGGCAGGGTCGCGACCCCGATGGAGGCGGTCAAGTGTATGGATAAGCCGTCGGACGCCAGGAATTGGCACGCGCCGATGCGGTCCCGGATACGCTCCGCCACCGACACGGCGCCCTCGCTGCCGGTGTCAGGCAGAATCACAGCAAACTCGTCGCCGCCGAACCGGGCCGACACGTCGGTCTCGCGGGCGCTGCGGTGGACGATGACGCTGGCCTCGACAATCGCTTTGCTGCCAGCCTGATGGCCGTGGGTATCGTTGACCTGCTTGAAACCGTCCAGATCGAGGAACAGGAGCGATAGCGGACGGCCGCTGCGTGAGGCGCGCTTCGATTCGCGTCGCAGCACAAGGTTGAGGTAGCGCGAGTTATACAGCCGCGTCAGATCGTCGGTTACCGACAATGCCTCCGCCTTCTGCAGGGCAATCGCGTTGTCGAGCGCAATCGCCGGCGGCTCGAGAATCGAGCGGAACGACAGCGCCAGCGCCGGACCGAGCGCCGGAACCGTGGCAGAGGGGACCGGATCGAGTCCCACGAGGGCCCCGACGGTGTGGTGACGGCAGACCAGTGGAAATCCGATGACGCTGCCGCTCGCCCCTTTGGGGGCGCGGCTGTCGCGTGCCAGATCGCCTGCAACAAATTCCGAGCCGTTGCGCATCACCCAGTTGCCAGCCGCCCAGATCGACGGCGTCAGGTTCGGGGTCAGACCCTCCTCGGCAATGACGCCGAGCGCACCGTTGACATCATGGGCGATGACCGCCCAGCAGGGAGCGGGGATCCACGAGCGCGCCTGATGAACCAGCCATCCAGCGACCTTCTTGGGATCCAACGTCGCGTTGGCCTCGCGGACGGCTTCGATCATCGTCTCGCGGCGGTCGAGTTGAGTTCGTAGCATTCGCAGGCGCCCTTTGAGTCGCGTGGCGAGATCGGCACGGCGAGTACCACGCCCCACGTCATGAGGAAAGTCAGAATTGGCGGAGATAGGTGTCACCGCAGACAGGGGCGGGAGCGAACTCGGACATGGGTGGCGGCGTGACGGCCGCTAAGTCCTTCTAAACCGGTCAAATATACCATGAAACCGTTGCGGGCCCGCGGTCGTCTAGCGTACGATGAGAGGCTTCAACACGCGCGAAGGGATGAAATCATGACGATGCTCGACCGAATGCGGCGGCACAAAAACTGGCTCAAGTGGAGCCTTGCCCTGGTGGTGCTGACATTCATCGCGTTTTACATCCCAAGTTTCCTTGACACGACCGGGACGTCGGTAGGCGCCTCCTCGACGGATGTGGTGGCCACCGTCGACGGGCACGACATCAGGGGCCTCGACTTTCAACGGCGTTACCAGACCCAGATTCAGTCGTACCAACAGGCGTACGGCGCCGGTGTCAACGAACAGCTGCTGCGACAGCTCGGGATCGATCAGCAGATCCTTCAGCAGATGGTCGACGAGCAGGCGGCGCTGACCGAAGCCGAGCGCCAGGGCATCCGCGTCAGCGACGAGGAGCTCGCGCAGCAGATCTTTGCGATTCCCGGGCTCCAGGAAAACGGCCGCTTCATCGGCGAGCAGCGGTACGAGCAGCTGCTCGCGAGCCAGTACCCGCCGATGACCAAGGGCGATTTCGAGCAGAACCTCCGCCGCAGCATGATGATCGACAAGCTCCGGTCGGCGCTGACCAACTGGATGGCGGTGTCGGAAGCGGACCTCGAGCGCGAGTACAAGGCGCGGAACGAGAAGGCGAAGCTGCAGGTCGTGGCGCTCACGGCGGACAAATTCCGGGACAAGGTGACGGTCACCGACGCGGACGTGGCGTCCTACTACGAGGCGCACAAGGCGGAATACCGCAAGGGCGAACAGCGCAAGGTGCGCTATCTCCTGCTCGATCGCGACCTGATGCGCTCGCGTATTACCGTATCGCCGCAGGATGTGGAGACCTACTACAACGCCAACCTCCAGCAGTTCCAGACGCCGGAACAGTTGCGCGCGAGCCACATTCTCCTGAAGACCGACGGCGGCAAGGATGAAGCCGCGGTCCGCAAACAGGCCGAAGACATCCTCAAGCAGGTCAAGACGCCGGGCGCCGATTTCGCGGCGCTTGCGAAGAAGTACTCGGAAGACGAGGGATCCAAGGCGACCGGCGGCGATCTCGATTACTTCTCGAAGGGGCGCATGGTGCCCGAATTCGAGAGCGCGGCGTTCTCGATGCAGCCCGGACAGATCAGCGACCTCGTGAAATCGCAGTTCGGGTTCCACATCATCAAGGTCGTCGACAAGAAGCCCGCGACCACGCGCACCCTCGACGAGGTGCGCGCGCAGATCCTTGACACGATTACCTCGCAGCGGGTCGATCAGCAGATTACCGATCGCACTCGCGACCTCGACTCGCGGATTACCAAGCCCGCGGACCTCGATGCGATTGCGAAGGAATCAGGCGTGACGGCCGCGGAGTCGGACTTCTTCGCGCGCGACGAGCCCGTGCCCGGCATCGGCTCGGCGCCGCAAGTGGCCTCCTCTGCGTTCGAGCTGAAGGACGGCGAGGTCAGCAAGGCGCTGCAGTCGCCGCGCGGTGCGGTGTACATCACGGTGACGCAGAAGCGCGATCCGTACGTGCCGATGCTGGAAGAAGTGAAGGGTCGCGTGCGCGAGGATGTCGTCAAGGTGCGCGCGGCGGAACTGAGCAAGCAGAAGGCCGCGGAGATTGCGAGCGCGCTGCGCTCGGCTAGGGATTTTGCCGCGGCCGCCAAGGCGCAGGGGCTGGAGGCCAAGGAAACGGCGCTCATCGCGCGCGGGTCCCCGCTTCCCGACATCGGCGCCAGCGCCGACGTGGACAAGGTGGCGTTCAGCCTGCCGGTCGGCGGGGTCAGCGATCCAATCCCGACCACCATCGGTACGGTGATCGTACGCGTCGCCGAGCGCGCGGATGTGACGCCTGACGCCTTCAAACAGGCGCGGGAGACGTTCCGCACACAGCTGCTGAACGAGCGCCGCGAGCGCTTCTTCTCGTCTTACATGACGAAGGCCAAAGAGGGCATGAAGATCCAGGTGAACAACGACGTCGTGCGGCGGGTGCTGGGGACGTAAGGCAAATCCCAAATCCCAACCCCAAGGAGTCCGGTCTCCCGAACGTGTTCTTCTTGGGAGTTGGGAATTGGACGTTGGGAATTTCCTAACGCACGAACGTGAACGGCATGAGCGCCAGCGGCTCGCCGCGACGGAACGACGTCACCGGCGCGAGGAGCGAAGCGGCCGCCTGGCGCTGGGCAGCGTTCATCAACGTCCCCCACGAGCCCAGCGCGGACGACGAACGGCCAAGCTCGGTGATCGCTTCGAAGAAGCTGCGCCGCGCTGAATACACGACGAGTTCCACTTCTTCGTCGGCCGGGATGTGCGCGCGCTCCTTGGCGATCGACACCGCAGTGTCGAGCCCGCCCAGCGCGTCGACGAGACCCCGGTCTTTCGCCTGCGCGCCGGTCCACACACGACCTTGCGCAACCGCATCGATCCGGTCCGGGGTCGAATGCCGGCCATCAGCGACCTTGGTGATGAAGCCCTTGTAGAAGCCGTCCATGTACTGGCCGACCTTCTCGCGCTGCTCGGGCGAGAACCGCGCGAACGGCGAATAGATATCCGCATTCTTCCCCGACTTCACGGTCTGCGTCGCGACGCCGACCTTGGTGAGGGTGCTGTCGATGACGAACTTGCCGGCAAAGATCCCGATCGAGCCGGTCAGCGTTCCAGGCTGCGCGACGATGACGTGACCCGGCACCGAGATGTAGTAGCCGCCGGACGCCGCCAGGTCCGACATCGAGATGACGAGCGGCCGTGACGGTTTCTGGTCGCGGGTGATCATCAGCTCACGCCACATGACGTCGGACGCCACCGAGGATCCTCCGGGGCTGTCGACGCGAAGGACGATCGCTTTGATCGCGTCATCGTTCCGCAGCCGCCGGAGCTGCTCGACGAAGGTGTCCGATCCGACGACGACGCCGTTGCCGGGGTCGTAGCCGCTCTTGCCCGACGCGATCACGCCCGAGGCATACACGAGCGCGATCCTGGACTGCGGCCGGACGCCGAGCGATCGGGGCGTCACCCGCTGATAGTCATTCCCTTCCACGCGCCGCATCTCGCCGCCCTGCCGCAGCTGCGGCACCCGATCGTCGAGCTGATCTTCGTAGGCGAGCGCGTCGACGAGACCGGTGCGCACGGCGTCCTCCGGCGCAAACGGACCCTGATCGAGCAGCTGTCGGATCTCCGCCTCGGTCTTTTTCCGGGCGCCGGCGATACCCCGCACGAGCTGCGCGTACATATCCGCGTTGAGCGCCTCGGTCATCTCGCGATGCGCGGGCGTGAAGCCTTTCTCGGTGAGCTGGTTCACGGCGGTCTTGTACGCGCCGATCTGGAGAAAGTCCGGATACGCCCCAAGCTTGTCCAGCGTGCCGCGCAGAAACACTTCATACGACGCGACGCCGGTGAGGTCGAGCGCGCTCGTCGGCAGCAGGAATACGCGGTCCGCGGCGCTGGCAAGGTAATACTCGCGGTCGCCGCCATACTCGAGAAAGGCGACGACAATCTTCCCCGACTTGCGGAAGTCGAGCACCGCGTCGCGCAGCTCCTGAACCTTGGCCCAGAACGGCGACTCGAATGAGGACGGCACGAGCAGGACGCCGGTGATGCGTGGATCGCGCTTCGCGAGCCGCAGGCTCTCGACGAAGCTGCGGACCGTCGTGACGTTGCGGCCGATCAATTGGCCGACCACGTCATCGGGGACCGTTTCCTGCAGCTCGCCTCCTGGCCGGAGCACGAGCGTCGAATCGTCCTCCATCGATGGCCCGCGGGAGACGAGCAGGTAAACGAACACAATGCCGGTCACGGAGACGATCACGGCGAGCGCGATGAAACTCAGAACGAAGACAACGCCGCGGCGAAGGGCCACGAGACCTCCTCTTTAAGAAACTCCCAATCCCCAACTTCCAACTCCCAAGATACACAAAAGTCGGCGCGACAAGTGCGCAAACCTTGGGAGTTGGGAGTTGGGAGTTGGGAGTTGCGAATTGGAGGTTGAGAGTTGGAGGTTGGGAGTTGGTAAGCTCAGCATGCTGCCCGTGGACGAAATCATTGGCGGTCGCCACGTATAATCGCGTGATGGCGCGAGTGTCGACGGCCGTGCTCGTCAGCATGCTTGCGGCCTGTACGGCACTGCTCGCCGCGCGCCAATTCTCCAGTCCCACCGTCTGCGATCCGGACAATGGCGGTCTCGCGCTGACCGCGGGCTTCTGTGCCGCCGTTGTTGCCGACCGCCTCGGCCCCGCGCGCCACATCACCGTTGCTCCAAACGGCGACCTGTATGTGGAGCTCCACGACGACAAGGCGCCAGGAGGCTCGGTGATTGCGCTACGCGACACGGACGGCGATGGCCGGTTCGAGGAGCAGCAGCATTTCGGCCCGGGCCTTGGTGGTACGGCCATCGCGTGGCGCAACAACCAGCTGTATGTCGGGGCGGACGCGAAGATCGTACGGTTCCAGATGGACGGCGTCGCCCTCCTTCCGATCGGACCTCCTGAGGTCATCGTCGACGATCTTCCGAACGCCGGCGGTCACTCGGCAAAGTCATTCGCCTTCGGTGAACACGGGGAAATCTACGTGCACGTCGGCGCGCCAACCAATAACTGTCAGACCCGCGATCGCGTGGCCGGCGTCCCCGGACGACGCCCGTGCTCCGATCTCGCGCTCGGTGCGGGCATCTGGCTGTACGAGGCCGATCGTGTCGGCCAGGTGCACTCGGCCGACAACCGGTTTGCGACAGGAATCCGGCACACCGTCGGTGTGGCGTGGAACACGACCACGCATTCGCTCTGGGCGGTGCAAAACGGCCGCGATCAGCTCGATCTGTGGCCCGGGTTCGACGGGATGAGGAACGCCGAGCTGCCGGCGGAAGAACTGCAGGAAATCAAACAAGGCGCGGACTACGGCTGGCCGTACTGTTACTTCGATCCGCTCCTGAACAGGCGCGTGGTGGCGCCGGAGTACGGCGGCGACGGGCGGGCGGTTGCCGATTGCGCGAATTACACGAAACCGGTCGCGACCTTCCCTGCGCATTACGCGCCGCTCGACGTGCTCTTTTACACGGGGACGCAATTCCCGGAGCAATATCGCGACGGCGCGTTCGTCGCGTTCCACGGATCGTGGAACCGTTCGCCGCTGCCGCAGGCCGGGTACAACGTGATGTTCCAGCCCCTCAACTACGACGCCTCCACCGGAACGGCTCACGTTTTTGCGGACGGATTCGCGGGCACGCCACGGCCCTCACCTGGGAACGCGCAGCACCGCCCGGTGGGACTCGCGCAGGCGCCGGACGGGGCGCTCTACGTGTCGGATGATTCGGGCGGTCGAATTTGGAAAATCAGCTACGCGGGGATGCGGTGATGGGGAGAGGTGCGAGGGGTGCGAGACGTGCGATGGGTGCGGCGCTGCTGCTCTGCGGTGTATTGACTTCGTGTGGCGGAGACAACATGGGACAGTCGAATATCACTCAGTTGATGAAACAGGACGCAAAGACCGGCACCGGCGCGGAAGCCGCGCCGGGACAGCAGGTGCAGGTGCACTACACCGGCTGGCTGTACGACGAAGGACGCGGCGATCACAAGGGCCGTAAGTTCGACAGCTCGCGCGACAGGAACGAGCCGTTCTCGTTCCGTCTCGGCGCGGGCCAGGTGATTTCCGGGTGGGACCAGGGGGTCGCCGGGATGCGAGTCGGCGGCCAGCGCACGCTCACCATTCCGCCGGACCTTGGCTATGGCGCGCAAGGCGCAGGCGGCGTGATTCCCCCGAACGCGACGCTCGTCTTCGACGTCGAGCTCCTGGATGTCAAATGACGCCGGCGCGAAGATCATCGACGTCGAAATCGCAGAGCTGAGCGCTGCCGGCGACGGCGTCGCATCCGCCGGACGCCTGCGCATCGCGGTGCCGTTCACCATCCCCGGCGAGCGCGTGCGCGTCCGACTCGATCCCGGCCGCAACGGGCGCGTCTATCCCGCCCTGCTTGAAATCCTTCACGCCTCACCGCACCGTGTTCGCGCACGGTGCATCCATTTCGGTCCGGACGCCGAGCCAGGCCTTGGCGCCTGCGGCGGCTGCGCGTGGCAGCACATCGCCTATCCGGAGCAGCTCCGGCTGAAAACCGCCCTCGTGAACCGGCTCGTTGGCTCCGCGATGCCCGGCGCGCCGCGTGCGCAGGAGACGCTGCCGGCAACACCGCTCGACCGGCCGTGGGGGTACCGCAACAAGGTGCATTTCGTGTTCGGTAACCTCCGTTTCGGTGGACGTCGCCACGATACAACGCTGGTCATGGGGCACTACGCGCGCGGTTCACGCCGCGTCATCCCCGTGCGCGAGTGTCCGGTCCACGACGAGCGTGGCAACGCGTTCGCGTTCCGTGCGCGCGACACGTTTGCCTCAGCCGCCCTGAGCGCAGCCGGCGCCGATGGCGGGGTGCTCCGCAGCCTGGCCGTACGTGTCGGATGCCACACGGAAGAGCTCATGGCGACGGTCGTCGTCTCGAGCGATTCCGATCGCCGGCTCCGGACCGCGACGCGCCGTCTCCTCGAAGAGGATCCGCCCACCTCCGTGCACCTCAACCTGCATGAGCGAGACGATGCATTCGTTTTCGGTGAGCGGACACGACGGCTCCGGGGATCGGAGCGGATGCGCGAGGAGGTGGCGGGCGCCTCGTTCCTCATGTCTCCCCCGGCGTTTTTCCAGACGAATGTACGCGCCGCCGAAATCCTCGTCGGTCTCGTGCTCGCTGCGATTCCCGAACACTCGTACGTGGTCGATTTGTATGCGGGCTGCGGGCTCTTCGCGATCCCGCTCGCGCTCGCGGGGCACGACGTCGTCGCCGTGGAAGAGAACCGTCTGGCGGTGGCGGACGGCGAGGCGGCGATGCGGCTGAACGCGGTCGCACGCAACCGGTGCCGGTTCGTCGCACGTCGTGTCGAGACGGCGATTGGCTCGATTCGCCGCGCAGACGCCGTCGTGCTCGATCCGCCGCGTGACGGCTGCGCGGCGTCAGTGTTGCAGCAGGTTTTTGGACGACTCCGACCGGCACGCGCGGTCTATGTCTCGTGCAATCCTGAAGCGCTCGCCGCCGACCTCGCCACCGTCTGCGCTGCAGGGTATCGAATCCGCTCAATGCAGCCCGTCGACATGTTCCCGCATACGGCACACGTTGAGACCGTGGCGGTCTTTGACAGGTACGATCTCCGTAACTGATTGAAAACAAGTTAATTATCAAGTCTAATGGTCAGTTGAAAATGGCGGAAAGTGTCGCATATTAGACCTTACTGTCATATTGAGTTACATCGCCCCCTGTAGAGGCGGATGGGAAGTGTCGATAGAGGGATCGGTATTCATGAAACGCACACATCTAGCAATCCAGTTGGCGATCGTTCTGACTGCCACTGCGGCCGTCGGCTGGCCGCAAGTTCGCCCGGTTCGCCGCGTCCAGAGCGTGTGGCAGTACGCACCCGCATCGCGACAGGCGCAGGCAGACGAGCTCGCGCGCGCCGACCGTGATCCCACTCGCGAAGCCATTGTCGGTTTTGGTCATGCGTCTTTCCGGACCACGCAGCCGTTCGGACAACCCGAGACCGTCCCTGGCGTCGCCCAGGGCCTGGCGCCGCAGTACGACACGCCCATTGCCGTCGCGGCGGTGGGCGGTAAGTTCAACGCTCTCGTCGGCATCGCGCAGACGTCGTTGAACACTCCTATCCCGTACGCCCGAGTCGTGGTGCGAAATATCCTCAGCGGCCGGATCGAAGCCCGCGCGACGGCGAACGACGTGGGCCGATTCTCCTTTCTCGACCTCGACCCGAGCTCCTACGTCGTCGAACTGCTGGGCCCCGCGGGCTCCGTTGTCGCGGCAAGCGAGGTCGTTGCTCTAGGGCGCGGAGATGCCCGCCAGACGACGGTCCGCACGATCGCGGCGGCCCCCGACGTCGCCGCGACATTCGGCAACAGGTTGACGGGAACGCTCGAGGAGGCGACCACCGTCGCCGCGAGCAACGGCGTCACGCGGACGACCTCGAACCTGACCCCGCAGGAAAGCCCTAACAATCCGACTGGCGGCGGCTGGTAGTCAGCAATCATGTTTGATTCACGAGGTCTCTCGACGACCGGTGCTGGCGCGAGCACTCCTCCACCGACTGCGGTTCCTCCGGCGGCGCCGAAGGCTGGCCGCTTCGGCCCCGATCCGAACGTTCACCTGTTCGACCGAGCGGCGATCATCATCAAGCACGTGAAGGCGGCGGCAGCGCTCGCCATCCTGGTCGTCGCGGCGATGATGTACCAGACGTATACGACGGTGCCGCTGTACCGCGCGCAGGCGCGGATTCAGATCGACGAAGAGCAGACGACGGCGCAGACCGATTTCAAGGAACCGTACCTCGCGTACAGCGATCCCGAGCCGTACTACCAGACCCAGTACAAGATTCTCCAGGGCCGCGACCTCGCGCTCCGCGCCGTCCGCCATCTGAAGCTGGACAACGTGCCCGAGTTCAACGGCCAAGGCCCGAAGCCGCCGGCTCTGGCGCAAGTTCTCAGCGTGGTGAAGGCGAAGGTCATGGCGCCGTTCCGAAGCGCGGGCGGGAAGGTGCCGCCGGCTCAGGCCGCTCCCGAGAGCCAGCAGGCTGAAGCGTTTCTTGGCCGCGTCGGGGTCAACCCCGTCCGCGGCAGCCGCCTCGTCGATGTTTTCTTCGTCGCGGCGGATCCGCAGTTTGCCGCCCGCGCCGTCAACGTGCTCGCCGAGGAGTACGTCAACCAGAACCTCGAATTCCGGCTGCAGAACACCGACAAGACGCTGCAATGGTTGACGCAGGAAGTCGGCAAGCAGCAGAACGTGGTGCAGGCCAGCGAACGCATGCTGGCGGAGTACCGCGAGAACCAGAACGCGCTGTCACTCGAGGACCGGCAGAACATCATCGTCTCGCGCCTCAACCAGGTGAACGACGTGGCGTCGAAGGCGCGGACGTCGCGCATCCAGAAGGAAGCGGTTTACAACCAGGTGATTGCCGCAAAGGATCGGGAGAGCCTGACGACGATCGCGGCGAACCCGTTCGTGCAGCAGCTCAAGGCGCGCATCGTCGAGCTCGAGCGCGACCGGCTGC
>Ga0070699_100001220_pt1 | contig 23718 bp, 26 predicted proteins | sample KBSK1503metaG_FD_65473 | JGI IMG/M metagenome (GOLD analysis project Ga0070699, IMG submission 65473) | Corn, switchgrass and miscanthus rhizosphere microbial communities from Kellogg Biological Station, Michigan, USA - KBS K1-50-3 metaG | ecosystem: Host-associated > Plants > Roots >...
GCGAGTGCGCATTTCAAGCCCCATTCGTAGGTGATTGGCCATTACTGCCGTGTGGTCAGCTAGAGGGCAGAGAGCGAGCCAGCACCGATTGCGGAGGATCGTGGGGCTACAAACCACGGATTTCCGGGGATCGATCAGCGGTGGGGAAGAGCGGGTGAAGCCGGTGGCCTGCGCGGTGGTTGGTCGTTACACAGTTCTGAGACGGATCGGCCCGAAGCCGATGCTACCGCTCAGAACTCCTTATGCCGCATACGATAACCGATGGCGTAGACAATCACTACAGTGAGGAATGACCGCGAGGAACTCCCGCGGCGGAGGCCCGGTCGAAATGCATGGCGGTTCACCCGAGAAGCAATGCGGACAGGCGTTTTGCGGGTAGACTGCTCAGGGCGCGGGGCGCTGGTAGGGAATGATGTGCTCCCATTCCCCCGAATCCGACCGGGCCACCACGGCCACCACCGGCTCGGATTCGCTCAAGTTGAAGACTTCGTGGGGCACGCCCGGCTCTATGTAGATGAAATCTCCGGCCTGGTTCTCCACGGCCTGGGTGAGCCCTTCTCCGTATTCGTGCCGCACCCTCCCTTCCAGGATGTACAGCATGACTTCAAACCCCACGTGAATGTGCGCGTACGCCACGCCGCCGGGGGGAATCGTGGCGACGTTCATGGACAGTTGGTGGGAGCCGACGTTTTTCGCCGACAGTCCCGCCTTGTAGTGAATGCCGTTCCAGTCCCGGCAGTTGCCGCTGCCCCGGACGACCAGGATGCCGTCGTGACCCTCGGACCGGGGTGCAGAATCGGGCAGAGTGGATTCATTCATTATTACCTACCGGCTGGGTGAGGCGGATCACATCGATTTCGATCGTGAGACGGATCACTTCGCTTCTCAGGCCTCGCGCGTAAGCTGATGCCTCCCTGCAACCACTCCCGGAGGCAATATGTTGCGGTGGGCATTCATCTTCCTGATTGTCGCGATTGTCGCGGCCATCTTCGGATTCGGCGGGATCGCGGCGACCGCCGCGGGCTTTGCCAAGGTGCTCTTCTTCATCGCGATCGCGATCTTCCTTGTCTTCCTCCTGCTGGGCACTTTCGCGGCAAGGAAAATTCCTTGAACCGAGCGGCATCCCGTCCAATCACGACCGGGGACGGGATGCCTCTTGCCGGCTAGCCCGGCGCGCACATGCTCGGCGATGAGCGATCGGGGATCTCTCCCTTGTGGCGGAGGCATACCGCCAGCACCCCATGCATGTCCGAGCCGAGCAGCAGGATCGTCTCGTAGGGTACATATCCAGGTGCCATAATCCGGATCCTGTACTCGCCCATCTGAATCCGCTTGAACGCATACCGGTGGTAGATATCGCCCGAATCACTGGTCATGACGTGCCGCTGCGGGGGCGAGCTTAACCGGGTGATCTCGACGGTGACCCGGAGCGCATCGTTGTCGCGGCCGCTCAAGCGGACAAAACCAGCGAGGTCGCCCTGGCCGGACTGCGCCTGCAGACTTGAGGACAGACTCAGCATTGCGAGGAGAACTGCTATTCGGGAAAGCGACATACGCGAGCCTCACCCTTCCGGTTTGGCCGACACGGCATCCCAGGCAGCTTCCAGAGCCATGGAAACCTGCGGGTGGTCGGCGGTCCATTCCTTGGCGGCAATCCTCCCCACCACGAACTCCACCAGCGCGAACCACACCGAAGCCCAGAGCTCTGCCGGCCCCGCCCGCACGATGCCGTCGGATTTGCCCATCGCCACCAGTTGTTGCAGCGCGTCCCTGAGCTCGCGCTGCGATTCCCGGCTCTTCTCGTCGAGATGGGGGTCGTCCATCGGGTAAAACAGCATCCGGACCACCGCCGGATCGTGCTCGGCCACTTCGCCCAGCGTCCGCGCAAACCGAATCAGCCGCTCCGCGGGCTTGAGCGCCTTGTCCGGCTCCATGTCCTTGATCTGCTTGGTCGCCCAGCGCTGAGCCCCCCGGTAGATCTCGTTCAGCAGGTGCTCTTTTCCGGTGAAATGACGGTAGATCGTACCTTCCGCCACCCCGGCCCGCTCCGCGATCATCGGCGTCGTGGTGCCACGGAAGCCGATCGTGGTGTACAGCTCGAGCGCCGCCCGGTGCAGTTTCTGGCGAGTCGCCTCCCCGTCCCGCTTGGGCGGGGCCGTGGGAGGCAGGGGCGCGGGAGGTGGAATGGTCATGTCGTAATTTAGCAGGGCGGGCGAGTCACCGGTGCCTGGTCCCCGGGCATCAGGGTTTCCTCACGGCTTTTTCAGACCGCCGGGCCTAAATTTCTGAACTGAATCGACGGACCGGTTGTTCCCACGATGCAGGGCCTGTGGCAAGGAGGGAGAAGTGCTGGATTTCGCGGGGCTCTGGAACCAGGGCATGACGTTCGGCGAGTTCCTGGCGATTGCCGGGACCCACCGGGATCTGTGGGAGGGACTGCATCACATTGCCCGTCTTCCGGCCTGGGCCGAAGGCGCCAGCGCGGGCCGGGAGTTGCGCCTGCTGGTCCTGGCCGAGGATTGGTGCGGCGACGCGTCCAACAGCATCCCGTTCCTCGCCAAGTGGGCCGAGCAGACCCCCGGCGTCCAGCTGAGGATCATCCGAAGGGACGAGCATCCGTCGGTGATGGACCGCTATCTCACCAACGGTTCCCGCTCGATTCCGATCATCATCGTGCTGGACCAGAACTTTGTCGAACTGGGTCACTGGGGGCCGCGGCCCGGAGTATTGCAGGAATGGGTGATGGCGAACAAGGGCATGGTGCCCAAGGCCGAGCTGTATCCCCAAATACGGAAGTGGTACGCGAGAGACCGCGGTGAGACAACGCTGAAGGAGCTACTGCGGATAGCGGGAATCCCCCTTGCCGCCTGAGATACCATCCCTCACTTCCTTCAAACTCTTCACTCCCTTCAATCCTAAAACATCCAACCGCTATTCATCGAGAAATTCCACCCCTCGTCACCCTTGGCGAGGTTGAAGGTAAAGATACTGGAGCGGAGGATCCGGATCGCCAGGCCGCCGCCCCTGCCTACATGAAGACCCTCGGTCGTCAGCTTGAAGTTCTCCCCTTCGAATACCCGCCCGGCGTCTACAAAGGCGATGGCCGAGATGGATCCGAGCGAGACCAGGTCCAGGATGTTGTGGCGGATCTCGAGATTGCCGAAAAGCACCCGCTCGCCGGCAAACCGCCCGGAGTCGTAGCCCCGGTGCGTATCCTCCCCGCCCAGCACGGTGATGGTACGCTCCCACATGGGGAGTTCGAAGCGCGCGTGGAGCGGTGGGGTCCCCGTGGTGCCCGCGCCCGCGACCCGCGCTGCGATGACCGTCCCCTCCCTTACGGGCAGGTAACCCCGAATCTCGCCATATATTCTTCCGTACCCGTCGCCAGCGCCTCCCAGTAGCGCTCCCGTCTCGAGGATAACTCCCCGGGTCGTGTTGAATTCGTTGTCCCGGGCATCGAATACCAGGCTCACCCGGCCGGTGAGATCGGTGTCTTCCAGTCGCTTGGGAAAGTTGCTCCCGTAGATCGAGGGCCCCGGCAACCCGGTGAGCTTGCTGTTCTCCAGTCCCAACGCGCCCGCAATCATCAGCTTCCCCACGATCCGGCGAGTCACCTCGGCCTGGATCCGTTCCCGTTCCCGCCGTACCCGGTAGAAGAACGGCTGGTTGTCACTCACCAGGGCGTCGTCGAACGTGGTATTGTTGCCCACCCCGAAGAACCCGAAGCGTTCCTCCCGGGTGACGCCGGCGAAGGCCTGGAACCGCCAGCCCGGCTTGAGTCCCGGCGCATTGAACGTTGCTGTCAGGAGATAGCTGCCTTTGAGGCTGTACCCGCCATCCAGGCTCAGGTTGCCCTGGTAGGCGTAGGGCGAGAAGTAGTCATCCACCGGCCGGGTCCACTGCCACCGGGCGGCGAACATGGGAAAGTCATTCGCCGCCGAAGTGATATACGGGTAGCGGCTGTCCACCCACTTCTGGGCTTCCAGCCGGGGAACGGTGGCCAGGACCAAAGCTGCCAGCAAGCCGCTCCACCATGCCACCCGGAACGCCGTCATAATAGTTCTCACCTGGGATCAGGGATTCTGAAAGAGATACGCCGAGTCCTTCGAAGCGGCGGCGGTTCCATCGTGCACCGCGAACTTGCTCGGGTAGAGCGAGGCGGATCCATACTCCCCGTTCTTGTTCACCGCGTAATAGGTGAGCCCGAACTTCGGTCGGCCCCGTTCGTCCAGCAGCCGGGGAGGCGCCATGGCGATCACCCGGCGCAGCGTCTCGAGGCAGGCATCGGTCGGTTTCATGCCCCTGCGCATGTGCTCGACGGTGAGGAACCCGCCACAGACCATAATATTCAACTCCCCCAGTCCGGTGGAACCCGCCGCCCCGATTTCATTGTCGGTGTACTGCCCGGCCCCGATGATGGGCGAATCGCCCGCCCGGCCCGGAATCTTCCACGCCAGTCCGGAGGTGGTGGTGACCGAGGAGATGTCTCCCTTGGGACTCACGACGTTCAGGTTGATCGTGCCGGTCGGCCGGCCCACCACCATCTGCTCGCTGGCCGGCACGTCGACCCAGCTGTCCTCATGGCCCCGGTTGGCGCGCCAGGCGAGCCACGCCTGGCGTGACGCCGGCGTGAGAAGATCCTCCTCCTTGAATCCGTAGGACAGCGCGAACCGCTTCGCGCCCTCGCCGACCAGCATGACGTGTTCGGTGTACTTGAGGATCAGCCTGGCCACCTCGCTCGGCGTCTTGATCCCCTCCAGCGCGGCCACCGCGCCGGCCCGCCGGGTGGGCCCGTGCATGCACGACGCGTCCAGCTGCACCACGCCTTCCTCGTTGGGATACCCGCCGTACCCGACCGAGTGATCGTTCGGATCCAGCTCCTGGATCTTCACGCCCTCCACCGCCGCGTCCAGCGTATCGCTGCCGCTCTGCACCAGCTCGGCGGCCTTGGTGACCGGGAGCAGGCTGTTGTTGGACGAGATGGCGACCGGCCGGGCCGGTGGCCGCAAGATGATCGCGGGAGCGCCGATCGATGCGCGAGCGGAGCCGGGGAGCGCCGCGGCGGCCAGCACGGCGCCGGTGGATCCCAGGAAACGCCGGCGGGAGACGAAATCGGACAAGTAGCATCTCCAGTAAGGGTGAAGGGATTTAGACCGGGCTGGGCGGGCTGTCAACCGAGGCGGACGAGACGATCCGCTGCTTGTCGCTCCTCGCGGCCGCTCCTAAGTTCCGGACACCTTCTCCGGAGCCCCGAGGCAATTCCATGGCTGGTCTGCTCTTCTGGGACGTCGATACCCAGACCGATTTCATCGAACCCGGCGGTAAGCTGCCGATTCCCGGCGCCGCAGGGATCCGGCCTGCCTTGAAACGGCTGACCGCCTTTGCGCACGATCACCGGGTCCGGATCCTGGCGAGCGCCGACGATCATGTGGCCGGGCATCGCGAACTGGGCGACCGGCCGGACTTCGTGGAGACCTTCCCTCCCCATTGCATGCGGGGGACCGGAGGCCAGAAGAAGATCCCCGAGACGGCGCTTCTCAATCCGCTGGTGATCGAGCCCGATCACCTGGATTCCGCCGCGCCGGCCCGGGCCCAGGGGCACGCCGGTGATCTGCTGCTGCACAAACACTGGTTCGACGTGTTCACCAACCCCAACGTGCTGCCCATCGTCCGGGCTCTCGACCCCCAGGCCATCGTGATGTACGGCGTCGCCACCGATGGAAGCGCCCGGTACGCCATCGAGGGCCTGGCCCAGCACCGGCCCCACACCCGGATCTACTTCGTGACCGATGCCGCCCGGGCGTTCAACCCCAAGGTGGCCGAGCACCTGCTCAAGGAATGGGCGGAAGAAGGCGTCCGCCTGGTGACGGCCGAAGAGATCGTGGACGGTGGTGTGCTGGAACCCTACCTGGCCGCGTGACTGCCCCCGTCGAATTTGGCCGTTGGTTTCTGCCCGGACCGGCGGAAGTCCATCCCGATATCCTGGCTGCCCTGAACCGGCCGATGATCGCTCATCGCGGGCCCGAGATGGAGCAGCTCCTGGCCGGCTTGAAACAGCCGCTGGCCGACATCTTCCGCACTGCCTATCCCGTGGTCATCGGTACCACGTCGACTACCGGCTTCATGGAAGCCGCGATTCGCTGCGGGGTCAGGGAGCGGGTGCTGGTGGTGATCGGCGGCGCCTTTGGCGAGCGGTTCGCCCAGATCGCGGAGCACTCCGGCAAGGAGGTCGTGCGGGTCATGGTCCCGCCTGGCCGGACCCTGGAGCCCGAATTCCTGGTGCAGTTCCTCGACGGCCCACCGGTCGATGCACTTGCTCTGGTCCATTCGGAGACCTCGACCGGAGCGCTGGCTCCGCTGGCCGAGATCGTTTCCGTGGTTCGGAACCGGAAAGACATCGTGGTCCTGGTAGATGCCGCCAGCTCGCTGGCCGGCAGCCCGGTGGAGACTGACCAGTGGGGCATCGATTTTGTCTTTGCCGGATCGCAGAAGGCGCTCGGCCTGCCCCCCGGACTGGCTTTGGGGGCAGTCAGCCCCCGGCTGCTGGAACGGGCTCGGCGGCTGCCGGACCGGGGCCGCTACTTCGACCTGGTTCGCTACGTAGAAGCCGAGAGCCGTAATCAGCCCACGGCCACGCCGGCGATTCCGCTTTACTTTGCGCTGGCCGCCCAGGTGGCGCGAATCAAGGCGGCTGGAGGGATCGAGGCTCGCTGGAGCCGTCATCACACCATGCTGACCATGGTGGAGGAATGGGTGTCGCTGCATCCCCAGGTGAGCCTGCTGCCCGCCCAGGGGCGACGCTCCTGGACGGTGTCCTGTCTCAAGTTGCCGCTCTGGACTTCAGCTCATCAGGTAGTGCCGGCGATGGCGGAGCTGGGCTGGGTGATCGGGGCGGGGTACGGCGAGTTGGAAGGCAACACCATTCGGATCGGGCACATGGGAGACGCGGAACCGGAGAAACTCGGAGCTTTGCTTGAAGATCTTGGTAAAGTGCTAAGTGCTAAGGACTAAGGACTCCAGAGTCCGGACACTCAGTCCTTAGTCCTAAGTCCTTAGTCCTTAATCCCTGGTGTGTTTTGAGTTTTGGTGATGCGCTTCACATCCGCCACCGGCGGCGTCCCTACATTGTGGGATGAGATCCAGGCGGCATCCGCGCAAGCGAAAATCCGGATCACCCAGGAGTTGACGCGGCTCCTGAACCGGATGCAGCCGTCAGGGTCTCCAATCCCGCACTAAACCCGCTTACGGCAAACCCTCGCAGTCTCCCACCAACGATTCGGGCTCGCGTTGGCCCGTTTCGGCCGCCCGGGAATCCAGAATGTGATGTACTTCACGGCACCTGCTGACATGACAGCGCAGATTGCCGGGCGAGGCGGGCGCCGGCTGGCCCAACAGGTCGCCAGCAAGACCTCAGGATCCGCGCCTGGCTCTTCAAATAGAAGGTGGACGGCCGTTTCAGTCGGTGAAGTGAGCGAACACGCCGGGCGCCCCCCGCCCCCGTGACGCAAACCGACAGGAACGGCCGTCCTTTTTGTGGCTTGAGATGGTTTGAGACCTGGCTGTTACTTTCCGTTCGGCTTGCCGTCCTGGAGCCGGAACTTGCTCACCGAAACGGTGAGCCGGCTTGAAGCGCCGGACAGCTGAGTGGCCGAATTGGCGATCTCGACCGTCGAGGCGCTCAGTTCCTCGGCGGACGCCGCGATTTCCTGGGCCGCCGCGGCGAACTCTTCGGTCCCCTCCGATACGCCGCCCATCCGGCTGGCGATGCCATCCACCAGCTGCCGAACCTCGCCCGCTGAAGTCGAGATCTGGCGGGTCCAGTGATCGTTGGCCTCGGCTTCGGACGCGACCTGGCTCAAGCCTTGGACCGCGGTATTGGCCGCGTCGCGCGCCGTCATTCCCCCCTGGGCCAGCCGGATCAGCCGTTCCCGCGCCGTGCGCACCCGGCTCTGCACCAGGTCCACGGTCTGGCTGGTAATTGTGGCAGCCTGCGCGGCCTGTCCCGCCAGTTTCCTCACCTCTTCCGCCACCACGGCAAACCCGCGTCCTTCCGCGCCGGCCCGGGCGGCCTCGATTCCGGCATTGAGCGCCAGCATGTGAGTCTGCCGGGCGATCGCCTTGGTCTGGGTGACGAATTTCTCGATGTCTTCGGACGCCGCCGCGAGCGCCTCGGCTTCGGAGGCGCCCAGTTCGATCTCCTCGGTCAGTCGCTTGAGCTGGACTGAGCTGGTATCGAGCTGCTCCTGGTGGGCCCGCGCCACTTTGGCCAGTGCCGCATTGCGCTCGGCGGCCTGCTGGGCGCCCTCGGCCAGCGTCTTGGCGATCACCAGGATCCGGCTGGCGTCCTGGGCCGTGGCCCGGACCAGGGCCGCCTGCTTGTTGGCCCGGTCGGTAAGATCCCCGCAGGTGCCGGCCACTTCCTGGGTCGACGCGCTCATCTGCTCGGTGGACGCCGAAATCTGCATCGCGAGCGTTGCGGCATCTCCCGCCGAATGGCGGATCGAGTCTACCAGGGTGCGGAGTTCCGTCACCATGTAGTTCACGCCATCCACCAGCTTGAGCACTTCGCCGCTGGCCCTTTGACCACCCACGCCGCTCTGCGACAGGTTCCCCTGGGCGACGTCCCCCACTCGCGTATCGAGGCGGATCAGGGGATCCACGACCCGGGCCTTGATCCGAACGATGATGAGTCCGAGTGCGACGGCCATGATGGCGCCGATCAGCAGCAGCTGAGGCCAGATCCGGCCCAGCAGCTCCCCGATGGAGAGGTGCAGTTCGAGGCTGAGAACCACAACGGTGAGGACCAGGAACGTGACAATCGCGGCGGCGGCGAACAGCCCCATCGTGCGGACGAGCGAGTAGCTCTTTTTGGCCATGGCGGGTTCGCGGCTCTCTGGTGGCGGGTTAAGCAAAGCTATGAAGAAGGACGGAAAGACGGAAGGACGGAAGGACGGAAACGCCTGATTTCCGTCTTTCCGTCTTTCCGCCTTTCCGTCTAGATTCCACCCCCTATGTCAGACAACCAGCACTACGATCCCTCCGCGGTCGAGGCCAAGTGGCAGACCGCCTGGACCGAGCGACGCACCAACGAACCGGACCTGGCCGGGGCCGGGCGGCCGTTCTACAACCTCATGATGTTCCCGTACCCCTCCGCCGAGGGGCTGCACGTGGGGAATATGTTCGCCTTTACCGGCAGCGACATCTACGGGCGTTTCAAGCGGCTGCAGGGTCACGACGTGTTCGAGCCCATGGGGTTTGATGCGTTCGGCATTCACAGCGAGAACTTCGCCATCAAGCAGGGAATTCACCCCGGCGAGCTGATTCCCCGCAACATCACCAATTTCCGCCGCCAGCTCCGCCAGATCGGGGCGATGTTCGATTGGCGGCACGAGCTCTCCACCACCGATCCGGGGTATTACAAGTGGACCCAGTGGGTCTTTCTCCAGCTCTACAAGGCGGGAAAGGCCTACAAGAAACGCGCGGCCGTCAACTGGTGCCCCGAATGCAAGACGGTGCTCGCCAACGAGCAGGTCATCAACGGGTTCTGCGAGCGGCATCCGGACGTCCGGGTCGAACAGCGGATGCTGGAACAGTGGTTCTTCCGGATTGCCGAGTACGCTCCGAGGTTGCTTGCGAACCTGGACCGGCTGGACTGGTCCGAGTCCACCCGCCTGGCTCAGCGTAACTGGATCGGCCGCTCCGACGGAGCCCGGATCACCTTCAACGCCTTCGACGGCGGCGGCGACCGGGTACCCCTCGAGGTCTTCACGACCAGGCCTGACACCATCTTCGGGGCAACCTACCTGGTGCTCGCGCCGGAACATCCGTCGGTGGCGCGGCTGACCACGCCCGATCGCCAGGAGTCCGTGGCCCGCTACGTTGACCGCACCGCGAAGCTGGACCTGGTGAGCCGCAAGTCGGTAAAGGAGAAGACCGGTGAGTTTACCGGCTCGTTTGCCGAGAATCCGGCCACCGGCGCCCGGATCCCGATCTGGGTCGCGGACTACGTCCTGCTCGATTACGGCACCGGCGCCATCATGGCGGTGCCGGCCCACGACGAACGGGACTTCGAGTTCGCCCAGGCGTTCGAGTTGCCGGTGGTACGGGTCCTGGCCCGGGAGGGCGAGAACCCCGATGCCCCGGTGAAGGAGACGTTTACCGGCATGGACGACGTCCGCATGGTCAATTCGGGGCGGTTCAACGGGATGACCGCGCGCGACGCGTTGGGCGCGATCGTCGCCTGGCTGGAGCAGCGTGGCATCGGCCAGGGCGTGGTGAACTACCGGATCCATGACTGGTGCATCTCACGCCAGCGCTACTGGGGTCCGCCAATTCCCATGATCTACTGCGATACCTGCGGGGCGGTCCCGGTGCCGGAGTCGGACCTTCCGGTGCTGCTGCCGCCGATCGAGGATTTCCGTCCCGATGACAGCGGGATTTCTCCGCTGGCCCGGCACAAGGAGTGGTACCACGTCGCCTGCCCGGTCTGCGGCGCCCAGGGCCGGCGGGAAACCGATGTGTCCGACACCTTCCTCGACTCGGGCTGGTACCACCTCCGGTATCCCAGCACCGATTTCCAGGACCGCGCCTTCGACCCGGTGCTCACCCGGAAGTGGCTTCCGGTCACCACCTACATCGGCGGCAACGAGCACGCGGTGCTGCACCTGCTGTACTCACGATTCATCGCCATGGTGCTCAATGAGCTGGGGATGATCGACTTCGAGGAGCCCTTCACCCGGTTCCGTGCCCATGGGACCATCGTGAAGGATGGTGCCAAGATGTCCAAGTCGCGGGGCAATGTCGTGGTGCCGGACGAGTACATCGCAAAGTGGGGGGCGGACAGTTTCCGCATGTACCTCATGTCGCTGGGGCCGTTCCAGGACGGCGGCGATTTTCGCGATGCCGGCATCAGCGGGCCCCGCCGGTTCCTCGACAAGGTCTGGAAGTTGGTGACCGAGTCAATCGCCCAGGACGCCTGCGGCGAGATCACCCATTCCATCACCGTCAAATGGCATCGGACCATTCAAAAGGTCCAGGAGGACATGGAAGACCTCAAGTACAACACGGCCATCTCCGCGATGATGGAGCTGGTGAATGCGTTGCGCGAGGAGAATTGCGCCGAACGGCAGATCGTGGAGAACCTGGTGGTCATGCTGGCGCCGATCGTGCCGCACTTCGGGGAAGAGTGCTGGGAGCGGCTGGGCCACGAGACCTCCGTGTTCGATACCAGCTGGCCCCCCTACGATCCCAGCTTGGTGCTGGAGGAAACCGTCGAAGTGGTCGTGCAGGTGAGTGGCCGGACCCGGAGCAAAGTGATGGTGGGCCGGGATGCACCGGAAGCGGAGGTCCTGAAGGCCGCGACGGAAGATGCCACGACCCGGCGATTTATCGAGGGGAAAGAAACCCGGAAGGTGATCTACGTGCCGAACCGGCTGATCAATATCGTCGTCTAAAAGCGCGAGAAGTTAGAAGTAAGAAGTGAGAAGGAACAACAAGGCCCAACCACCTTACCGGTGCGTTGGGCCTTCTTACTTCTCACCTCTTACTTCTTACGCAGTTAGGGAACTCTCGGACAGGAATGGGTCCACAGCACTGCGTGCATCAGCCCGGCGGCGTCCTCTGATCCTCCCACCGTATTGCCGCACTTGGTGACGGCGTTGGCGAAACTGGTTGGTCCTCCCAGCGTCCCCAGGTTGTAGAAGCCGCTGTTCTCGGTCCAGTAGAACGCCCGGTCCTCGCCCTGGATGTTGACGACCTGCCCAACCACGTCACCGAACTCATTAACCCCGAACCCGAAGCTGTGGAGCCCGCCGCCGGCGCCCAGGTCGACCATTCCTTGCGCAGGAGTCCAGCGGAAGGCATGGATGACGATCCACATGGACGAGAATGACGGGGCGGCGCCCGGGGACCCGCTCGGGTCCGGAACCCGCACCTGGCTGTAGCCGGCGACGTAAGCCGGTCCGGTCGGTCCGGTCACCGTGTTGCCCAGGGTATTGGCGTCCTCCGCCCAGCTCTCCTGGCCGCCCGGCAGGACGCCGAGGTCGGTCATCGTGCCCGAGGCGGTGAGCCGGTAGGCATGAAGCGTTCCCGCCGGAGTCCGGTAGTAACCGACCGTGCTGCTGAAGGGATCGGCCGCGTATCCCACGCTGTAGTTGCTGCCCAGTCCCAGGTCTACCATGCCCGATGTCTGGGTCCACTTGAAGGCATGCATCTCGCCGGAGGCCACTTTGCTGAGCCCCACGACCTCGCTCAGCTGGTTGATCCCCAGCGCTATGGAATAGTCGCCGCCCAGGGTGCCCAGGTCCGTCATGGCCTGGAAGGGTGTGGTGATGAAAGCGTGAAATTCCCCACTGCTGGTCTTGCTCTGGCCGACGATCTGGTCCAGGCTGTTCAGCGAGTACGCGATGCTGAAGTTGCCGCCCAGGGTACCGAGGTCCTGCATCGTCGGAGCGGAGCCGGTCCAGTAGAATGCGTGCAATGCCCCGGTGCCGGTCCGACTCACGCCCACGACCTTGTCGCTGCCGGTCAGGCCGTAGGCAACGCTGGAATCTCCGCCCAGGCTGCCAAGATCGATCATGTTGAAGGACGCCGCAGTGTTCCGGCTAAGAAAGGATTCAGGCTCGCGGGCAGCAGGCGCGGCATAATCCCGGCAAGCGCCCAGGAGGGCTAGGAGACCAATAGCAGCAATGGGACTCTTCACAGTCACCTCGATCCGACCGGGGCCATCCCGCGTCGGTTTGGGAAATCTTCGGGCCGAGGCCGCGTCACTTTTTGCCTGGCAGCCGCTTAAAGGACCTTAACCAGCCACTCTCCAACGATATACCCGATTCCAGCAACTCCCAGGCCGACCAGGAACATATCCAACCCGCTCCGGAAGATACCCCTCCCGGTGAAGAAACTGCGCGCGGCGCCCACGCCGAAGTGGGAGAGCATCGCGATCGCGAAGGCCGTCCAGATGGCCAACGGCCCCCGGGTGAAAAGAAATGGCGCCACCGGGATGAAGGCACCGAACGCCGTCGCGATTCCGGTGATCCACCCCTCCCGCATCGGCGTGGAGCTGGCTTCCCCGATCTTCAGTTCTTCGCGCACCTTTTCTTCCAGCGCCCGTTCCGGATTGGCCATCAGCTGGGTCGCCAGTGCGCTGGCCTGACCTTCCGGGATTCCCTTGGCCTGGTAGAGCAGGGACAGTTCTTCGCGCTCGATGTCCGGCATGAGGCGAATTTCTTCCTTCTCCATCGCGATCTCGTGCTCGAAGACTTCGCGCTCGCTCTTGGCGGCGAGGTAACCCGAGGAGCCCATCGAGAGCGCATCGGCGACCATGCCGGCCAGTCCGGCCACCAGCACCGCGTGCCCGGTGTTGCCGAAGCCCTCCTGGGCGCCGATCATGCCGGCCACCAGGCCAAAGTTCGCGGTGAGCCCGTCGTTGAAACCGTACACCACGTTGCGGAGGAAGCCGCCTGCCCCGGTCTTGTGCCAGGGTTCGCTGCTAGCGCCGGAGAGACCCGCCAGTGATTCGGCGTGCTCCGCCGATTCCCGGGCCAGGGTCAGGGCGGTCGGTGCCACCAGACTGTCCGGTGCCTCCTTGTAGAGATTCAGATAGCTCTTGACCTCCCGCCCTTCCTCCTGGAGCAGCATCGGGAGCACGGTCTTCACTCCGAACCGGCGAGCCACCCAGATCGTGAGACGGGCCCTGAGCGACGGCTGGTGGGAAGGCACCGGGTGCCCGTTTTCCCGCAGCAGCTGCGCCCACATCTCTACGTGCCGGTCCTCGACGTCGGCCAGCTTCAGATAGATCCCGGCGCGCCCGGCGTCGGGCTCTGCCTTGGCCAGTTCGCGATAGAGATAGGACGCGTCGGCCTCATCGGCAAGGTGGTGGAGCCAGGTTCCGGGAACGTTTGCCATGCTCGAAATCTAGCTGATCCAGCCTCCGGTTTTTCCCGGTCGCAGCCTGCCGCGTCACCCCCACAGGCGACGCACTGGTTTTTTTGCTCTCCCAACAACACTCCCCCATCATGCGACCCCTTGAAGGTCTACCGTCACCGGCGGCACAAGGCCCGGAAGGCAGCGATCCGCCGGTTCTTTTTTTGGGTTCCGAAACAAGCGGGGAGAGAATACGTAAACTATTGTGTCATAATCGATTAGTCGAACCTGATCGGGGCTGGCCCCATCCGGGACTCAGGGGCTGCCCCCTGCAACCAAGTCCTTCACTCCAGCATCTTTATGCTGCCATGGCAGAAACCCTCGTGATCGCAAACGCAGACGCCGTCCTCGCCCGTGCCCGCACTGGGGACCCTCAGGCGATGGAGGCCCTGTATCGGGCCTTCGAAATGCCGGTATACAATCTGGCCCGGCGGATCTGCCGGACGGCGGAAGATGCCGAAGATGTGCTGCAGGAGACCTTTTTCGAGCTCTGCCGGAGCATCGGCCAATTCCGCGGGGAGGGCAGTCTCTGGGGCTGGATCCGGACCATCGCATCGAGCAAGGCGCTCATGCGGCTCCGGAGAAACAAATACCGGGATACCGACGAGCTGGAGGACGAGATCTCCCCCACTCGCAAGGAAGACGCCCACCTCCGCATGGACCTGGAGTCGGCGCTGGACCGGCTGGGAGAGACTTCCCGGGCGGTGGTGTGGCTGCACGACGTGGAGGGCTACACCCACGAAGAGATCGCTGAAATGATGGGCAAGACCGTAAGTTTCTCGAAATCGCAATTGGCGCGCGCCCATGTGCGCCTTCGCCGCTGGCTGGGCGAGGAGGCGGCCATATGAATCACCTGAGCATGGAGCAACTGGTGTCGCTGCGCGGCCCGGGCACGGAGCCCGGGACAGCGGAGGCGCGGCGTCATGTAGAGACCTGTGAGTTGTGTCGCGATGAGCTGGACCGGCTGCACCAGCGGGTGGCCCGCATGAAGGCGCTGCCCAACCTGCAACCGCCCCGCGACGCGTGGCCGGTGATCCGCCGCCGGCTGGCCGACGACCGGCACCGCCGCCGGACCCGCTGGATGGGCATCGCGGGGACGGCCTTGGCGGCCTCGATACTGCTCGCCGTCGTGGTGAGCGATATTTCCCGTCCCGACACCCTGTCCGCCACCGCAGCGATCGACACCGCGAAAGCGCAGTCCCGGGCTCTGGAAAGCACGATAGACCGCTACAATCCCGAGGCCAGGGTCACCGATGGACGCACCGCCCGGATCGCGGCGGAGCTGGAAGACCGGATCGCCGACCTGGATCGCCAGCTGGAAGTCACCCAGATGCGGGAAGGCCAGGCCCGGGACCAGCAGCTGCTGCAGCTGTGGCGCGAACGGGTCAACCTGCTGGATGCCCTGGTGGATGTGCACGTCACCAAGGCCAGTAACGTGGGGCTGTGAACGTGAGAAGCGGGAACCTGGTGCTGCTGACCTCGGCGCTTGCGCTGGCGCTGGCGCTGGCGGTCCCGGCCGAAGCGCAGCAGCCGCGAAGCGGGGGGGAGCGCAACCGGCCTTCGATGACGGTCGTTCCGGAGCGGGAGCTCTACCGGGTTTTTCCCGGCAACCGCGTCAAGATCGGAATCACCCTCAATATCCTGCCCGGGCCCATGGATTCCATCGGCGCCCTGATCGATGCCGTCACTCCAGGCGGCCCGGCCTACCGCGCCGGCATCCGGTCCGGCGACATCATCGTCACCATGAACAATCGTTCCCTGGTCCAGGTGGCCCGGGAAAACCGGAAGCCATCTCCCGGGCTGGTCCTGATCGAATTGGTCACCCAGAAGGATGCGGGAGACACAGTCCGGCTGGAATATCGGCGGGGACGGGATCGGCGACAGGCCACCGTGGTGCTGGAAGCGATGCCGGTAATGTTCGACGAGCCGGACCTGGGTCCAGGCTACAAGTATGCCCAGCCGATGGATGGGCCCGAGGGGCCGGACTTCTGGTTCAATTTCGACACCGAGCCGGCATTCGATCGCAATACGCCGGGCGGCAGCATGTTGTTCTTCCGTACCCGGGTCATGGACCTGGAGCTGGCGCCGATGAACCCGGCCCTGGGCCAGTACTTCGGAGTTTCCGAAGGTGTGCTGGTGATCAACGTTCCCGAAAACAGCCAGCTCCACATCCGGCCGGGAGACGTGGTGCTGTCGGTGGACGGCCGCAAGATGTCGACTCCCAACCAGATGTTTCGGACCTTGCTCAGCTACGCTGGCGGCGAAGACCTCCGGTTTGAGGTCATGCGAATGAAGCGGCGGGAAACCTTCACCGGGAGGGTGGCACCTACCCCTTGATGAAGGTCCCGTCCTTGAGCTCCGCCCAGGCTTCTCGCAGTTCCTCCGGTGTGTTCATGACGATGGGTCCGTACCATGCCACCGGCTCCTCGATCGGTTTTCCGGAAACCAGCAGGAATCGAATTCCCTTTTCACCCGCCTGAACCGTCACTTCACTTCCGGTGTCGAACAGCACCAGCGAGCGATTCTCCGCGTCTCCATTGGTCGTGCCCACCACGTCGCCCACTCGCTCGGTTTTCACCGGGAGCGGCTGTGAGGCATCCCGAAAATTTCCGCTGCCCTCGAAGACATAGGCGAAGGCGTGGGAAGTGGCTTCGACCGGAAGGGTCTTCCGCCGGCCGGGTGGCACCGACACGTCGAGATAGCGAGGATCCGCGGCGACGCCTTCGACCGGACCACTCTTGCCCCAGAAATTCCCACAGATCACCCGTACCGCGGTGCCGTCATCGTCAGTGACTTCCGGGATGTCCCGGGCGACGATGTCCTGGTAGCGCGGTCGAGTCATTTTCAGGGCGGACGGAAGATTGGCCCAAAGCTGGAAGCCGTGCATGCGGCCCCTGGCGTCGCCCTTGGGCATTTCCTGGTGGAGAATGCCGCTGCCGGCAGTCATCCACTGGACGTCGCCGGGGCCCATGCTTCCCTGGTTACCCAGGCTGTCGCCGTGGTTCACCGACCCGGCCAGCACGTAGGTGATGGTCTCGATGCCGCGATGCGGGTGCCAGGGGAACCCTGCGAGGTAATCCTCGGGGTTCTCATTGCGGAAATCGTCAAACAGCAGAAAGGGATCGTAGTCGCTGGTCTCGCCGAAGCCGAAGGCGCGGCGCAGCCGTACGCCGGCTCCTTCCATGGTCGGCTTGGACTGGGTGACATGCTTCACGGGCCGGATAGACATGAAAACTCCTCGGTAGAACCGTTCCGGGAAAGTAATTGCAACACCGCGATGGCGAAAAAAGTTCCCGGGTCATGTAAATTCCGGCCACTATCATGACGAAGCCCCTCCTCGGCGCCCTGCTTTTTCTGCTATATGCTCCGGGACTCGGCGCTCAGCAGGCGTCCGGCCTGCCCGCGTACGCTCCCATGAACCCGGTGGCCCAGGCGCGCTCCGGTCTGTACGCGCCGGCTCCGGTCGCGCCGGCTTCCGGGTGGCGCTGGAGTGCCTCGCTCGACTACGCCAGCCTGATCGAGTACAACATCGGTGGGGGAGTCAGCTATCTGCTCGATGCCGAAGTCTCGCGGATCGGCTTTACCGCAGGCCATGACCTCTCGCCCCGGTATTTCGTCGAGCTGGGCGGCAATGTGGGGAGCGCCGGGTCTGGCTTCATGGACGGGTTTTTCAACTGGTATCACCGGGTGCTGGGCTTGAGCATTCCGGAGCGCGCGCTCCGGCCGCTCGATGCATTCGCCTACCAGGTGGACCTTCCCGACGGCCGGCAGCGCATCCGGGAGCCGGGCACTCATGTGGGGGACATGCGGATCTCCCTGGGCCGGCGCCACAATGCCAGGGTGCAGACCGTGCTGACCGCGACGCTCCCCACCGGAACCGGTGGCGATGGCTATGCCCGCGGGGTCGCCTCGATTTCAACCATTACCACGGTGCTCTCGCCGATCGGAACCCGGGGCAGCTTCCAGGGAAGCGCGGGCCTGGGCTACACGGCCGCGCACGGCGACCTGCGCCGCTACCAGAGGGAGCTGTTCGGATCTTTCACTTCCGGGTTCGGGCTCCGGGTCTGGGGTCATCAGCATCTCTATGCCCAGCTTTTCTATCACACTCCATACTACGGCGGCACCCCGTGGCCCGCGCTGGATCGAGGGGACCTCTCCCTGAATTACGGCTGGATGCTGCGGACGGCGGGAAGGACCTGGCGGATTGGCATGACGGAGGATGTCTACCCGAGCGGGCCGGCGGTGGATGCGACATTCCAATTCAGCGTAACCTGGGACTAGCGCGACCTACACGGTGGGCAGTCCCTTGGGTTCCCCGAAGAGAAACGTATCCATCTGGGTGTAGAGCATTTCCCGGGACTTGGGCTCCCGGGGATCGAGCGAATAGTGGTTGATGATCTGCTTCTGGGTGTTGAGCCATTCCTGCCAGCACACGTTACAGATCCGCTCGAACACCTTGAGACCGATGTCATTGGGGAACGGCCGGAAGGGCATCTGATCCCGGGTCTGACCACAGCGTGCGCATTGAATTTCGGCCATGCAGGAAGAATAACGGCCTAATTCGCCCGGCGCAGCGCCTTCACTCCGCTGATCGTCCCTAACCCGGCCCCGATGCCGAACAGCGCGCTCGCGGTGGCAGTGACCAACGGCAAAGCCGAGACCGGCCAGGCGAGCAACATGGCAAGCGCCGCGATGATGAAGGGGGCAGCGGGGGAGTAGACCGCGTCGACAAAGCGAAGCCGGCGGGCGACGAACCGGCGGGTCATCAGGAAACCGGTGAGCCCGGCGACGACAGTGATAACGGTGCTAACCCAGCTGAAGATGAACATGGTCGGGCCCTGAGTTGAGGACGAACGGACAGCCAGCGTGTGTTTCAGTACGTAACGTCATCCCTATGTGTTTCAGAGCCCTTAACTTATTGATATAAATAGACTTGTCTGACTGTTCCAAGGAGGAGAACTACCACCGGAGGACCACACTCCCCCACATGAAGCCGCTGCCAAACGCCGTGAGCACGACGATGTCTCCCCTTTTGATCCGCCCCGCCCTCACGCACTCGTCCAGCCCGATGGGAATCGTGGCCGCAGTGGTATTCCCATAGCGCTGGATGTTGTTGTACACCTGGTCGTCCCTGAGCTTGAGTGTCTTCTGAACCGCCTCCGAGATTCGCAGGTTGGCCTGGTGCGGGATGAGCAGGGCGACCTGTTCCAGGCCGAGGTTCGCCTTGGCCAACACCGCGAGCACCGACTCCGGCATCCGGGTTACCGCGTGGCGGAACACTTCCTTGCCGTCCATCTGGAGGAAGTAGCGGCCCTCATCGAGCTGCTCATGGGAGACCCGGGGGTGATACATCGAACCCGGCCCGTCCACCCAGAGCAACTCGGCCCGGCTTCCCTCGGTATGGAGATCGAACGCCAACAAGCCGCGATCCGGCTCGGGTGTGGGGGTCACGACCGCGGCACCGGCACCATCCGCAAAAATGACCGCGGTGTTGCGGCCCCGGGTGGAGACATCCATCGCGGTTGATTGCACCTCCGCGCCCACCACCAGGACCCGCTGGTAGTGCCCGGACCGGATCCACGCGTCGGCCACCGAAAGGCCATACACGAATCCACTGCACTGGGTACGGACGTCGAGGGCCGGGATCATGCCGGCGCCCAGGTCGCGCTGGAGGTAGACCCCGCCGCCCGGGAGGAAGTGATCGGGCGTGCTGGTGGCATAGACGATCGCATCGAGATCGCCGGGACCCATGCCGGCCGCTTCGAGCGCACGCTGCGAGGCCGCCAGCGCCAACGCCGCACCGGTCTCGCCTTCGCGAACCCAGCGCCGCTCCTCGATCCCGGTGCGGGTCCGGATCCATTCGTCCGATGTGTCCATGAGCGTGGCCAACTCCGCGTTGGTCACTATGCGATCAGGTACGGAGAATCCAGTGCCAGCCACTCTGGAATTCAAGTCGTCTCCTCCGTCAAAGGGGTTGTTGCGCGATCTTTGTGTTGTCACCGTTTTCAACACGCAGCCGCATAGAACACGTAGGACACGTAGTTGAACCAGGCAGTTTTGCTGTACTACGTGGCCTATGTGACCTACGTGACTACATGTTGAAAACACTTGACTTGGGAAGGTAACCAGAGGTTCAGCGCGGGCGCACGGCCATGATTCCAATCAGCCAGATCCAGAACAACCAGGAGAGCGTCTGCAACGGGGTCAGAGCTCGCCAGGTTTCCCAGACTATTCCTTCGGGCGTCAGCAGCAGGGGCCATTTCGAGTCGTCCTCCAGATGATGCCGCTCGGCGATCTGGACGGTCGCGCTGCCGCCGGTGGTGAGCTGCTTCAGCAAAGGCTGGCAGGGATCCCGCGCGTCCTTCCAGCCGGGCACTCTCACCAGATTCCAGCTCAGGTTGGTGGCGCCCCAACCGTGGCTGTCGCTCACTCCGACCAGCAGCAGGTCGTGGGCTTTCCCCAGCGCGATGACGCTGTCCCGGTGGGCTTTTGAAAACATCGCCGCTTTGGGCGACGGGTTGACGATCTCGAACCCGTCCACTCCGGCAGCGATGAGCTGGTCCAGGTGGTCGAAATGATTGCGGTCGTACTCGGGAAGCGAGGCGATCGAAATGGCCCCGTAGCGCGACTCGCTCTCCCGGAGCAGCCGGAGGACACCATCGAGTGAGCCCCCGTACCTGCTGCGATCCACGCTATCACGGGTGCCCAGCAGGACAATGTGGGCCCGCCAGGCGCTGACCTCGATCCCGGGACAGACGAAGGGTAGCCCATTGCCGGAACCGGCCGGGAGCCCCGCAACCGTGTTGTGATCGGTGAGAAAGAATGCGTCGTATCCGGCTCTCCGGTGCCAGCGCCGGCTGGCCTCCGCGTCAAACCCGGTCATCAGAGTTCCCTGCACGTCGTGGGAGGCATTGCTGTGGGAATGGAGATCGACCGCCATCAAGCCGGCCGGCACGCCGCGCAGAGCGACCATGGGCCGGTGCCAGAGCAGGCCACCGGCAACAAAGGCGAGGAACCCGAGCAGTGCGAACAGCAGCGCGCTCAGCTCCCGGATGAGGCCGATCGGAGGGCCGGCGTCGGGATCCACCCGCCGGCGCAGCATCGCCAGCACGCCACGCATGACCAGGAAGAGCAGCAGCAGGCCGGCGACCAGCCACTCGAGCCGCCGGAGGCTCAGCATCGAGGCCGCGTCCCAGAGGTCGAACAGCGGCGCGAACAGGAGATGAATTACCGGGAAACCGAGATGCACTCCGGGGGGAAGCGGAGCGCCCAGGGGGTCGTAGAGCGGGACGGCCCGGAGCGCCCGGGCTGCGACCAGCGCGACGGTGAGCAGGATGGCGAGGAGCGGAAGACGCCGGCCCATGAACCGCTTAAGATATCTCCGAGGGAACCGGTCCGTTAGGAGGAACCGAGATGATCAAGATCCCCGAACCCGATCCGCTCGACGAATTCGAGCTGGGCGACGGTGTCGCCGACCTGGACGCCAGCGTTACCTGTCCCTATTGCGGCGAGGCGGTGGAGATTGCCCTGGATCCCGGCAGCGGCAATCAGCAGGAATATGTCGAAGACTGCCCGGTTTGCTGCCAGCCCTGGTCCGTGCTGGTCACCTATCAGCCCGATGGCCACGCCGATGTGCTTCTGTCGAGAACGGACGACGAATAGCACAAACTACGCTACCGCTTCAACGCGGATCGACGCCGAAACGCGCCGATGACCCGGGAGAGGATTCAACATGATTCACCCCGGATAAGCGACTGTAACAACGGATACAACTGATAAGCCGTAAGCCAAGTTTGACTCGTGCGTTATCCGTTTGTTCATACTCTTATCCGTGGTAGGAGACCAGAATCGCAACTGATTCAATCGGCGCGTTTCGGCGTTGATCGGCGTTAGAGCGGTAGCGACTCGGCGGCCTCAGGCTATATCCCTCCCAGCCAGGGATACCCGACATCCTCCCAATATCCCCCGGGCCGATCGGTCGTCAGGCTGATGCGGGTGAGGTACTTGGTCAGTTTGTACCCCAGCTTCACCGGTGAATAGAGCCGGAGCGGCGCGCCGCGTTCGGGGCGCAAGGGTTGGTCGTTGAAAGCGTAGGCAAGAATGGTCTGGGGATGCACCGCGCTCTTGAGGTCCCAGCCGGTGTAGTACTGCCGGCCGCTGGGATCCCGATCGAAGGAATCGAGCCGGAGGTACTTCCCCCGGTCGGTCGGCTCTACCATGGCGAGGACGCTGGACAACGGCGCGCCGGTCCAGGTTCCAATCGCGGTCCAGCCTTCGACACAGTGGTGCTTGACGGTATATGTCACCCGGGGCAGCTGCTGGATCATCGCCATGGTGAGCCGGGCGGGCTTCTTCACTTCGCCGCCAACCTCCAGGCTCCAGCTTTCGGGCGCGGGCAGCATCGGCGCCATCGGCCGGGCGACGAAATAGTGGGGGAAGTCCCGGGTTCGCATGCTGATGGGATATTCCGGCGCCAGCCGACCGTTGGACTGGAGAATGTGCTCGCCGACCCAGTCGTTCACCCGGGAAAAGCCTCGTAAGCGCGGCTCGATCGCGGAGCCGCCGTCCCACCCGCAGGCCGCCGCCAGCGATACCGGCCCCGCCACCAGCCCGAGCCTGAGAAAATCGCGCCGATCCAGTTTTCGCTCAGTCATGGCTGGGGAACCTCCCTCGGTACCAGCCGGTAATCATGGCGCGCAGCGAAGCCGGGTCCACCACGAAGACCAGGATGACATGGAGTATGGTGAAGGCGACAAAGACCCACACCGACACGAAGTGCCAGTACCGGGTCAGCTCGTAGCCGCCGAACAACGCGGTGAGCCAGGAGAGCTGCACCGGCTTGTAGATGGCGAACCCGGTGAGCACCGCGAGCGCGCCCACCACCAGGATCGAGGTGTAGGCTGCCTTCTGCAACGCATTGTGCTTGCCCTGGGGCGGGTGCTCTTTGCGGAGCCGCAGGTAGTAGAGCTGCATCTGCGCCGCGGGGACAATGTCCCGGGGGCGGAACAGCAGGAATCGCCACTCGCCGGAAAAGAGGAGGTAGAGCAGGTACAGGAGGCCGGTGATGACGAAGGGCCAGGCCAGGGTGAAATGCCAATTGAGCCCGCCGGCCAGCCACCCGCCGAGCCGGGACCATTCCGGCGCGGACGGCGTGCCATGCAGCAGCTTCACCGGGTTGAGGACCATGTACTGCATGTCCCGGGGTCCGAACCGCTGGTAGGCATTGTAGATCTGAAGTCCGCTTGCGATCATGCCGACCAGCAGGATCGCGTTGGCCCAGTGGCAGAGCCGTACCAGCCAGTGGTGGCGGTGCACGTGGAGCCGAACCGGCGCGATGGCAGCCGATGCTGGCGACGGCTAGGCGGATTCGAGAGGGGTATCGGTCAAGGTTCCTGCCTTACCGTCGTGACGACCTAGCGCCTGAATTGATAGGCGAGTTTGACAAAGAATCCGTCCGAGGTGCGCTGCAGGTTGCTGAAGCCCAGGGTTGAAGCACCCTGCATCGAGCTGCCGTAACCGAAGAAGGCCACCGTCCCCGGGGTCGGTTCAAACGACGCGAGCAAGTCGACCCGGAGATCGTTCTGATCCCCGCCCGTGGCCGGGACCCCGTTGATGAGAATCGGGCTGCCGGTGGTCGGATCCACCAGGTCGGTCGTTCTCTGAGAGACATATTCTCCGACCACCCGGAAGAAAATGGCTCGGGTCGGCTGGTACTCGATCTTGGCCCGGGGAATGATGGTTCGCGCAAACAGGCTGCCGTCGCGGCGCATGATCCGGGAATACGTGTTGAGCAGCGAA
>Ga0070699_100001223_pt1 | contig 23690 bp, 35 predicted proteins | sample KBSK1503metaG_FD_65473 | JGI IMG/M metagenome (GOLD analysis project Ga0070699, IMG submission 65473) | Corn, switchgrass and miscanthus rhizosphere microbial communities from Kellogg Biological Station, Michigan, USA - KBS K1-50-3 metaG | ecosystem: Host-associated > Plants > Roots >...
CTGAGTCGCCTGAGGGCGGCCATGGGAGGCCTGGGGGGGACTTCAGGTGGGGGCTCAGGTGGAGTCACCCAGCTGCCCTCCTTCATGGGGAACCCGGTACCGGGGAGCCAAGGAGGGGGCGGGGGCGGCGGTGGTGGCTACAATGGGCCCGGGGGCATGACCAGCAGCGTCCAGGAGAACCCCCAGCTCCAAGCCTTGCAGGGTGAGTTCAAGGACTACCAGGACAAGCTGTCGGCTGGGAACGACCAGGACGCCATCAATGCCATGCAGAGGCAGAGGGATCTGTCTTCGGGCATGGGGAGGGAGTTCGCGGCCAACGCGGGCCGCAGGGGCCTCGGGCCCGGCTCCGGCGCCTCCCAGCTCCTCATGCAGCGGAACATGGACTCGGCCGGGAGGAACCAGGTAGGGCTGAATGCGGGGCTGACCTCGGACGCGAGGCGGCAGCAGCTGACGGCGCTCCAGGGGCGGGGCAGCCTGGCGCTTGGAGCAGCCTCAGCGAACCTCGGGCAACAGCAGTTCGGGCTCTCCCAGTGGCAGGCGCAGCAGCAGGCGCAGCAGGCCCAGGCACAGCTCCAGGCTCTTCAGAGCCAGCAGCAGTGGCAGCAGATGATGGGACTCTTCCAGTTCATGACCTAGAATGCCTAACAACTCTGGCGTACCTGACATCGCTACTGACTACCAGAACGGCCGCATCAACACGGTCACGAATGCGCCTGGGGTCAGCCTTCCCTCCGGGCAGAACCAGCTGATGGGGTTGCTGGGGCCCCTGCTTGAGTACAGGCTGGCCCTTGAGCGGGAGCGCAGGCAGCCGCAGGGGCAGGGGGCTATGATGGGGGGGAGCTACTCCGCACCCCCTGCTCAGCAAGAGCGCCCTTACGACTACGGTGCCCAGTTCCGTGGGGGGTCTGGGCAAGCCCTCATGTACACGAAGATGGTGGGTGGGCCGCAGATCGTGCCAGGACGGGTGGCGGCGGCTCCTTGGGATCCTGGTGCAGCCTTCTCAGGCTATGCGCCCCCAGGGTACAACCCCTATCCCAGCTCAGCCAGCTTCGCAGGCCCTCAGGGGGCAGCGCTGACTCCTCCTGGACACTCCCAGGACGTGCCTAGCTATGGGGCTGGGCAGAGTCAATTGCAAGCGCTGCAAGGGGCTCAGGACCCGTTCCCGAATGGGACTGGGCAGGCCTTTGCCAGGGCCCAGATGGAGGCTGCGCGGCGCCGCTCGGACGCTGAGGTCGATGCGCGGCGGAAGCAAGAGGACGAGGGCTAGACATGTCTGAGCTTGATCCCTTCTCAGCAGACGACTTCCAGAGGATGTATGTCGAGGAGCAGCTAAAGCAGACGCTAGGGCTGCCCCCGCGGTCCCGGCTGGGCAGGGCAGCGGCTGGGATTGGGAATGCGCTAGCGCCACTCGCTGGGGCAGCTGTCTACAGCACTCACCCCGTGGAGATGGCAAGGGATGCGGGCAGCTATCTGCTTGACGAGCCGCCTGCGCCCCCCGAGGAGCGGCCGGCGGGAGCTTATGGGGGCCAGGTGAACACGCCGGGCCCCGTGCATCCTAGGAACGCCGAGCTAGACCTGCTGGAGCAACAGTACAACCAGAAAGTGGCTACTGAGGAAGCAGCTAGGAGCCAGCAGCTGAAGCAGCAGGGGTTCACGGAGTTCGCCCCTGGAGTCTCCTACAAGATGGGTGGGAAGCCCTTGATGGGGCCGCCTGAGCAGCGGACTGCATTTGGCAAGAGCTACACTCCTGTACAGGGGGGCGGAGCTGCCTCCATGATGCAGACCTCAGGGAACACGCCTGGGGTACGCGCGAGGGAGCTGGAGCGCCGAGGGCAGACCCTGGAGGACCTTGGGTACCAACAGCAGTTGCAGCTGGCGAGCCTGAGTCCGCAGCAGCACGCGGCCCTGAGGCAGAAGCAGGACCCCAGGATGGCGGGGCTCCAGATCGGCATGGAGGCTCTGGGCACCAAGGAGGACTACGTGCAGCAGGAGCTGGGGGCATTGAATGCCCAGGCTCAGGCACGAGGAGTGCAGCCGAGTCCCGCTCAGATGCAGATGGCCTACCACAATGCCCTGAGGAAGTTCCAGGCGGACCAGCTTGAGCTGGCGAGGCTCGCTATGACCTCCGACCGCCCGGACCCCTACGCTGGATCAGGCCTGCCGCCAGGGCAGTAAGGAGCCCCAGTGCCCTGGGAGCCTACTGACTACTTCGGTGACGGTGGGGGGACGGACTACTTTGGGGATGGGGGAGGGACTGCTCCGAAGCCGACTGCCCCGCTGGGGGGTGCGCTAGACTACATCACCCAGCCTGTCAAGAGCTTGTTTGGGCTGACTGGTGGGGTTGGGGGGAAGCTAGCTGGGCTGCTGCTGCCCGAGGCCTACGAGAGGGCCAGGAAGGCGAACCTACAGCACAACGCTGAGGCTGAGGGGGAGGCCCCGAACTGGCTTGAGCAGGTAGAGACCCTGCCTGGGCTGGGGGATGTCCTGGTGGAGGCAGCGCAGCCAACGAGCACGTGGGGCAAGGCCTTGGCGGTTCCTGGGCGCATCGTAGGGAACATCGCTGGGGACCCAACGACTTACCTGGCTGGGGCAGGACTGCTGGGGTCGATCCCTAAGGCTGGCAAAGGGTTGCAGGCTGCGGCCAGGGCTGGGACTGCGATCGACCGAGGGCTGGGGCTGGCAGCTGCGGCTTACCTCCCTGAGACCTTGCAAGGGGTAGGGGAAGGGATTAGCCAGACTGTCGAGGGCATCAAGAAGGGGGATTGGGGTGGGGCTGCGGCTGGGGGGGCCTCGACTGCTCTCCTAGGCGGCCTCAGCTACCTCATGGGCAAGGGCGTCATCACGCAGGCTAAGGCCTTCAGGATGGCGCAGGAGGCTGGGCATAGTCCTGAGGCAGTTGCTGAGGCCCTTGGGCATGGAAGGCCTGGGGAGGCCCTGCCGGACCCCCCTGTTGATCTGCCCAGCGGGCCCCCTGGGGGCAGGCCAAGCCGCCCCCGCCAGGCGCCCAAGGAGACCATGCCTGCCGTAGAGCCCGTCGCTGAGGTCCCTCCTGGCGCCATCGATGTGACCCCAGGTAGTGCTGTGGGGCCTCAGGAGGCCGCAGGAGCGCCGAGCCCGCTGCCCCCTGCCCGAACCCCGCGGGAGGCCCCCCCGGGCCCCCCAGAGCCCTCCACAGCCCTCCCAAGCCCCCTGGGCACGGAGCCCGTGACCCCCGAGGCCCCCCCGGGCGACCTCGCAGCCCAGCTACAAGCAACCTTGGAGAAGGCCCAGGCTGGGGAACGGGTGCTGGCTGAACCTGGAGCGCCTGGGAAGCCCAGGGGCCCAAGGGAGCCCAGCCCCGAGGACACCCTCCCTCCCGGCTTCAAGCTCCCCAGCCCCGACTCCACCTTGCCCCCCACGCCGAGGGAGGCCCTAGGCCTGCCCGCTGAGGGGCAAATTCAACCGCCCGCTGGGCCAGAAAGGACGCCAACCGATGCTAGGCCGACTCGTGAGAATGCTGTTGAGAAGCTCCCTGATCAGGAACCTGCTGCTCCGAGAGCTGGAGCACCTAGTGAAGGAGCTGCCAGGACAGAAGCCCAAGGGCTAGCGCCTGAGGACTGGTGGGATTCCACTGAGGGAAACAACATTGTCAAGCAACTGGAGGCCCGGGGCATTGAGGTCCCCGCTGACCTAGGCCTGGCTCGTCGCCTTGTCAAGGGAGCTGACATCCCTGAGCGGCCAGCCAGGCCGGTTGCCCCTGAGGAGAAGGCCTTCAAGGTCACGGAGCCGGGGACCAAGATTGCTGAGGCTGTAAGCCCTGGCTCATTGCCGCCCGAGGAAGCGGCCCGAGTCCAGGCCGAGGCCGCCAAGGACTACCCTGCCTACCCGCACAAGCAGACCCCTCCTAGCCAGCCGCTCAGCCCAGAGCAGAAGACTGTCCTAGATACCCTGCACACCGAGTACGAGGGGCCAGTGCGGAGGATCACGGAGAGCAGGACTCGAAGGCTCGCAGAAGCGGGCTTCCATGCAGACCCCGCGGAACTCCAGTCCCACATCGACGCAGCCCTGAACCGCCTTGCTCTCAAGGGCGAGGCCCCAAGCCGCGGCGAGGTCTTGACCACCATCAAGAACGCGAGCAACGACTATGCTAGGCGGCTGCGGGCGGAGAAGCGCCAGATACTGACTCGGGCTGCTAGCGTCGAGGAGAAGGCTGCTCAGGGGCGGGAGCCGAGGGTCCCGAGCGCTGAGGACTCCGCCCTCGCAGACCTCTCGGACAAGGAAGTCGAGCAGCAGGTTGCTGAAGTTGCTGCCGCTGAGAAGAAGCTCCCGGAGGTCCTAGGGAAGCTGCCTGAGCAGACCAGGAAGGCCTGGGAGCACATGCGGGCGAACCCAGACGCCCCCTTGACCTCGGTCTACAAGGAGCTGGGGTTCAACTCGGCGCAGAGCTTGGGGCAGCATCTAAGGCGTGCAGATGCCGCGGTCGAGGAGGCCCTGGGGTTCAATCTCCGGGCCAAGAAGGCCAAGGCCGCTAGCCTTGAGCGCCCGGTGGTGCCTAAGCCAGCGACTGAGCTTCCAGCAGCGGCCGAGGGTCAAGGGCTCGCAGAGTACGCTGCTGCCAACAAGGAGGCCCTGGGCGAGCACCTCCCCTACCTGGCCAGCCAGAGTGGTCGCGGGGGGCATCGGGACTTCATCGTCGAACTCTACAACGACCTCGGCCTCAACCCCGAGAAGCTCGATCGTGGCGCCTTGAGCAGCTCCCCGAAGCTCGTTGGCGCCATCATGCAGAAGCTGGGCCTTGAGCCGCCCCCGTGGATCTCAAGTCAGCTCAAGCGGACGATGACTGCTGAGGAACTGCAAGCCCTGAAGGCTAGCAGGGCTGGGGCAGGGACGGTCCCTGAGGGGCAAGCCCGGCGCGCCAAGCTGGAGACCCTGAAGGAGTCATCGACTGACCGCGCCATGTTCACGGCCGAGTCTGAGAAGGCGAAGCTGGAGATCAGGCGTACGGGTGACGAGTTCCACATCGAGGATGCCGCAGGCCCCATCGAGGCCGTGACTGACCTCCTAGGCAGGGCCCTCAAGGATGTCTCCTTGATGGAACCCGGCTACCGGGTCCGCCTTGAGAAGCAGCTCTTCGGTGACCTCGTCGAGGCCCTCGGGAACTCCCCTGGTCTCAAGAAGGCTGCCGAGGGCGCCAAGTTCGTCTTCTTCGGCAAGAAGGGGAAGCCAGTCACCATGGACTTTCTTGGGCTCCAGCAGCTCTCAGATGCCGTGGGCCCTATCCTGAAGTCTGGCTTCGAGTACGCGGGGAAGGCTGCTGTCAAGGCCACCGAACTCCTCTCCAGGGGCGTAACCGACCTTGGCGCCTGGACTGGACAGATGCTCGGCGAATTCGGATCTAGGATTAAGCAGCACCTGCGGACCCTGTACAACGCGGCCTCCAAGGCCCTGGAGCTTGGGGAGCCCGGGTCGGCGAAGAGGAGGGCGCAGTTCGGCATGCTGGGAGACTTCCCTGCTGAGGGCGCCGCCATCGAGGCCGCCGTCAAGCCCAAGCTAGTCGTTCCCAGCGCTGAGGCCTTCGAGAAGGTCATGGGACAAGGACCTGAGGGGCCGACCAAGGGAGCACCGGGCGGTGTCGCCAAGGAGAAGGGCGCGCGGGAGAAGGTCGAGAACATCAATCTGAACACTGCTCGTGTCGAGCTAGCCAGCGAGCAAGGAGTCCGCGAGGCTGTCGCCCTTGACAAGCTCCTAGGGCGCCCAAGCAAGCGCCCCTGGGAGGAGGTCGCTGCCGACGTGATCAAGCAGGTCGAGAAGGAGTCACCTGACGCCTTCGTGGGGCGCATCAGCAAGCTCTCGGGGCAGCTCCCAGACACGGACGTGACCCACCTGCGGCTCCTGACCAACCAAGCTCTCGACACGATGTCAGGGGTCAAGAAGACCTTCTACGACGAGCTGGAGAAGGGGGATGCAGCAGACCCTGCCAAGCTCGCTGACATCCTCGACTCCGCGATCCACGGGATCGGTCAGGCGGAGCAGTTCCTCAAGGCCTCCAAGGAGACTAAGGCTGCCTACGCGAGGGCCCTGGCCATCATGCGGATGAAGGTCTCGGGACTCGACCCTCAGCTCACCGACCGTGCCCGCCTCCGTGAGCACCTCGGGGCCCTCCACGTCAAGTCAGATGCTATCCCGGGCATCTTGGACCAGTTCTCCAAGTGGCAGCTCAGCGGTGAGGAGAAGCATCTGGACGAGTTCCTGAATGCGGTCAAGGACAACGCCCAGCACAAGAGGATCGACCAGGCCCTGTTCCTCTGGAAGGCCTTCCTCCTGACCCCGGCCTCGCAGACTGCAAACCTGGCCAGCAACGTCCTCAGCCTCAAGGCTAGGGGCTGGGAGCAGAACTGGATCGCCCCGGCCCTAGACAAGGCCTGGAGCGCAGCCACTGGCCGCGAGCGCTCGATCTTCCACGTCCCTGCTCGGGTCTACAACAAGCACATGCAGTCTGCCTTCGGCTCGGCCTGGGACCGCCTCCAGGAAGAGATGGGCAGGATCGTCAAGCTGAAGCCGCTAGCCCCACACTACCTCGGCGGCATCAGCGACCTGAACATCCGCATGGCTGCTCCCTTCACGGGCAAGAAGGGGGAGTTCCTGGGGACCATGTTCAAGCTCCTGGAGGTCGGTGACTCCTTCGCCAAGACCCTCGTGCAGCAGCGGGAGCTGCTGAGCAGGGCTTGGACCCTAGCCGAGAAGGAGGGGACTGGGCTCAAGGGGGCTGCCCTCGAAGCCAGGGCTGGCGAGATCATCAAGGACATCACCCTCGCAGGTGAGTTCCGCCGGGCTGGCAACGCTGTCCCTGAGGCCATGCAGAAGTACCTTGAGCACGTGGACGGCATCGACGAGGCCATGAAGCGGGACACCTTCCAGAAGGGGCTCTCGGGGGTCTTCCACGACGTGGGCCGGGCGCTCCAGTCCCCTGGCGGCAAGTACATGCAAGCCTTCATCCCCTTCTACAAGACCCCTGTCAACATCGCCCTGGAGACCATGGCTAGGACTCCAGTCGGCATGGGCCGCACCCTGATGAAGCTCGCCCAGGGCAAGTACAAGGGCAAGGAGCGGGAGTTGATGGAGGAGCTGAGCCGCGGCGTCCTGGGCAGCATCCTGACTACCGGCGCCCTCTCCATGGCCTTCGCCGGGGACATCACTGGCGGTGGCCCCACCGACCCCAAGCGCCAGGCCATGCTCAAGGAGACGGGGTGGCAGCCCTACAGCGTGCGGGTCGGTGACAACTGGATCGCCTACAATCGCCTTGAGCCCATGTCCTCGATCGTAGGCATGGCAGCGGACATGGCTGAGAGCATCAACCGCGGGGAGGCCTCCAAGGCCAACACCCTCATGGCCAAGCTCTTCAGCAGCATGGCAGAGAACCTGACTAACAAGACCTTCCTCAGCGGTCTCGAAGGCCTCTTCACTGCCTGGCACGACCCGAAGCAGTACGGGGACCGGCTCCTCAAGCAGCTTCAGGCAAGCCTGATCCCTAACACGGTCGGCCCAGTCCCCTTCGGCAGCCTCGCCAGGGCCCTCGACCCCTACTTCAGGCAGACCGAAGCCCTCACCTCCGAGCCCTTCCTGGCCAAGATCCCCGGGGCCTCTGGCAGCCTAAAGCCCCAGCTCACCGGCCTCGGTCAGCCGCGCAAGCGCCCAGGGAGTGCTGCCGAGCGCCTCTTCAGCCCCTTCCAGCGCTCAGAGACCCAGCACACCCCAGAGGCCGCTGTCGCCTCCGAGCTAGAGCGCGTCAACTTCGTCCCCAGCCCCCCGAGGGACTCTGTCAAGATCGGGGGCAAGGAGATCGGGGTGGGGGCCAAGGAGCTAGAGCTGCTCCGCCGCGCCCGCGAGCAGGCCACCTCGGCCGCCTACCGCGTCATCAGTGACCCCAGCTACCAGGCCCTCCCAGACAACGCAGAGGACCCACGAAGCCTCGGGGGTAAGCGCAAGACCAAGGAAGACGTGCTCCGCCGCGTCTACTCCCGTTACATGGACCCCGTGAAGAAGCAGGTCCAGTCCCAGGCCTACCGGCAGTACCTCAAGGAGTCCCGCTAGTGGCAGTCACCAGCCGCCGCCTCCCGCCCCGCCCGCCCCGAGTCGTCGGCCGCCCCTGGAACGACGTGACTCGTGAGCTTCAGGCCTGGCTGGAGAAGCTGATCGATGCGGTCGCCGAGGGGGTCCCTGGGGGCTTCAGCAACAGCAACCCAAGCACGATCCTGCCAGACTCCACTGGGACCCCCGGCACCGAGTCCTCAGGTTGGGTCGCCGCTAACCACGTGCATGCAATCGCCACAGACATTACCGTCGCCCTTGGGACCGCCGCCGCCGAAGGTACCTCCACCAGCTTCTCCCGCTCCGACCATGTCCACAAGCGTGCCATCGAGACCACCAATAGCGGCCTGGTCCGCCGTAGGCTAAACTTCGGCACAGGCTTCACCGTGGCCGATGACGCTGGCAATGACGAGATCGACATCAGCTTGACCACTTCTCCCACCGACGCCCTCCTGCTTGCCTGGGTCGCCGTCGCCCTAGCTGACGAGGGTTAGTCCATGGCCTTCACTGCCAAGCCACTAGCCCAAGGGCAGCTAGCCGCCGCCAAGGCCACCTTGTACACTGTCCCCGGCGCCACCGCGACCCTGATCACCAAGGGCACTATGGTTAACACGACCGCTGGCGCCCTCACCGTCAACATCTACCTGAAGACCTCCGCTGGTAGCTCCCGCCGAATCGTCCCCAAGGACCTCTCGATTGCAGCTGGAGCCTCCTATGACATCCGTGGCGGCCACATCGTGGACGCCGGGGGCCTCATCGAGGGGGACGCAAGCTCTGCTACCAGTGTCGACTACTACTTCAGCGGCGTGGAGATCACCTAATGCGTAAGCTACTACCCCTGCTCCTCTTCCTACCCCCCCTCCCCGCCTTCGCCCAGGGCACGAGCACTAGCGGTCAGCAGCTCATGAGCTGCATTCAGAGTGGGACCTGGACCGTGGGCGGCACCGGCACCTTTACTGTCGGTGGCACCATCACGGCCAACCAGGGCGGCTCATGGAGTGACGCTTGCACCCAAAGCGGCACCTGGACAGTCCAGCCCGGGAACACAGCGAACACGACCCCATGGCTGACCACCATCAGCCAGGGTGGTAACGCAGCCACCGTCTCTGCCACCAACGCCCTCAAGGTCGATGGCTCCGCAGTCACCCAGCCCGTCAGCATCACCGGGGCCAACTTCCCTGACAACGAGCCCTTCAACGTGGCCCAGTTCGGTGGGACGAACGTGTCGACAGGGACTGGTGCTGGGGGCGCTGGGATCCCCAGGGTCACTATCTCCAACGACAGCTCCCTGGCCGCCAACCAGTCCACGAACGTGAACCAGCTAGCCGGGACCGCGACCGCCGTCAACAACGGGACCGCCTCCGCTGGCACCCTGCGTGTCACCGTCGCCTCCGACAGCACTGGCAACATCGCCACCATCGGCACTAGCGTTACCCCAGGGACCGCCGCGGCCAACCTAGGCAAAGCCGAGGACGCTGTAGCCGGCTCTGCGGACACTGGCGTCGCCATGCTCGCAGTCCGCAACGAGGGCACCACCCAGCTGACCTCCGCCACCGGCGACTACGGCTCTCCCACCATCGACGCTTACGGAGTCCTCTACACCCACAACGACCACCCCAACCGCTGGTTCGTGAACACCCTGAGCACCGCCACCACCCTGACCGAGATCAAGGCTGCCCCTGGCGCTGGCCTCAGCCTCTACATCACTGACATCAGCGTGTACAACAGCGTGCTCTCGACAGCCACAGCCGATGCCCACCCGACGCTCAAGTTCGGGACGGGCACCAACTGTGGCACCGGCACAACCACCTTCTGGCGCATGATGAACGGCGTGGCCTTCGACGGCATCGAGCAGTCCTTCCTGACCCCCATCAAGCTCACCGCCAACAACGCCCTCTGCTTCATCACCAGCGTTGCTGGCACCCGAGTCTGGAACATCTCGGGCTTCACTGCCCCCTAGCCTTGCAGCAGGATCGAAGCCTGCACGTTCCCCTGCGCCAGCGCGTTCGTCACCACGCGGATCCGCTCGTCGTCATTCGCCATGTCAGGGCCAGGGATGAACTCTAGCTCTATGCCGCTGTTGGCGACCACCCCAGTGAGCTGACTTGTCAAGGTCGCGTTGTTGGCTGCATTCCTGTGCTCAACGGTGATCCCAAGGGCTACTGTCGAGCCCAGGACGACCCTGAAGGGCCTGCCCCCTGAGGCCGGAAGAGGACCCGTGTCTGCTAGGACAGTCCCTCCCGCCGGATTCGTCTGTACGCCTGCCGTATACCAATATGCCATTTAGTGGCTCCTTTCAGAGCCATCATGGCAGACCACAATGGGTCCTCAGCCTCCCTTGTGACACTACGAAACCGTCCCACCCCAAGCCCTAGCTTGACAAAGGTGTGCTCACACCCTAGATTGGCATACCAGATGCTAGCACCAGGGGAGGTGTAGCTTGAAGCCAACAGTCTTTACGGTCCCTTATGGGGAGCAGGTTCACTACGTGCCCGCAGGCTGCCTTCACTGGCCAGTCGGGGAGAAGGACATGCTGAGGCGCTGGGTGAAGGAGATGCAGAGGCTGCCGAATGCCTTCACTATCCTCATGGGGGATACGCAGGATTGCGCGAGGACCCACTACAGGGACCACGTGAGGGGCTATAGGGCTGACCAGAACTCGCAGTTGGCCCTGGATGAGTGGGTGAGGAGGGACGTTGGGGACCTGGCCAGGGAGCTAATGCCGATCCGGGGGCAGATCGCGGGGGCCATCCTTGGGAACCACCTCTGGGAGTTCGCTGACGGTACCAACTCGGAGCAGTACCTCTGCCAGCTCCTGCGGATCCCCTACCTGGGGCCAACTGGCATCGTCTGCCTGGACTTCAGGGACAAGGGGGGGAAGGGGCGGTGCAGGCTACAGCAGGTCATCTACGCCCACCACCACGGGGGGAGCATGGGCGGGAGGACGACTGGAGCCGATGTCAACGCCCTAGAGCGCTCCGAGCTGGTCTTCGACGCCGACATCTACACCCTAAGCCACACACACAGGCGGTTCGGGTTCAAGCTCCCGAAGCTGGGGGTGACCAGCAAGGGGCAGAGGCGCCTTGTCGAGCGCACCAAGGTCTTCGTGCGCAGCGGTGCCTTCCTCAAGGGCTTCGGCGAGGACAACCCAGGGACTAGCAAGCCCCACATTCCTAGCTACGCTGAGTCTAAAGCGCTGAGGCCAACCGACTTAGGGTGGGTGACGGTGGGAATCTACGCCAGGGGGGACTCCGGTGGGGACTCAGGCAGGGTAGACTACACTGTTAGCTACTAGGAGCCACCCCCAGAATGCCTCGACGCCATCTCCCCGACGAGGTCCAGATCCTGGGGGTCACGGTTGCGGTCAAGCTGGCTAGCCGCAAGGAGCTGGATTCGGTCGCCGGCCCCAAGACCTACGCCTGCTGGGTCGTCGACAGCCGCACCGTCTACGTCCTCAGGAGCCTCAGCTGGGAGCGCAAGGTCGAGATGCTCATGCACGAGCTAGAGCATGCTTTCACGGACTACAAGAGCTGGCTGAAAGATGAACTACTGAGGGGCTAGGGGCCGCCAGTACAGAGCGTCTTCACGGCCTCGGCATTCCCTGCCTTGATGGCCTCGTGGCAGGACTCCTGGCGCATCTTGGAGCAGCTGCGGCCGCATAAGAGGCCAGTGCTCAACACGAATGCGGCAGCTAGGATGGCCACCACCCCCACCTTCCCCTCGTCCTCCATGCTAGCAAACCACCCCGGCTTGCCATCGGTCTCGGTCAGTTTTGGTAGCATCTCCCCCTCCTAGAGATCCCCGTGGTGGTCACTCGGCACGTGGCTCCCCTGGCTAGCTGCCATCGCTAGCACCAAGTCGATCCCGACTGGCCCATCCCCCCACACATCCACCCCCATGTCCCAGCGGTGGGGCACGACCCGCTTCAGGGTCCCGTGGCAGTGCCCATGCAGGTGCAAGGCCCCATGATGCGCCGAGGGCCAGCTCTCGATGGGGTAGTGGCAGAGGACGATCTTGGTGCCCTCATGCTTCACCACCCTGATGTGCTGCTTGCTCTCCCATGGGAGCTTAAGGGCAGCCGGGTTCTTCTCGTCGTGGTTCCCGATGACCAAGTGCTTGTGGCCCTGGAGCCTACCAAAGATGGCCTCCAAGGGCTCCAGCTGGCTGTGGCTGAAGCCGAAGTCCCCAAGGTGGTAGATGGTGTCCTGGGGGCGCACTACCGCATTCCACCGAGAGACCATGCTCTCGTTCATCTCCGCCACGTCCTTGAAAGGGCGCGTGCAGTAGCGCCTGATGGCGTCGTGATTGAAGTGGGTGTCCGACCAGAAGTAGATCAACAGCCCTCCTTAGCAGGCTCCGGCGGCCCCCAGTCCAGCTCCATCTGCATCGGATCGCAGTCCCCGGGCTCGAAGCCAATGGGCAGCCCACAGGGCGGGCACTTGATCTTGTCACTCAGGCGGCGGCGTGGGGCTGGCGATGCCTCGAATCCAGTCATCTATGGCCTCATTGTAGACCTTAAGGGCACTCTGGTAGGCGTTGTGGGCTTCGTTGGCGGCCGAATCCAGGGCCACCTCAATCTCGAACTGCCGCTCCGGGCGACGGGTGCCCCTGTACGCGCGCACCCTCCGCCTCGCGTCCCTGCATCTCTTGGCCAGCATGACCAAGATCGTCAAGGCCAAGTCTCGATCAGTCATTGCAACTCATCATGTACCCGCACCCCCTGCACAGGAGCTTGCAGTGCCCTTGGTAGGCAAACCTCGTGCAGCAGTGGGGGCAGAAGTCCGGGTCCAGGGGCTGGGAGGCCGTCACTGGGGCCTCCAGGGACGCACTGGGTCCAGGCGTAAGTACAGGCTCCAATGTCTCGGTAGCAGGCACAGCGGCTCACCTCGTTGCACATGGGGACATCTGGGGTGGGACAGGAGGGTGGGGTGCGGGGGTGGAGTAGGAGGTCGCAGGCAGCGATGCAGGCGACGCCAGCTATGATGACCGTGGCGGCCAAATAAGGCAGGGGACGGTAGCTCACGTCCCCGCCTTCTTGTGCTTCAAGCTCACCCCCGTGAGTATCCCGACAGCGAGGCTCAAGTGGTGGCACTCGCGGAGGTGCTCCTCTTCTGGGCACTCACACTTCGCGCCCCTACCGACCAAGAGGAGTATCTGGGCCAGCTCTACGAGCCTAGGGTCTGCGTGGTCGATGTGGAGGGAGCCTGGGGGGAAGGTTCTGTAGGTCACTTGTCGGGCTCCGGCTCGCTCACGGCACCACCACATTCCTCAGGAACACCATGTCTCCCTTGGTCCCCAGCACCGGCTCCTCCTTCTGGCTACTGAGAACATTGTCTATGAACTGCGAGTCCCTGACCCCCGCCAGGATCAGGGCCCTCGGTGTCCTACTGACCACGTTCCCCACAAAGTTCACCTTGAAGGCCCTAGCGGCCTCGGTCAGGCTCCCAATGCTCACCCCCCTTGGCCCCCCGCTGAAGCTATTCCCCGCCACCTCCAGCTTCTGCACCGAGTTGAAGATGGCCTGGTAGCTGGAGTTGTCCAGGAACGTCGAGCCCACCACAGTCACATCGCTGACCTCGACCCCACCATTGCTGGGCCTATGCGTGTACAGGCCGATCACATTTCGTGCAAAGGTGCAGCGCGCGATGAGGACTCTCGCTATCGAGTCCCCCGGATTCGTCTCGATGTCGAGCCCTGCCCCTAGCAGCGTGGGGCTCCCAGAGTCCTCGAAGACACTCCCCAGGATGTCAATGTCACTCCCATTGACCACGCTGCCCCCGTTGCGGCCGAAGTTGCGGCTGGAGACCTCACTGATAACCACGTTGTGGCTACCAAGGTTGCCCCCCACCCAGAACCCGTCGTACCTCCAGTCCCTAAAGGCAACCCTCTCCATGAGGAAGCCGTCCACTGAGTCCACGCGGACCCCTATGGCGAGCCCCGTCGCCGGGGCCAAGTCCCCAACGATCTCTCCAGGCCCCTCGATATGGACCGTATTGCTCCCCGGCACCGTCTCGAAGGCCTTGCAGCTTGTGCTGCACCCAGGCAGCACCCCCACCATGGCCCCAGCGAGCCTCACATGGCTCCCAGAGGGCAACCTGACGCCAGTCCTGGCATTCAGGCAGACCACCCTAGGCCCCAGGGTGACAGTCCCCTGCGTGTCGATGGCAGCCTGGACAGCTGCGGTCTGGTCTGGGCTCCCAGTCGGGCACGGGCTCTGCCCAAGGACTGGCAGGGTCAGCAGCAACAGCCCAAGCCACCATCTCCTCATGACGCCACCCCCTTCTGCTTGCACACATGCTTGTCAATGGGGATCTCGAAGAGGCCCCCACACAGCGGGCAAGGGTCCCCAACCCCCAGCTTCTGCACGTGACACCACTCCCTCTTGCTCATCTCCTCGACCATCTTCTCCTCGTCGCCCCCCACGGGGACGAAGTCTGGCTTCAGGGGCTCCACTCCCTGGTACCCAGCGAACTGTCGACAGTAGTCGAAGGCCATGCCATGGCACTTCCCGAGGACCTCAGGGAGCGCTCCTGTCGCCTCCAGCTTGAACCAGGTCTTCTTGTCCTGCGAGTTCCACACCTCCTCGTCCACGTGAACCCTCTGCCTCCCCTGGATCTTGAAAGGCCCCTCCTCCCCGCCCTCCTTGTACAAGGCAAAGAGCAACTCCGTGTCCCCCGCAGGGCACATCCAGACCCCCACGATGAAGTCTTGTGGCGTGAATTCGAAACTCACTGCTCCCCCCTCATGAAGGCTTCCTTGCCAGCTCCTTAGAACACTCAGGGCAAGCTACCTCCTCGTGCCCCTGGCACCCCCGCTGCCCCACTTCCATGGCCTCCGCCTCTGAGAGCAGTCGGTTCCTAAAGGCCTCTGGAGGCAGTCCATTCCCCTCCACGACCTCCATCCCCTGTACCTCACCCCCCGGGTTCAGCCCATGGGCCCAGGCCTGCCCCACTGCGTCCATGAAGCCCGTGGCCTCCAAGACCACCACCCCAAGGAACCTCTGCCCCTCAGGGCGCTCAGTGTCCACGAAGCTCAACCACCACCACCCCAACCCCATGCCCCCTCCTAGTTCTTCGGTACCTTCCTTGCCGCCTCCAGCCTAGCCTCGTCCTCCGGGCTCATGCCCAAGGTCGGCCACAGCTCCTCAACCAGCATCTTCACCACGTCGACCTCGACGCAGTGGATCTTGAGCACGCTCAGCGCCAGCACGAGGAGGCCACAGGCATTGAGAGCAGTCGGCGAGAAGCCCCCCGCCAGCAGAACCCTCTGGGCCTCATCCGCTACCGGCTCCAGAGTCTCCTGGGTCAGCATCAAGGCCTCCTCGACCAGCTCCACATCCCCTACCTTCACGCGGCGCGTTGGGTTCATCTTGGCTCCTAATTCAGGGGTGGACGAACTCTTGCAGCAGTCTCCAGCAGTGCCTCCTTCAACAGCTCTTGGGCATCCGCGGGCATGTCCTTGGGGTCGAAGGGCTCCAAGACCATGCTGAAGTTGAAGATCGAGGGCATGGAGCAGGCGTAGCAGATCGCCACGTCCCCCGGCGTCGGCTGCAACCCCGCACTCTTGTACCCATTCACGTACTCTGACTCATTCAGGTCAGCCTTGCAGTACGGGCACACTTTGTCGCCCATGTCAGCCATCTAGTACTCTCCACTAGTCTTATGCTTCTCCTCGGGGGGCAGGTCCTTGGGCTGCACGAACCCAATCGAGCGCCCTGCCCGCGTCCTCAGGACCCACGCAAGGTCCTCGAAACTCCTGATGGTCGGGCTGTTCTTGTGGTGGTAATCTGAGCACTCCTTGACCGCAAAGCGGACCAGGTTGTGCGGCGCGCTCAGCCTCGCGCACTCGACGATCTGGTCTGAAGGCCTACTCCCCTTGATGATGGTGGAGGCTTGGCAAGTCGTGCACAGCGAGTCATCTCCCCCTTGCGCAGTCCCGCCCCTGACGTTGATGCTGATCATTCTAGCTGGCCTCGCTGTCACCCGGAGGGGCTACTAGGGGCAGGACGGTCACAATCGTCTTGCGCTCCTTGTCGTAAACGACCTGCACCAGCGCGCCTTCGAGTGTAACCTCGAACACCCCCACCCTGTTACTCTCCTTGCGCACCAGCTTGGCCTTCCCCTCTTGGATCTGCTTCACCAAGGCTGCCTGCTTCTCCCTTGTTAGCTCCACCCCCAGCCGGTCCCAAGCCCTCCTCCTCGCGTGCGCCCTCTGAGCCTTCGCCTTTCCTGGCCTCCCACGGCTGCCATGTCCCATCAGGTCCCCTTACCTCGGTCCTCAAGTTGTTCTCTTGCATCTGGCGGTCAGCCTCGGCTTCAGCAGCAGCCAAGGCCCCAGTCAGCCTCGCCACCTCCATCTTGTGCCAGGCTAAGAACGCCTTGGAGGCCACCAGCTTCCTGAAAGCCTCCTCCCTATTCTTCCCCTGGTCCCTCCCGTCCCTGTGCTCAGCCCTAGCTCCTGAGGCCTTGTGCAGAATGCGCACGCCATTGCGCTTAGCGTTCCTGTGCTGCCCCCCGTTGCCACCAGTGCAGAAGGTCTGCACCTCGAAGTCCTTGGGGCCTAGGCTAAAGAGCAGTCGGCTTTGGTTCTTGGGCATACTGGTTGAACCACGCCTCTCCTTGGGGGAGCGTTAGGACGTGCTTCTGGCAGTCCTCGCACTTACACCCCACCTTGCTCTTAGCACAGGACACGCAGAAGTAGTTGAGCCCCCCAGGGTCCGGGAAGGCTACTATGACGTGCGGCCTGCACTGGTCCTCAGCCATGCCGCCCCCTAGGCTTGTACCCTGGTTTCGGGCACCAGTATGCACAAAACGTGCACCCATGCCACGGTGTCTCCCTACAGTCATCGCACATGCAACCCTCCTGGTGCATGTGGTGGAGACCAAGAGTGCATAGGGCTGCCCTGACCCAAGCCGGCCACGCCCAGCTCCTCCAGGCCACCCCCTACTCCTCGATGACCAGCTTTGTCCTGATGACCACGCTGGCGATGCGGTGGGGAGGGTACCAGGTGCCCACATGCACCCCTCCATCCCCCTCCTTGAAGACGCCAGCGAACATGATGTCCGAGGCCGCCTCCATTGCCCTCGCCTTGCCCGTGTTGTCTCCCTCGAAGGTTGTGGGGACAGCAAAGTCCTGGCCTGAAACCAGGTCCACATAGACCTCGTAGACTGTCTTCTGCATGTATCGGCCCTCCTAGGCCTACTCGTCGTGCTATGAAGTCCAGGGGCTCCCGGGCCCGCCCACCCCGTGGAGAAGAGGGGTTGGAGGTGGTGGTGGGCTGCTAGCCCGGGTTAGGCCGCCCCTGGAGGCCCGAAGGGGGTCGTTAGGCTGCCCCCTCCTCAGCCAGGAGGTAGTAACAAGGTAGGCTTGGTGCTGCGGTTTGTCAACCCCCTCTTCGCCTTAGGTGAGCTTTAGAACGGAGGGAAGTAGTCTGGTATCGGCTCAGGCATGGGGCCATCGGCTGGGGCCACCACGACCTCGTGCCCCTCAGGGATCAAGGGAATCGCCACCTCGACCCCAGTCTCCGGTGGGTCCCAGAACTCCGGGCTGTCCAGCCCAGCCCCACTGTGCCCCACCCCGCCATTCCCCAGCACCCTGGCATACTCCTCCAGCCCAAGGATCGCCCCCTTCGCGGCCTCGATCAGCTGAGTCACCTCAGCCACCTTGACCTCCGTGCTCTCCTCGTGCCTGGCCTCGTAGGCCTCCCAGACCAGCTCTCTCAGGGCCTTCGGGAACTGCTCCAGAGCCCTGGCCAGGGCAAACTCCCTCCCCTTGGCCTTCACGTACTTGTCCGCGGTGCTGCACCGGGCAATCCCCACATGCACCCGCCCCTGGAAGCTGAGAATGCAGACGGTGACCCCGCTCGCTGCAATCCCCCGCTGCTTGCGGCTCCCGTTGCGGCGCCAGACTGGTGCCTCGTGCTTGAAGAAGAACTTGATCTCCCCCTCTGGGGTCTTGACGAACATGGCTATCTCCTAGCCTATAGCTGCCTAGGGTGATCCTAGGCAGGACGAGTTGACTCTAGTGGACTGGGGTCCCTGGCTTGGGGGGAGGCACCTGGAGAGGCACCACCCCCTCCCTGGCCCCACTGGTCAGGATCTGCCTGACCACCTCGTCCAGCGCCTCCTCGATGAAGCGCTCGCAGAGCTTCCTCTGCTCCACCTCTTCTAGCCACCAGCGCCTGATGAGGACGCGGTCGGTGAAGATGACTGCGAAGTAGAAGAAGAACCACCGCATGGGGCCGCCCCACAGGAAGAGGCCCACGGCGAACATGGCGGCGGCAACCACCAGCACGACCTCACTCAGGGGCCAGTAGTTCGGCTTCTTCGCCCCCTTCAGCACTATCTTCCCCATTCCTCTTCCCCTTCTCATGGACCTGTGCCCACCAGACGACCTCCTGGTGCCCAGCCTCGGCCTCTTCCCAGGTGCTATAGCGCCGCTGTGGCCCCGCCTCGTGTCCATCCCTGTCGAAGACCATGGTCTCGAAGACTAGGGGTGGACCCTCCCCGTACTGGTGGTTGAGCCCTATGAAGACCGTGCTCACATGCAGGGCCCCAACGTTGGTCTTGGCCACCACGCGCTCCGCCGACTCGAAGTCCTTGGCCCAAGCCAACGCGTCCCTCGTCTCAACTACCTCCCTACCTTGCAGGACGTAGAAGCTGCCCAAGGGGCCTAGGGCTTAGGGGTGGTGGTTGAGTCGGCGGTGGAGCCTTTGACTGCCCCCAGCTTCTCCTGCTCCTCGCGCTCCTCGGGGGTCCAGGACATGGCCGCTGAGGCCGCGCCCGCTGAGATAGGGCCGCTGCTGGCCACCATTGTGCCCCTGAGCCCGTACAGCTTCCCTCCCAGCCCCTGGTAAGCCGCCATGTGCCCTCGCCCACTCGGTGCCGTGTTCAGGATCAGCGATCCCTGCACCCCCAGCTGGGTGGCCTCCGCAATCGCGTCCTGGTTGCTCCCGATGAACACGATCTGCCACTTGTAGACATCCCGCTGCCTAGAGATCCTCTCGTTGACGGCGGCCTTGGTGAACAGCCTTGAGGCATTCTCCTGCCCATCCGTGATGATGCAGAGGACCACTAGGGCTGGGCGGTCGGCCTCTGGCAGCGCCCTGAGCCTGGCCCCCGTGTCATCGATGGTGCGGCAGATGGCATCGAGGAGCGCTGTCTGGCCTCTGGGGACAAAGGTGTCCCTCCCCAGCTTCGGCACTTCCCCAACCGCCCTCCCCGCGTAAACCGTCTCGTACTGGTCGTCGAACTGGTAGAGGCTCACCACCGCCACCCCAGGAGCCTTCTTCTGCTCCTCGATGAAGGTGTTGAAGCCCCCAATGGTGTCGTCCACCACACTGCTCATGCTCCCGCTGCGATCCAGCAGGATCGTGATGTCGGTCTTGTCCTTGTTCACTGCTACTCCACTCAAAAAGGCTCCCAGGTCAAGCTACTAGTGGAGTAGGGAGTCAACTTTGCAGGTTAACCCTACCCCTTCCGTCCCTGGGAGCGAAACTTGTCTAGTGCGGCACCAGCCAGGCTGGCGGGTCCATCCACCCCATCAGCATGCAGATCACGATGATGAGGAAGATCATCATGAGGCAGCCCACGCAGCCGCCCCCCGAGTCAACCACCACCGCCTTCTCTTCAGCCATCCCTACCCCCTGACGAAGTCCTGCGCCAACTGCGGCCCAGCCGTGTCGAAGCCCACAATGTTGAGGCTCCCCGGGTCCTTGGGGTCGAGCACGGTGAACTCGGTCGCCGTCATGCCGTAGGCGACTGCCTTGGCCTGGATCCCTGAGCTAGCCCTGTACTGCTCCAGCGCCTGGAAGGGCTTCTGCCCACCAGCCCAGTGCTCGTTGTCGGTGAGGGTCACGAAGGCATCGACCTTCATCGAATGCTGCTTCGCGAACTGCATGGGGAGGGCACAGTCCGTGCCACCCATGGGCATCTGCGACATGATCCTGCAAACCTCATCGAGCCGCATCCTGGGGCTGATGGGGATGGGGGTGAGGCTGTGGTGGCCATACCCGTAGCCCCCACTGCTTGTGAACCCCACCAAGTAGTAGTCCGCCTCGTCCTCGACCCGCATCGTCACCATGGCCATCGCAGCGGCCGCCTCTCGGCAGCTGATGGGGTAGCCACTGATCAAGCCCCCCATGCTCCCGCTGATGTCCACTGCGAGCAGCTGGCGCTTGCCTGTCGGCTCCACATTCCTGAAGGCCAGGTAGAAGGCCTCGTCCAGGGCATCGACGATGGCCTGCTGTGGGCTCCACTGCAACTTCCCCTTCTCCCCGTGCCCCTGCGCATAGGTCCTCTGCGCGATCAGCAGCGGGATCGGGTGCATGCGGCTCTTGTGGATGTACTCCTTGTCCAGGAGCCGCGAGCGCACCAGCTTGAGACCCTCGCTCATGGGAGCGATGACGCCCACCTTGGTCATCTTCCCCAAGTTCCTGACCATGGCGTGCAAGGGCATCTGGGCTAGCAGTGCCTCCCAGACCTTTGGGGAGTTCAGGGCCTCGATCGGCACCATCTCCCAGGTGAGGCCATAGATGGTCACCAAGGCTGCCACCCGCTTGGGATCCGACTCCTTCTTCGCCCTCTCGAACCCCTCGATGATGCGCAGGGGGTCCGAAGTCGCAGCCTCCTCCCCTGGCGTCAACCCTTCGGGCAGTCCCTTGACCACATACTTGAACACCCGCTCGTAGTCGTAGCCCTGCGGCCTCTTGTGCGCCAGCCTGAGCAGATCCCGGTGACTCCACCCACCCCTCTGCTGGTACTTTATGACCTGGTACGCGAGCTTCTCAGGAGGCAGCCTGTTGTACCAGTCCCCGATCGCCCTTCTCAGTCCCTTGCCCCACCCCCGCAGCTGGTCGCATGCGGCAGCGAACTGGAACAAGTGGGTCCCTGTGCGGCAGACCAGGGGCAGCGCCTCCAGGGCCAGCCTCCTGCTCACCTGATCCGCTGAGGCCGCTAGGGCCAGGGCAAAGATTGCCGCATCGTTCTTCGGCGCCCTCCCCTGGTCACTGATGGAGGCAATGATGGCCACAGTCCTCGCCGAGTCCTCCTTCAGGCACTCCAGGACGCAAGCCGCATTCTCCTTGGTCAGCTTGCTCTCCTTGGCGTAGTAGGTCCCGCCCTCGTTGCCAAGGATCAGGAACCGCTCCAGCCGAGCGAAGGAGTCGACCTTGAAGACGTAGCCCCCAGCCGTGTTCTTCACCTCGTCCTTGCGCCCGAAGGTCCTCTCGACCCCAGGGCTCGCCTTCAACCCCAACTGCTCCGCATACGCCTTCTTCTTAGGCATCGTCCTAGACCTCGCTAGTCAAGTGGAAGCGGGGGCGGGAATTGAACCCGCATTCTGGAGCTTATGAGACTCCCGAGGTCGCCGTCCCTCTGCCCCCCGCGCCGGATTGGCAGGTCAAGAGATGCTGCGGGAATGTACGTAACAGGATTCGCACCTGCTCTGGCCGTAGCCATTAACCATGGTAACCCGCACGCGCCGTCCCTGCCACGACTGCTGTGAATCTAGCTGTTGTGCATGCTCTGCTCCTGTCCTTGTGGAGCACCCGGAAGGTCTTGACCCTTCATCTCCGAGCCGGCCGGCGCTCTAGGCTTGAGCTACGGGTGCACTGGTGGTTCCCGCCCCTGGATTCGAACCAGGATCCCCCCGAAGGGGGACAAGCTCTGATGCTAGGCGGGATCTGGTTGGGGGCCCTGGATTCGTCCAGGATCTCTAGCACTGGCTTTCACCAGCGCAGCGCTTGACGTTAAGCTAGCCCCCATCCGTCTACTTCAACAGCGGGTACCCAACGAAGTACTGCTCGACCAGGGCCTTGTCCTGGGGCTCTACCCCCAGGGCAGTGGCAGCCCCATTGTAAGGCGGGTCTGGCTCGCAGATCAAGGCGTGGTGCACGGAGGCCTCGCGCAGCATGATCGAGAGGGTCTGCAACTCAGCACTGCTCCCTGCCTCCAGCACGCAGACATGAGTCCTGCTGCTGATGGGCGCGTCTCTGATGGCCTCTGCGGCTGCATGCGCAACCTGCGCCGCCAGCACCCCAGGCCTCCCCTTCAGCCCTCGGTGCACGACGATGTACTGGAAGGTCTTGGCCACCCCTACTTCCTCCCGTGCTTCTGCTGATTCAGATGCCACCAGATCGTGTGCTTCTTGGCGGCCCCATTTCCCCCAGCCTTCTTGCTGCCACCCCCTCCCTTGAACCCCTGCATGTACTTCTGCTTGGGCAGCAGCCTGATGGTCCCCTCAGCCCCTCCTGCCTGCTCCTTCTCCAATTGGCAACTCCTCCTGCTCAGGTAGTGGTGACGCCTGGGATTCGAACCCAGACCGGTCTATTGAAATTAGATAACAGTTAGCGTTCGTCCCCCGAAGGGTCAAGCAGTGCCAACCGCGTTTACCGTGCTGCCATTACACTAGCGTCACCATTGAAAGGAGCCTGGTCTAGCTTGTAGGAGACCGTGTAGCTAACCTATAAAGTTAACGATCCCCAGTCCGTCCCAGGCAGTAAAGAATCTAGGCCCCTACGGCAGGCTTGTCAAGTGCTTGTCGAGGTCCCAGAGCCGGACGACGATGAAGACCTGGCAGAGGAGGAAAGCCCCTAGCACAAGCCACCCCGGCCACCCGTGCTCGCCCTCGAAGGCGGCCCCAGCAGCATTCCCGCTGGTCGCAAGCAATGTAATGGCGACCCTGTCAAGCTTGCTCACTGGGGGCACCCCCCAGCCACCACGGCGATCCCCCCATCGCTCGCGGTGACCGTGTAGACCAGGTTCCCGTGCTCGACATCGCAGGTCACGACGATGTTGGGGCCGTAGGGAGTGGTTAGGATCTTAGAGTCAGCAGGGGCTACCACCTTGCCCCCTGGTGTGCACTCGTCTTGCTGAGCTGCGTGGGCAAGCAGTAGGACTACGAGCAGCCCCCTCACTTGCCCCTCAGCCAGTCCCAGGCGGCAGCCCCGAGGTAGCCCAGGCCGAAGCCAACCACGACGTAGACCAGCATCTCCATCTTCCTCACCCCCCAAACCCCGGCTGCTCCCAATGAGCAACCACATACGGCAGCGCCCCATCGAGCACCACTTTCAAGTAAGGACTCGGGGTGCTGATGTAGAAACTCGTCTCCTCGTAGCCCTCGATGACCTTGGCCACTAGCTGCAAGATCTCCAAGGGCACCAGGCTCCTGTAGACATTCCCCCCTGCGCTCTCGGGCTGCCCCTCCCGGAGCCCCAGCCAAGCCCAGTCCTCAGCCTTGCTCGCCAGCCAGGCCTCGACCTTCCCCAAGGGCCAGCTCTTGCACCCCAGCTTGGCCAGGAAGTGCTCAAAGTTGATCCGCCTCACCTGCGGATCCTCCCGAGCCGCCACCCCAAGCGTCTCGGCGAGCCTTTCCCAGCCCTTGGGCGGCTTCTGGGGGAGGTCAGGATCTAGGGCGGCAGCCTTGGGCGCCGGAACCTCCACCACCCCCTCCTCCTTGGTCTCAGCCAGCTTGGCCGGCTTCGTGAGCACGTAGTCCCCGAAGCTGTTACGCGTGTACCCCGGCATTCTCCTCCTCCTCCTGCTCCCCGAGATAGCTCCCCAACTCCCCCGAAACCCCAGCCGCTGGAGTCCAGCTCTCCATCTCTGACCAGTCCTTGCCGACCT
>Ga0070699_100001224_pt1 | contig 23671 bp, 28 predicted proteins | sample KBSK1503metaG_FD_65473 | JGI IMG/M metagenome (GOLD analysis project Ga0070699, IMG submission 65473) | Corn, switchgrass and miscanthus rhizosphere microbial communities from Kellogg Biological Station, Michigan, USA - KBS K1-50-3 metaG | ecosystem: Host-associated > Plants > Roots >...
CTGCTGGGCGGGGACGAGGCCTGGTGGCGGCTGACCGGCGTCGGCTGACGGCGGACATCCTGGTGGCGGGGGCCGGCCCGGCCGGGCTGGCCCTGGCCCTGCAGGCGCACGACCACGGCGCGGCGGTCCGGGTCGTCGACCGGCGGCCCGAGGCGGTGCGGCCTTCACGCGCGCTCATCCTGCACGCCCGCACGCTTGAGGTGCTGCGCCCGCTCGGGGTGACGCAGGCGCTGCTGGCCCGGGCCGACACCGCGCCAGCGGCCGACCTGCGGCTCGGCGGCCGCGTGGTCCGTGTCAGGTTCGGCGATCTCGCGCTGCCGGACACCGCCTTCCCGCACCTGACGCTGGTCCGGCAGATGGACGTCGAGCGGGTGCTGGCGGAGGCGCTGGCCGGCCGCGGGGTCGAGGTGGAACGCGGCACCGAGCTGGCCGCGGTGCGCGACGAACCCGGCGGTGTCCGGGCGGTCCTGCGCACGCCGGCCGGATCGGAGGAGGCCCGGTTCGGCTTCGCCGTCGGCTGCGACGGCCCGGCCAGCACGGTGCGGGCCCAGGCCGGCCTGGGCTGGACCGGCCGCGTCTATCCGGTGGAGGTCGTGCTGGCCGACGCCGAGCTCGACGGTGACCTGCCCGGCGACGCGGCCCAGGTGGTGGCCGGCCGTGGCGGGCTGCTGTTCGCCTTCCGCCTCGGCGAGCGGGCGATCTGGCGGCTGCTCGCGACCCGCCCCGCGACGCCGGGGCGGCTGGAACCCGGGTCGTTCGGCCCCCCAGTTTCAGCCATCGACCTGCAGGCCCTGATGGACCGGGCCGGCCTGGACGCGCGGATCACCGACCTGCGGTGGTCCTCGCGGGTCACGGTGCAGCGCCGGGTGGCCAGCCGGTTCCGACGGGGCCGGCTGTTCCTGGCCGGGGACGCCGCGCACGCCTTCTCCCCGGCCACCGGCCAGGGCATGAATGCGGCCATTCAGGACGCTGCCAACCTCGGCTGGAAGCTTGCGTTCGCGGCGGCCCAGCCCGTTGACGGGCCCCTGCTCGACTCCTACGACCGCGAGCGCCGGCCGGTGGCGTGCCAGCTGCTCGCCCTGACCAACCTGGCGTTCTGGGCCGAGGCCGGTACCGGGCCGGTCCCGTCCGCGCTCCGCGCCCGGCTCACGCCGCTCGCCGCCCGGGTGGTGCCGACGCTGACCCGCGGCCGCCCGGCCGCCAGCGGGATCCGCCTGCTGTCGCAGCTGAACGCCAGCTACCGCGGCAGCCCTCTATCGGTGGAGGGGACGCCGCGCCGTCCCGGCGGTCTCCGCGCCGGAGACCGGCTGCCCGACCGGCTCGTCCGCGCGGACGAGCGGAGCATCCGGCTGCACGAGCTGCTGGCCCGGCCCGGCGTGCACATCCTGCTCGACCGCGACGCGGGCCGGCTCGACGGCCTGGCGCCGGGCCGGTTCGTGACCGTTCACCGCCTGACCAGCGTCCCCGGCCGCGGCGTCACCGTGGTCCGGCCAGACGGCTACATCGGCTTCCGCAGCCGGACCGCCGAGGCCGGCCAGCTCGCCGCCTGGCTCGCCCGCGTCAGCGCCGCCGGGGGCCTTCGCGATCACACCAGTCCGGGCAGGCTGCGGGCGAGCGAGTAGGCGGCCACGGCGACGAGCAGGACCGTGAAGGCGGTGGTCAGCCGGGACGCGTCGATCCGGGACGCGACGCGGTTGCCGGCCAGCACTCCGGCCAGCGCGGCGACGGTGAACACGCCGAGCAGCGCCCAGTCCAGGCTGATCTGGCCGCCCAGCCGGGCGGCGAGCGCGGCGGCGCTGTCGATCGCGATGACCAGCAGCGAGGTCCCCACGGCGGAGGGCATGTCGAAACCGAGGGCGAGCACGAGCGCGGGCACGATGACGAACCCGCCCCCCACGCCGAAGAAGCCGGTGAGCAGGCCAACCCCTGTGGCCGCGACGATGATCTTCAGGCCCCGGCGCAGGACCATGCTCCCGCCGAGGCGCTGACAGGCAATTCGCCGGCATGATGCCCGCGCGGCAGCGGGCAGGCTCCCGGTAGCGCGCTTGCGCCAGGCCGCCGCCCCGCGCGGCCGGCGCATCATGGCCGCGGCGGCGGCCAGCATGAGCCCGGCGAACAGGCTAAGCAGCAGGTCGGGCGGGACGCCGGAGGACAGCCGGGTGCCCGCGTAGGAGCCGGCCACGCCGAGGACGCCAAAGGTGATGCCCAGGGAGAGGCGTACCCGGCCGGCCCGCTGGTACGCGATCATCCCGACGGCCGCGGTAGTGCCCACGATCAGCAGTGACCCGGCCGTGGCCGCGTGCGGGGACTGGCGCAGCAGGTAAACCAGGACCGGGACGGTGAGGATGGACCCGCCGCCGCCGAGGGTGCCGAGCAAGAGGCCGATCAGCAGCCCGGCCGGGACGGCGATCAACAGCATGCGAGCCTCCTGACTTTGATATACCCCAGGGGGTATATCAAGTCAGGCTATCGACGTGTGTTCCTGTCGCGCAAATACCCATGGGGGTATATCTACGTGACAAAGGTCCCTGGACATGCCAGACAACGAGAGCTCCGGCCTGGAGGCGGTATTAACCGCGTCATGGCGGTCTGCGCGGACGTGCGCATCGTGTGCTGCACCCGCTGTCGCGCTGCCGGCTACCCCGATGCGGAACCTGGCCGGGTCAGGCGAGAGAGAGGAAGAGCTTTTCCAGCTGGGCGCGGTCGGCCTCGGCGGTGCCGTCGCCGCCGTTGGAGGCGCATTGCTGCAGGCCGGTCGCGATGATCTTGAAGCCGGCCCGGTCCAGGGCGCGGGCAGCCGCGGCGAGCTGGGTCACCACGTCGGCGCAGTCGCGGCCTTCCTCGATCATCCTGATGACCCCGCCGATCTGGCCCTGGGCCCGGCGTAGCCGCTTGATCACGCTCGCCATCGTCTGGCTGTCCACATCCATGTCAAGCTCCTCGGTCCGGGCCGCGCAGGGCACCGCCCGACGACGGCCAGTCCGCATACCGATACCCTAGGGGGTATCTTACCACGTCCTGCCTGGGACCTGGCCGGCGGCTTCATGGTCCGCGCCCCGCGTGGGTGTCGGAGCGCAGTTGCGCTGGCGGCCGGCGCCCCGTAGATTGGAACTCGTCAGATACCCCCTGGGGTATATTAAGCCAGCTGGCGAAGGAGATCGTCCCATGAGCAGTACGGCGCGGTCAGGCGTCGAGGTGGTGTCCATTGACACGCCCGCTCTTGGTGACCGCAGCTATCTCGCGCACGACGGCAAGGTCGCCCTGGTCGTCGACCCACAGCGGGACATCGACCGGGTGCTGGACCTGGCCACGTCCCGGGGCGTGCGGATCACGCACGTCTTCGAGACCCATCTGCACAACGACTACGTGACCGGCGGGCTCGCGCTGGCGCGCGCGACCGGGGCGGCCTATCACGTCAACGGGGCCGATCAGGTGGCCTTCGACCGGGTGTCCGCTGGTGACGGGGACCTCATCGAGGTCAGTCCGGTGATGCGGGTCCGGGTGCTGGCCACGCCCGGGCACACGTTCACGCACCTGTCGTACGCGCTGGAGGCCGCCGGCCAGGTGCGCGCGGTGTTCACCGGCGGCTCGCTGCTGTACGGCTCGACCGGCCGGCCGGACCTGCTCGGCCGCGCGCACGCCGACGAGCTGGCCCGCGCCCAGTTCGCCTCGGCGCACCGCCTGGCCGCCGAGCTGCCGGATGATGCGGGCGTCTATCCCACTCACGGGTTCGGCAGCTTCTGCTCGGCCACCCAGTCCCAGGGCGGCTCGTCCACCATCGGCCGGGAACGGCTGGTCAACCCGGTGCTCACGCTGGCGGAGGACCGGTACGTGAGCGAGCTGCTGGCAGGCCTGGACGCCTTCCCCGCGTACTACGCGCACATGGGCCCGGCCAACACCGCCGGACCGTCCGGGCCCGACCTGACCCCGCCGCGCCGCGCGGACGCCGGCGAGTTGCGGCGGCGGATCGAGGCCGGGGAATGGGTGGTGGACCTGCGCGCCCGCCGGGCGTTCGCGGCCGGCCACGTGGCCGGCACGCTCAGCTTCGAGCTGGACGGCAGCTTCGCCACCTATCTGGGCTGGCTGATCCCCTGGGGCACGCCGCTGACCTTGCTGGGCCGCACGCCTGGGCAGGTCGCCGAGGCCCAGCGGGAGCTGGTCCGGATCGGCATCGACCGCCCCGCCGCGGCCGCCACCGGGAGCCCGGCAGACTGGGCCGGCGGCCGGGGCCTGCGCAGCTATCCCGTCGCCGACTTCGCCGACCTGGAGGCGGTGCGTCGCCACCGTCCTGTCGTGATCCTGGACGTCCGCCGCGACCAGGAGTGGGAAGTCTCGCACATCGCGGGCGCCGTGCACATACCCATTCACCAGCTGCCCGCCCGCCTCGCCGACGTACCCGGAGGCGAGGTGTGGGTGCACTGCGAGGCCGGGTACCGCGCCTCGGTCTCCGCCTCCTTGCTGGACGCCGCCGGCCGTACGGTCGTCGCCGTTGATGACGAGTACGAGCGCGCCGGCCGCGCCGGACTACCCCTCGACGGCCCGGTGGCGCACGCCGTCGGCCGCGTCAGCTGAGGCGGCCGCGATTTCATCACGAGAAGGAGAGAATGCATGTGCAGCCCTGTCGTCTGCCCTCGGTGCAAGAAGATCACCTGGAGTGGTTGCGGCAACCACGCGGATCAGGTTATGGCCGCCATTCCCGAGGAGAAGCGGTGTAACTGCCGCTGAACAGCCAGACCCAGCGCGCGGGCCACTCAACCCCGCCAGAGCCTTACTCAAGCTTGCGGCGGGCGGCCGTCGCACGCGGTCGCGTGCGTGAGCAGGGCCGCGGCCAGCCGCCGTGCCTCGGCGGCCGTCAGGCCGGCCCAGCTGCCGATCCCGGCGCCTGGCGAAGCGCCGATGTCGAGGCTGACGCGCCGGGCAGGGTGGCGGCCTCCGCCGAGGACGAGATGGCCTACCCTGATCTCCCGGCCGCACATGGTCCGGAAGCTGACGTGAAGATCGGCGCCGCCGACGCCGGGAGTCCTGCTGTCCATGGCATGCCTCCGCGAGCCGATGCCAGTACGCGAGCGCGGTTAGGGCACTGGCTGCGTCTGCGCGAGATCGGCGCGGACCTTGTCCATGTCCAGGTCGCGGACGGCCTGGATGAGTTGCTTGAGCGCGGCAGCGGGAAGCGCGCCGGGCTGGGAGAACACCAGGATGCCGTCGCGGAAGGCCATCAGGGTGGGGATGGAGCTGATCCGCGCGGTGGCGGACAGCTCGGGCTGGTCCTCAGTGTCGATCTTGCCGAACGTGATGTCCGGGTGCTGCTCGCTCGCGGCCTGGAAGACCGGCGCGAACATCCGGCACGGCCCGCACCAGGATGCCCACCAGTCCACCAGCGTGATTCCCGGCTTGGTGACCGTGTCTTCGAACGTATCCATGGTCAGTGCGATGGTACTCATGCTCTTCCCTGCCTTCCGGAAAATCGAGGTCAATATACCCCCACCCGTACAGCAGGCAGGATCGGGGCCTTATTCCGCGCAGCGGCTCCACAGGCAGCCCGGGGGCAGCGGGAACCAGCGCAGCGCCTCGAAATCCGACGGCAGCCCGGTGGGTCCCTCGCCGAGGCGGGCGGGCCGGGCGGCCAGGATGGCGCGGGCCTGCCGCAGGTAGCCGGGGAAGGCGTCCTCCCCGGCCTGGCCGCGGCGCCGGGGGTAGTTCATCTCGCCGTCCGGGCCGTAGCTGACGTCGGCCAGGGTGATCTGCGGCCGGGGCGGCCCGGTGGCGTGCCGCCACAGGCCGGTGCGCGGGTCGAACCCGTAGTCCGGGAGCAGCCGGTATCCGTCGGCGGCGATGATTTCGACCGCCGCGGCGATGTAGCCGACCGTGGCGCTGGAGATGAAGTAGTTGAGGTTGACTCTGGTCCAGCCGGGTTTTACCCCGTCGCAGCCGTGCCCGATCTCCTCGCGCAGGGCGTGCGAGCGGGCCGGGCCGATGGCCAGCAGCCGGTGCCCGTACGGGCCGGCGCAGGAGCAGCCGCCGCGGGCCTGGATGCCGAACAGGTCGTTGAGCAGCGCGACGACGAAGTTGTGGTGCAGGTACCGGGAGCCGTGGCGGATGCGGAACGAGAGGATGGACAGCCGTGCTGCGCGGTGGCTGCCGAGGACCTCGATGCCGGGGTGGTCGGCCCAGCGGCGCAGCACGTGCCGCCACAGCTGCTCCTCGCGGGCGGCGATCAGGTCGGTGCCCACCGCCTGCTTGAGGGCGAAGACCAGGCCGGCCCGGATGGACTCGATGATGGCGGGGGTGCCGCCCTCCTCGCGCGCGACCGGGTCGTCGAGGTACTGGTGGCCGATGGGGTCGACGAACGCGACGGTTCCCCCGCCCGGTGCCGTCGGCACCCGGTTGCGGACCAGGTCGCGGCGGACGATGAGGACGCCGGGGGTCTGCGGGCCGCCAGGGAACTTGTGCGGGGACACGAACACCGCGTCCTTGTGGTCGCCGGCGCCCGGGCGGGAGGCGGCGACCCGGATCGGCAGGTACGGCCCGGCGGCGGCGTAGTCCCAGAACGACAGCGCCCCGTGAGCGTGCAGCAGGGCGGCGACCGCGTCGGTGTCGGTCAGGATGCCGGTCACGTTGGAGGCGGCGGAGAAGCTGCCGATCAGCAGCGGCCGGTGTATGCACCGGGCCAGCTGGCGGCCCAGGTCGGCCTGGTCGATGTGGCCGTCGGCGTCCTCGCCGATGACTACCACCTCGGCGATGGACTCGCGCCACGGCAGCTCGTTGGAGTGATGCTCGTAGGGGCCGACGAACACCACCGGCCGTTCGGCCTCCGGGATCCGCCCGGCCAGCCCGTACCGCTCCTCCAGCCCGGCCGGTATGCGCAGCTCCAGGATGCCGATCAGCTTGTTCACCGCGGCGGTGGCGCCGGACCCGCAGAAGATCACCAGGTCATCGGCGGTGCCGCCGACCGCCTCGCGGATGATCCGCCGGGCGTCCTCGCGCAACCGGGTGGTCGCCAGGCCGGTGCCGGAGCTCTCGGTATGGGTGTTGGCGTACCGGGGCAGGACCGCGTCGCGGATGAAATCCTCGATGAAGTCGAGCGACCGGCCCGAGGCCGTGTAGTCGGCGTAGGTGACCCGGCGCGGCCCGAACGGCCCGTCCATCAGCTCCCCCTCGCCTATCACGCCCCGCCGGATCCGTTCCACCAGCGGCGACGTCACCACCTCCGGTGCCTGCGGGCCGGTCGGCATCTGCTCGGCGGTTGCCATCGTGGCCTCCTTTCCGGGCCGGGTCGCTGACCTTCCAGGCAACCGCTGCCACCCCGGCGGACAGTACCTACCAAGGTCCCGGACATGAGGGCCGTGCGGTCAGCCCTACGTCAGGGGAGGCTGACGTAGCCGTGGCGGGCCTTCCACAAGAAATACTTCTCGAACCCGAGCTTCATGGCATGGGCCTGCGGTCCGGGGATGAGCATGCCGTGCTTGCGCGGCGGGAGCATCTTGTCGGCCAGGATGATCACGCCGTTGTTGCCGGCGTCCATCACGCACACCGCCGGCATGTCGCCGAAGGCCTCGTGCGAACGGGGCGTCTCGCCACGGATCTGGGCCGCGACGTTCCGCGCCGCGACGTGGGCCATCCGTTCGGTCGGGAAGCCCGTCTTGGGGACACCGACGGGGGTGGCTGTCTGCCACGGCACGTCGACGGCGGCGGCGATGCCCACGGCGTAAACGTTGTCGTAGCCCTCTGCCTGGTAGGTGTCGCGGACCTTCACGTAGCCCTTATCGTCGGCGATCTGCCCGGCCGACCGGATGACCTCCTGCCCGATGAACGGCGGGACGATCATCGCGTAGGAGAAGCCGATGTTCCTCCCGTCGGCCAGGACGAGACGGCCCTCCTCGACCCGGTCCATGCCGGTGTTCAGGATCGGGGTGATGTGCTCCTTCTTGAGGAACATCGACAGCAGGCTTTCCCCGTGCGGCAGCCCGCCGATGCCGAAGTGCCCCAGGAACGGTTCCGCAGACACATAGGTCAGTTTCACTTGCTTCTTCAGGCCCGCCTTGCGCAGCCGGTAGGACACGTTGAACAGGTACTCGTAGGCGGCTCCGAAGCACCCCGCTCCCTGGCTCGCGCCCACGACGATGTTTCCCGGACTGTCGAGGAACCGCCGCCACCCTTCCCCGGCACGGATCGCGTCCTCCAGGGTGGTGATCGTGTAAGCGTTGCCGCCCGGGCCAAGCCCCGGCACCGCTCCGAAATTGTTGCGGTAACCCGTGGCGATGATCAGGTAGTCGTAGTCGTAGGCGCCGCTGGCCGCGGTGACCTTCTGCGATGCCAGGTCGATCCAGGTGGCCTCGGCGTGAACGAACTCGATCCCGTGGTCCTCGAACGTCGTTGCAAGCGGGAACGTGATGTCGGCGGGCCGGCGCTTGCCGAACGGGAGCCAGATCAGCGACGGGTTGAACACGAACCGGTCCGACGCGGAGATCACCCGGATATCTACGTCACCATGCAGTTCATGGCTGACCGCGAGCGCCGCGGTAAGCCCTCCGAAATTCCCGCCCAGCACGAGTACCTTCTTGCGGCTCACTGACGGCCACCTCCTCACCTCAGCCGGGCGTGCCCCCGACGATCGCAAAATACCCACGGGGGTATACATCCGGGAGGGCCGTTGGTCCCGCGATGGCATGCCGATGGTCCGGTCACGATTTCCGGATGCCGGGACGGCACGGGCGTACGTCCCTGCCATTCAGGTCAGGTGCCTGCGTCGGGTATGTCGCCGAGCACCGCGCTGGCCACCTCGCCGACGGCCGCGGCGACGGCCGGGGTCAGGCCGGTGCCCTGGGTCAGGTCGGCCGCCTCGATTGCGTGCACGATGAGCTTGCCGGGCATCCGGTCCAGCGCGAGCGCCAGCTGGATCGCGTCATCCAGGCCGAAGCCGTGCGAGCTCGCCGTCCGCGTCGCCCCGGCCAGCGGCCGGTCCAGCTCGAACCGGTGCACCCGGCCCGGGCGGGGCGGATGGGCACGGACGGCGTCGACCACGATGGCGAGCGCAGCTCCGGTCCAGGCCTCGATCAGCCGGGTGGGCTCGCCGTCGGTGAGCACGAGCTCCACGCCCGGCGGCACCCGGTCGCGCAGGCTGGTCACCACCACGAGCCCGGCCCCGTCGTCACGGCGGTACTCGTTGCCGACGCCGATCACCACCACCACCCGGCCCACTCTACGGAGGGCCCGGCGGCCGGGACCTTTGGCATCCGCCGAAGTGAGTTACGCCCCTTTCCGGTCGCCCGGCGCCGGGCGACGCTGAGTTCATAAACGCGAGATTCCGCCCGTCATCAGCCGGCCAGGCCGAAGGCGCGGCCGGCCTGTTCGACGCCACCGCCTGGCCCGGGCCGTCGGCCAGCCTGTCCGGCCAGGCCTGCTGCTGCGTGGCCCGGGCGGTGGCCCGGGTCGTCATGCCGCCCACGACGACCCGGCCCCACGAGACCGAGCTGCTGCTGTGCGGTCACCACTACCGCGTCTCGCGCGCCGCCCTGACGGCCGCCCACGCCACCCTGTCCGAGCTGCCCGGGAGTGCCGCCGATGCCGCCGCCTGGTTCCACGACGACCCCGGCCAGCCCGGCCCGGCCCCCGTCGCCACGGCGTAACGCCTATCCCGAGCCCGCCGCCCCGGCTGCCTCCGTTAGCCTTCTATCGCAGCGACGGTACCTGACAGCCGGGCCAGCAGGACATTCAGGTCCGGCTCCTCGATCTGGTCGCCGTCCGGGCAGTCCTCCGCCGCGATCCACAGCGACCGGCGCTTATCCCACAAGAACGACCATTGATCAGCCAGCCCGCCGATCAGGGCCAGCTGGCCCGGCGTCAGCCTCACGACGCGGCCCTCCGCGCCAGTTCTGCCTCAACGGCCTTCAACTGCGCCAGGATCGGCACCCGCGCCGGCGAGTCCGGCCGGGCCAGGGCCAGGCAGGCCCCCAGTTCCCGCCTGGCCCGCTCCAGCTCGCCGGGCGTCAGCATCGCTACCTGGTGCGGGCGGTTGCTATCAGGCATGAGCCAGCCTCATGCGCTCGTCTTGCTCGGCCAGTACGTCATCGAGTCGTGCTTGGAGGTCACCCCGTAGCGGGGGCGCGGGGTTCTGCCCGTCCAGAAAGGCAATGGCCCGCTCAAGCTGGTGGCGGTAGTCACGCAGCTCGTAAGTGGTCATTGCGTAAAGCGGGTGCTGCGGCGGGTCGACGGTCGCGGCTTCGGCAGTCATGGCAGGCTGGTCCTAACGGGGCATGTCGGCGCGAATCGATATGGCAAGCATTCCCCGGGGGGCCTAGGCTCTTGAATACGGACAGCCGTCACCCCGCAGGACAGTCAGGGCGGCATCTTGGACATGGCTCGGACACAGTGACCAATCAGACTGCGGGCCAAAACCCGCTGAAGGTATTCGGCGCGATGCTCGCCTATTACCGGAACCGCGTCGGCATGACGCCTGAGCAACTCGGTGCGCGGGTGTACCTGTCAGGCTCGCAGATCCGGAAGGTGGAGGCGGGCACCAGAACCCCCACTGAAGACCTGGCGAAGGCGTGCGAGGCCATCCCCGAGCTTGGCTGCAACGGGGCGCTGACCGAGCTGTACGAGATCCTGAGCGAGCACCTCAAGCGGCGGGCTTATCCTCACAGTTGATACGTTACTTCGATTATGAGCCGACGCGGCAGGTTGACAGAACCGATGTGAGAATTGGTCAAACCGCCTATAACCGGCTCAATGTGACATCCTGCCGGTTCCGCCGGGGCACCGCCGCCCCCCGTGCTTCCGGCCAGCCCCGCGCAGCGCGGCCGCTTACCAGGCGTCGCCAGTGACCAAAGTCCCGTTCCCGCCGCCCCTTCGTCCCTGGCCGCCAGGGGCGCCGCCGACCGACACTGAGCTGGGAAAAGAAGAGTTTCATCCCAGGGAGGCTAAAGCAATGTATGACAAGATCCTGGTGGCGATTGACCACTCCGAGATCTCCGACCGGGCTCTGGCGGCCGCCCGTGACCTGGCCCTGCTGTCCAAGGGCGAGGTATGGGTGCCGCACCTGCGCGAGCGCGAGATAGCGACCAAGACCGGAGTCGTCCTGACCGACGAGACGGCGGATGATGCCAGCGCCGCGGTCGCGGCCGCGGTCGACAAGCTGACCGCGGCGGGCGTCAAGGCGCACGGCCACGTCGGGACCACGATATTCGGCTATGCCGCGCGGAGCATCGTCGACGACGCGATCGAGCACGGCGTCGATGTCATCGTGATGGGCTCGCGCGGCCGCGGCGACCTGGCGGGCCTGGTCCTGGGCAGCACGGCGCACAAGGTGATTCACCTCACCGACCGCCCGGTCCTGATCGTCAGGTGACGGACCCGCGTCGGGATGCCGCCCGGGTGGAGCTGTACTGGCTGCCGCTCGGGGCCGGCGATACCTCGGGCTGCGTGCGCGCCAACGGCCGTGTCTTCGAGGCCGTCGTCGCGCACCGCCAGCGTCGCCGGCCAGCCGGCCTGTACCACTCGGCCCTGATGGTGCGCCTCGACGGCGCGTGCTACGCGATCGAGATGGCCCCGGCATGGGGCCACCGGGAACAAGCCCGTGGCGTGGTCGCCGAGGGCCCCGTGGGCCTGCCATGGCTCGGGCGCTCGCGGTTCTTCCGCTACGAGATCCGGCGCTGGCGGGACGGGGTAATCCCGGACATCGCCGAGGCCGTCGGCAGCCCGCGGAGCGTGGACACCGACGCCGGCCGGGCCGGGCGGCTGCTGGACCTGGTGCCCGCCTTCCCCGCCGTCACCTGGGGCCGCGATGAGTTGCGTGCGGGCGAGATGTGGAACTCGAACTCGCTGATCTCCTGGCTGCTCGTGCGCAGCGGCCACCAGGCCGGCCCGATCCGGCCGCCGGCCGGCGGCCGTGCTCCCGGATGGTCGGCCGGCCTGACCGTGGCGGCCAGGGCTACGCCGGAACCATCTCGTATTCCTCGATGAGGAACCATGACCCGTCCGCCGCGGCCATCTCGTTCCGCCAGGTGATGACGCCCGAGACCGAGGCATCCCAGGTGAAGCGCAGCCGGGGCCCGGCGTCCCGGATCGATTCGAAGATCAGGCGGTCGCCCTCGACACGCCCGCGGTACACGTCCGCGTGACCGTAGTTGTCGGCCATTACGGCCCGGTACTCGCCGTGTTCGGGATCCCAGCCGGACACCCAGTGCAGCTGCCACTTCAGCACCAGCGTGCCGTCCTCGAGGAACTGATCCTGCTCCGAGTCCACCACGATCCAGCGTCCGTCCTGGATGACCTGGCTGGTGCTGTGCCCTATCCCGGTCATCGCGGGCGTGCCCAGGCCCATCCCGCCCTCGTGGATGACGCCCTTCCAGGTGACGTCCTGGTAGAACCGGCCGAGCGCGTCCATCTCCGGGCCGGCGCTGACCGGCCTGGGGACCGCGGCATCCGTGCGAGTGTCCATCGCTGCCTCCCATCCGCACGCTCCCCTAGCGGCAGCACCCGGCGGGAGGGGCCAACGTCCCGGCCAGGAGGACCTTCGGCCGCTGTCGTCGCCGTCCAGGGCGGCGAGGCTGGAGGCATGACAGCATCCGTGGCCCGCGGCGCGCGGGCGTGGCTGGCCCGGCGAGTCGCGCTGCTCCTGTTCCTGGTGACGGCGGCGGGGCTGGCCGCGGGCGGAGCGGCCAGGCTGGCCGGAGCCGGCCAGGCCGCCGACCTGCTCTGGCTCGGCGTAGCGGCCTGCGGGGTGGCCTACGCCTGCTGGGTGGCGGCGGCCGGCATCGCCCGTGGCCGGCTCAGCGTGGACGTGATCGCCCTGCTGGCACTGGCCGGGGCGATAGCGGTGGACGAACTGCTCGCCGCGGCGGTGATCAGCGTCATGCTGGCCAGCGGGCGCGCGCTGGAGGACTGGGCCGCCGACCGGGCGCGGCACGACCTGAGCGCCCTGCTGGCCCGGGCGCCGCGCACCGCCCGGCGCTACCGGGACGGATCGCTGCAGACCGTGCCCCTCGATGAGGTCGTGGCCGGTGACCTGCTGCTCGTCGCGGCGGGCGACGTCGTCCCCGTGGACGGCGCGCTGGCCGCCGATGTCGCGGTGCTGGACGAATCCGCGCTCACCGGGGAAGCCTTGCCGGTCCAGCACGCCCGGGGTGACGAGCTGCGCAGCGGCACCGTCAACGCGGCCGGGCCGTTCGACCTGCGGGCCACGACCAGCGCGGCGGACAGCACCTACGCGGGCATCGTCCGCCTGGTCAGCGAGGCGGAGAGCGCGCAGGCGCCGTTCGTCCGGCTCGCCGACCGGTACGCCATGTGGTTCCTGCCGCTGAGCCTGGCCGTGGCCGCGGCGGCGTGGGCGATGGGCGGCGCGACCCGCGCGGTGGCCGTCCTGGTCGTCGCCACGCCCTGCCCGCTCATCCTGGCCGCGCCGGTCGCCCTGGTCTCCGGCTTGTCGGCGGCGGCGCGCCGCGGGATCGTGGTGAAGAACGGCGGGGTGCTCGAGCGGCTGGCCCGGTGCACCACCGTGCTGCTGGACAAGACCGGGACGCTCACCGCCGGCCAGCCCGCCGTGACGGCCATCGTGCCCGCCGGGGCGCTGGCGCCGGAGGAGATCCTGGTCCTCGCCGCCTCGCTGGATCAGGCCTCCGGGCACGTCCTGGCGACCGCGGTCGTCCGCGCGGCGGCCGAACGCGGCTGCCCGCTCGCCCAGCCCGCGGACGTGACCGAGCAGCCGGGCCAGGGCATCGCGGGGACGGTCGCGGGCCGCCGGGTCAGGCTCGGCCGGGCCGACTGGGCCGGGGTCGGCGGCATGCCGCCGTGGGTGAGGGCGGTGCGCCGGCGGGCCTGGCTGGACGGCGCGCTCACCGTGTTCGTTGCCGTCGACGGCACGCCCGCGGGCGCGCTCCTGCTCGAGGACCGGATCCGGCCGGACGCCCGCCAGACGATCCGCGCGCTGCGCCGCGGCGGCATCACCAGGATCGTGCTCGCCACCGGTGACCGGGCCGAGGCGGCCAGCGCCGTCGGCGCGCTGACCGGGGTCGACGAGGTGCTCGCGGAGCTGACGCCAGAGGCCAAGCTGGACGCGGTGCGCCGGGAGCAGCGGCGCGCGGCCGTCATCATGACCGGTGACGGGATCAACGACGCACCTGCCCTGGCCCTGGCCGACGTCGGCGTAGCCATGGGCGCCCGGGGATCAACCGCCTCGTCCGAGGCCGCCGACGCGGTGCTGACCGTCGACCACCTTAGCCGCCTCGGTGAGGCGGCGGCGCTGGCCCGGCGGACCAGGCGGATCGCCTTGCAGAGCGTGCTGGCCGGGATGGGCATGTCGCTGGCCGCGATGGGCGTCGCCGCGGCCGGGTTCCTCCCCCCGGTGTGGGGCGCGCTGCTGCAGGAGGGCATCGACGTGGCCGTCATCCTCAACGCGCTGCGCGCGCTGCGGCCGGTCGCCGCCGCGCCGCTTGCCCCCGCGGACGCCGCCCTCACCCAGCGGTTCCGCGCCGAGCACCAGGTCATCCGGGGGGACATCGAGCAGCTGCGGACCGCCGCCGACGCGCTCACCACCGACCCGCTCGCCGCGCCCGCCGCGATGACCCGGGTCCGCCAGCGCACGCCCTGCTCACCGGCGAGATCTGGGCGCACGAGAGCGCCGAGGAGGCGGACCTGTACCCGGCGCTGAACCGGCTGCTCGGCGGGGCCGATCCGACCGCGACCATGAGCAGGGCGCACGCCGAGATCGCCTACCAGATCGCCCGCCTCGGTCGGCTCATCGCGGACATCGGCGACCAGGTCCCCGACGAGACGGACGTCGCCGATCTCCGCGGCGTCCTGTATGGGCTGCACGCGATCCTCCGGCTGCACACGATGCAGGAGGACGAGGCGTACCTGTCGCTCGGCGACGACGCGGAAACCGTAGGAGGAGGCAGACCATGAGCAAGCGCACGCGAGCCACGGCCTTCGGGGTCGCGACCCTGGCCGCCGGGCTGGGGGCCTATCCCGTTTTCTTCCGGCGCCAGTGCCTGACCTGGGGCGCCCGGCCCGACGAGGTGTCGAGAAAGCTGCCCGGTGACGACCTGCTGCCCCGGGCCGGCATCGTGGCTACGCGCGCGATCACGATCGACACGCCGCCCGCCGCGATCTGGCCGTGGCTGGTGCAGATGGGCAGCGGGCGCGGCGGCATCTACACCTACGACTGGATCGAGAACCTGTTCGGCCTGGACATGCACAGCACGCGCCGGATCCTGCCGCAGTACCAGGGCGTCAAGGTCGGCGACGAGTTCCCGCTGGGTCCCGGCCGGCCGGCCATGCGGGTCGCCGTCCTCGACCCCGAGCGGACGTTCACGCTCCGGTTCGCCGACGGGAACTGGGTGTGGATCTTCGCGCTGTCCGCCGAGGACGGGCACACCAGGCTGATCAGCCGGAACCGGATCGCGGCGATGGGGGCATGGCCGGCCCGCCTGTTCGGCATGCTGGTCATGGAGCCCGGAAGCCTGATCATGGAGCGCAAGATGCTGCTCGGCATCAAGGAGCGCGCCGAGAACCTGGCCCGCGAGCAGGCGGCGTAGGCCAGGATGGCAAACCGTCTTGTCGCGCACGTACTGGGTGACCAAAGCCCCTAGCGCACCGGTCCGCGTGGGGGCACGGTGACAGGCAGGAGGTGTTGCGCGATGACCAGCACCGTGAAACGATCCGTGCCGCCGCCCACCCTGGTCAAGATGGGCAATCCGCTGGTGCGTATGCTCCTTGGCTCGCCGCTGCACGGGGTGCTTGACGATTCCTTCCTGGTGCTGCACCTCACCGGCCGCAAGACCGGCCGCCGGTACGACATCCCGGTTGGCTACGTGGACATGGAAGGAAGGCTCGCCGTCGTCACCGTGGCCAGGTGGCGGGTCAACCTGCGCGGTGGAGCCGACGTCGAGGTGACGCGGCACGGGTGCCTGCGGCCCATGCATGCGCTGCTGGACGAGGACCCGGCTTCGGTGGCGGTCAGCTACCGGGCCATGATCGACCGCATCGGCCAGAAGAAGGCACAGCGCCAGCTCGGCATCTCACTGCCCGGCGGACGAGCGCCCACGGCCCTTGAACTCAAAGATGCGGCCCGTGAATACGGCTGGTCGGTCATCACCCTCACCCCGCGGTGAAGTGGCGGTGCCGCCCTCTCCTGACCGGGCCAGCGCTGCAGACCTGATGCAGTTCGCTACGGGCGACGGGCGAGCTGCCGGGCACATCGGGGCCGTCTTGGTGCTCGGCGCCGCGCCGGGGTTTACCGTCGCTGAGGCGCGGCGGGTGCTCGGCGAGCGGATCCGCGCGGTGCCGAGGCTGCGGCAGCGCCTCTACTGGGCGCCGCCTGGATGCGGGCGGCCGTACTGGGCCGACGATCCGGCGTTCGATATCAACGAGCACGTCCGGCAGGTGTGCTGCCCGCCGCCAGGGGACGAGCGGGCGCTGCTCGATCTTGCAGCGGCTCAGCTCCGCGAGCCCATGCCCCGGTCCCGGCCGCTCTGGTCGGCCACGTTCGTCACCGGGCTGGCCGACGGCGGCACCGGGCTGCTCGTCGTCATGGACCACGTGCTGGCGGACGGCATCGCTGGGCTGGCGGTGCTCGGCACGCTGGTCGACCAGGCCGCCAAGACGGCACAGGCGCGAGCGGACCGGTTCCCGGCACCGGCGCCGCGAGCGCGGGAACTGGCCGCCGATGCCTGGCGAGGCCGCCTGCGGCGGGCGGCGCGTGCCGGGCCTGGCGCGCCGCGCCAGGCGCGTGGCCTGCGTCGGATCCGCGAGGGGATGGCAGAACTGGGGGGTGCCCGGCCACCGCGCCGGCGGCCGGCGACATCGCTCAACCGGCCGGTCGGGCCGCGGCGGCGGCTCGATGTCGTCGCCGTCGACCTAGCCGCCATCCGCGACCTGGGACACGCGCACGGCGGCACCGTCAACGACGTGGTGCTCGCCGCCGTCGCCGGGGCGCTGCGAACCCTGCTGGCCGCGCGCGGCGAGCAACTCGGCGAGGTCACCATCACGGTCCCGGTGGCCGCGCGGCGGGCGGCCACCGGCGGCGAGCTCGGCAACCAGATCGGCATCATGCCGGTCACCGTGCCCGTCACCGGCGACTTCGGCGCTCGGGTAACCCGGACGGCCGAGATCACCCGCGAGCGCAAGTCGCGTGCCCGCGGCGCCTCGGCCGCCCTGTTCGTACCCGCGTTCCTGCTGCTGGCCCGCACCGGCCTGCTGCGCTGGTTCGCCAGCCACCAGCGGGTCGTCCAGACCTTCGTCACCAACCTGCACGGCCCGGAAAACCCGCTCACGTTCGGCGGCGCCGCGGTGCAGGCGATCATCCCGATCCCGTCCACCACCGGGAACGTCACCGTCACGTTCGCGGCAGCGTCCTACGCCGGAACGCTGCGCATCACCATCCTGTCCGACCCTGCCCGCATGCCCGACGCCCCCGCCCTAGCCGCCGCCCTCCGCCACGAACTATCCGCCCCGCTGATCGCCCCTCTGCCGTGAGCTCACGCCCCCGGCCGCGATCCTTCATGTAGCCGTCACGTCCTCCTCGTACCCTCCGCACCGTGAGTGCGGAGGGACACGACGGAATCTGGTGGCCCGGCCAGGCCGAGCAACGGCCAGTGCGAAGGGCAGAGCGCCGGGCCGATGCGGGCGTGGCTGCCAACGCCCGCCTGACGGCGACCAACGCGGTCGTGCTGCTGCTGCTGGTGCTGCTGGCGGCCGAGGGCGTCACGATCCTGCGCGTCCGCGAACTGCTGACGCCGCACGTGTTCATCGGGATGGTGCTCGTCCCTCGCCCGCTGCGGGTGGGCTTCCAGGTACGCTTCATGCCGGTCCAGATCGCCCGCTCCTGGCGCCGTCCGATCCGGCTGATCACCGGGGTCAGCAGCCGGCTCGCGCCCTTCGGCCGGACGACCCACGCCCACCGCATCCTCGTCCCGCCGGGCACCGGCGCGAAGGTCAGCGTCCCGGCGATGTCCGCCTGCGCCATGGTGGTGCGGGAGGCCAGCCAGCCGGGCCGGTGGTAGCCGGTCAGCTCGGAGCGCATCTCGGTGGGCCGCCCCGCGGCCCGCACAGCCGAGCGGAACACCGTCCCCTTCCTGACCGGGCCGCCGGTGACCTTCTCCGCGCGGACCATCCGCGGGTTGTACCGCGGCTCGTTCCGCTGGTCGGCCGCGAAGTCGAACACCGCCGCGGCCGGGCGGGCGATGGTGATCTCGCCCTCGATGAAGGTCATGTCACACCTCCGGTGTCTCAGCGCAGCCGGGCCGCGAGGGTCTCGGCGCGCTTTCGCAGCTCGGGCAGGAACGGGTCGTCCGCGGTCCGCTCCATCACGGCGGCCAGGGCCGCCACGACGGACGCGAGCTCGGCGAGGTCCTTGCCCGGCTCCTCGACGGTGATCTTGGAGAAGGGAAGGGCCAGATTCACCTTGGTCAGCGGGGTCACGACGGCGGGCACGGGGCGTGTCCGCCGCGCCGTGCCAGCGTTTTCCTGTCCGGTCATCTCGCTCATCTCCTGTCAGCGGACGTCGCAGGGTTCGGGCATGGTGTCCAGGCTGAGCGTGCTGCCGGGGTCGGTGCCGCCCATGTCGAGCCGGAACGGCGGGTAGCGGTCGGTCATCAGCGCGGCGTACGCGGCGACCCGCAGCACCCACCGGTTCATCCCGAGCACGAAGTCGAACACCGGCTCCGGGTAGCTTCCGGTGACGGCCACGACGACCGCCGCGATCAGCACGAGGACGCCGATCAGCCCGCCGCCGTGCCAGGCCGCGTACGTCCCGCCGACGAACAGGCCGACGACGAGGTAGTGCGGGATGGCCAGCAGCCACCACTTGACCAGGACCAGACCGCGGGACGGCCGCTGCGGGTACTCGACCTGCAGCCGGGCCGGGTAGGCGGGATCGTCGCGCAGGCTGAACGGCGGATAGCGGTCGGTCGCCAGGGCACCGTAGGAGTAGTACTGCACCCGCCAGGTCCAGCGGAGCACCCCGACGTTGAAGTCGAAGATCGCCCTCGGGTACCGGCCGGTGAACAGGATCTCGAAGAATGCGACCAGGCTCAGCACGGCGAACGCCAGCCACAGGAAGGCCAGGACGACGTAGTGGGGGATGGCCAGGAACCACTTCACCAGCCACAGCCACCGGGAAAGATGCCGGTCGAGCGCGCCGTCGACGCGGACCGGATACGCGGGAGCAAACATCTCTGCCACCTCCTGCCGTCACCCTAAGTAGCGGGCAGCGAGCCGGCCAGAGCCGAACGTCACAGGCCGGCGTGCCCAAGGCCACCGGGGTCCATCGGACCGGATGGCCGGGACCATCTGCCCTACCTGGCCGTCCGGGGCTCGCCGAGATCCTGCTCGCCTGGCGCTGGCAGCGATCCGGGAGGATCGTCACCGGTTCCCGGGACCAACGCCTCTGACCATATGGGTGCTCCCGCGCGAGATTGACGGTATGAAACGGATCGTCATCCTCGGCGGCGGCACCGGCGGGACGCTGCTCGCGAACCGGCTGCGGCGGGCCTACCGGCCGGAGGCCGCCGAGATTGTCGTGGTGGACCGCGACGACGCCCACGTGTACCAGCCCGGGCTGCTGTTCGTCCCGTTCGGCCGGGCCGAGGCGCGGCGGCTAACCCGCCCGCGCTGGCGGCAGCTCCGCTCTGGCATCAGCCACTGCCAGGCCAGGATCGACTACGTCGACGTCGAGAAGGACCGGGTGTACCTCCAGAACGGGAACGCGCTGGGCTATGACGTCCTGATCGTGGCCACCGGTGCGCAATTGTTGCCGGAAGAGACCGACGGGCTGACCGGGCCCGTATGGCAGAGGGACGTTTTCACCTTCTATACCCCCGAGGGCGCCGAGTCGCTGCGCCGGGCGCTGGACCGGTTCGCCGGCGGCCACCTGGTCGTCGGCATCGTGGACATGCCGATCAAGTGCCCGGTGGCGCCGCTGGAGTTCTGCTTCCTCGCCGACGACTACTTCCGCCGCCGCGGCATCAGGGACCGGGTGGACCTCACCTACGTCACCCCGCTGGACGGTGCGTTCACCAAGCCGGTGGCCAGCCGCCACCTCGGCGGCCTGCTCGCCGCTAAGGGCATCGAGCTGGTGACCGAGTTCAGCACCGGGACCGTGCAGGCCACGGGGGAACCGGGCGAGGGAGGCCGGCTGGTCTCCTTTGACGACCGCGAGGTGCCCTTCGACCTGGCCGTGATCGTCCCGCTGCACGGCGGCGCCAACTACGTCGGCCGCTCGCCCGGCCTCGGCGACGAGCTCGGTTTCATCCCGGTCGACCCGCACACCCTGCAGGCCAAGGTCAAGCCGAACGTCTTCGCCCTTGGCGACGCCACCGACGCGCCCGCGTCCAAGGCCGGGTCCGTCGCGCATTTCGAAGGCGAGGTGCTGGCCGGCAACGTGCGCCGGTTCCTGGCCGGGGAGGCGCTGGCCGCCTCCTTCGACGGGCACACCAACTGCTTCATCGAAACCGGCGGCGGCCGGGCGCTGCTGATCGACTTCAACTACGACACCGAGCCGCTGACCGGGCATTACCCCAGCCGCCTGGGGCTGCCGCTGCTTCGGCCGTCCCGCCTGAACCACCTCGGCAAGCTGGCCTTCCAGCCGCTCTACTGGCACGGCCTGCTCCCCGGCCGCGACATCCCCGGCATCAGCCCGGCCATGCCGGCCCGGGGCAAGAACCGCCCGGCCGACCCGGCCGGCCACGGATGATCCCGATCAGGAGGTACCGGTCATGCCCACCGCCACCTACGCCGGCCACGACGTATCAGTCAACGACGAGGGATTCCTCACCGACCCGGGCCAGTGGACCGAGGAGATGGCCCCGCAGATCGCCAGGTCCGAGGGCATCGCCGAGCTGACGCCGCGGCATTGGCAGGTCATCAGGTTCATGCGCGCCCAGTACCAGGCCAAGGGCACCGGCCCCACCGTGCGCGTCCTCGGCAAGACCTCCGGCGTGACGGTCAAGGAGCTCTATCAGCTGTTCCCCAAGGGGCCCGCCAAGGTCGCCGCCAAGATCGCCGGCATCCCCAAGCCGCGCGGCTGCATCTGAAAGGACATAATCATGGATAGCGCCATCGAGAAGATCTCGATCATCGTGTCGAAGGGCTCCCTGGAGGGGATCTACCCGGCGCTCATTATGGCCAACGGGGCCCGGGCCGAGGGCATCGAGGCCAACTTGTTCTTCACCTTCTTCGGCCTGGACGCCATCACGAAGAAGCGGCACGAGCACATCAAGGTCGCGACCGTCGGCAACCCCGGCCTGCACCTGGCCACCATCGTCGGCAGCCTGCCCGGCATGCCCGGCCTGATGACCAGCTACCTGGGCCACAAGATGGACAAGCTCGACATCCCGCCGATCCCCGAGTTCATCGAGATGATCTCCGACAGCGGCGCCGGGCTCTACGGCTGCCAGGCCTCCTGCGACCTGTTCGGCATCAGCAAGGACGACCTGATCGAGCAGGTCCAGGGCATCATCACGGTGGGCGAGTTTTATGCCATGGCGGCCGGCGGCCAGATCATCTTCACCTGACGCCGGTCTGGGATCCCGTCCGCCCGTGACTGTTCAGCTAGAGCGCCGCGCGGGCCGGGCGGTCGCCGTGAGCTTCTGGCTGCTGGCCCCCTGGATCACCGTCCAGGCCATCACCGACCTGGCCGGGCATCATCAGGAAAGAGCGTCGGTCACGGGGATCGCGCTGACCGCCGCCAGCTTGATCATCATGCCGCTGCTCGGTGCGGCCAAGCACCGCCTGGGCCGGCGCCTCGGGTGCCACCGCGGGGGAAGGCACCCAGAACCTGACCTGCGCCGCGCAGGCCGCCGCCGTGCTGGCCGGCCTGGCCGCCGTAGCGGCCTGGCCCGGTGCCTGGCCCGCCGATCCGGTCATCGCGCTGGGCATCGCGGCCTGGTCAGCCCGCGAGGGGCGCCGGGCCTGGCGCGGCGCGTCCTGCTGCTAGCCGTTCACCGGATCCGAGCAGGAAGGACACGGCGGGAGCGCCCATGACCAGCACGGACAGCCACGGTCGCCGCGACGGCGGCCATGCTCATCCTGGGCTCCCGCTACTTGCCTAGGCGGTCCATCTCCCGGTGGATGTCCTCTTCGGTGATCTCCTGGCGGCCGTAGACGTCCCAGGCGTTCATGATCACGCCGATTCCCCATCCAGCGATGGGGAACACCGGCCAGAAGAAGCCGTGCGGGTCGGTCATCATCCAGATCACCACCAGCAAGGTGTTGACCAGGACATAGACGAGCAGATGACTGCGAAAGTCACGCTGCTTCTTGAGTTGCTTGATCGCCTTGTCGTGCAGTACCTGCTCACGGTCGGCGTCGTCGGTAATCATGGCTCCAGCCTCCTAACCACTCACACGCCCATGGTCGGGCGCCCGGAGGCGACGTCACCCGGGGAAAAGGTCCGCCGGGACCGTGACGTTAGGCCCTGTCTCGGGGCACCTACGGTCCCCGAGCATGGGAGAAAGCCATGTTCCAGAGAGGTGCCCGTGACAGTCGCCGTGACCAGCCGCAGGCAAAGCGCGGTCAGCCCGTCCCCGCTGACCGCCGCCACGGCCGCGGCACTCCCGGTCTCCGATGTTCTGGACCGACTGGACAGCGCCGCCGGGGGACTCCCGGAGGACGAGGCGCAGCGGCGGCTGCAGACGGCGGGCCCGAACGCGGTGCGGTCGCACCGGGCGCGCGCCTGGCCGGTGCTGGCCCGTCAGCTGCGTTCCCCGCTCCTGGTACTGCTCGCAGTGACCGCTCTGGCGTCGGCCTTCGTCGGCCAGCCTAGCGACGCGGTGATCATCGGGACCATCCTGCTGGCCTCGGTGGGCCTGGGGTTCGCCAACGAGTACAAGGCGGAGAAGGCGGCCGAGGCGTTGCACTCCAGCATCCGTCATCGCTGTTTGGTTCTGCGGGGCGGGCACCCGCGCACGACGGACGTGACCGAACTCGTGCCCGGCGACGTGGTCGACCTGCAGCTCGGCCAGGTGGTCCCGGCCGACCTGCGGCTGCTGGCCACGGCCGGGCTCGAGTGCGACGAATCGGTACTGACGGGGGAGTCCCTGCCCGCGGAGAAGTCCCCGGCGCCGGTGCCCGCCGGGACGCCCCTGGCCGAGCTCACCAGCTCCGCCCTGATGGGGACCGTGGTGCGGGCCGGCTCGGGTACCGGCGTGGTGGTCGCCACCGGCGGCCAGGCGGAGTTCGGCCGGATCGCGCTCGGCCTGGGACAGCGGCAGCCCGAAACCGAGTTCCAGACCGGGCTGCGCAAGTTCTCGATGCTGCTGGTCCAGGTGGCCGGCGCGCTGACCGCCGCGATCTTCGTCATCAACGTGACGTTGCACCGCCCGGTGATCGACGCGCTGCTGTTCTCGCTGGCGATCGCGGTCGGGATATCGCCGCAGCTGCTCCCGGCGGTCGTCTCGACCAGCCTGGCCGCCGGGTCACGCCAGCTTGCCCGCCGGAAGGTCCTGGTCAAGCGCCTGGTCTGCATCGAGGACCTGGGCAACGTCGAGGTGCTGTTCACCGACAAGACCGGCACGCTGACCGAGGGCAGCCTCCGCTTCATGCGATCGACAGGCCCGGACGGCACGGCCGCCGGCGAACCGCTTCTGTTCGGCCTGCTGTGCAACGAAGCGGTGACCGAGAACGGCCGGGCGGCCGGCGGGAACCCGCTCGACGTCGCGCTGTGGGACTCCCCGGC
>Ga0070699_100001225_pt1 | contig 23646 bp, 24 predicted proteins | sample KBSK1503metaG_FD_65473 | JGI IMG/M metagenome (GOLD analysis project Ga0070699, IMG submission 65473) | Corn, switchgrass and miscanthus rhizosphere microbial communities from Kellogg Biological Station, Michigan, USA - KBS K1-50-3 metaG | ecosystem: Host-associated > Plants > Roots >...
AGCAGAATGAGAGTGCTCTTGGTCGAAGACCATGCGAAGTTGGCGATGACGGTTGCGACCGGGCTTCGCCAGGCCGGCATGGCCGTTGACGTGGTGTTCGACGGCCAGGACGCACTTATCCATGCTGCCGAGACCACCTACGACGTCGTGGTTCTGGACCGGGACATTCCTCGCATTCACGGTGATGAGGTGTGTCGCACGCTCATAGCCGAGGGATCAGGGAGCCGGGTCCTGATGCTCACCGCCGCGGGCGCGGTCGAGGATCGGGTTGAGGGCCTGGGGCTGGGCGCCGATGACTACCTTCCCAAGCCTTTCGATTTCTCTGAGCTCGTGGCCAGGATCCGGGCCCTGGCCAGGCGGTCGCGTCCAGCGCTGCCTCCCATCTTTGTCCGCGGTGACCTTCAGCTGGACCCGGCTCGTCGGGTCGCAACCAGAGCCGGGCGGCGCTTGGAGCTGAGCCCCAAGGAGTTCGCCGTGCTCGAACTCTTGCTGGCTGGGCAGGGTGCCGTCGTATCGGCCGAGCAGATCCTGGAGCAGGTGTGGGATGAGGCTGCGGACCCTTTCAGCCAGGCGGTCAAGACAACGATGAGTCGCTTGCGCTCCAAACTCGGCGATCCAGCAATGATTGACACAGTGGCCAAGTCCGGGTATCGGATCTCGGTCGGGTGATGCCCTCGCTAACCAGATTTCTCAAGTCACCGATGTCCCTGCAGGCGCGGAGCACGGTGCGACTGCGCCTGACCCTGCTCTATGCCGGGCTTTTCGTCCTCTCCGGCGCCGGCCTCTCAGCCATCACCTACCTGCTCGTGATGACGGGCACCTTCAGCGCCCACCCCTGGTTGACCTCGAATAGCACCGCCGGTGGCATCGTCCACGCCGCATCGGGCAGCACGTTGAACGCGCAGGCCACCTCTGACTTACATCAGTTCTTGATCGGAGCGGGCGTCGCCTTGGGCATCATGGCGGTGGTCTGGGCAGGCGTCGGCTGGGCGGTTGCCGGCCGGGTGTTGCGCCCTCTGCGCACGATCACAGCGACCACCCGCCAGATCTCAGAAAGCAATCTCCATCAGCGCCTCGCTATTCGTGGTCCCCACGATGAATTGACCGAGCTGAGTGACACCATCGATGCCCTTTTGGCACGGCTGGAAACCGCCTTCGATGCCCAGCGACGCTTTGTCGCCAACGCCTCGCACGAGTTGCGCACCCCCGTCACCCTCGCTCGGACCCTGCTCCAGGTGGCCCTGGACAACCCCGAGCTGTCCCTCGACGGCCTGCGCTCAACCTGCCAGGAGGTTCTCGAAGCTGGCCGTGAACAGGAGCGGCTGATCGAAGCCCTGTTGACTCTTGCTCGCAGCCAGCGAGGCCTGGAACACCGGGAAGCATTCGACCTCGCCGCGGTCACCGCCGAGGTTGTCCAGGCATGCGCATCGGACGCCCGCACCCACTCCTTGGTCGTGGATTCGGCACTGGACAGGGCCCAGGTCTCAGGAGACCCACAACTCACCGCTCGCCTGGTGACCAACCTGGTCCAGAACGCCATCCGTCACAACTGTCCCCGCGGCCAGGTGTCAGTTGTGGTCGGAACTCAAGACGGTCATGCCACGCTCCACGTGACCAATACCGGCAGCCGCATCCCGGCTGACCAGGTGCAGCGTCTTCTCCAGCCATTCCAACGCTTGGAGGGAGATCGTTTGCAAGGAGGCGACGGCTTTGGCCTGGGCTTGTCAATCGTCGCTGCCATAGCCCTGGTCCATCACGCCGACCTGAGCCTTCAGCCAGGGCCGAATGGCGGCCTCGATGTCCAGGTCACTTTCCCCCGGCCAACTTAACTGCCAGGCCCCCGGAACAGGGCGGTGCCTGGGTGGTGAAGGGCGGAAGGCCTTGGCTATCGGACAGCGGGGGCTAGATGCGTAGCAGCATTCGCTACGTTTGCTACGGGGCGGGTCGTCCGTGACACCACTCCGGCGGCCGAGGTGGGGGGACGGCAGCCGCGGTTGGTGAACCGCCCTGTGGGCCGCGTCCACATTCGTACACCTTAAGGAAATACGGGGCACCCCGGCAGTACCGTGGGTCGCGTCCCGGCGGGTCCCGACGAATAGGGCAATTGTCTTAGTCGCTGTCCTCGTAACATCGGTTATGGTCAGCAGAGTGAGCCCCGGCATGACCCGTGGCCCCGGTGGATGCGCGTAAGGGCGCGGGCCTCAACAACGGCGTCAGGATGGCTGAGGAGCCTCGTTCGGAGCTCGTGAGCGATCTGCAGGATTACACAGATCCACCTGTCGCCGAGGTGGCGCTCGGAGTTCAGTTTCGCCCGCTGTACGGACTTCGGGCCATCGACCTGGCCGACCTTCGCGAACGTTGGCGCGCTGAGTACCCCCTGATCCAAGAGCAGCCATACCAGGCGCCGGTTGTCGAGGCTGCAGGTGTCGCACAGACCAGCGTCCAGTTCGTCCTCGGACCACAGACGACTTGGCGGCTGTGGTTCTTGAGTGAGGATCAGTCCGCGCTCGTGCAGCTCCAACACGACCGCCTAGGGTTCAACTGGCGCAAGCCGAACGTCGGCGATAAGGCGTATCCGCGCTACGACTACGTGCGGGCGGGGTTTGAGCGTCGGTGGGCGGATATGGCTGACTTCGTCGCTGAGCACAAGCTCGGCCCATTGGAGATCACACAAGTCGAGGTCAACTACGTAAATGCAATCGACTTCGGGCCGGACAACCTCGGCGAATTGGAGCGACTACTTCGGGTGTGGCGTGGCACCCCTCAGCATCACCTTGGGAACCCCGAGCAAGCCCGACTCATGATGGTGTTCCGAGTCCCTGGCGTAGGTCGAGATCCCGTTCGGATGTACGTCCAGGCCGATCCTGCCCAACTTCCTGACGGGACGCCTGGACTCTTCCTCACAATCACGGTGCGAGGCGCGGCCCCCGACGGGAGTGTGCAACGCGCGCTCGACTTCATGGACCGCGCTCACCCACACATCGTCACGAGCTTCGACGAACTGACGACCGATGCCATGCATGCCTTGTGGGGGAGGAAATCGTGACCTCTGGATCGACGACACTGCAACCAATACCTCGGCCTCGACCGCCCAGCTTGCAAACCGCGGAGGACTTCTACAGCCGCGGCCCGAGCGCTGGCCGCCCTCGGCAATTGACGATTCATGTGATCGGACCGGATGGCGTCCTGTATCGGACGTGGTACTCGATGTACGTGGAGCGCGAGCTGAACCGTCTACTTGAGCTCCCGCTCGGTTGGGACGGCCGTCACGCTGCGCGAACTACCTATGAAGCTGTTCAAACGACTGTCGACGTGCTGCCGGCTATATCCGATGAGCAATCGATCCCGCCTCAGTTCTTCCCGCTTCCAGACGGCGGCATACAGGTGGAGTGGCATGTCGCCGGCGCGGCTATCGAAATCGAGATTGATGGCGCCGGAGAAGCGTACGCGGTGGCGCTCAACGCGGACAAGAAGATCCTATTCGAGCAAGAGGTAGGTGCCGAAGAGGTAAAGGGCCTTTCAGTTCTACGGGGCCTGGTGGGCAACTTGTCAGCTCGCGCTTCCGGAACTGGCTAGAGGTGACGGGGGAGGACAGCGGCGAACAGCTCGCCGAGCCCGTTCAGGGTGGGGATGTCGACCTGGTTCAACCTGGAGATGACGTCAGCATTCCGAACCATGAACTCCTGTATCGGCGACTCTCGGACGGGGGTCCAAGCATGGTGTGGGAAGACCCTATTACTGGCGATAGACGGCCAACGAGCGGAGCGTTTCAACCCGACGCAGATGGCGTCTCCGTCTATCGGCGGGCGAAGTTGGTGGAAGTTGGGCTGGGGGTCGAGGCGATAGTCACAACGCAATCCGCGATCGTTGTCAGCCTCACCGTCGAAGACGTGCGTTCCGTCAAGCCCCTCGGCGTGCGTGATGATCCATGGCCAAAGGACATCCCAGACGCCGAGCATCCACGAAACTACGCTCACGCCCTCATCATCGGCTGGCATTCGGCGGGAGGCAAGAAAAAGCGGCTCGCTTGCCAGCGGGCCTTGGCGAACGCTACCTCATTGCAATTCGTCCACTTCGGTAGCTGAAGTTTTCCCGCTGTCCCGGCCCTTCGAGAGGTTCCAAAAGGACCCGGTTGCGGAGCGCCGTTTCACGCAGTCTGAGCGATCTGGGCAACCTGGTCGCTGGCGGGGCCCCATTTTCGGCCCGTGTCAGCATTCCGGCCCACGCCTGAGCGACTCCCTCAATATCTCATTCGACCGGCACTCTGCACAGGTCAGCGGCGCATGCCTCGACTGGTTGTGCGAGTACCGCAATGCGACTCATCCGTCTCAAAGCAGTAGCGTCTCCGCCTTGCGAGGAAGCTCGACCTCGGCTCGGAGATCGCCTTGCATATTGAACGGTGCAGCTGGAACCAGCCTTGCTCGACCTCGACCAAGACGAAGCCAGTCGGATGGTCATTGGCCCATCTGGCATACGCCATCTGGAGCTCGGGCTCGAAGACGGTCATCTGGGACTGGCACCCCCAATGTCTCACGAGTAGCACCGTGAACAGGTCAGCGGCGGTTGCTTCAACTGGTCCTGAGCGTACCGCCATGCCTCCTCCTCCCACTCAAAGCAGTAGCATCTCCGCCTTTTGATGAAGCCCACCACCGGCCCGAGATTGTGCTCGCATGTCGAATGGTGTATCTGGAACCGGCCATGTTCGAAGATCAAGACGAAGCCGAACTGATGGTCCTTGATCCAACGCTGATATCCATCCTGGTTATCGGGTCCGAAGACGTCCACCCAGCGAGGATAAACAACGGGTCCCCTTGTTATCCCGTCGCTGCGGCTGGGTGCGCCGAGTTCGCGGAGACGCCATCTGCCGGGTCACCATTGTTTACCCTCAGCGATGGCCGGGTGGGGAGGCTTCCAGGCGGTAGCACGTTCAGGTTGATCGTGCTGGTCTGTCGTGAGCTTCTGGTCCAAGAAACAACGAATGACCAGCAGCCAGGCATTGGCACGTCCACCTGGCTTGGCAGCTGGTTGCCGTCGACAACCTGGCCGCCGATAGTGACAGCCGGCCGCGACCGGCCGAGCGGCCGGCCCTCGATCGTCAGGTCCCGCGAAAGACCCCTCGTGACCCATAGGACCTTGTTCGAGCTCCCATCGGGCCGCAACCCCTCGGCCACGAGCTGCCTCGCAAAGAGGTATGCAAGAGCGTCGGGCGGCGAGCCCATCGCCCAGGGCACCACCCCTGCTCCGCTGAACCCGGCCCAGGTCGGGGGCGCGCCGCCCACGGTTACTCTGGTGTCCGCGCACCCTCCGGGCACCGCCTGCGACTGCTGAGGGGGCACGGCTGCCGATGGGGAGGGCAGCCGGCTGGCCGAGGCAGCGCTACACCCGGTCATAAGTGCCAGAACGGCGGCCAGCGCAGTGAGACCCCGCGGCGCGTTCACGGTCCGAATCATGCTGGTAACGGCTCTTGCTGGTTGGCGTTTTTGAACTCGGGCCGAGATCCGGCTCGGCTGGTTAGATTCGCCCGACCGACGGCGATTTTACCGCCCGCTCACGAGCACGCTCTCGCTCACCAGGCCGCTCCCAGCGCGCGACGTAGCCCGACCGCTTGCGCTTCCGCCTGTCCTTGGAGCGCGCCTGGCGGCCGATCGCCTTTCCCTCCGCGCGCACCCTTGCCAGCCCGGCTTTGGTCCGCTCCGACCGGCGCGCACTCTCGAAGTGAGCCACCCAGCCGACGATGGCCAGCAGTAGATCGCGCAGCTCGCCCGCCAGCTCCGTCCAGGCCTCCTTATGGCTGATGACCTGGATGCCGAGCTTGGCGAAGCGCTCGACAACCTGGAGGGTGTCCAACGGCCCCTCGCGGGTCAGCCGATCGAGTGCCCACACCAACAGCACGGTGTAACGGCCAGCTCGCGCGTCACGCACCGCCAGCATCCCACGGTTCTCCGCCATGACTCGGAGCTGCCGGATCTGGTTCTCAGTCTCCTGGTCGGTCGTCGAAACCCGAGCCCAAATGGCCGCCTGCATGGCCGCAGATCCTATCGGTGACGGCGCCGACCGACCAGCCAGCCCAGCAGGCCACCGACCAGGAGCCCGTCGAGTAGCGGGTGCCGCAGGTGCCGAGGCCGTAGCAGCCCGACCAGGAGCATCAGCAGGCCGAGCGCCATCAGGCCGGCGCCCGCAGCGATCTCCAACACCCAAGGCGCAACAAGCCACGTAGCGGCCCCGAATACCAGCAGGGCGATCACCCACCGCAGATCAGGTGACCTGCGGCCTGCCCTCTGTCGCCTGGCGTGGGCGCGCAGCACGGCTCCGCGCTGACGAGCTGACGCCTCCCAGGTGGGCATCCCATGGATTTCGTCCCGGCTCATCGTCGGTGCCCGTCTCGGCCATCTCGGGCCTGCGGCAGCAGCGCGATCGTGCTCTGGAAGACCTCCCACAGCCGGTCGCTGAGAAGGCGCAGCTGGTCGCGGGGTAGGAGCGGCACCCCACGCTTCACGAGCTTGCTGTCCAGCAGAACGAGCAGCACGACAGCCGGTATGGCGCGAATTGGCGCGCCCTTGGGACGGAAGCCGATGAGAGCGGTGGCGACCAGCCCGAGCACCAGCAAGAACAGGTAGCACACGGCCCCGATCAGGCCAGCCTCCGGCAGACTCATTGACCACCTCCTCTCAGCGCCCGCTGCACGAGCCAGCGCTGCACCATGACGTGATGCTCCTGATATCGGCGGCCTCGACTCAGGCCGGTGAGCTCAGTGATCACCTTGCCCAGGTCATAGTTCTTGGCCAGTAGTGCTATCACCGCGCTCTCCGACAGCTCTGGAGGGAGTTTTTCGGATTCGAATACGGAACCCTGGGTTCCCGCTGGGTTCCCGTTGGGTTCCACCACCCCGTTTCCGGGGGTCCCGGAACCCGGTGGGAACCCTGTTGGAACCATCAGGGAACCCGGGGATGGCAGCTCTGGCACCCGCACCCTCACTGCGCCCGAGGTGATGCCGCAGATGTAGCCCTCACCCGGCTGGAGCATGAGCGGGTCCGTCTCCCAATACTCCGATCGAAGGCCGGTCATTGTGAACGCCTCGCGGGACTGCATGCGGAAGACGGCGGAGGTGGGCACCAGGTTCCTGAGCGCAGTGGAGCCGACCACGGACCGTTGCCACGACTGCCCCATCACCACGACCGCAACATTGAACTTGCGCCCCGACAAACCGCCGATGACTTCCAAAGCCACGCGAAGGCGTTCGACGTCGCCATCGTTTAGCAGCCGGATGAGCTCCGGGAACTCATCCACCACGACCACCAGTGGCCGCTGGTCAGCTACGTCCGCGAGAGCTTTGCGCCGCTGGAGCTCGGCGTGTGCAGCGGTGACTGCTGGAAGATCATGCGCGGCTCTTCCTCGACGTCGCCGATCCGACCGACCAGCGGTTCCAGCCGCGAGGTCAGGCTTTGCGGGTTCGAGCGGTGCGGATCACCGATGGAGAGTTGAGCTCCGATCCTGTGCAGCTGGGCGGCCAGCAGGCTCACGAAGACGGTCTTCCCGCTCCCCTGCACGCCACCCACGAGGAGTGAGCGGACCTCGTGGTCGACCAGCGCCACACCACCCGCGCTCAATGTGCGTAGTCACGTCCCAGGCGAAAGGGGCGGATCGAGAGGCTTGAACCGATGTCGGGAAACTGACACGTCCGGTGTGCGCCGCGAGGCGCTTCGTCGTATTCCCCGGCGCAGCTGGGAGGAACTTGGAGGAAGGTTCCTGGGTCAACGGCTTACCTGGAGGCGAAAGCGCGAGGGGACAATAGCATGCCCGTAAAGCAGCGGCTTGCCAAAGGCGTCCGAGGCGGTGCGCTGCAAGACCCGCGTGATATGGCCAAAGCTGGATTGCTTGCAGCCGAATCTCCAGGGGTGAAAGTGTCCACCCATCGGAATGACGCCTGAAACCGACGCCTGCGTCATGCCCCACCGTGAACCGTGGGGGCGGGGCAACCTCCATGGCGCAGGGCACCGTCCAGCGAGGGTGGTCAATGAGATGAGTGGGCGGCCTACGTCGCGCTCGATACGTACGACGAAGACGAACGCGGGATCGCCTACGGGGGCGCGAGCCCTATGGCGACGGAGTGCCCGTAGTAGTCGTGGGGGTTGCGTCCCACCAGGGGAGGTCGGGAGAGCCGGCCACAGGGCGAAGGGGCGCAGGTGGTCCGGATGTCCAGCGAAGCGAGGTATGCGTAATGCAGAAGGCCGCAACGGCGCTGGACGCCATCCGAAAGCGCGGTGACTACCGCGCTCAAGGACGTGACCACTGGAGAGCCCGTTGCTGGGAAACTAGCACGGCGGGTTCGGGAAGCGACAAATGGAAAAGGGCCCAGTCTGATTGGGTACCTCGCCAGTTGTCGACTTCACTCTTAGGGGAGGGGTCGGCGGTAACGCCGCCCCCTTACCCGACAGCGACCCGCGGTTTGGCCGCTCGTCCTCTCGGCCTCCCTATGCAGACCCGCCATAGTTGGCCAGGCCGGATGCGATCAGCTCGAATACACGGGCGGCGACCGCCTCCCGACCTGACTCCCGAGCGGCTGCCGACTCGGAGGCAATCCTGATCGCTGCTGTCACCAGGGCGGCAATCACGCGCGGCTCCGGATCGCGCGGCGCGGCGCCGACGTCGGCGGCGATCACCGTCGCCAGCTCGTCCTCCCAGCGATTCCAACGCTCCCGCAGGCGGTTTTGGACCGCCGGTTGCCGAAGCAGCTCCGCCAGGTGCGGCCGAGTACTGCCTGCCGCCTCGCGCCTCGGTTGGTCACGCCGCAGCAGCTCCCGCCGGACCGCAGTCAGGATCGGCACCCCGCGCTGGCGCTCGCGGATGGCCCGGATAACCCGTTCCAGATGGTCGTCGCCCGGCCCGAGGAAGACGTCCTCCTTGGACTCGAAATAGCCGAAGAAGGTGCGGGGGGCGACGTCTGCCCGCCGGGCGATCTCCGCCACCGTCACACCCTCGTAGCCACGCTCCTGGTAGAGCCCGAGGGCCGCCTCGATGATCGCCTGGCGCGTTCGCTGCTTCTTGCGCTCCCGCAGCCCGGGCGAGGCTGCACTCGTGCTAGTCTGCATCGACGCAATTATGCAGCAGCGCGAGATGCACGGGAACGCCGGCGTCGAGGCCAACGCCCGGATAACCGCTTACGCCGCCGTCGCGCTCTTGCTGCCGCTGCTGGTGGTAGGCCTCACGGGTCTGATCGCGCCGCGTTTGCTCCACGTCCACGTGCTGGTCGGCGTCCTCGTGCTACCACCGCTGCTACTCAAGCTGGGCAGCACCGGCTACCGCTTCGTGCGCTTCTACACGAACGATCCCCGCTACCGCGCGGCCGGGCCGCCCGAGCTCGGCATGCGCCTGCTCGCGCCCGTCCTCGTCTTCCTGACCCTCGTCGTCTTCGCGAGCGGGCTCGAGCTCTGGCTGTTCGGATTCCGCCTTGGCTTCGCCTGGCTGCCGATCCACCACGCCTCCGGCCTGGCCTGGTTGGTCGTCGCGGTCATTCACTCTGGCAGCTACCTTCGGCGCACGTCGCAGCTGGCGCTGGAGGACTGGCACGATCACCTCGCGGGCGCTACCACTCGACGGGGCCTGGCCGTCGGCAGCCTCCTGCTCGGTGCGGTGATTGCTGTGGCAGTGCTGCCATACCCAAGCCCTTTCGTCGTCTCGGGCGGCGGCTAGCCGCTAACCGCTCTTGCTCCAAGCGCTCGCACGGTTCGATATTCGCTTTCGCTGGCTGATCGTCGCCGGCTGGATCGTGGCCGTCATCGCCGCCAGCCGGTTGCTGCCTAGCCTGGCCAGCGTCAGCCAGGTCAGCAACAGCGCCTTCCTACCGTCGAGCGCGCCGAGCCAGCACGCCATCGACCTGGCCGCACCTTTCCAGAATCCGACGGCGGGAGCGACAGCCGTCATCGTGGCCTCGCGCTCGGACGCACCCTTATCTACTGACGATGACGCGGTCATCGCGCGGGTCGAGACGGCTGTCGTGGGCGTGGCCGGCGTGGTGGCGGTGCGCGACGAGGGCACTTCTCCCGACAGGCAGGCCAGGCAGGTATTGGTGATGACCAACTCACCGAGCATCACCAACAACGGGGATCCGGCTTTGGTCGACGCGGTCCGGGCTACCTTCGCGGAGGCCCAGCCGCCGGCCGGCCTCCAATTGCACTTGACCGGCCCGCTGGCACAAACGACCGATGGAAGCGCGTCGGCGGCTCAAGCGGGAAACAACATCCGCCTCTTCAGCGTGCTCTTCGTGGTGGCGCTGCTCTTTGTCGTCTATCGCTCCCTGCTCGCTCCGCTGGTGACCTTGTTGCCGGCCTTGCTCTCGCTGCTGCTGGCGGGGCCGGTGATCGCCAAGGCGAGCCAGCTCGGGATTCCGGTCTCACCGGCGACCCAGACCCTGTTGCCGGTGCTGCTGCTCGGCGCCGGCACCGACTACGGACTCTTCCTGGTTTACCGGCTGCGTGAGGAGATCCGCCGCGGAATCGAGCCGGCCGCCGCCTTGGAGAGGGCGATGGGCGGGGTGGGTGTGGCGATCGGCTACTCGGCGATGACGGTTGCGGCGGCCCTGGCGTGCCTGGCTCTGGCCTCTTTCGTGCTCTACCGGGGGCTAGGTCCATCCCTGGCGGTAGGCGTGGTCGTCTTGCTTACCGCCGCGCTGACGCTGCTTCCAGCGCTGCTATCGATCACCAGCCGCTGGCTCTTCTGGCCTTCGCACCCGGCCCTTGGCCAGCGGACGACGGCCGCCTGGGGCCGCCTCGCCGCACGGGTCGTGCAGCGGCCGGTCCCGGTCCTGCTCGCCGGCCTACTTGTGCTTGGTGGGTTTGCCGCCGGCATCGCCTGGTTCAGGCCTGGCGGGTTCACGAGCAGCGCCCCTTCAGCTAGCGACTCGGCCGCCGGCGACGCCGCGATTGCGAGCCATTTCCCGGCGGGCAACAGCAATCCCGAGATCCTCTTGCTCCGCTTCGCAAGCCCCGTCTCCGCACAATCGCAGGCCGTGGCGGCAGCCCAGGAGGAGCTGAGCCGATCGTCGCTGCTGGGAGCCGTCTCGGCGCCGTTCATCAGCAACGACGGTCGTAGCGTCCGCTTCAACGGCACCTCGGCCGCCGGCCCGGCCGCGAGCCAAGCTGCGATCAGCGCAATTCCCGGTCTCCGGACGCTGATCGCGGCCACCGCCCACGACGTTGGAGCCAGCGATAGCGGCGTCGCCGGCTCCGATGCTGTCGCCTACGACCTGTATCACTACTCGACCGCCGACCTCGCGACCGTGGCGCCCGTGATCCTGCTCCTGCTGGCGTTGCTCTTGGCTGCGCTGCTGCGCAGCCTTGTGGCTCCGCTTTACCTGATCGCAACCGTGGCTCTCTCCTACCTGGCCTCGCTGGGAGCCGCCAGTTTCGTCTTCATCCGGCTGGCGGGCGACAGCGGCCTCAACTTCCTCATCCCGGTGCTGCTCTTCGCCTTCGCGATGGCCCTGGGTGAGGACTACAACATGCTGCTGATGACGCGCGTGCGCGAGGAGGCGCGCGGCCGGCCAATGCACAAGGCGCTGGTGGAGGCGGTGAGTCAGACCGGCGGCAGCATCACCTCGGCCGGGCTCATCCTGGCCGGGACCTTCACCGTGCTGGCGATCGCCGGCAACTCCGACCAGTCGCGGCAGCTCGGCTTCACGATCGCGTTCGCGGTGCTCCTGGACACCTTCTTCATCCGCACACTGCTGGTGCCCTCGATCGCCGTTCTCCTCGGGCGCTGGAATTGGTGGCCTAGCAGACCCGGAATCGAGAACCCCGGCTGAGCCGCGGGCTTGACTTCGGGATGAATTGGTGGAGCGAAGCTCACGTAACGCGAACCCGCCGACCGCCGTTGCCGGAGCGCCCATCAAGTTGGCGCCTCGAGACGTGTAGTCGGAACACCCCCATCCGATTTGCGAACGACGCCCCGCCACCGGATGGGCCGAAGCGGGCAGCCTGACAGGTAAGTAGGCTAGAGCGGTAGAAGACTCCGACCTCCGTGCCGTGGAAGGCCCTTTGCGGCTGCCATGCGGCCACCGCGACGCCTTCTTCGGAAGAGGATAGCGCGATGACTGAACGAATTTCGTTGGAGGGGAAGGTCGCGGTTGTGACTGGGGCAGGCCGCGGACTGGGCCGGACATATGTCGAACTTCTCGCCGAACGCGGTGCCCGGGTCGTGGTGAACGACCTTGGGACCGACGTATCGGGGTTCGGGAAGGACTCCACGATAGCGGAAGAGGTGGCCGACCTCATTCGATCACGCGGAGGCGAGGTAATCGCGAATGACAGCGATGTTTCCACCCCTCAAGGCGGCAGTGACTTGATCGCGATGACCATCGAGCATTTCGGGAGAGTCGACCTTCTCGTGAACAACGCCGGCATCTGCGGAAGCCAGCCATTCGAGGACGCCACCCTTAACGATTTCGATCAGTATTGGCGCGTGCACCTCGGGGGGCCGGTTAACACGGTAAAGGCTGCCTGGCCGCATATGGTCGCACAGCGGCATGGGAAGATCATCCTCACGACGTCAGTCGTCGGCCTGTTCGGAATACGTGGTCAAGCCACCTACGCGGCGGCCAAGAGCGCAGTAGTTGGATTGATGCGCATTCTTGCAATTGAAGGTGCTGAGCATGGCATTCTGGTGGATACCATTTCGCCAGTCGGGTACACGAGGATGCACCCCGCCGCGGGATCCCGCGTGTCTGAAGCAGATGGAAAAGCAACCATGCCGGTTGAGGCTGTTGCGCCAGCGATCGTCTGGCTGGCAAGCGACGGTTGTTCGGAGACGAACCGCATCTACAATGTGGAAGCCGGAGCAATCCAACGCATCGCTATCGTCATGGGACCTGGCTTCTACGATCCACACCTGACGCCCGAGAGAATCGCCGAGAACTACGCAAAAGTCCAATCGATCGAGGGCTTCACCGAACCGGGTCCGTTCGAGCCGGTATAGGTTTTACAGATACCGGCAACTGACTGAGCCCGCCGGGCTGCGGCGACAACACGGGGAGCTCCAGGAGGAGCTGGACAGCGAGTCCGTGACTCACCCAAATAGGGTCGTGCTGGCCAGCGTGAGGACCGCCATCGCTGACGCTCTGGAGGCCGGTACTCCCTCACAGCGCAAGGCTCTGGTGCAGGAGCTGGTGAGCGAAATTCGGGTTGAGAGCCGGGACTCCATCCTGCCGACCTACCGGCTGCCCGCCGGTCCGGTTCGCGTTGTGTCAGGAATGGTGGACCCAAGTGAACAGTATGTAAACCCCCATCCCGTGATCCGCGGGTTCTCGATCGATCTGAGCGGCTGGGCTGAACCCATCGAGAGGCATCGACGAGCGCACGGGCAGCCGGCCAGGTCGTCCGCCCTATCCCTGTCGGCCATCGAGATGGCGGCGCGGCTGAGCTGAGGAGCCGGAGTTCGGCCCCCCTGCAGACAATGTCCTCGGGGACGAACGAAAGCCGGCGCAGTGCCGAGTGCAAAGCCCGCGTCAGCGTCCTTCTCCAGCACGGGCAATCCGTTCAAAGGCTGCCGGCAGGACACAAAGACGCCACATGTCGCCGTCGATACTCGCCCCGCAATGAGCACACACCACATCCACAGGGACGAAACGCCAATCAGTTTGGTGCGTGCGCTCGCGGTGCTGGGCGTGACGCTGCTGCTGGCCGCCGGCTGCGGCGTGGCCAACCCCTTCGCGTCGAGCAGCGCCTCATCCAGGCAGAACGGCCAGGACCTGGCGCTCAAGTGGGCGCAGTGCATGCGCCAGCACGGCGTCAATGTGCCTGACCCCAACTCCAATGGCCAGATCAGCATGCAGGCCACCCCTGGCGGCGCGTCGCCCGGTGCCGGCAGCGGCTCGGGCGGCGGCAGCGCCGCCCCCCAGTCGGGCGGGGCGAACGGGACCGGAGTATCCTCCGAGATGCAGGCCGCGATGGACGCCTGCAAGCAGTACCGGCCGAACGGAGGGCAGGTCTCCGGCCCCGCCAACCAGCAGCGGGTAGATTCCCTTGCGAAGTTCGCCCAGTGCATGCGGGACCACGGGGTCGCCATGCAGGACCCGAAGGTCGACGGCGGCAGCGTCGGGATCTACACATCGCCGGGCGCGGTCGACCCGAACTCGGACCAGTTCAAGCAGGCGCAGCAGGCGTGCCAGCACTATATGAACCCGCCGAACGGCGGGCAGGGCGGCACGCGCACCACGAACCCGTAGCCGCTCGAAGGAAGCCATCGTGACGCACGTTCGCACGACGCTCATCGCCACGCTGGCGCTGGCCGCCGGGGGCGCCAGTCTGGCCGGGGCGATCACCCTCGGCCACCGGCCGCCGGCCGCGGCGCCATCGCTGGAAGCATCTGTCACCCCGGCCACCGTGACCAGGCAGACGCTGCTGGACCAGTTCCAGGTCAGCGGCACGATCGGCTATTCCGGGGCATACGCGGTCCTAAATGGGTACTCGCCGGCGCCCTCAGCTACCACGGTCGCGGCGGCCCAGCACGCGCTGGACGCCGCCAGGCAGAACCTCGCCGACACGCAGGCGCAGATCGACCTGACCAACCGGCAGGACGCAGCCGCGATCGCCGCCGACCAGTCTCAGCTCAGCAAGGACCAGCAGAAGTACAACACGGACGGCTGCACCGCCCCCACTCCGACCAACGCCCAGGCCTGCAGCTCGGACCAGCAGGCCATTGGCACCGATCAGACCCAGCTGTCCAAAGACCACGCCAAGGAGCTGAGCGACCAGCTCAGCAACCAGTCGAAGCTCCACGGCGCGCAGCAGGCGGTGACCAGCGCCCTGGACTCGTACGAGGAGAAGACGCAGCCGGGCGGCGGCGGCAGTGGGAGCGGCGGGGGCGGCGGCGGGGGCGTCTACACCGGGCTTCCCGCTGCCGGCCAGACGGTCAGCCGCGGCCAGACCCTGTACGCGGTGAGCGGCCGGCCGATCCCGCTGCTCTACGGGAGCATGCCGCTGGCCCGCCAGCTCACCGACGGCGTCAGCGGCGAAGACGTGAAGGAGCTGGAGGACAACCTGATCGCGCTCGGTTACGGCTCCGGGCTCACGGCGGACGGCAGCTTCACGCAGGCCGACGCCACCGCCGTGAAGCGCTGGCAGGCGGCGCTCGGCGTGACCCAGAGCGGCGTGGTGAACCCGGGCGAGGCCGTGTTCCTGCCCGGCCCGCTGCGCGTCTCGCAGGTCAAGGTGCAGGTCGGGGCAGCCGCCCAGACCGGGCAGGAGATCATCGACGGCACCTCGCCCGACCACGTGGTGAACGTCAACCTGGACGCTCGCCAGCAGACGCTGGTCCAGGCCGGCGCGGCCGTCAGCGTGGCGCTGCCCAACGGCACCAACGTCAAGGGCACGATCACGGATGTCGGCACCGTCGCCACCACCAGCGGGTCGGGCGCGCAGCAAACGACGACGATCCCGGTGACGATCACGCTGGCGGACAATGCGGCGGCCGGCAAGCTGGACGGGGCGACCGCATCCGTGTCCATCACGCGGGCCTCCCGCCAGAACGTGCTGGCCGTGCCCGTGACCGCGCTCCTGGCGCTCTCCGGCGGCGGCTACGCGGTCGAGACGGCGGACGGGAGCCACCGGCGCATCCCGGTCCAGACGGGCATCTTCTCCAACGGCCTGGTCGAGGTCTCCGGCCCCGGCCTGGTCGAGGGCCTGAGGGTCTTAGCGCCGTCGGTATGAATGTCGTCGAGCTGGTGGACGTGGTCAAGCGCTATCCCGGCGACCCGCCGGTGGAGGCGCTGCGGGGAGTGAGCCTGGCGGTGAAGGAGGGCGAGATGCTGGCGATCGTCGGGCGGTCGGGCTCGGGCAAGTCGACGCTGCTGCACGTGATGGGCACGCTGGACAGGGCTGACGAAGGGATGGTGTGCGTCGCAGGGCACGACCTGACCAAGCTGGGCGACCGGCAGCTCTCGGCGCTGCGCGCGCAGAGCATCGGATTTGTGTTCCAGCAGTTCTTCCTGCTGGACGGGATGACGGTGCTGGACAACACTGCGGACGGCCTGCTCTACAGCGGCCTGCCGCTGCGCGAGCGGCGGGCCGCGGCCCGCAAGGCCCTGGAGCGTGTGGGCCTTGGCCACCGGCTGCGCCACCACCCGGCGCAGCTGTCGGGCGGTGAGTCTCAGCGGGTGGCGATCGCGCGTGCGGTCGTCCACCGTCCGGCGCTCGTCTTGGCCGACGAGCCGACCGGCAACCTGGACACGGCCTCGGGCGCGGCGCTGCTCGACCTGCTGCAGGAGCTGCACCAGGAGGGCGCCACGATCGCGGTGATCACGCACGATCGCGACATCGCCGCGGCCGCGCCGCGACCGGTGGAGGTCGAGGACGGCCGGATCGTGCGCGACACGGGGAGGGCATGGTGATCGGCGGCGCTCCGGCGCAGAGCCGTGTCCACCCGGCCGAGCTGCTGCGCCTGGGCTCGATGGGCCTGCGCACGCGCCGCCTGCGCGCCTCGCTCTCGGCTCTTGGTGTGTCGATCGGCATCGCGGCCATGGTCGCGGTGCTCGGCGTCTCGGCTTCGTCGCAGGCCAACCTGCTCGCTCAGCTCGACCGGCTCGGAACCAACTTGCTGACGGTCACCCCTGGAAACACCTTCTTCGGTCAGGCGGCCATGCTGCCTCACGAGGCGCCGGCGACGATCGGGCGGCTGGACTCCGTGCAAGCAGTTTCCTCGACGGCGGTCGTCTCGAACGCGACCGTACGCCGGACTGATCAGATCCCACCCGCCAATACGTTGGGCATCTCCGTACGCTGGACCGACCTGAACCTGCTGCGCACGCTGCAGGGGTCCGTCTACCGCGGGCGGTGGCTCAACGCGGCCACCATCCGCTATCCGGCCGTGGTGCTGGGATGGGTCGCCGCCCAGCGCCTGGGCGTCGTCGACCTGGACCAGCCGACGCAGGTCTTCCTCGGCGGTCGCTGGTACACCGTCGTGGGAATCCTCCAGTCGCTGCAGCTGGTCCCGGAGATCGACCGCTCGGCGCTGATCGGCCTGCCCGTCGCCCAGGACCAGTTCCTGGCCGGCGACTCTCCGGACACCGTCTACGTCCGCTCGACGCCGAGCCAGGCGCTGAGCACGCTGGGCCTGCTGCCCCGGGCGACCAACCCCGAGCATCCCGAACAGGTGAACGTCAGCCGTCCCTCGGACGCGCTGGCGGCCAGGGCGGCGGCGTCGGCCGCGTTCACGTCCCTGTTCCTGGGCCTGGGCGCGGTGGCGCTCCTGGTCGGCGGGGTCGGGATCGCGAACGTGATGGTCATCTCCGTGCTGGAGCGGCGCTCGGAGATCGGGCTGCGGCGCGCCTTGGGCGCGACCCGCTCGCTGATCGCGGTGCAGTTCCTGACCGAGTCGCTGTTCCTCTCCCTGCTGGGCGGCCTGGGCGGCGTGGCGCTGGGCGCCGGCGCCACCTGGGTCTACGCGCAGGTCCAGGGCCTGCCTGCGGTGGTGCCGGCCGCGGCCGTCGGGGGAGCGCTGGGCGCGGCCCTGTTGGTCGGCGCGGTGGCCGGCCTGTACCCGGCCAGCCGGGCGGCGCGGTTGTCGCCGACCGAAGCGCTGCGAACCGTGTAACCTCGCCCTGCGCTGCGATCAGGCTCTCGGCGGAGAGGTAGGCGCGGTCATCTGATCAACGTCCGGCGCCATCGTCCGCACCGTCCTCCGGTCTGCTTGGCAAGGTGGCGCGTACGAGTAGGCCGCCATCGGCGACGGCTTCCAGGGCGAGCTTGCCGCCGTGAGCGTCCACGATCGCGCGGACGATCGACAGCCCGAGGCCGGTGCTGCTGCCGATGCGCTGCTGGCTGGCACGGCGAAACGGCTCGAGCAGTCCGGCCAGCTCTTCGCCGGAGAGCTTCTGGCCGCTGTTGGCGATCTCGAGGACGACTCCATCCTCGTCCCTGCGCGTGCTGACGGTGATCCAACCGGGCGGCCGGTTGTACTTGATGGCATTGTCGAGGAGGTTGCCCACCAGCTCGCCCAGCAGCCAGGGATCACCCTCCACCACCGCTTCTCGCAGCTCGTGGCGAACCGTCAGTCCCTGCTCTCGGATGGCTGCGCCCGCAGCGGCGAGCCTCCGCCGTGTGATCTCATCGAGCGGCACTGGCTCACGTTCGTCTCGCGCGACCATCCCGCGGGTGAGCACGAGCAGTCGCTCGAGCAGTCGCTCGCAGGCGACGACGGTGCGCAGCAGCCTCGCTGCCACCTCGCGGAGTTCCTGAATGGACGGCTCGGGGCCTGTGAGAACGAGGTCGAGCTCGGCGCGTATCACCGCAAGTGGTGTGCGCAGTTCGTGAGCGGCGTTGGCCGCGAACAGCTGCTGGCCCTGGAACGCGACTTCCAGGCGCGCGAGCATCGAGTCGAAGGTGTCTCCGAGCTCCCTGAGCTCGTCATGGGGTCCCGTGAGTGCGAGCCTCTCGTGCAGGTGCTCGCCGGTGATCCGCTGAGCAGTCTCGGCGATGGAACGCAGTGGTCGCAGCGCACGGCCCGCGATCAGCCATGCCACGACGGCTGCGATTACCACTAGGCCGGCCATAATGGCGCCGTACTGCACGAACAGGGCCGAGAGGGTGTTATGAACGATCTGGCCCTGTACCTGGAGCACGTATGGCGATGGCGTCCGCGTGGGAGGCAGCCCGTTCAGGATGCGCTGTCCGGGTGGAGGCGTGTGCGACGGCACCGGAATGTCCTGCGGGCTGCTGTTCAGATTGGCGCTGACGAGCGCATAGCTCGCCGCCAGCAGCACGACGCCTGTCGTCACCACCAGGGCCGCAAGCAGGAATGCGAGCTGGAGGCGTACCGTCGGCCGTGGAGGAAGCCTCACCGGCGGATCCGATAGCCGGTGCCGATCACGGTCTCGATTGGGTCCGGATCGCCCAGCTTGCGCCGCAGCTTCTTGATCGTGGTGCGTACCGCCGTGGTGAACGAGTCGGCATTCTCGTCCCACACCCGTTCGAGGAGCTCCTCGGCGCTGACCACGCGGCCCTCGGCAGCCAGCAGGACCTCGAGCACGCCGAGCTCCTTGCGGGCCAGCTCGATCGGCTGGCCGAACCGGCCCGCTGAACGCGTGGCGGTGTCGAGCCTGATCCCGGCCGCTTCGAGCACCGGCGGCTGCGTCCGTGCCGGACGTCTGGCCAGAGCGCGCACCCGGGCGATCAGCTCGATGAAGTCGAACGGCTTGGCAAGGTAGTCATCGGCGCCGAGCCCGAGGCCTTCCGCAGCCTGCCGGGGGCCGCTCGCCGCAGTCAGCATCAGGATCCGCGTTCCCAGGCCCTCCTCGCGCAGCCGGCGACAGACCTCGTCGCCGTGGAGCAGCGGCAGGTCGCGATCGAGCACCACCACGTCGTACTCGGAGGTGCTTGCCTTGAACCAGCCGTCCTCCCCGTCGTGGGCGACGTCCACGGCCATCCCCTGGCGCCGCAAGCCTCGTGCAAGCACGTCGGCCAGCTCCTCGTGGTCCTCGATGACGAGTACGCGCATCGCGCTCCGAAAGCCTAACGAAGGCCAGTGCCGCCAATGATGGCACCGGCCTCCGTGGGCTGTGGCTACGCCGGTGGGGGCGAACCCGTGAGCCAGGTAGAACCTGACGGGGGTGCCCCTGGCACGAAGCCGGCCGGCGCCTTGAGCACACCCGGCGACCCGTTCGGCATGGTCACGGCCGTGGAGCCCGGAGGCGCCGGGCTGCCGTTCGTCGCGGTCACGGTCGGCCCGGTGGGTGCGGCCGGGGGCGTCCCGTTGAGCACGGTGGTGTCGTTCGAGGACGTGCTCGCAGCTGCCGGAACGGCGAACGCCAACCCGGTGAGGGTCCCGGCCACCCCCACGGCCAGGCCTGCGGCGATCGTGGCCTTTCGGCGCACCGACATCCTGCGAATGGTGGTCATCATCACGTCCTCCTTGCGCGTGTGGTGCAGGTCATTGCAGGGCGAGTATCGACAGCGACGTGTGGCGTCCCTGTGTCCTCTCGAGGGCCACCCAGGACCGCTGTCAGGGGTTCTCGTGTACCACCTGGACCGGCGCAGCGTGGACGGCGCCGACGGGATGGTCAGGAGGGGCAGCTGGCACACATTGGCCAATCCCGGTCCGAACCATGCCCGCTTCCTCATCATCCTCTGTCCCCCCGGTTACGAGGGCTTTGGGAAGAGATGGCCGAGTTGAGTCGGGCCGGCGCGCCTGGCCCGGACGAAGTGCTGGCGCTTCAGGCGAAGTACCACATGGATGCCGGAGTCCAAGCCCAGGCGCCTGGAGTAGTCCGAGCGGGTTCCATAAGCCCTCGCGCTCGCTCGTGGCCGGCCGCTACATGGAGCCTCTAAGACGTCTGGTCCGCCGCTGCACAGGCCAACAGGTTCACGGCCGGAAGGGTTTACATACTGTTCCGTCGGACTTGCCGACTTTGAATACGTGGTGGGCCGCGGTGGACTCGAACCACCTACCTCCCGGGGACCTCCCGGGGGGTCGTCGAAGGCAATGCCTTGACGTGTGAGTTGCTGGTACCACCGACTCAGGCTCAGGCAGTACCCCGCGGATGGCTCTGAATAAGATCGTCTTCTGGGGCACTGAACCACTCCGGCGTGGCTGCCGCCCCGACGGGGCGCGGTTCATGCGACAGTGAGGACACGTCGCTCGAGAACAATCTGGATTCGCCCTCCAAGCAAGATCCACGCCAGCGAGTAGCCGTCCCGCTCTTCCGCGCGATCGGGCCGCTGATGCGGCTCGTCCTGCGCCGCGGCCTGCCTGCCGGGCCGAACGCCCTCTTGACCGTGCACGGCCGCGTAACGGGCAGGCCGTACTCGACGCCGGTCGCGATATGGGAGTTCGGCGACCGACGCTTCGTTCAGGCGTCGTTCGGTGCCGTCGGCTGGGTCCGGAACCTGAGAGCTTCCGGAGACGCCGTCATCCGCCGGGGCCGCTGGTCGGTGGCGATGCGCGCAATCGAGCTGTCGCCAGCCGAGGCCGGGCAGATGATGCACGACGCGCTCGCTGGGTTCCGCCGGCCTCGTCTGCTGCGTGTACTCCTTGGCCCGACCGTCCGACCGCCGGCGGTCATCCTCCACCGCTACAGGCTTCGGGTGGACGACCACCTCGAGGGCTACCTCGCCGAAGCGCAGCGCCACCCGCTGTTTGAGCTCGTTCCGCTCGGACCTGAGACTCGATCATCGCAGCGCTTCGGTCTGGGCGGAGAGGACGAGCGGTAGCCGGGTCCCAGCGCTGCAGCTGTTAGCGGGACACCCCGGCATCGTCCTGACCTGACCTCGCCAGCACGGTGTCGTAGTGGGCGCAATGCACGCCGTTCCAATTGATCTCGAACGCGGAGCCCTCGGCCTCGCTATAGATCCGGAAAGAGAAGCCACAACGGGCACACCGTGACCAGTCGCCGTCGGCACCAAGGTCATGTTGGCACAACAGGCATCGGCCCTCCGAGACTCCCGAGACTGCATCGGCGATCAGGGGCGGAAGCTCACGTGGATCACGAAATCGCGCACTGAAGGGGCGGTCGCGACCGAGTTCCGACCGATCTGTCACCAGGAACCAGTCTAGATACCAGGTCCCTGGCGCCTGCCCGGTATTTCCTTAAGGTGAACGAACTCCGCCGCCAAACAGTTCAAGCCCGCCTCCCCCATCAGGCACGAATCATTCTGCGGACGTGAGTTCGAACGCGAGTCGGGGCGACGGAGCGATCACCGCGGTGCCGGCGGGATTGGGCGTCCGCGGGCACCTATCAAACGAGGTGCCGTGGACTCCGAAGATTAGCTACCCGCCTCTGGATTTGTAGCTCGTGACGACGGACGCGTCAGACTCCAGGTAGGCGGACAGATCGCTCCCGGCTGACGGACACGAAATCTCCAGGTGGACGGACAGCGCTCCTCGCTGTTGCTGTCCGCAATGGCTTGGGGAATGAGGTAGCTGAAGTTTCCAACCCTCAGCTACCTCGGAGAACAAGCCGTACACGGCGGCGCTGGGCGAGACCCGGACCGTCGAGGCCGACCAGACAGTCCGCTACGGCTCAGTGCGCTACTCGACGCCGCCGGGCTGGGTGGGCCAGCAGGTCTGGTGTCGGGTAGAGGGCGAGGAGCTGGTCATCGTGGGCGCCGGCGAGCAGGGCCTGGAGGAGGTCTGGCGCCATCAGCTGTCGGTGCCCGGCCGCCCCCAGATCCGGCCCCAGCACTACCCTGACCACCCGCAGGGTCGGGGAACCATGAAGCCCCGGGTACGGGCGCAGCGTGAGGACGAGCGCGTCTTCCTGGCCATCGACGAGGGTGCCGAACACTGGTTGCGAGGCGCGGCGGCCAGCGCGCGCCTACGGCGAGGGGTTCTGGACCGTCGAGCACGCGTTCCGGCACCAGCGCGAGCACGTGGAGGAGCACATCCAGCAGATCCGGGAGTTGCTCGGACAGGCCTAGGGCTCCGGAAAGAGGAGCAAACCCGGCGCGTCGATCACCGACGGGCGACGCGCCGGACGGTGGGAGTTTGAGATGGCGAGAGGGACCGGCCCGAGGGAGCGCTAGGTCCCGCTCGTACGGAGACGGACGAAGCGTCACCTACTCCGCTGCCCGCACAATCCGCTCCAAAGCGGCGTAGGCGTACTGCGGTGTGAGGTGCGCGTAAACGCTCTGAATCATCGCCAGCGAGCTGTGGCCCATGATCTGCGCGAGCTGGATCGGGTTCATGCCACGGGTCAGCGGCCACGTGGCGAAGCTGTGTCGCAGCAGGTGCGGGTGGACCCGCTTGTCCAGGCCGGCCTCTTCGCCGAGCAGCCGGACCTCCTGGTCCACCCCCGAGCGGGTAAGCGGCTCGTGGTCGCCGTGGCGACCGCGCCGGAGGCTGACGAATACCCGGTCCGACGTGGTGCCGCGCGGGCGCCCGCGCTCGATGTTCCGACGCAGGCGACGGCCGAGCTGGGGCATTATCGGCACATCGCGCTCCTTGTCGCCCTTCCCGCGGACCCGCAGGTACGCCCTCCGATCGCGCTCGATAAGATCTGTGACCCGCAGGCTCGTCAGTTCCGTGACCCTAATGCCCGTATCCGCCAGCACCCGGACGATTAGCTTGTCCCTCTCCGTGCGGGCGGTGTCCTCCAGGCGGCCGACCTCCTCCCGGCTCAGGACATCCAGCAGGCGCCGCGGCAGCTTGGGCGCCTGCGCCTTCACGCCCTCCCCCACCTCGCCCTCACGCCGCGCCCAGCCAAGGAACACGTTGATCGATCGGACGTAGCTGGCGATTGTGAACTTGGACAGCGAGCCCTTTCGGCCGCCCACGTCCAGCAGTCGGGTCGTCAGGCGGTCCAATACGCGGCTCGTCACCTGCCCCGGCTCCTCGATCCCCTCCTCGGCGCAGAACGGCAGGAGGACCTCGTACAGCGGATAGCGGTATGCCTTCCTCACCGTGCGGATGGCGAGGCCCCGCGCACGGCAAGCCACCAAGTACTCGTCGATCAACCGCTCCAGCCGGTTCGGACCGAGCCCGCCGGCCGCTCCTGCCTGTGCCATCGCTCTCCGTCTCCTTCGGCTCCTGATCAGGGCCAGTGGTCGCGTCCCGGCGGCGCTGGAAAAGTAGGACGGCATAGCCTTCCGCGGTGAGACCAATCACCGAGTTGGAGGACTACGCCGTGAACAAGAGGGTAGCGCCGAGCGTTGAGCTGGAGGC
>Ga0070699_100001226_pt1 | contig 23641 bp, 21 predicted proteins | sample KBSK1503metaG_FD_65473 | JGI IMG/M metagenome (GOLD analysis project Ga0070699, IMG submission 65473) | Corn, switchgrass and miscanthus rhizosphere microbial communities from Kellogg Biological Station, Michigan, USA - KBS K1-50-3 metaG | ecosystem: Host-associated > Plants > Roots >...
GCCGATGATGTCGCGGATCTTGTCGGGGTTGATCATGATGGTGGTGATGCGGGGCGCGTAAGAGCTCATCTCGCTGCGCGGTCGGGGCAGCACGGCCAGCATCTTGTCGAGCACGAAGAGTCGAGCCTCACGGGCCTGCTCCAGGGCCTGGGCCAGGATCTCGTGGGTGAGGCCCTTGATCTTGATGTCCATCTGCAGCGCGGTGATGCCGTCCTTGGTGCCCGCCACCTTGAAGTCCATGTCACCCAGGTTGTCCTCGACGCCCTGGATGTCGGTGAGCACCGCAAACTTGCCTTCGCGCGTGACGAGGCCCATCGCGATGCCCGCGACCGGCGCCTTGATGGGAACGCCGGCGTCCATGAGCGATAGCGTCGAGCCGCACACCGCGGCCATCGATGTCGAACCGTTCGAGCTGAGGATCTCGGAGACGAGCCTCATCGTGTAGGGCCACTCCTCGACCGGCGGGACGACCGCCAGCAGGGCTCGCTCGGCGAGTGCTCCGTGACCGATCTCGCGCCGGCCCGGGCCACGCAGCGGCCGTGCCTCGCCGACCGAGAACGGCGGGAAGTTGTAGTGGTGCATGTAGCGCTTGAACTCGTCCGGCGAGAGGCCGTCGAGCTTCTGCTGGTCGGACATCGAGCCCAGCGTCGCGATCGTCAGCGCCTGCGTCTGGCCGCGCGTGAACAGGCCCGAGCCGTGCGTGCGCGGCAGGACGCCAACCTCGACGGTGATGTTGCGGACGTCCTTCAGGCCGCGCCCATCAGGACGCACGCCCTCCTCGACGATGCGCTGCCGGACGCGGTCCTTGAGCTTCTTGTCGAACAGCTTGCCCAGGATGTCGACGTGCTCCGGGAAGCGCTCTCCGAGCTCCGCGATGGTGCGCCTGCGCAGCTCGTCGACAGCCGCCTCTCTCGCGGCCTTGTCGGGGTTGAACGCCGCCGCATCCAGGCGGAGCGCCAGGTACTCGCTCACGACCTCGACGATCTGCTGCGGGTACGACGGCGCCGTGTACTCGCGCTTGGGCCGGCCGACTTCGCCCTGCAGCTCGACCTGCGCCGCGCAGATCTGCTTGATCGCCTCGTGTGCCATCTCGAGCGCGTCGACGACGACCTGCTCGGTGACTCCCTTGGCTCCCGCCTCCACCATCAGGATCGCGTCCGCGGTGCCGGCGACCACGAGATCGAGCTCCGATTCCCCGATACGCGACATCGGCGGGTTCACGAGCAGATGCCCGTCCAGGTGGCCCATGCGAACGGCGCCGACCGGGCCATGGAACGGAATGTCGGAGATCACCAGCGCGGTCGACGCGCCGTTGATGCTCAGGATCGTCGGGTCGTTCTCCTGGTCCACCGACAGGACGGTCGAGACGACCTGCACGTCGAGCCGGAACCCGTCCGGGAACAGCGGCCGCAGCGGCCGGTCAGTGAGCCTCGAGGCAAGGATTGCAACCTCGCTCGGTCTTCCCTCGCGGCGCATGAAAGCGCCAGGGATCTTGCCCGCGGCGTAGAGCTTCTCTTCGTAGTCGCACGTCAGCGGGAAGAAGTCGATCCCCTCGCGGGGCTCCTTCGACATCACAGCGGTGCTCAGCACCACGCTGTCGCCCTGCCGGATCACCACGGCGCCATTCGCCTGCTCGGCCACCCGGCCGGTCTCCATAGAGAGCCGCTTCCCGGCGACCTCAACATTTTTCGTGACTGTTGCCACGTGACTAACCTCCATTTGGGAACAAGCCCTGGGAGCGCGAAAGGGTCAGATTCCTAGCAGCTGCCGCCAAAGCCGATGGCCTTGATGAGAGCTTCTAAGAGCTGACCCGCGCGACCGCGAGCCTTCCCGATTACGAACTAACGGCTATCTCCTGATCCCGAGCTTGCCGACGAGCGCCCGGTAGCGTTCGACGTCGGTGTCCCTCAGGTAGTTCAGCAGACGCCGTTGCTTGCCAACAAGGAGGAGTAGGCCGCGGCGCGAGTGGTGGTCTTTGGCGTGCGTCTTCAGGTGCTCTGTCAGCTCCCTGATGCGCGCCGTCGAGAGCGCGATCTGGACCTCGGGCGAGCCCGTGTCCTTGTCAGCCCGCCTGTACTCGGCGATCAGCTTGCCCTTGACTTCTGTCTCTTCTGCCAAACCGAATACGGATTATACCGGCCCTTTGACGCTGGCCCATTTCATACGATCTCGACCGAACCGTCCGAGCGGGGATCGGCGCCCGCCCGCCACGAGGCCGGCCCGTCGACGACGATGGCTTGGGCGTGACCCTGCGTGTGGTGCTTCGGCGGCACGAGCTCGATGCGCAGACCTGATTTGTTGAGTTCGCGAGCATCGGGGTCGTCGGCCTCCACCGAGATCACCTGCCCACCGGCCTGAACGCGGATTCGCGGCCGGGCCACGGCCTCCGCCGGCTCGAGGCCCCGGTCCACGAGGTTGATCAAGACCTGGGTTTGCAGCTGGGGCTGGCCTTCGCCGCCCATCGATCCGAACACGATGGCCGGGCGCCCGTCGCGTGCCGCCATCGCCGGGATCAGCGTGTGCATGGTCCGCTTCTTCGGCTCCAGCCGGTTGACATGGCCAGGATCGAGCCTGAAGTAAGCGCCGCGGTTCTGGAGCAGCATGCCCGTGCCCTCGGCCACGACCCCCGAGCCGAACCCGTACGCAACGCTCTGTATGAGCGAGACGTAATTCCCGCGCTCATCGGCCGCGCACAGGTAGACGGTGTCGCCGCCCTCCCGCGCGCCACCAGATTCCACGGCGGCGTGACCTGGGTCGAGAAACATGTCGATGGGCGCCACCGCGAAGTCGGGGTCGGTGATGTAGCGATCGCGCAGCGGGTAGCACTCGTCGCGGACGCGCTTGAACTCCGTGACGAAGCCCAACCCCGGCTGGAGCCTATCCGGGGACAGGCGATCCAGCCTTGCCAGCATCCCCAGCGCGGCGAGCCCCTGCGTCGGAGGCGGCAGCTCATAAACGGTGAGGTCGCGGTAGCGAACGCTCAGCGGTTCCACCCATTGCGAGCGGTGCGTCGCAAGGTCCTTCGCCGTGATCAGGCCGTCGCGCCGCTTGATGGCGGCCGCGATCGCCGCAGCGATCTCGCCGCGGTAGAAAGTTCCAACCCCGTTGCGTCCGACGTCGCGCAGGACCGACGCCAGGTCTGGGTTGCGCAGCAGCATCCCGCCCTCCATCGGCGGGTACAGCTCGTGCGCGGCGGGCTCTTTGACGAGCAGCTCCGCCGCCTCCTTCAGGAAGATGGCAAGCCGGTCGGTGATGACATAGCCATCGCCGGCCAGGGCCGTCGCCGGCTCGAGCACCGCGGCCATGCCGAGCGTGCCGAAGCGCTCGAGCAGTCGCCCCCAGGCTTCGACGGTGCCAGGGACGGTCACGCTCAGCACGCCTCGTTCGGGCATCGTCTCGTGACCTCGCTCGCGGACCGCTTCGATGGTCGCCAGCTCGCCGGACCGTCCCGCGCCGATGATGCCGACGGGGGCGCCGGCATCGGCGGGCCAGACGATGGCCATGAGATCGCCGCCCACTGACGTCATGTGCGGATAGACGACGCAGAGCACTGCGTCCGCGGCGATGGCCGCGTCGATCGCGTTGCCGCCGTCGCGAAGCACCTGCGCGCCGGCCTCGGAAGCGAGGCGGTGCGGGGTGGCGATGACCCCCCTTGTCACAGGCGAATTATCTGGGGGTGATGAACTCGATCGCGCTGGGCTGGATCTCGAACAGCGCCGGCAAAAAGCCTGGGTCCTCGCCGTCGAGGTCGATACGCACCTTCTCCGTGGAGTTGACGGAGATGCGCTTGCCGTACATGAACTGGATCTTCGGGTTGTGCTCGTCGAGGTGCGCACCGGTGCGGACCGTACCGATGCCCCTGATCGTCTCCAGCTTCCCCGCGTTGCCGACGAGGATCACGTCGAACACCCCGTCGGTCGGCGAAGCGGTCGGCGCCATACGCATGCCGCCTCCGAAGTACTGGCAGTTGGCGACGACGACCTGCTGGGCCTTGAGGTCGTGAGCGACACCGTCGACGATGACGTTCATGGGTTTGTTCTTCCAGGTGAGCAGCGACAGGAAGGACGCCAGCGTGAAGGTGGCGCCGCCGAGCCGCTTGCTGCCGTTGTTGACGCGGTGGACGACCTCGCCGCCGAGGCCGGCGTCCGCGATGTTGATGAAGTGGCGCACGCCCGTGCCGCCGTCGTTCGTCTGGTAGGAAACGAACCCGGCGTCGAGCCGTCGCGGAATGCCAGTCCGCAGCACCTCGACCGCGGCAGTGTGGTCGAGGGGGATCTTCAACGTGCGCCTGAAGTCGCCTCCGGTCCCAAGCGGCAGCATCGCCAGGCGGCTCGTCGTGGGAATCGGCGCGCCGTTGTGAAAGAACCCGTTAACGACCTCGTTCAGGCAGCCGTCACCGCCGACCGCGACGATCACCGGCCGCGACTGCCGCACGGCGCGCTCAGCCATCTCGGTCGCCTCGAGCGGCCTCGACGTCAGGGCGGCCTCGTAGCTGAGACCGCTCGACGGCAGCCAGCCCGCGATGCCTGACCACTCGCGTCCGGCCCGGCCCCCGCCGGCGGCAGGGTTGACGATGAAGAGTACGTCGGCCACCGCTACCTCGCCCCCCCGAGGGCGCGCGGGTTCATGATCCCGGCGGGATCGACCGCCTCCTTGACGGACCTCCAGACGCGCATCCACCCTCCCATCTCGTCCGCGACCCACCTGGCCCGGGCCTGCCCCGTGCCGTGGTGATGGCTGATGGTAGCGCCGAGCTCCAACGCAGATGTCATGGCACCCTCCCACGCCCGGTTGTAGGCCGAGCGCGCCTCTTCCTCTCTGTCCCTCGCGCCTGCGAACGAGAAGTAGGCACAGCAGCCCTGCTCGTAGGCGTGACTGAAATGGCATAACGCCAATCCATCGACCGAAATTGCGGCCTTCACCCGCCTGTAGAGCTCCGGGAGCACAGTCCACTGCGCGGCAAGCTCGATCGTGTCGACGTACGACCCTGGCGGCTCGAGGAGCGATTTGAGCCGCTCAGCCGAGAGGTCGTACCGGTGGCGCTGCCAGCGCCGCCACGGCTCCTCGCCGAGATCCGTGGCCGCGGCGGCGATGCCCTTGACCACGCCGGCCTCCGCCGTAGCCACGGTTTCGTGCCCCGCCGTCGCGATCACGAGCAGGCAGCCGCCGGCGGCCAGGTCGTAGCCGTTGAACGCCGCGTCCTCGGGGTCGTACAGGCGCATGACCAGCGGCCGGATCCCCGACTGCATGGTCGCGCGCATCGCCTCCAGGCCGGATGCGAGGTCTGAGAACCCGAAGCCGCGCCCCACCACCGATTCGGGCAGGCGATGCACCTTCAGGACGGCGCCCAGGATGAGGCCCAGCGCGCCTTCCGAACCGAGCAGCAGCTCGTGTAGAGCCGGACCAACCGCGGAGCGCGGGCCCGGCCGCGGGGCGGCGAACGTGCCGTCGGGCAGCACCACGGCCAGGCCCATCACCATGTCCTCGATGCTTCCGTAGCGGCTCGACTCCTGGCCGGACGACCGCGTCGCGCACAGCCCTCCGACGGTCGTGCCCGGGAGCGAGCTTGGAAAGTGGCCCAGCGTGAGGCCCCGCTGGTTGAGGTGCTCTTCGAGCGCCATGCCGTTGACCCCTGACTCGCAGCTGCAAACGAGGTTGATCTCGTCGACCTCGAGGATGCGGTCGAAAGCGCCCATGTCGATGACGAGCTCGCCGGCCTGCGGCCCGACGGCGCCGCACACCCCGCTTGCCCCGCCGAGCGGCGTGACCGCCACCCTGTGGGCAGCGGCCCAGCGCAGGATGGCGGCGACCTGCTCGCGGCCGGCGGGTCGGGCCACGAGCACGCGTGGCGGGGCCTGGCCTGCCCGCTCCTCCATGATCGCCAAGGGCCACAGGTCGCGCACCGGCCGCTCGTCGAGAGCGGCGGCCCCGACGATCGCCTCGAGATCGGCCCTCACCTGTCGGTCCGGGCGGCGAACCGGCCGGCTAACCAGCCCGTCAGGATGGGCACACCGAAGCCCCAGGGCCCGGCGTAGTCATAGCCGCCGAGCACCGCGCCCGCGGCATGGAGATTGGAGTAAGGCGCATGTCCTGAGGGGTCCAGCGGGTGCAGCTGGTTGTCGGTGCGCAGTCCGCTGCGCAGCTCCTGGGCGGCGTCGATGTACTGGAGGTGCTGAAGTCGCGTCCCCGCCAGGGCCACGGCCTCGCCATCGTGGAAGACCCCGAGGTCCAACAGCGGCTCTGTCGGGAGACGACCGCCATCGAGACCGCCGCCGATGTGGTGCCCGGTCGCCAGGACGAAGGAGTCACCACGGAGGGTACGGTCGCCTGCCCGCACCGATGTGATGCGTCCACGAGCCGACTCCACCGCCTGCACGTTCCCTTTGATCGACCCCAGGCCGATCGCCTGCTGGAGGCGCCACCCGTGTGGCGACGGCGGGGACGAGAGCAGCTCGAACGAGTCCGCCGGGAGGTTGGCGAACCCGGGCGGATAGGCAGCCGTGGCGGCTCGGGCCTTGGCAAGCGCCGGAGCGCGCCGTCCATAGAGGTCCGTCAGCGCGGCTGACTGCGGGAGGTCGGGAATGGACACCTCTTCGGCGAAGGCCTGGATTCCGTGCAGCTCGGCGAGTGCCTGTGCCGTCGCGGCGGCGTCGTAGTCACCCACCTCGACGATCCCGACCACCGCCACCCTGCGACCCATCAGCGACTGGAGCTCACCGGGCGCCACTGTGGCCGGGACGATGTTGGCAGGCCGCGCGAGCCCGTGGATGTCGGCATACAGGCCGCGGCTGCGCCAGCCTCCCTCGACCTTCAATCCGTCCTTTTCCAATGCCAGCAGCAGCGACTGGATCGCCTGGTCGAGCTCTGTGGCAAGACGCACCGAGTCGAGCCCCAGCCGGGTGATCGGATGGTGCGGCTGGGTCTTGAGGGTCGAGTCGAGGTCGTCGACGACCTCCATGGCTCCGGCATACAGGGCGGTGGCGCCTGGGGCCCGCGCCACCACGGTCACCTCCGCGCCTTCGCGCCGCGCGCCCAGGGCGGCGCAGTAGCCGGCGATCCCGCCTCCGATGACGACGACCCGGGTCAAGACTTCACGATGCGTCGCGTATCGGCCACGTCGCGCTTCAACTGCTGGACGAGGTCATCCGTCGTCGGGAACGCGATGTCCGGATGCAGGTACCGGATGAAGCGAAACTCGAGCCGCTGCTGGTAGAGATCGCCCTCGAAATCGAGCAGAAACGCCTCGACGCGAAGCTGGGTGCCGCCGAACGTGGGGCGGTAGCCAACCGACAGTGCCCCGATGAAATCTCCTTCCGGGGCCTTCACCCGGCCCGCGTAGGCTCCCAGCGCGGGCACGAGCTTGTTCGGCTCGATGGCGATGTTGGCGGTGGGGAAACCAAGCCTGCGGCCGACCCGATCCCCGGCTTCGACCGGGCCCGACATCGAGTACTCACGGCTGAGCAGGCGGTTCGCGGTCTCCATGTCACCCAGCGTGATCACCCGGCGTACGTCCGAGCTGTGCAGCGCCTTGCCGTCGATGATCAGCGGTGGCACGACATCCACCGCATGCCCGTGGCGCCGAAGCCACTCGACGTTGCCCTGCCTCTCGCGGCCGAATGCGAAGTCGAACCCGATGACCCACCGGCGCAGCTCCATCACCGCGCCAAGGCGGTCGACGAACTCCTGCGGCGACAGGGACGCCAGCGCGCGGTCGAACCGCAGCACGATCGCGTGCTCGATGCCATGCGACTCGATCAACGCCAGCTTCTCCTGCAGGGTGGTGATCGATTGCGGACAGTTGGCGGGGTCGAGCAGGCAGCGCGGATGCGGCTCGAATGTGATCAGAGCGGGCTCCGCCTTCTGTTCCCTCGCGGCGGCGGCGGTCTGGCGAATCACGTCGACATGCCCGAGGTGGACGCCGTCGAAGCTGCCGATCGTCAGGGCGACGGGGCCGATCGGGCTCGAGGGCAGCCCGAAATGAACCTTCAGGACAACACCTTTTCCGGCACAAAAGTGCGCCGGAGAGGATCAGCGTGGCCGAGCGCGACGAGGCGGCCGCCGGAGTCGTGGGCGCGGATGAGGCCTGGTCCGGGCTCCGGCAGCACCCGCACAGCGCGACCCTGGCGCACCAAGGCCTCCTGCTCCACGTTGAGCCGCACCCGCTCCATTTCCGGCAGTATGACTTCGGCCGGGAGCAGCCGGCCGCGCACTTCCTCGACGCTCGTCTGCACTCCTACCGCCATCGCGGTGTCGACGGTCAACGGGCCGTAAGCGGTGCGGACCAGGCGGCCGAGGTAGCCCCCCACGCCGAGCCGCCGGCCGAGGTCGCGCGCGATGGATCGCAGGTATGTCCCGCTCCCACAGCTGATTTCCACGCGTGCCATCGCGCGCGGACCGGGCGTGTAGTCGAGCAAGCGGGCGTCATACACCTCGACCTCCCGCGCCGCCGGCTTCGGCTCCTCTCCCTCGCGCGCCAGCCGGTACGCGCGCTTCCCGTCGACCTTCACCGCCGAGAATGCGGGGGGCACCTGCAGGATGCGGCCGGTGAAGTGGGCCAGGGCCCGTGCGACCTCGTCCATCGTGAGCGCACTCGGATCGCCATGCGCCTGCGGCTCGGCCTCGGCGTCGTCGGTTGCCGTCGTGAAGCCGAGGTGGATGTCGGCGACGTATGTCTTCGGGAGCTGGTGAGCGAAGTCCGCCAGACGCGTCGCGGATTCGAACAGGATCGGCAGGACTCCCGTGGCCAGCGGGTCCAGGGTGCCGGCATGGCCGACCCGATGCGCCCCGGTCAGGTGACGCAACCGCCTCACGACCTGGAACGATGTCTCCCCCACGGCCTTGTCGACATTGAGGACGCCGGTCGGAAATGGGGACAGGCCCCGCCGATCACCGTCAGCGGTTCGGCGAGGCGGCACCGATCGCCTCCGTGGCGGCCGCCAGCACCAGCCGCACCGCCTCGTCCATGGGCCTTTCGATCTCGGCTCCGGCCGCGCGTATGTGGCCGCCACCGCCGAACGTCGCGCACAGGGCGGCCGCGTCGACCGCGCCCCGGCTGCGCACGCTGATCTTCGTGAGCTCGCTCGACACCTCTTTGAAAAGGATGGCCAGCTCCAGCCCGGCGATGCTGTTGAGGGTGTCGATGATCCCCTCCGACTCGGCCATCACAGCGCCCGCCTCACGCAGCATCCGGCGCGTCACCTTGGCCCAGGCGAGCCTGCCCTCGAGCTCGATGCGCATCGTGGCCAGGGCAAGACCGCTCAGCTTGAGCGTCGTCTCCGGCCGCATCTTGTAGACCTGCGTGGCGATCTGGCCCGGGTCCGCGCCGAGACGGGCCAGCCGCGCCGCATCCTCGAGCGCTCTCGGCGTGGTGTTCTCGTGGCGGAACCCTCCGGTGTCGGTCAGCAGCGCCACGTAGAGATTGGTCGCGATGTCAGGCGTGATGGGGTAGCCGAGATGGTCGAGCAGCTCCATGACCATCTGGCCGACGGCGGACGCATCGGGTTCGATCACGTTGATGTCACCGAAGCGCGAGTTCGACGGGTGGTGGTCGATGTTGACGATCGTCGCGTGGGAGGCGATCTGCTTCACGCTGCTGCCGGAACGCTCGAGGTTGCCGGAATCGAAGAAGAACACCAGCTCCGGGTCCGTACCCGCCGGGGGCTCCACCTTGATCTCGTCAAACCCGGGCAGGAACGCATACATATCGGGCAGCGGCGGCGGTATGACCACCCACACGTGCTTGCCCGCCCGCCGCAGGGCCTCCGCGAACGCGAGGCTGCAGCCGAGGGTGTCGCCGTCGGCGTCCTTGTGGCCGAAGATCAGGATCTCCTGGTTGGCCTCGATGAGCTCCTTGATCTCGTCGTAATGATGTCCTGACTTGCTCTTCGCGGTGGCTATCGCTTGTCCTCCTCTGACGCGGGGAGAACTTCCTTGAGCAGCTCAGATATGTGCACGCTGTACTCGATCGAGGGGTCCAGCTCGAAGCGCAGGTCCGGCGAGAACTTGAGGTTCTGCAGCCGGCGCCCGAGCTCGTGACGGATGAGGCCTTTGGCGGAGTCGAGGCCTTCGATCGACGCCTTCTTCTCGTCGGGGTTGCCGAGGACGCTCACGCGCACGCGGGCCTGGCGCAGGTCGGGCGACATGCGCACCGCCGTGATGCTCACGAAACCGATCCGCGGATCTTTCAGCTCGCGACGAATGATTGACATGATCTCCTCGCGCACCTGCTCTCCGACCTGATCGGCGCGGTAGCTCGTCATGGCGACCTCCGCAGTCAGTGCGTCCTGACTAGATTTCTTCCCGCTCGAGGCGGTACGTCTCCATCGTGTCACCAGGCAGGAAAGCCTCGAAGCCCTCGAGCCCGATACCGCATTCCTGTCCTGCCGGCATCTCTCGCACGTCCTCTTTGAAGTGCTTCAGCGAGCTGATGCGTCCTTCGTGCACGAGCTCCTTCCCCCGGAACAGCTTGACCCACCCGCCACGGGTGACCTTGCCCTCCACGACGCGGCTGCCCGCAATGATGCCCAACCGCGGGATCTTGATGGGAGTGATGACCTCCACCCGGCCCTCTCGGATCTGGCGGAATGTCGGCTCGCGCAGCCCCTTGGCGGCGCGCTCCACGTCCTCGGTGAGCTTGTAGATGACGTCGTAGTAGCGCACCTCGACCTTGGCTCGCTCCGCAGCGGCCTGCGCGGCGGGCGTGGGCTTGAGGTTGAAGCACACGATGATCGCGTTGGACACGCCGGCGAGCAGCAGGTCCGAATCGCTGACGGCGCCGACGCCCTGGCCGACGATCTTGATCGCGACCACGGGGTCTTCGATCTTCTGCAGCGCGGCGAGCAGAGCCTCCAGGGTCCCCTGGGCGTCGGCCTTGACGACCAGGCTGAGCTCCTTGACCTCGCCTTCCTTGGCGCGGCGGGCGAGCTCCTCGAGGGTGATGCGCGGGGCGATGTCCCTGGCGGCCTCGAGGGTCCGGCGCTCGGTCAGCTTGGTCAGCGCGATCTGGCGGGCGGCCTTCTCCGAGCCGACCACCTGGAAGATGTCGCCGGCTTGCGGGACCTCGCTCATACCGGAAACGACCACCGGCGTTGCGGGGGGCGCCTCGGTCACGCTCTCGCCGCGGTCGTCGGTCAAAGCGCGTACACGACCGTAGATGTGGCCGCACACGAAGTCGTCGCCCACGCGCAGCGTTCCCGCCTGCACGAGCACGGTCGCCACCGGCCCGCGCCCTCGCTCGAGGTGCGCGTCGACCACCGTGCCGATCGCGTGGCGGTCGGGGTTGGCCTTGAGCTCGAGGATGTCCGAGGACAGCACGATCGTGGTCAGCAGGTCATCGATGCCCTGGCCGGTCTTGGCGCTGAGGTGGACGCACTCGTACTCACCTCCGTAGTGGCGCGTGACGATGCCCTGGGCAGCGAGCTCCTGGTGCACCCGATCGACGTTGGCGTTGTCCTTGTCGATCTTGTTGATCGCGACGATGATCGGTACCTTCGCCGCGCGCGCGTGGTGGATGGCCTCGATCGTCTGGGGCATCACGCCGTCGTCGGCGGCGACGACCAGCACGACGAGGTCCGTGACCTGGGCGCCTCTGGCGCGCATGGCCGTGAACGCCTCATGGCCGGGGGTGTCGATGAACACCACGTCGTGTCCATCGGCGGTCTGGATCTTGTAGGCGCCGATGCGCTGCGTGATGCCTCCGGCCTCCCCCGCGGCGACGCGCGTCTTGCGGATCGCGTCGAGGATCGAGGTCTTGCCGTGGTCGACGTGGCCGAGGACGGTGACGATGGGCGGTCGCTGGACGAGCTTGCTCGGGTCTTCGTTGGCGACCGAGAAGAGCTCCTCGCGCGAGGTCGTGACCACGTCGCCCGCGCCCTCGGTGGACTCAACGGCGACGACGTCCTCGCTCAAAACCGGCTCCACCGTGAAGCCGAACTCGTCCGCCACGATCTCGGCGGTGGAGAAATCGATGACCTGGTTGATGGTCGCCAGGATCTTGGACGCCATGAGCTTCTTGATGACCTCGACCGGGCTCACGCCGAGCTTGTCGGCCAGGTCCTTCACCGACAGGGTCGGCGGCAGCACGGCCTTGCGCTCGCCGTTGGCTTCGATCTTGACCGCGACCGAGGAGGGCTTGAAGGCCGAGCGGGCAGCCTCGATCGCCCCCGGCGCCAATGGCGCGGCGGCATTCTTGAGGGGCATCCGCCGTTGCTGGAGAAAGTTCACCAGCTCTTTCTGGCTGATCCCAAGTTCGCGTGCGAGTTCGTGTGCCTTCATGCCCGAACGTATGATTATGCCGCCCAGGGCGAATTCGAAACTTAGGGCCGGTTCTGCTAGGAGGCCAACTCCGCCCAAAGTTCGGCGCCGACGGTGGTCTTCAGCGCCCTCTCCAGAGCCTTCTTCTTGCGCGCCGTCTCCAGGCATGACGGGTCGCGGTGAAGGTAGGCGCCCCGTCCCGGCGCGCGCCCCGTGGGGTCCAGCGCCGCCCCCCCGCCCACATCCCTGACCACCCGCATGAGGGTCCTCTTGCCCGCCTCCTGGCGGCAGGCGACGCAGGTGCGAACAGGCTCACGCCTCTGGATCGGCATTGCCTGCCGCGTCGCCCTCGTCGGCTTTGATGTCGATGCGGTAGCCGGTGAGCTTGGCCGCGAGGCGGGCGTTCTGGCCGTCGCGCCCGATGGCAAGCGAGAGCTGTGATCGCGGGACGAGCACGGTGGCGGTGCGCGAGCCCCGGTCGATGGCCACCGACGTCGGCTTGGCCGGGCCAAGGGCGGCGGCCACGAACGCTTCTGGGTCGTCAGACCACGGCACGATGTCCACGTGCTCGCTCGCGAGCTCGCTGAGGATCGCCCGGTGGCGGACACCCTTGGGCCCTACGCACGCCCCGACCGGATCGAGGCCCGGCTCATCGGCCGAGACCGCGATCTTCGTCCTCAGCCCAGGCTCGCGCGCGATCGACCGAATCTTGACCGTGCCGGCCTTGATCTCAGGCACCTCCGCCTCCAGCAGCCGGTGGACGAACATGCGCGCCGCGCGGGATACGCGGACCTGCGCCTGGCGCGGATTGCGCTCAGTGTCGAGGATCACCACCAGCACCGGCCGGCCCGGATGGAGCACCTCCCCCGGGATCTGCTCTTCCGGCGGCATGACGCCCTCGGCACGACCGAGGTCCACGTAGACAGTGCCCGCCTCAGAGCGATCGACGACGCCGCTGGCGAGCTCACCTCGATGCTCGGCGACGTCGCGCAGCACTTTGTCGCGTTCCAGGTCGTGAATGTGTCGGAGCACGGCGTGCTTGGCCGTCTGCGCCGCCATGCGCTTGAAGTCTTCGGACGGCAGGATCCGGACCGCCTCGGTGCCGTCCGGGCGAACGACGCGACTCGTGACCTCCAGCGCCCCGGTCTGCGTGTCGAGCTTCACGCGAACGTCCCCTGGTGGATTGAACGCTCGCACGTAGGCGGCCGCGAGCGCGGACTCCACGGTGTGGAGCATCTCCTCGAATGGGATGCCGACCTCCGCGCAGAGCGCCGTCAGCGCGTCTGCGAGGCTCTCGGTGGACGGCTCAGATTGCGACCGCGAGCCTGCCCGCGACAACGTCATCCCATGCAATGTGAACGATGACCGGAGCCCTGCCTCGCACGCCCGGCGCGGATACCGCGATGCCAGCGGCGTCGACCGCTGCCAGCTGGCCTTCGATCACCGTTTCGGTCGGCCCGCTCCGGTAGCGGATGTTCACGCGCTTGCCGTTGAACCTTTCGTAGTCGGCGTGGCTCCGCAGCGGCCGCTCGGCGCCCGGCGAAGAAACCTCCAGGTCGTACGGTCCATCGATGAGGTGCGAATGATCGAGCAGCGGTCCCGCAACGCGGCTCACGCGCTCGCAATCCTCGATGCTGATCGGCTCGCTGTGGTCGATCGAAACGCGCAGCGTCCGCCCCGACTGGCCCGACTGCTCGAGCGCGTACAGCTCGTAGCCCATGTGATTGATGGTGGGCTCGAGAAGCTCTTTTATCGACGGTATGGGCCATGTCGGCATGTTCGGGTTCTTGGATCACTCTAGCGAAGTGGCTGGAGTCTCCGCCAGACCACCAGGAGGGGAGCGGCGTTGAAGATCGAGCTGTACGTTCCCGAGACGATGCCGATGAGCAGGGCGAGGGCAAATCCTTTGAGGGTGTCGCCACCGGAGACGAGGATCGCCACCAGGACGAGGACGACCGTGAAGCTCGTGATGATCGACCTCACGGCCGTCTGCATGATGCTGAGGTTCACGACCTGCTCGAACGACAGCCTCTGGCTGACGCGGCTGTTCTCACGGATGCGGTCGAAGACAACGATCGTGTCGTGGACCGAGAAGCCGACCACTGTCAGCACAGCGGTCACGAAAAGGCTGTCGATCTCGCCGATCTTGAGGTCGAATCCCTTGCCGAGGATCGCAAAGACGCCGGTGAGCAGGAACACGTCGTGAAGAAGAGCGGCCAGGGCTGAGCCGCCGAACTGAAACCCGGCCCGCCATCCTCCGGGCACGTTGCGGAACCAGAACGTCAGCAGGACAAGGATGGCGACCGCGGCGATGACGACGGCCAGGAGCGCAAGCCGAATCGTCTCGCCGGCGATGACGCCCCCGACCTCAAGGACCTGCTGGAGGTCGTAGGCGCCGAGCTTGGTGCGAAGGTCGTCCTCGAAGCCCTTTTGCTGCGCGGGGCTGAGCGGAAGGGTGCGGATGATGTAGCCGCCATTGCCCGTTGAGATGACCGAGCCGCCGGCGTTTTCGCCGGCTACGGCGCCCTCCACCTGTGCCTGGGTCGGCTTGCTCGTGAAGTTGACCGTGAACTCGGTGCCTCCGGCGAAGTCGATCCCGAGCTTGAATCCGCTGTGGACCATGAAGAAGATGCCGGGAATGATGATCAGGAGCGAAAAGAAGAAGTACCAGTTGCGATGGCCGACAAAGTCGATCTTCCGCACGCGCGGCGGAGCCGGCGGCGCTTCTTGCACGACCGCCGCCTCGATGAGCGCATCGTGTGCGGCGGCCCCGGGCTGCTCCTCTTCCTCCTCTTCCTCTTCTTCGTCCTCGTCCTCAGGCGCCTCGGTGCCCACGCCCGCCGCCTTGTCTTTAGGCTGATCGGACACGATCCACCCCCATCAGGGACGGGCGCCGGAAGCGGCTGCCCGCCATGACGATCGCCAGCAGGTTGTGGGTCACGACGATCGAGGAGATGAGGCTGGCGAAGACACCGATGCCGAGCGTGACGGCGAATCCCTTGACCTGCCCGGGCCCGACGAAGCCGAGGATGACGCACGTGATGATGGTCGACATGTTCGAGTTGGAGATGGCAGGCCACGCCCGCCGCACCGCGGCGTCGACCGCCGCGGGAATCGTCCTCCCTGCTCGCACCTCCTCTTTGAAGCGCTCGAAGATCAGGACGTTCGCGTCGACGGCCATGCCCACCGACAGGATGAAGCCCGTGATGCCGGCCAGCGTCAGCGTGACCGGCACAACCTTGAACGTCGCGAATACCGCGCCGGCGTAGAAGAGCAGGGCGAGACTCGCGAGGAAGCCCGGGACGCGGTAGTAGACGATCATGAAGATGACGACGATCGATAGGCCGAGGAGGCCGGCCGCGATGCTCAGCTTCACCGACTGGGCTCCGAGCGTGGAGCCTACCTGCTGCACGCTGAGCACCTGCAGGTCGACCGGGAGCGAGCCTGCGTTGATGCCGGTGGCGAGGTTGTTGGCCGCCTCCTGGGTGAAGCCGTTCCCCCCGCCGTTGATCACCGCGTTGCCGCCGTCGATCTCCTGCAGGGTGACCGCGTCGACCAGCAGCTTGGCGCACACCGTCGTGGGCGAGGCGGTCGCAAGACAACCGGTGTCGTAGGTCTGGGAGACCTTCGCCACGTATGCCGGGTCCTCCCAGTTGTCGATGTCGTGCTGGGTGATGTCGAGCCAGATGGTCAGGTGTCGCCCGGCGCAGTTGGCGGTGGCCGAGCTGTTGGGATCACCCGGGCACGCGGCGACATTGGCCCGGGTCAAGTTGGCGAACGTGTCCGCCCCGTGCGAGGTGAACTGAATGTTGACCACCCAGCCGATGCCGTTCTGGTCGATGGCGGCGGTCGCGCTCGCGATGTCGTCACCGGTGAGCCCCGCGAACGCCGGTTTGTAGCCGGGCTCGGGGCCGCCGGTCACCTTTGTGTCCGGGACCCATTTCGTGTACACGAGCCTGTTGACCGCGCCGATCACCTTCTGGGCCTGGTCGGCGGTAACGCCCGCGAGGTCGACGGTGATGCGATCGTTGTTCGAGCCCCCGCCGCGGATCTCCGGCTCGCTGACCCCGAGCGAGTTGACACGCTTGGAGATCACGGTGATCGTCCGCTGCTGCACGTCCGCGCGCGATTGGCCGGCCGGGAAGTTGGTGAGCTGGTAGTCGATGTGAGTGCCGCCGGCGAGGTCGAGTCCCTTGTGGAAATAGAGCTGCCAGCCACCGAAGTTTGGCGGCAGCCCCTGGACGTTGCCGGTCAGAGGGTCATGGTTCGCGATGCGATAGATGTAGCCGGCCCCGTCCACGAACAGCGAGAACGCAAGGATGGCCAGGATGAGCAGCCGCACGGGCCAGCTGAGGACTAACTGCACAGGCGAAACAGTCTAAAGATGTACGGCTACCGTTGTCGGAAGAGGACGTTCAGGACCACGGTGAGCACGACCGAGAGGATGATGCTCGTCGCAATCGGCACGTAGACGGTCACGCTCCCGCTCCTGAAAGTCAGGTCGCCGGGCAGGTGGAACCGCCCGAAGAGCATCAGCGCCCCGCCGACGACGATCATCAGCACCCCTACCACCAGCAGCAGCCGGCCGGCGTCTGCCATCGCTCCCAGTGTGCGCCTCAGAGGAGGCGAGGTTGGTGTGGACCTGCCTCCGGCAGCGCGATGCCCAGATGACGGTACGCGAGCTCGGTGGCGACCCTTCCCCTCGCCGTTCGTGCAAGAAAGCCGATCTGGATGAGGTACGGCTCGTGCACGTCCTCGATGGTCTCGGGTTCCTCGGACAGCGAGGTGGCGATGGTGTCGAGGCCGACCGGCCCGCCCTTGAACTTCGTGATCAGGGTTTCGAGCAGCTGCCGGTCGAGAGGCTCCAGCCCGATCGCGTCGATGTCGAGCATCGCGAGCGCCATCTTCGTCGTGTCAACCGTCGCGCGCCCGTCGCCTCGCACCTGGGCGTAGTCGCGAACACGGCGCAGAAGCCGGTTGGCGATCCGCGGCGTGCCCCGCGCCCGCCGCGCGATTTCCGCCACGGCGTCGTCGTGGACCTCGATGTCGAGGATGCGCGCGGAACGCCGCACGATGCTCTCGAGCTCGGCCTTGCTGTAGAAGTCGAGCCTGTACACGGCTCCGAACCGGTCGCGCAGCGGCCCGCTCAACAAGCCCTGCCGTGTCGTGGCTCCGACACACGTGAAGTGCGGCAGGGGCAGGGTCGCGGCGCTCGCCCCCACCCCCTTGCCGAGCACGGCGTCGAACCGAAAGTCCTCCAGCGCGGGATACAGCGACTCCTCGACCACGCTGTTCAGTCGATGGATCTCGTCGATGAAGAAGACGTCGCGCGTCGAAAGGTTGAGCAGGATCGATCCAAGCGCTCCCTGGTGGTCGATTGCCGGCCCCGACGACACCTTGATGGCGACCCCCAGCTCGTTGGCGATGATGTGCGCGAGCGTGGTCTTCCCGAGGCCCGGTGGCCCGCACAGCAGCACGTGCTCGACCGGCTCACCCCGCCGGCGCGCCGCCTCGAGAAGGATGCCGAGGTTCTCCCGGACCTGGCGCTGGCCGACGTACTCCGACAGCATGCGCGGCCGCAGCGTGAGATCGAACTGCTCGTCATCGGTGCGGGCATCGAGCACCGCGTCTTTATCCGTCATTTGCGACCCAGTGCTTTGAGCGCAGTGGCCAGCGCCTCCTGCGTCGGCGGCGACGATTTCCAGTCCACGGCATCGAGGCCGACCCGCGCCTCCTGAGGCGAGAAGCCGAGGTTGCGCAGCGCCGACTCGACCGCCTTTGGCACCGCGCCGTCGCCGGCAAGCGCGGCGGCCCGCGGGACGGCCTCGAGCACCCCCGCGGCATCCAGCTTCGGCTTGAGCTCGATGATCACTTTGGCGGCCGTGCGCGGCCCGACCCCGCTAGCGCGGCGTATCGGCGCTGCATCCTCGCTCACTATCGCTCGCTTCAGCACCTCGAGGCTCGCGGCGCTGAGGATGTTGAGGCCGACCTTGGGGCCGACGCCGTCGACCTGGATCAGCATCTCGAAGAGGTCGAGCTCCTCCACAGAGGCAAAGCCGTACAGGTTGAGCTGGTCCTCGCGCACGTGGGTGTGGATGTCGAGGTCGACCTCGCCGCCCGGAGCAGGGACCTTCTGTCTCGTCACCGAGCTCACACTCACCATGTAGCCGACGCCGCCGACATCGACGACGACGAAATCGGGCCCCGAACGTCTGACCTTTCCGCTCAGGTGCGCGATCACCTTGCGGCTGCTCTCGAGAACTGACGACTGCGAGCGTGACAAACGGCGATGGCGATGGCGTCCAGCGCGTGGACGTCGAGCTTGCCTTCGGGGAGCTTGACCTGCGCGGCCAGCATGCGCGCGATCTGCTCCTTGTCCGCTTTCCCGTAGCCCGTGAGCACGATCTTCACCTGCGCGGGCTTGTACTCGAACACCGGTATGCCGCACTCCTCGAGCACCGCGAGGATCGCCCCTCGCGCCTGCGCGACGCCGATGGCGCTGGTCGCGTTGCGGCCCATGAACAGCTCCTCGAGCGAAGCCTCGCCAGGTCGGTTCTCCGCCAGCAGCTCGCGAAGGTGGCGCGTGATCTTGAGCAGCCGCGCGCCGTCGGGCCCAGGAGGGGTGACCAAGGTGCTCGAAGAAAGTACGGTGCCGGGTCCCGACAGCAACGCAAAACCGGTTCCGGCCAGCCCTGGATCGATTCCTAGTATCAGTCCGTTCGCGCTGCCCGGCATGTATCCATCAGGTTCTACACCTGTGCTGAGACGCGTTCAAGGACGTTGGTGGGAATGTCGAAATTCGCGTAGACCTGCTGGACGTCGTCGTCCTCCTCGAGTGACTCCATCAGCCTCAGCACTCCGACGGCTTTGTCTTCACCGACCGGAACCGTCTGCTTCGGCTGCATCGTGATCTCGGCGTTGTCAACGGTGACCCCAAGCGCCTCGAGGGCTGCCTTCACCTTCTCGAAGGCCGATGGGGGCGTGGTGACCTCGACCGATTTGCCGTCCACCTGAACATCGTCGGCGCCCGCCTCGATGGCTGCGAGCCCGACCTCATCGGGGTCATTCTTGCCCGCGCTCACGGTGATGACGCCTTTGCGCGCGAACATCCAGCCGACGGAGTTCGTCTCACCGAGGTTGCCGCCGAACTTCGAGAACCGGTGCCTGATGGACGCGGAGGTCCGGTTGCGGTTGTCGGTGAAGGCGTCGACCATCACGGCCACCCCGGCGGGCCCGTAACCCTCGTAGCGAACCTCCTCCAGCTTCTCGCCCGCAAGCTCGCCGGTGCCGCGTTTGATGGCGTTCTGGATGCGGTCGGTCGGCATGTTGATCTCGCGGGCCTTCTGCATCGCGAGACGCAGGCGGAAGTTGCCCTCGGGGTTGCCTCCCCCTTCCTTGGCCGCGATCGTGATCTCGCGGCTGGCGCGGGTGAACGCCTGTCCACGCTTGGCGTCGACGATGGCCTTCTTGTGCTTGATGCCGGCCCACTTCGAATGGCCTGACACTAGACGAGCCCTCCGAACATGCTTTCGATGATTCTATCGCACGCGAATTCGAACGAAATTTCTTTTCCCCGACTGCAGCACATCGCCGTCATGGAGCCTGGTCTCGGGCGATGCGGGCTGGGTGTTCACCCGGACCCCGCCCTGGTCGATGAGGCGCCGCGCATCGCCGCGGCTCTTTGCGAACCCGACCTCGACAAGGGTCGCGACCAGATCGCCTGCGTTCGCCACGGCGTGCTCTTCGATGTGGTCAGGCAGGTCATGCTGGCGGAACTTGCGGTCGAAGTCAGCCTCGGCCCGCGCCGCCGCGTCCTCGCCATGCAACCGCTCCACGAGCTGCCGCGCCAGCGCCGCCTTGGCGTCGCGTGGCTTCATGGCCAGCACCTGCTCCACCTCCGGGCGGCTCAGCCCTGAGACAAGGCGGAGGTACTTCTCGGTCAGGCGATCGGGGATCGACATCGTCTTGCCGTAGATCTCCTCGGGCGGCTCGGTCAAGCCGATGTAGTTGCCGAGCGACTTGCTCATCTTTGCCGAGCCGTCTGTGCCTTCGAGCAGCGGGAACACTGCGATGTCCTGCGGTTCCTGGCCGTAAGCCTTCTGGATCTCGCGCCCGAACAGCAGGTTGAAGAGCTGGTCGGTGCCGCCGATCTCCACGTCGGCCTCGATGGCGACCGAGTCATAGGCCTGGTTGAAGGGATAAAGGATCTCGTGCGCCCCGATCGCTGCGCCAGCTTTGATCCGGTCGGCAAAGTCCTCCCTCTGCAGCACCTGCTGCAGGGTCGCCTTGCCCATCAGACGCAGGATGTCCGCCGCGGTCATCGCCGCAAGCCATTCGGAGTTATGCCGCACCTCGATCTTCTTTCGATCGAGCACCAGGTCGAGCTGCTCGAAGTACGTCTCCGCGTTCTGCGCAATCTGTTCGGGACTCAATATCGGACGCGTTTCCGAGCGGCCGCTGGGATCGCCGATCAGCGCGGTGTAGTCGCCGATGATAACCACCACCGTGTGACCTTCGTCCTGAAAGGCGCGCAGCACGTCGAGCGGCACGAGATGGCCCACGTGCAGGTCCGGCGCGGTCGGGTCGAGGCCGAGCTTCACCCGCAGCGGATCGCCGCGCTCCAGTCGAGCGCGCAGATGGTCATCGACGTGTATCTCGATCGCCCGTTCCCGCAGGCGCTCGAAAAACTCGCGGCTCACGGGCTCAGGGGTTGACGGGGCCGGGGCCGAAATAGATCTGGGGGTCGGCCGGCAGCACGGGCTGGAAGATGGGGATGATGAGCCGCTGAAGCCCATTCGTAAGCGGCACAGCGATCTTCGAGTTGTTGACGGCGTCGCGGATGCTTTGCTGCATCGGGTCCAGCGATGAGCCCCCGATGGGGTTGCCGGCCGCCTTCAACTCATAGGTGACCAGGACCGACAGCATGAGTGCAGTGAGCAAACCAATGACAAGGCCGGAGACGCGGTTGAACACGATCGCCTGGACCTGGATCTGGCCGCTCGCGAGTTGGGCGGCGACCTCGGCCACGATCAGCACCGCGAACACGATCCCGAAGAAACCGTAGATGCGAGCATCAGGGGTGGAGTAGGTCGAAGACTGCTGCAGGATGCCACCCGCCTGCAGGCCCATGTTGGTGCCGCCGATGAACGCGAAGTAGAGGGCGACCAGTCCGATGAGCCGCCGCAGCACGCCGCCGAAGAAGCCGACGACGGCGTACACGATGAAGAGGACGACCGGGATCGCGTCGACCCAGGTCATTTAACGGACCCCCGCAAATTCCCGGCCATGGTTCTCACGCTCGAAACCTGGCGCTGTGCTTTTTCTCCAGTGCGAGCTTGATCTCCGCCATCACGTCATCCACTTCGGCGTCCGTCAGGGTGCGCTCGGGGCTGCGGAAAGTCAAGGCGAAGGCGACGCTCTTGTGGCCCTCCGCAACCTGCGCCCCCCGGTACTCGTCGAACGGCCGTGCACTCTCCAGGAATTCGCGCCCGGCCTCCTTGATGGCGGCCAGCAAAGCGCCGGCGCCGATGTGCTCCCCGACGACGACCGCAAGGTCGCGCTCAACGGCCGGGAAGCGCGGCAGCGGCTGCGCGCGCTGCACCTCTGCTGCTTCCAAGATGGGCTCCAGGTCGATCTCCATCGCCACCAGGCGGCCATCCAGGTTCGCGCCCCGGACCACGCTCGGATGCAATTCGCCCACGTATCCCAGCTGGCGCGCATCGAGGAAGACGGCCGCACAGCGGCCGGGATGAAACAGCTCTGCCGACGCCCGCTGGTACGTGCATGCGGGCGCGCCCAGCTCGCGCACGCAGGCGTCGAGGACCGACTTCATCGCATAGAAGGCGTCGCGGCCGGACTCCGCGGTGGTCCCCGCGCCGGCGACCACGCCCAGCCGTTGCGGCTCCTCGGGTTGCTCGGTGGTCTTGTCACCGACGCGCGCGAGGAACGCCGCCGCGATCTCGTACACCCTGACGTCGCCGCCGCCTCGATCGCGGTTCACCGCGACCACGTTGACGAGCGACGGCAGGAGTGAGGTCCTGAGCGTGTCCATGTCGTCGCTAAGGGCGTTCGACACGCGCAAGGCGCGCGCGCCCACGCGAAGCTGCTCGAGCAAGCGGCCTGACACGAGCGCGGGATTCCACGTTTCGGTGAACCCGGCCCCGGCGAGCACCTGCCGCGCGGCATCCAGGCGGCGCCCCATGCTGGGCACGGCCGGCGTCCATGTGTCGTGCTGGCGCCCGGGCAGGGTCGGTGGGACGCGGTCGTATCCCCAGACCCGGCCCACCTCTTCGACGAGGTCCTCCGGGATGCTGACGTCGAGCCGGAAGACCGGCGGCAGCACGTCCCACTCCCCGTCGCCCACGAGCCTGACGTGGAAGCCGAGCATGACGAGGATGCCCTCCGATTCGGCCGGCGGCACCTCGATCCCCAGGACCTCGTCCACCAGCCACGGCTTGAACCTGATCCGCACAGGCTCCTGGGGGCGGGGATAGACGTCGGCCCACTCGCGGTGGACGGCGCCTCCGGCGAGCTCCGCGATCAATGACGCGGCCCTCCTGGCGCCTGCCAACGCCAGCTCCGCCGGCAGCCCCTTCTCGAAGCGCGCCGAGGCTTCGGTCCGCAATCCGAAGGCGCGCGCCGTCTTGCGGACGCTCGGAGCGTTGAACGTCGCGGACTCGAGGAGGACGTCGGTCGTCGCATCGGTGACGGCCGTCTCCTCGCCGCCGATCACGCCCGCGATCGCGACCGGCTTGTCGGCGTCCGCGATCACGAGCATCTCCGGAGTCAGCTCCCGCTCGACACCATCGAGGCACAGCAGCTTCTCGCCTGCGCGGGCGCGCCGCACGTGGACCTCGCCGCCGGCAAGCTTGGCGAGATCGAACGCATGCAGCGGCTGCGCGTACTCGAGCAGTACGTAGTTCGTGATGTCGACGATGTTGTTGATGGGGCGCACGCCGCTCGCACGAAGGCGGCGCTGCACCCACTGCGGGCTCGACCCGACCTTGACGCCGGTGATGACGCCTCCGATGTAGCGGCTGCAGAGGTCAGGGTCGTCGATCGCAACCCTGACCATGTCGCGGCCTGCGGGATCGGCCTTGCCTGTGAACGCGGGCATGAAGTCGACCTTCATCGGCCGGTTGAGGCCGGCCCCGAGCTCGCGCGCCACGCCCATGTGGCCCAAGCAATCCGGGCGGTTGGAGGTGACCTCGGCGTCCATGATCGCCTGGCTGGGTATGACGGAGGTCAGCGGGTCGCCGGGTTTGCCGCTCTCGAGGATGAGGATTCCGGAGTGGTCGTCACCCAGCAGCAGCTCCTCGGCCGAGCACAGCATCCCCTTCGCGCTGAAGCCGGCGATGTTGAGGTCCTTGACGAGTTTTCCGTTCGGCAC
>Ga0070699_100001227_pt1 | contig 23640 bp, 25 predicted proteins | sample KBSK1503metaG_FD_65473 | JGI IMG/M metagenome (GOLD analysis project Ga0070699, IMG submission 65473) | Corn, switchgrass and miscanthus rhizosphere microbial communities from Kellogg Biological Station, Michigan, USA - KBS K1-50-3 metaG | ecosystem: Host-associated > Plants > Roots >...
TCTACCCAGAGGTCGGCCAGGCGATCGTGCGCCTGCTCCGCCGGCTCGGGCACGACGTGGACTTCCCGGCCGAGCAGACCTGTTGCGGCCAGATGCACTTCAACTCGGGTTACCAGGACGCGTGCATCCCGCTGGTCCAGCGGTTCACGGCCGCGTTCGCCGGCTACGACGTGGTCGTCACGCCGTCAGGGTCGTGCGCCTCCATGGTCCGGCGATATCACCCGCTCGTCGCAGAGCTGGCAGCCGAGGGGGGCGCCGACCCGGGCCTGTCGGAGCGGGTCGCACAGGTCTCGCCCCGGGTACTGGAGCTCACGGAGTTCCTCGTCGACGTCCTCGGTGTCACCGACGTCGGCGCGCGGTTCCCGCACACGGTCGCCTTTCATCCGACCTGCCACTCGACGCGCCTGCTCGGGGTCGGTGACCGCCCGACCAGGCTGCTCGCGGCGGTCGACGGCCTGACCCTGGTCGACCTCCCGCGCTCGGAGGCGTGCTGCGGCTTTGGCGGCACGTTCGCGGTAAAGAACGCCGACACGTCCGTCGCCATGGGCACCGACAAGGTCGATGACGTGCTCGGATCCGGGGCCGAGGTGCTGACCGCCGGCGACACGTCGTGCCTGATGCACATCGGCGGCCTCCTGTCGCGACGCGGGTCGCCGGTCCGCGTGATGCACCTCGCCGAGATCCTGGCGGCGACCGGAGCGGACGCATGACCGAGGCCCCGGAGCCGGCGCGCAGCCCCCTTCGAACGCGCCCCGAGCCCTCGTTCGCCGGGACGCCGCCGTTCCCGGAAGCGGCACGCGCGGCGCTCGCCAACGGACAGCTCCGGACGAACCTGGGCCGGGCGACGACGACCATCCGCACGAAGCGGGCCGCGGTCGTGGCCGAACGCGCCGACTGGGAGGCGCTTCGACGGGCGGGGGCCGCGATCAAGGACGAGGTCCTGCGCGACCTGCCGGCTCTCCTCGAGCAGGTCGAGGCCACGGTGACCGCGGCGGGCGGCACCGTCCACTGGGCGCGCGACGCCGCTGAGGCCAATGCGATCGTGGCTTCGATCACCCACGCCGCCGGTGCCACCGAGATCGTCAAGGTCAAGTCGATGGCGACCCAGGAGATCGAGCTCAACGAGGCGCTCCGCCTCGAGGGCATCGACGTCTGGGAGACCGATCTCGCCGAGATGATCGTCCAGCTCGGCCACGACCTGCCGTCGCACATCCTCGTCCCGGCGATCCACCGCAACCGGTCCGAGATCCGCGACATCTTCATCGACGAGATGGGCCGGGTGGGGCGGCCTGCTCCGGTGGGCCTCACGAACGAGCCTACCGAGTTGGCCGAGGCAGCGCGACTGCACCTCCGCGAGAAATTCCTGCGGGCGCGAGTCGCCGTCTCGGGCGCGAACTTCGCGGTCGCCGAGACCGGTACGGTCGTCGTCGTCGAGTCCGAGGGCAACGGGCGGATGTGCCTGACGCTCCCCGAGGTGCTCATCACGGTCATGGGCATCGAGAAGCTCGTCCCGACCTGGCGCGACCTCGAGGTCTTCCTGCAGCTGCTGCCGCGCTCCGCGACGGCCGAACGGATGAACCCGTACACGTCGATGTGGACCGGGGTCACGGCCGGCGACGGGCCGGCAGCGTTCCACCTGATCCTGCTCGACAACGGGCGCACGGACGTCCTGTCGGACACGGTCGGGCGCCAGGCGCTGCGCTGCATCCGCTGTTCCGCCTGCCTCAATGTCTGTCCCGTCTACGAGCGGACGGGTGGTCAGGCCTACGGCTCGGTCTACCCGGGGCCCATCGGGGCCATCCTGACCCCACAGCTACGCGGGATCGCGAAGCATCCGGTCGACAAGCAGACGGCCTCGCTGCCGTACGCCTCGTCGCTGTGCGGCGCGTGCTTCGACGTCTGCCCGGTCCGGATCGACATCCCGGAGGTCCTGGTCCACCTGCGCGGCCAGGTCGTCCGCCAGTCCGAGGCCAGCCACCGCCTGCCCTCGCCCGAAGGCATGGGCATGGGCGCGGCGGCGTGGGCCCTGCGGACGCCGCGGCGACTGGGCCTCGCCGAGCGGGCGGCCGGGGTCGCCGGCCGGCTGTTCGCCCGGCGCGGGATGCTGCGTCGCATCCCGGGCCCGGGGCCAGTCGGCGGCTGGTTCCGGTCACGGGACCTGAAGGCGCCGGCTCGCGAATCCTTTCGCGCGTGGTGGCGTCGCACCGACGGCGGCCGGGGAGGGGACCGCTGAGCGCGGAGCCTCGGGGGCCCGCGGAAGCTCGCGCGGTCGTGCTCGGGCGGATCCGCGACGCCCTCGCGGACGCGCCGCCCGCGATCGCGATCCCGCGCGACTACGAACGAGCGTTACCGACAGGGACGGCGATCGTCGACCTCTTCGCCGAACGCGTCAGCGACTACCGAGCGACCGTCCACCGCACACCCGCCACGAGCCTGGCGACCACGATCGCGACCGTCCTGGCGGCCCGCGGCGCGACGCGAGTCGCCGTGCCGGCCGGCCTCCCGGACGACTGGCTCGCGGCCACCGAAGCGGGCACCGTCGCCGATGACCCGCCGCTGGCCTTTGGCGAGCTGGACAAGCTCGATGGCGTGATCACCGGCTGCGCGGTGGCGATCGCCGAGACCGGCACGATCGTGCTCGATGGCGGCGCCGGACAGGGCCGGCGGGCGCTCAGCCTGCTGCCCGACCTCCACGTTTGCGTCGTCCGCGCCGACCAGGTCGTCGGGACCGTGCCCGAGGGGCTTGCCCGCCTCGACCCGATCCGCCCGCAGACCTGGATCAGCGGGCCGTCGGCGACGAGCGACATCGAGCTGCAACGGGTCGAGGGCGTCCACGGCCCCCGCGTCCTCGACGTCGTCATCGTCGAGGGATAGCCTCGTCGGGAGGTCGGTCCGGCCTTCCAGCATCGCAAAACCGGATCGGCGCGGATGTTCGTACCTCCTCGTGACCGCCGGGGCGAGCCAAGGAGGTAGACCCGTGCTACGACGAAGCATCGGTGCCGTGGGCGCCTCGATCGTGATCCTGAGCCTGTCGGCGACCGTCGCTCTTGCCGGCCAGCCCGGCGCCGCGTGCGGCGACGACGGAGCGGAGCTCATGCCGCCCGGCTTCATGTCGGGAGGCTTCGCGAAGGCCGAGACGCATTACGCGGGATCCGAGGGCACAGCGTCGCTCAACTCCCACAACGAGCATGCCGTGTCCCAGTACGACATCGCCTGCGTGCACTACACCGCCAGCCACTGAGTTCCGACGTTCCGGCCACGTCGAGGGGCCGAGGAGCCGTTGTTCCACCGGCCCTTCGACGTCGTCGTAGATGCGCCTCAAGCGCGGCTGTGAGCCCGCAGCGCGCAGTTGATACGAAGCTGTCGGGCCGAATCGGGATTTCATCCTCAGCCGATCGCCGCCGCAAAGGCGACGATTCTCTGATGGCCACTGGCAACGAGCAGGCTCGACGGAGGAGGAGCCAGCGCCTCGACGAGATCATGCGCGGCGTCCGGGCCCTGACGGACGCCTCGGTGCGCCGCCATCGACTCGGCCGCGACACGCCTGAATACGCGGCGGCGCTCGAAACGGAAGAGCGGCTGGCGGACCGCATCTGGGACCTGGGAGCCGTGGTCGATGCCGATGCCGACGCGGATCCCGGACCTAAGACGCGCGCTACGGATCGTCCTGGGGATGGAGCGGCGCCCGCAGGGCCACCGGATCGCCGAGCCACGAGGTAGCGGGCATGGCCAGGTAGGTGGCCATCGCCTCGAGGCGCTCGGCGTAGGTCGCGCGAGCGGCCTCGAACTTGGGCCAGGCGACGTCGCGCGCCTCGAGGACGTAGCCCGCTTCCTCGAGTCGATCGCAGGCGGCATCGAAATCCGCACGATCCAGGCTGCTGGACGACCCGCGCCGGAAGCCGAAGTTGTAGATGTCCTCCACGAGGTGGGCGCCGACCCGTTTGGCCAGCTTCGCCTCGCCGCGTGGAACGTCGCATACGGTCGTCAGTACCAGGCTTGCGGCGTCCAGGACCGTGCCGAGGGCGCTGATCCACGAGAGGTTGTCGTGGCTCGACCGGAAGAAATTCAGGAGCGGGAACGCGACGTGCGAGTCCAGCACCTCGACCGCCCAGCGTTCCCAGTCCCGGAACAGGTCGGGAAGCCGATCGACGAGCTCGAGTTGCGCGTAGGTCTCGAGCAGGTTCACGGCCGAGGGTGGACCGCCGGCCGCCGCCTGCAGGGCGACGACCTGGATCTCCCGGCGCTGGTACGAGCCATAGAGCGAGAACAGGAAGGTCACGACGAGCGCGACCGTGCCAAGGCCGGCGACGGCGGCCGTCACCACCGCGAACCTGGCCGGCATGCCCACGGCCACGATGTCGCCGTAGCCGAGGGTCAGGACGGAGCTGGCGGCGAAATAGAGGGCGCTGCCCAGGTCCGGCGGCACGGGCTGGAGCTCGTCGCGCAGCGCGTACAGGATCAGGCCGTAGCCGACGATCAACCCGAGGATCCAGGCGGCGAGCAGCAGGAGGGTCATCGCCGGCGCGAAGAGGCCGAACACGCGGTCATACGACCGCTCCGGTCGGCCGTCGCGCAGCGCGCGCAACGCGGCCCACGACGAGCGAACCATGTATCGACCGATGCGGAACCAGCCTGGGGTCGGGCGGGGGACGACGACCGTCTCGAACACGTCCCAGAACACCAGCACCAGCAGGAGCAGGCCCAGGGCGAACGCGACGGCTTCCATCGGCTATCGATCATCGCACGATGACGTCGGGAAGGGCGCGCGGGATCGTGGGGTGCGTTGGGGGGTTGACAGGCCCGCTCCGCCGTGTATTATGCCAATAGGTTAATTAACTATGGAGCAAAGTAACTGGCATGCAAGCCGACTCGCTGAACGCCACATTCGCCGCCCTGGCCGATCCGACCCGCCGCGCGATCCTCGCCCGGCTGGCCGCTGGCGAGGCGACGGTCGGCGAGCTGGCGGCGCCGTTCGACATGAGCCTCCCGGGGATCTCGAAGCACCTCAAGGTGTTGCAGCGGGCCGGTCTCATCGAGCAGGGTCGTCAGGCGCAGTGGCGGCCCTGCCGGCTCCAACCGGAGCCACTTCGCGAGGTCGCGGACTGGGTCGGGCAGTACCGCCGGCATTGGGAGGAGAGCTTCGAGCGACTGGATTCCTATCTCCGCGATCTGCACGACGAGCAGCAGCAGCAAGGAAAGGGAGAACGAGATGAACGCGACCCGGATCGATCGAGGTAGCAACGAAACGACGGCCGTCTATTCCGACGGCGCGGACCTGGTGTTCGAGCGGACGTTCGACGCGACGCGCGATCAGGTCTGGAAGGCCTTCACGGATCCCGAGATCGTCCCGCGCTGGTGGGGCCCGCACGGCACGACGGCGACCGTCGCCGAGATGGACGTTCGACCCGGCGGCAAGTGGCGCTACGTCAGTCGCGCCGCCGATCGCGATGACGTGACCTTCTACGGCGAGTACCTCGAGGTCGACCCGCCGAAGGGCTTCAAGTGGACCTTCATGTTCGACGTCGAGGGCGTCGGGCCGATGGGCGGCCCCGAGACCTTCACCTTCGAGGACCTCGGTGGTAAGACCAAGGTCACGTCGGTCGGGCACATGCGCTCGGTCGAGGATCTCGAGGGCGCCCTGTCCACCGGCATGGTCCCCGGCGCGCTCGAGACCTGGGACCGCCTCGCGGCCGTGCTCGCCGAGGGCTGACCGGCGGGCGAAGCGCCACCGCCCACGGATCGGGCCACCCTCGGAGGGTGGCCCGACTTCAGGCGCGCATCCCCTCGACCGCGAGGACCTACCCTTCATCGCGTGCGTCGGGTCCGTCGCCCTGATCTGGTGAGACTCGTGGCCGTCGCGTTACCGGCCCTCGCCGGCGCGACGGTCGCGATCGTCGTCCTCGAGGACTACGTCGGCGTCCCGAATGCCTCGGCGGTCTACCTTGCGGCCGTCGTCGCGACCGCATTCGTCGCCGGAACGTCAGGCGCGATCGTCGCGGCCGTGGCCTCGTTCCTGCTGTACGACTTCCTGTTCGTCCACCCGATCTATACGTTCGCCGTCGCCGACCCCGGCGAGTGGCTCAACCTCGTTCTCCTGCTGTTCATCGCCATCGTCGTCGGTGAGCTCGCCGCGCTCCAGCGCTCGCGAACCGAGATCGCCAAGGCGAGAGAGCGGGAGGCGCTCGCTCTTTTCAAGGTCAGCCGTGAGCTGGCGACCCGCGAGTCCACGCCGACGGAGCTGCCGACGATCGCCGGGATCCTCCGCCAGGAAACGGGGACGGAACGTGTCTGGATCGCGCTTGGTCCCGACGATGCTCGGGAACGGGCCGCCGCCGATACGGGCACCGACCATCGACCGATGATCCCGGGCCTCTACTCCGTGCTGCAGCGGACCCCGGACGACACGCCCGCTCGATGGAGTCGGGTCCACCAGCAGGGGCAGGCGCGCGGCGGTCAGAGCGTCGGTTTCGAGGCATTCCGGGTACGGATCGAGGCCGGTTCCCGGTCGTTCGGTTCCATCTGGGCGCTGCGAGAACGCGCTCGAGGCGAGCCCGACCGGACCGAGACGCGGCTGCTCTCCGCGGCCGCTGACCAGATCGGACAGGCGCTCGCCCAGGATCGCCTGGCGGCCGAATCGCAGGCGGCCGAGATCGCACGAGAGAGCGACGCCCTGAAATCAGCCCTGCTGCAGTCCGTGTCGCACGACCTTCGAACCCCGCTCGCCACGATCCGCGCCGCGGCCGGCACGCTCCGGCCGGGCACCGGCCTGAGTGCGGACGATCAACGAGAGAGCGCCGACGCGATCGACCGCGAGGTCGAATATCTGAATCGGATGGTCACCAACCTGCTCGACCTGAGCCGGATCGAGGCAGGCGCCGTTCGGGCGGAACGAGACGTCTACGAGCTCGATGACCTCGTGGGTCAGACCATCGACCGGCTTCGACCGCGACTGGGCGATCGCTCGTTGACCGTCGACCTGTTCGCGCCACCGGTCGAGGTCGATCCGGTATTTCTCGACGAAGCGGTGACGAACGCGATCGAGAACGCGATCAAGTACACGCCGGCCGGCACGGCGATCCGCATCATCACAAAGATGGATTCCGGCGAGGCTCGCGTACGCCTGAGCGTCGAGGATGCTGGGCCGGGCGTCCCGGACCCGGACCTCCCCAGGATCTTCGACAAGTTCTACCGCGTCCCCGGAGCCGCCGGCGGTTCTCGCTCCGGCAGCGGGATCGGGTTGGCCGTGGTTCGGGGCCTGGTCGAGGCGATGGGCGGTCGAGTCGCAGCGCGCCAAAGCCAGTTGGGCGGGCTCGCGATCGACATCGAGCTGCCGGTCGCGGAGGGCTCAGCGGAGCCCACGGTCGAGGCAACGACGTGAGCGGGGGCAGGGCCGGAGCCGCCGGTCCGACCGTCCTGGTCGTGGAGGACGATGACGAGACCCGGGCTGCGCTGACCCGCGAGCTGACGACCCGCGGCTATCGGGTCGCCGAGGCCGCCGACGGCAAGACGGCCATGCGCCAGTGGGAGGGCCATCGACCGGACGTGGTCCTGTTGGATCTCGGCCTGCCGGACATCGACGGTCTCGCCGTCGTCCGAAGGATCCGTCGCGAGGCGGCGACCCCGATCGTCATCCTGTCCGGTCGCTATGAGGAGCGACAGAAGGTCGAGGCGCTCGAGCAGGGTGCCGACGACTACGTCACCAAGCCGTTCGGCGTCGACGAGCTGAACGCCCGACTGCGGGTCGCGCTTCGACGTGCGGCAGGCCCGGCAGCCGACGAGGTCGGCCGGATCGTCGCCGGACCGCTGGAGTTCGACGGCGCGCGGCACGAGGTCCGCGTCGGCGGCGATCGAGTCGAGTTGACGCCGCGCGAATTCGAGATCTTGCGCGTCCTGCTGAGCAACGCCGGCCGTCTCGTGACGAAGGGCCGGCTGCTTCGGGCGGTGTGGGGCGAGGCGTATTCGCGCGAAGACAGCTACGTGTATGTGCACGTCAGCCAGCTCCGCCGCAAGCTCGCAACCGCCGACCGTGACGGTGCGTTACGCGACCTGATCGTGACCGAGCCCGGTGTTGGTTATCGAGTTCGAGAACTCGATCGGCCCGCGACTTTAGACGGACCTTAGAGGGCGCATCCCGGAAGACCGCGGTTCCTCTTGGTGACCACTGGCAGGCTGGGGATATGGACCAGCCAGCGAACCTACGGGACGCGCCGACGCAGCGCGACATCGACCGCGAGTTGACCCTCGTCCGCGAAGCGATCCTGATGGTCGCCCGCGACAGGACCCTCCGCGTCGTCGTGGCCGGCCTTCAGCATGGCGAGGACCTGCCGGCGCTGGCCCTGGACTCGGCGAGGAGGGCCGGGGTGCGGCTCCTGGCCCTGCCGAGGGCAGATGGCGCTGGCGCTGATATCGCAGTCGAGCGGATGAATCCTGTGCCCGGCGGGACGGAACGATGATCGAAAGCCGTCGCCCGATCCATGGCCGGAAGCCGGCGGATCGCCGTGTCCGCGTGGAGCGGCCCAACTCCCCGTATTTCCGGTACGCAGGCCCAGGCACGCTGATCGCGCGAGAAGCGGCGTCCGTGCCGCGGACACCGGTGGGCAGGAGCCTGGCACGCGCTCGGGCGGTCGTCTTCGGGCGCCCGATCTCGCTGCACGAGGAACTGTCGGAACGGCTGAACGTGTTCACCGGTCTGGCGGTCTTCGCGTCGGACAACATCTCGTCCTCGGCTTACGCGACCGAGGAGATCATGCGCGTCCTTGTCCTGGCGGGTGCCGGTGCACTCGCCCTCACGATGCCGATCACCGTCGGGATCGTGATCGTGCTAGCCATCGTCGTCACGAGCTACCAGCAGACCGTTGCCGCATATCCGCATGGCGGCGGTTCGTACATCGTGGCCAAGGACAACCTTGGGACGAAGCCAGGCCTGATCGCTGCCGGAGCACTGCTGACGGACTATGTCCTCACTGTGGCGGTTTCCATCGCTGCGGGTGTTGCGGCGCTCACCTCGATCGTTCCGGAACTCTTCGACTATCGCGTCGGCCTGGGCGTTTTCCTGGTCGTGCTGATCGCCCTGGTCAACCTGAGAGGGATCCGGGAGAGCGGGGCCTTCTTCAGCATCCCGACCTACGTCTACCTGGTGTCGATCTTCGGCCTCCTGGCCCTCGGGCTTTTCCGGTACGTGACTGGGACGATGCCCGAGTACCACGCCCCTGCCGCGTGGCTTGCCGCACAACAAGCCGAGCCGCTCGGGATCCTCCTCATCCTTCGGGCGTTCTCGTCGGGGTCGGTAGCGCTGACCGGGACCGAGGCGGTATCGAACGGCGTGCCTGCCTTTAAGCCGCCGGAACCGCGGAACGCCCAGAGGGTCCTGATCATGATGGGCCTGTTCTTCGGCTCGATCTTCCTCGGGATGAGCTTCCTCGCCAGCCAACTTGGGATCCTCCCCGACCCCACCGAGCAGGAGACGGTGATCAGTCAGTTGACGCGAACATTCGTGGGCGCCGGAACCCCGTATCACTACCTGGTCCAGGTCTCGACCGCCGTGCTCCTGGTCCTTGCCGCGAACACCGCCTTCGCCGACTTTCCGCGCCTGTCGAGCATCCTGGCCCGCGACGGGTTCCTCCCGCGGGTGTTCCAATTCCGAGGCGACCGGCTGGCGTTCAGCTACGGGATCGTGGTGCTTGCCGCGATCGCGATCGTGCTGGTCGTCGCGTTCGGTGGGAGCGTGACGAGTCTCATCCCCCTGTACACCGTCGGAGTCTTCGTCGCCTTCACGCTGAGTCAGTCCGGTATGGTCCGCCGCTGGCGGCGACTCCGCGATGAGGTATCCGGCTGGCGGCGCCGGGCCTGGATCAACGGGATCGGCGCGGTGACGACCGGCGTCGTCGCCGTCGAGGTTGCCGCTGCGAAATTCGCGCTCGGCGCCTGGGTCGTCCTCATCCTCATCCCGCTGCTCGTGGCCATGATGCTGTTCATCCAGCGTCAATACCGATCCACGGCGGCTCAGCTCGTGGTCGCGCCCGACTCGACGCTGCCCCGGCCTCGCAGAGAGGAGCGCGTCATCGTCCCAGTGCCGGGCGTCAATCGAGCGGTGGTCCAGGCGATCAACGTCGCGCGATCGATAGCCCCGGATATCCGTGCCGTCCTCGTGTCCGACGACCCGGAGGAGGCGGCCATCATCCGGAAGCAATGGGAGCGCCAACTGGCTGACATCCCGCTGGTATTCGTCGAGTCGCCATATCGCGCCCTCGTCGGTCCGCTCCTCGCCTACCTCGACGTACTCGATCAGGCATGGCCGAGCGACAGGGAAGCCCCGATCACCTTCGTCGCCATTCCCGAGTACATCGCTCGGAGCTGGTGGGAGCGAATCCTGTACAACCAGTCGGCTCGGCGGCTGCGCACTGCGCTCCTCGGGCGACGGCACACCGTTGTCGTCAACGTTCCGTATCGGCGCGAGGAGCCCAAGGAGTAGATCCTCTCGACGCTACTGGAGACCTGATCGCCCGCCGCCGACGAGCGCGAGTTCGCGCCAGTGATATCTGAGACTGGGTCTCGACAGAAGTCTAGATCGTTGGTATCCTCCCCATGTGGCAACATCGAATCCGATCGTCCAGGCACTCGACGCCGGCGGCTACCGGCTGACCGGCCCACGGCGCGCGGTCGCGGACCTCATCTCCGAGTACGACGGCCATTTCACGGCGGCCGAGCTGGAGATCGCCGCGCGGGAGCGGCGCCTGGGCATCAGCCGGGCGACGCTCTTTCGGGCGCTCGACCTCCTGACGGAGCTCGGCGTCGTGGAGCGTCTCGACCTGCCCACCGGCGAGCACGCGTACGTGCCGTGCGCGCGGGCGCATCACCACCACATTGTCTGTTCGCGCTGCGGGCGCGCAGCCGAAGTCGCGGACTGTGGCGTCACCGACGCCGTCGCCGAGATCGCCCGCCGCAGCGGTTATCGGATCGACAGCCACCGGCTCGAACTGTTCGGCCTCTGCCGGCACTGCCAGGCCAAGACCACGCCCGACGCCTGACCGCAGGTGCCCCATCCGACAAGGCACACCATGGAGAATCCTGTGCGAGACGTCGTGAGACTCAGTCGCAGCCTCGTTGCTCGGCCGGCGTCTGGCGCCTACGTTCGAGCGGCGACTACGCTCCTCGTCGCGGTCCTTACCGTGGCGTGCGGCCCGGGCGCAGGCTCTGCCGGCCCCGCGGTTGGCAGCGGCGACCCATCCGGCGCGACACTCAAGGTCGTCACGACCACGACCGTCTTCGCCGACATCGTCGCGAATGTCGGCGGGTCGCGGGTGTCGGTGACGTCGATCATCCCGCCCGGTGTGGGGCCCGAGGACTACGAGCCCAAGCCCGAGGACGCGAGGAAGCTCGCCGGCGCGCAGCTCATCGTCTCGAACGGAGTGGGCCTGGACGACTTCCTCGAACGACTGTTGACCTCGGCCGGCGGAGATCAGCCGCGCCTGGTGCTCGGGGAGGGGATCCCGGTCATCACCGTCGATGGCGAGCCGAATCCCCACTTCTGGCTCGATCCCACCCTCGTCCGGGACCACTACGTGCCGGCCATCGCGGCGAAGCTGACGGCGCTGGATCCCGCGGGCAAGGCGACGTACGACGCCAATGTCGCGGCGTACTCGGCCACCCTCGATGCCCTCGACACGGACCTCAAGACCAAGGTCGGAGAGATCCCAGCGGCCGACCGCAAGCTCGTGACCTTCCACGATGCCTTCCCGTATTTCGCCAGGCACTTCGGATTCGAGCTCGTCGGCGTCATCCTGGCGAACGTCGGGCAGGAGCCGACGGCGGGGGAGTTGGCCGGCCTCGTGGATACGGTCAAGGCAGCCGGCGTGAAAGCGGTGTTCAGCGAGGCCCAGTTCAGCCCGAAGCTGGCCGAGACGCTGGCCCAGGAGGCGGGCGTCATGAAGGTGGTCACTACTCTCTACAACGACGCCCTCGGGCCGGCTCCGGCTGACACCTATGTGGGGCTGATGCGCTGGAACGTCGACCAGATCGTCGCGGCCCTGCGATAGTCGTATCGATGAACGACTCCGCCCTCGACCACCGCCCCGCCGCTCGCGGATCCGTCCCCGCCGACGGGGATCGGGCCGGTGCGTCGACCGGCGTACTGACGGGCCCGGGACCGGCCGTCGTCATCGAGGGCGTGACCGCTGGCTACGGCCGCCGGGTCGCCCTGACAGACGTGTCGCTGGACGTCCGGCAGGGGTCGCTGCTCGCGGTCATCGGTCCGAACGGCGCCGGCAAGAGCACGCTCCTCAAGCTCATCGCCGGGCTGCTCAAGCCGACCGCCGGCAAGTTGACGGTCCTCGGTGGGCCGCCCGGTTCCGCCGCGCGGCAGGTCGCCTACCTGCCGCAGGCCGAGGCCGTCGACTGGGACTTCCCGGTGACCGTGGGCGAGGTCGTGATGATGGGCCGCTACGCTCGCCTCGGCTTCGGGCGCCAGCCCGGGCCGACCGATCGCGAGCGAGTGGCCGCCGCCCTCGACACTGTCGGGATGGCCGATGCGGCCGACCGACAGATCGGGGCGCTCTCCGGAGGCCAGCGACGGCGCGTCTTCCTGGCGCGGGCGATCGCCGCGGAGCCCGAGCTGTACCTGCTCGACGAGCCGGTGACCGGCGTCGACGTGACGACGCAGGAGGAGCTCATGGACGTGCTCGAGGCGGAGGCGCGAGCCGGCAAGACCGTCATCGCCACCACCCACGACCTCATCTGTGCAGCCCAGCGCTTCCACCAGGCCGCCCTCATCAACGGGCGGGTCGTCGCGCAGGGTCCGGCCGAACTGGTCCTCGACCAGCGCCTCCTCGCCGAGACCTACGGCGGCCACGTCCTGGTCCTGCCCGGCGACGGCGGCCGGATGGTGCTCGACGACGCCCACCACCACGACGACGCACCCCCCGGCGAGCGCCACTTCCACGACGAGCGCCGCTGATGGACCCGATCGCCTGGCTCGTCGATCCGCTGTCCTACGGCTTCATGCAGCGCGGTCTCGTCGCGGCCCTGCTCGTCGGGGTCGTGTGCGCGGTGATGGGGACGTTCGTGGTCCTCAAAGGTCTCGCCTTCATCGGCGACGCGGTGAGCCACGCGGCGTTCCCGGGGCTCGTGATCGCCTACATCGTCGGGGCGCCGCTGTACATCGGCGGGGCCATCGCGGCCGTGGCGACCGCCCTTGCGATCGGGGTCGTGTCGCGGCGAGGCCGCCTGCGGTTCGATACCGCGGTCGGCGTCCTCTTTGCCGGCACGTTCGCCTTCGGGGTCATGCTGTTCAGCACCATCAAGGGCTATGTCACCGACCTGCTCGGCTACTTGCTCGGCAACGTCCTCGGCATCGGGGTGGGCGACCTCATCCAGGTGGCGGTCCTCGGCGCCATCGTCCTCGGCATCGTCCTGGTGATCCGCAAGGAGCTCCTGTTCGCGACGTTCGACCCGCAGGGGGCGGCGGCGTCGGGGCTGCCGGTCACCGGTCTCGAGTACCTGCTCCTGTCGCTGCTGGGCGTGACGATCGTCGTCAGCATCCAGGCCGTCGGGATCATCATGGTCGTGGCGATGCTGGTCACCCCGGCGGCGACCGCCCAGCTCCTGGTCGTCCGGTTCAACCGGATGATCTCGGTCGCGATCGCCCTTGCGGCCGTGTCGGCCGTCGTCGGCCTCTACCTGAGCTTCTACCTGAACCTGGCGTCGGGCGCCTCGATCGTGCTGGTCGAGACGCTCTTCTTCGCGATCGCCCTCGCCGTCGGCCCGAAGACGGGGCTGCTATCGAGGGCCGCGCCGGCCGTCGCCGTCAGGACTTGATGCGCGGCGATTCGCTCGCGGCTCAGGTCGGACGCCGACTCAGGTCGGGCGTCGGCCCGCCAGCGCTTCCCCCGCCATCTCCCGGCACTGCGCTAGGGTGACTGCCGCGAGGGCGTCGCGCACGTCCGCGACCGCTGAGGCCGACATCGACAGGGTCGTGACGCCAAGGCCGACGAGGACCGGGGCCAGCGTCGGCGAGGCCGCCGCCTCGCCACAGACCCCGACCGACTTGCCCGCGGCCTGACCGGCCTCGGCCGTCATGCGGATGAGGTCGAGCAGGGCCGGCTGCCAGGGATCGAGCAGGTCCGCCAGCTCGCCGGCCATCCGGTCCGTCGCCAGCGTGTACTGCGCGAGGTCGTTGGTCCCGATGCTCAGGAAGTCGCAGGAGACGAGCAGGTCCGCGGCGCGGAGGGCGGCGGCCGGGATCTCGACCATCGCGCCGGCCACCGGCAGGCCACGCTCGTGGGCCAGGTCGGTGAACCACTTTGCCTCGGCCGCGGTGGCCACCATCGGCGCCATCACCCACACGACCGCGCCGGTCGCCTGCTGGGCAAGGGCCAGCGCGTCCAACTGGTCGGTGAGCACCTCTGGATAGCGGCGGGCGGTCCGCAGCCCGCGCACCCCGAGGGCCGGGTTCTCCTCGGGGTCCGGGTTGAGGAACGGCAGCGGCTTGTCCGCCCCGGCGTCCAGGGTCCGCACGACGATCTTGCGGCCGTCCATCGCGCCGAGCACACCGGTGTAGAGCGCGACCTGCTCGCCCACGGACGGGGCGTCCTGGCGGTCGAGGTACAGGAACTCGGTGCGGAAGAGGCCGACGCCCTCAGCGTCCACCTTGGCGACGGCTGCGGCGCCGGTGGCGTCGCCGATGTTGAGCAGCAACCCGACCGGGTGGCCATCGGCCGTCCGACCGGGTCCGCGACTCGCGGCGCGCGCCGCGCGGCGCTGTTGCTCGCTCCGGTTCGTCGCCGCAGCCTCGTCCGCTCCGACCCCGAGGCGGATCATGCCCGTGCCGCCGTCCACCTCGAGGAGCTCGCCCTCGCGGAGCGAAACGGCATCGGCCACGGCCACGACCGCCGGGATGCCGAGGCTCCTCGCCAGGATCGCGGTGTGGCTGGTCGGTCCGCCCCTGACCGTGATGAGCGCCAGGACCTTCTCCGGGGTCAGCGTCACGGTGTCGGCCGGGGCAAGGTCGTCGGCGACGAGGATGAACGGGGCGTCGCGTTCCGGGACCCCGGGGAGCGGCTGGCCCAACAGCCGGGCCACCGTCCGGTCGCGGACGTCGTCGAGGTCCCCGACTCGCTCCGCCATGTAGCCTCCGAGGTCGAGGAGCAGCGCCCGGAAGCCGTCGAAGGCCACGTCGACCGCCCAGGCGGCCGGTTCACCCTTCGCGATCGCGGAGCGGATCGACTCCTCGAGGGACGGGTCGCGGGCGATCATCGCGGTCGCCTCGAGCACCTCGGCGGCGCCCGGGATGGCGGTCGCGGTCGCGCGGCGCTCGAGATCCTCGGCAGTCAGGGAGAGCGCCGCGAGCGCCGCCTCCGCCTCAGCCTCAGCGTCGGCCACCGCGGGGCGCTCGGCCGGCAGACGCGGTCGCGCCCCCATCAGCGCGACCGGCCCGGCGGCGCGGCCCGGGCACACCCCGATGCCCTGCATCGAGACGGCCCCCTCGACGGTCATCGCGCCAGGCTCACGCGGGATCGTCGTGGTCTTCGGCGACCACGGTCGCGACGGCGTCGAGGGCCTGCTCCGCGCCATCGCCGTCCGCTTCCAGGACGACGGTATCGCCGTTCTTCGCGCCGAGCGCGAGGACGCGCAGGATGCTGCGGGCGTCGACCGGCGGGCCATCCCCCTTGCGGATCGTGATCTTGACCGGCTGCTCCGTGGCGACCCGCACGAACAGGGCCGCCGGTCGGGCGTGGAGGCCGATCCGCGAGCCGACGATGACCTCACGTTGCGCCATGCGGTTGTCCTCCATGGGCCGGCATTCGCCGGCGTCCCGTCCCGGTCACGGTTCGATCGTGACCTTGATCCCCTCGCCGCGAGACACGATATCGATGGCGTCGAGGACGCGGTCGAGCGGCAGGCGATGGGTGATGAGGTCCTTGACCGGGACCTTGCCGCTGGCGATGAGCGCCAGGGCTTCCTTGTTGTGGTCCGGACTGGATCCGTTGGCACCGACGATCGTGAGCTCGCGGTAGTGCACGAGATTGGAGTCGAGGGTGATGGTCGGCTTGTCCTTCGGGAGGCCCCCGAAGAAGGACAGCCGGCCGCGCCGCGCCAGCATGCGCAGGGCATCCTCCTGGGCCTTACCGGACGCGGCGGCCGTGATCGCCACGTCGACGCCGCGACCGCCGGTCAGCTCGAGGATCGCTTCGACCGGATCGGTCTCGCTGCCGGCGATCGCCGCGTCCGGGGACACGACGGCGGCCGACATGTCGAGTCGCTGGCGGTTCAGCTCGACAAGGAATACGCGCGCGGCTCCGCGCGCGCGCGCGAGGCGGACGTGCAGGCAGCCGATGGGCCCGGCCCCGATGACGACGACGTCGTCGCCTGGACCGACCCGGGCAAGCCCTTGGGCGTTGATCGCGCACGCGAAGGGCTCGGCGACCGACGCTTCGTCGAAGCCCACCCCGTCAGGGATACGGTTCAGGCCGTCGACCGCCAGCACCTGGCGCGGGACGATGAGGTACTCGGCGAAGCCGCCCTCGTACTGGTAGCCGATGGACGTCTGGTTCGGGCAGATCGTCATCCAGCCGCGGAGGCAGTCGGAACACGTCCCATCCGGGACAGCGGCGATGACCTGGACGCGATCGCCGACCGCCCACGGCTGGCCGTCCGACGGCGGGCCGACGTCCGCGCCGATCTCCACGATCTCGCCGGCGATCTCGTGGCCCATGATCCGCGGCGGGTCGATGTTCTGGTGGCCCGACTTGTAGATCTTGACGTCCGTCCCGCAGGTCGAGCAGTTGCGGACACGGATCTTGACCTCGGCCGGCCCGGGCGATGGCTCCGGGACGTCCTCGATCCGGATGTCGCCGGGCGCGTAGAACCGGGCGACCTTCATGCGTGGGACTCCTCGGCGTGGTCGCCGGGGTTCAGGAGCGCCAGGACCCGGTCGACGTCCGTGGCCGTCCGGAGGGCGGCCGCACTGTCGTCGTCGACCAGGATCTCGGCAAGCGCCGACAGGACACCCACGTGTTCGTCGCCGCTGGCCGCGATCGGGATGCACAGGTAGACGGTCTCGCCGTCCCAGTCGACCCCCTCGGGGTACTGGAGGAAGCCGAGCGCAGTCCGTCGGACGAGCGCCCGGGCCGCATCGGTGCCATGGGGGATGGCGACGCCTTCCCCCATGTACGTGGAGATCTGGGTCTCACGCTCCAGGATGGCGGCGGCGTAGCCATCGTCCACGACGCCGAGCTCCTCGAGGAGCGCCCCCGACTGGCGCAGCGCATCCCACTTGTCGTCGGCATGCTGCGCCAGTCGGACGGCCTCTCGAACGAGGACACCGGTGGCGGGCGGTGGCGTGGTGGACTCAGCCGGCAAGGACGCCACCGTCCCGGATCGCTGACTCGACCCGGTCGAAGGCCGGGTCGCCCATGAAGATCTGGAACGGGACGACGACCGCACCAGGGGCCATTCCCTGCGCCCGCTGGGCGAGGCTGGCGTGCGTGACCACAACCTGCGTGTCAGCGGGGATCGAGTTGACGGCGAGGTGATCCACCGCGACGTCGTACTTCTTCAACCGCTGGCGCATCTGGCTGGCGACCATGACGCTGCTGCCCATGCCGGCATCGCAAGCGATGACGACCTTGGTGATGTCCTTGCCGTTGATCTCTGGCATGCCCATCAGACTCCCGTTGGCGTGAGGCCTGGGCTGGCGGTCGCTTCAGCTGGCGCGGCTTCCGTGTCGGGCTGCTCCGCGCGGCCGAAGCCCAGCAACATCGAGGCGACCGCGAACGATACGCCAGCGGCTACCGCGATGGCGAGGAGCACGCCGATGTATCCGTCCTTGGGCGTCACCGCCATGTAGGCGAAGATACTGCCGGGGGAGGGAGTGGCAACGAGCCCCGAACCGGTCACGACAGCGGTTGCCACACCGGACGCGCCACCGAGGATGGCGGCGATGATCAGCCGCGGGTTGGCGAGCACGTACGGGAAGTAGATCTCGTGGATGCCGCCGAAGAAGTGGATGATGATCGCCCCTGGGGCACTCGGTCGCAGGGCGCGCGGACCGAAGAACCAGACGGCCAGGAGGATCCCCAGGCCCGGGCCCGGGTTCGTCTCGATCATGAACAGGATGGACTTGCCGTGCTCCAGCGCCTGGGCGACACCGAGTGGCCCGAGGACGCCGTGGTTGATGGCGTTGTTCAGGAAGAGCACCTTGGCGGGCTCGACGATGATCGATACGAGCGGCAGTACGCCGGCGTTGACCAGGGAGTCCACGCCACTGCCCGCCCACTTGGCGAGGTTCTCGACGATCGGGCCGATGGCCAGGAAGCCGAGGATGGCCATGATGACGCCGAGGATCCCGGCGCTGAAGTTGTCGACGAGCATCTCGAACCCGGCACGAGTGCGCTGCTGGATGACGCCGTCGATCTGCTTGAGGATGTACGCCGCCGTCGGCCCGATGATCATCGCCCCGAGGAACATCGGGATGTCGGTGCCGACCACGACGCCCATCGTGGCCACGGCGCCGACGACCGCGCCGCGCTGCCCGTGGACGATGCGTCCGCCGGTGTAGCCGATCAGGACGGGGAGCAGGGTCAGGATCATCGGCCCGACGAGCTTGGCGAGGTCCTCTCGCGGCAGCCAGCCGGTCGGGATGAACAGGGCCGTGATCAGGCCCCACGCGATGAACGCCGAGATGTTGGGCATGATCATGCCCGCAAGGAAGCCGCCGACGCGCTGGACCCTGGCTTGCAGTCCAGGTCCTTCGCGGTGCTTGAGATCTGCTGTCGTAGCGGTCACTGGGATCCCTCCTCAAAGTCGGTCGAGACGGTTCGTCTCCTCGTCATTCCCCGGGTGGATGGGCGTCAGGGCGGCATGGCGAGCAGGTCTCCCCGCTGGATGTCGTGGGGCTCCAGGCGCACGGCCGCTCGGTCGATGTCGGCAGGCGACGGCATGCCCGAACCGGGCTGCAGGGCGGCGGCGGCGCCCCACGCCAGCGCCTCGACCAGGGCATCGGCACCCTTGCCGCCGCCGGCCAGGAAGCCGGCCAGCATCGCGTCGCCGGCACCGACCGAGCTGACCGCGGCGACGGCCGTGGTGCGCCCATGGACGGCCCCGTCGTCGTCGACGAGGACCGCGCCCTCGGCGCCGAGGCTCGCCAGAACGGTCCGTGCGCCGCGGTCGCGCAGCTGGCCGGCGGCCGCGACGACGTCCGAGATCGTCAGCAGCCGCCGGCCCGTGGCTTCGGCGAGCTCATCGCGATTGGGCTTGACGAGGGTCGGGCAGGCCGGCAGGACGGCCTCTAGCGCAGGACCGCTCGTGTCGATGGCGACGTTCGTAGCCGAGCCGGCCAGCAGGTTGACGAGGTCGGCATAGACCTCGGTCGGCGTCCCCGGTGGCAGGCTGCCACTCGCGACCAGCCAATCGGCCGAGGCGACGGCCGCCTTCACGGCGCTGAAGACGGCGGCCAGTTCGTCCGCGCTCAATTCGGCGCCGGGCTCGTTGATCTTGGTCGTGGTGCCGTCTGGCTCGACGACGGTGATGTTCGAGCGGATCGCGCCACGGATCGGGACCGCGACGATCTCGATGCCGGTGTCGCGCAGGAGCGTGACGAGGTGATCGCCCTCCGCCCCACCGAGCGTGATCACGGCCCGCGTCCGATGGCCGTGGGCCGCCAGCGCGCGCGACACGTTGATCCCCTTGCCGCCGGGATCGACCCGGCCGCCGAGCGCGCGCATGACCTCGCCGCGGGCCAGCGTCTCGACCTCGACCGTGCGGTCGACGCTCGGGTTGAGCGTCAGCGTGACGATCATGCGAGCAGGACCGTGAGGCCCCCGGAGCGCAGCTCGCTGGCGACTTGCGAGTCGAGCCCCGTGTCGGTGATCAAGGTGTCGATCTCGTCGAGCGCCGCGAACCGCGACAGGTGGTCCTGCCCGACCTTCGTGTGGTCGGCCAGGACGACCGAGCGCCGGGCGGCGCGGATCATCGCCCGCTTGACGGCGGACTCGGTCGTGTCCGGCGTGGTCAGCCCGCGCTCCACGCTGATGCCGTTCGTGCCGATGAACGCGACGTCGACGTAGCTGTCGGCCAGCGCCTGCACGGCCCAGGTGTCGACCGCGGCCTGGGTCCGGCCGCGCACCCGACCGCCCAGGATCAGGACGGTGATGTTCGGCCGGACCGACAGCGACATCGCGATCGGCAGGGCGTTCGTCAGCACGACGAGCTCCCGGTCGGTCGGCAACGCATCGGCCAATCGGGCCGTCGTGGTCCCGGCATCCAGCAGGATCGAGCCCTCGTCGGGGAGTTCGCCGAGTGCGAGCCGCGCGATCCGTTCCTTCTCTGCCGTGAAGACGCTGTCGCGCGCGGCCAGGGCGGGTTCGAAACCCAGGCGCTCGATGGGGATCGCTCCGCCATGCACGCGGCGCAGGAGGGCATGCCGTTCGAGGGTCGTCAGGTCGCGCCGCACCGTCTCAGTCGTCACACCCAGCTCCTCGGCCAGGGCGGCCACCTCGACCCGACCCCCAGCCCGGGCACGCGCGACGATCCATTGCTGGCGCTCCTCGGCGTACATGTTGGCTAGGTTTTCTCTCATCTGCGTTTGCCTTTATATATGTGTGTTTAGGTGGTGTCAAGACCTTGTCGGAGATCGCCGGCTGCGAGACCATGAGCACGAAGAAGGAGGCCCCGAGTGAGCGACCCGGACATCTTTGGCTACATCAATGAGCTCTCCGCGGAGGAGGAGCGGCTGTACGCGGAGGCGAGCGACGGCTCCGGCTTGAGCACCGCGTCGAGCGAGCGCCTGGAGGCGATCAAGATCGAGCTCGACCGCTGCTACGACCTGCTCCACCAGCGCGAAGCACGTCGAGCTGCCGGCCTACCGCCCGACGAGGCGGAATTGCGACCCGCCGAGGTCGTCGAGCGCTACCAGCAGTAGGGACCAGCCGGGTTCACGGCGCGGCGGAACACGGAGCGATCAGCCTGAGCGGGCCGGCCATCTAGACTTCGGCGATGAGGCTCGTGACAGCGGCCGAGGCCGTCGCCGGGATCAAGTCGCGCGATCAGGTCTACGTGCACTGCGCGGCGGCCGCCCCGTCCGTCCTGCTCGATGCGCTCGTGGCGCGAGCCGAGGACCTCGCCGGCGTCGGCGTCATCCACCTGCATATCGAGGGGCCGGGACCGCACCTCGCACCGGGTATGGAGCGGCACTTCCGTCATCGCGCGCTGTTCATCGGACCCAACGCCCGCGCGGCCGTGAACGAGGGACGTGCCGACTACGTGCCCGTCTTCCTGTCCGACGTGCCCCGCCTGTTCGCATCCCGGGCGCTGCCGCTGGATGCCGTCCTGGTCAACGCCACGCCACCCGACCGCCATGGCTTCTGCTCCCTCGGGACGAGTGTCGAGGCGATGCACGCCGCTATCCGCGCCGCGACCACGGTCATCGTCCAGTTCAACCGAGCGATGCCGCGCACCCTCGGCGACAGCTTCATCCACGTCAGCGACATCGACCTGGCGGTCGACGTCGAGGTCCCGCCGTACGAGCACGCCGTCGGCGTCATCGGCGACGTCGAGCGGCGGATCGGCGAATTCGTGGCCGACCTCGTGCCGGACGGCGCCACCCTCCAGCTCGGGATCGGCGCGATCCCGGCGGCGACGGCGCTGGCACTGCGCGATAAGCGCGACCTCGGGATCCATACCGAGATGTTCACCGACGCCGTGGTCGATCTCGTCGAAGCCGGCGTCGTCACCGGTGCCCGCAAGGAGCGCAACCGCGGGAAGATCGTGACCGCGTTCGTCATGGGATCGCGGCGGCTCTACGAGTTCGTCCATGACAACCCGATGGTCGAGATGCGCCCGGTCGACTTCACCAACGACACCCACGTCATCCGGTCGTTCAGCCGGATGGTCGCCATCAATTCGGCGATCGAAGTCGACCTGACCGGGCAGGTGGTGGCCGATTCGATCGGCCATCGGTTGTATTCGGGCGTCGGCGGGCAGATGGACTTCGTCCGCGGGGCCGCCCTCGCGTCCGAGGGCCGCGCCATCATCGCCCTCCCGTCGACCGCGGCCGGGGGCACGGTGTCGAGGATCACACCTTCGCTCAAGGAAGGAGCCGGCGTCGTCACGACCCGGGCGCACGTCGGGACCGTCGTCACCGAGTGGGGGGTCGCCGAGCTCTTCGGGAAGAGCCTCCGCGAACGGGCCGAGGCCCTGATCGCGATCGCCCACCCAGACCTCCGGGACGAGCTCGCAGGAGCGGCGGCCCGGGTACACGTCGCCTCATAGCACCGCGCACGGCGTGACAGGAGACGGTCCCATGTCGACCCAGGCAACCGAAGAGCTCCTGACCGAGATCCAGGAGCTGATCCGAGAACGAGAGCGTGAGGGCGTGGCCGGGCTCGCCGAGCGCGTCAGCCCGGCGGAATGGGCCGCCCTGGTCCCTCGCCTGGACCCGGGCGAGGTCGCCGTCCTCCTTCAGTGGCTTCCCGATGACGAGATCCCCGAGCTGCTCGAGGAACTGTCCCCGGCCGAAGCAGCCGCCATCCTGCGGACCCTGTCGCAGGCCGAGGCCGCGACGGTCCTCGCCGGCATGGATCCGGACGACGCGGCAGACGTGGTCGAAGAGCTGTCCGAGCCCGAGGCCGAGGGGATCCTGATCCGCATGGCCCCGGACGATGCTGCCGAGATCCGCGGACTAGCCGACTTCCCGCCCGACAGCGCGGGCGGGATCATGACGCCGGAGTTCGTCGCCGTGCCACCCGACGCTCGGGCGGCGGACGCCATCGCCGCGATCCGCCGCCTGGTGGACGAGGCCGAGACCGTCAACTATGTCTACGTCGTCGACGGCGAGCGGCGCCTGCTCGGTGTGCTGTCGCTGTACCGGCTCCTCCTGAGCCAGGCCGATACCCCGCTCAGCCAGCTGATGGCGCCGACGACGGTCCGGGTCCGCGCCACGGCTGATCGTGAGACGGCGGCCCGCCTCCTCACCGAGCGGAATCTGCTGGCCATCCCCGTCGTCGATGACGAGGACCACCTGTTGGGCATCATCACCGAGGACGATGTCGCCGACGTCCTCGAGGCCGAGACCACCGAGGACATCGAGCGTCTCGGCGGCTCCGAACCGCTCAACGTTCCGTATCGCATCTCGAGCGTCCTGCTCCTGGTTCGCAAGCGGATCGGCTGGCTGCTCCTGCTGTTCGTCGCCGAGGCCTACACCGGAACGGTGCTCCGCAACTTCGAGACGGAGCTCGCCGACGTGGTGGCGCTGTCGTTCTTCATCCCGCTCCTCATCGGCACCGGAGGCAACATCGGCAGCCAGACGGTGACGCTGATCGTCCGGGCGATGGCCCTCAACGAGGTGTCCTTCCGCGACGTCGCCTGGATCGCCTTCAAGGAGATGCGGGTCGGTCTGATCCTGGGGGCGATCATGGCGGTGATCGCCTTCGGTCGGGCGATGCTCCTCGGCGTCGGCGCGGACATCGGGGTCGTCGTGTCGCTCACGATCCTGGCGATCTGCCTCTGGTCGGCGACCGTCGCTGCGGTGCTCCCCCTCGCCCTTCGCCGGGCTCGGATCGACCCGGCCGTCGTGTCAGCCCCGTTCATCACGACCCTGGTCGATGGCACCGGGCTGATCATCTACTTCGAGGTCGCGAAGCTCGTCCT
>Ga0070699_100001230_pt1 | contig 23625 bp, 22 predicted proteins | sample KBSK1503metaG_FD_65473 | JGI IMG/M metagenome (GOLD analysis project Ga0070699, IMG submission 65473) | Corn, switchgrass and miscanthus rhizosphere microbial communities from Kellogg Biological Station, Michigan, USA - KBS K1-50-3 metaG | ecosystem: Host-associated > Plants > Roots >...
GATTCCTCCTGAGTTCGATACTCTGAAAATCGCGGCAGGGGCGCGCCCCATGCGCGTCCGGCGGGTACGGTAACACAAGTCGGTTATGTCAAACGCCTGTCTCAAAGCGGCGTAGCGCCAAGACTTTTTCGTGCCCTGCGAGCTCATCATTGGGAATTTCAACGCTTGACTTCGTGCGACCCAGACCTTAGTTTCCTGCTTCCGCTCGACAGTTTGTCGTGAACGCGTCATTTTTTGAGATCTGTCGTTCGGATCGTTCGGGCCGTTCGGGGCGTTCACGTTCGAACGATTCGAACGTTCGAACGATTCGAACGTCCGAACGACTCGAACGTTCCGAACGATCCGAACGATTCGAACGATCCGAACGTCTGTGAGGTTCCAATGAAATCTGTCAGCATCGCGTGCCTCGCCGCGCTCCTCTCGATCACGTTTCTTCCGATGAGCGCGGCGCAACAGGCGGCTGCCGATGCCAGGCCCGTATGGTCGGCCGACCTCACCGACATCCGCCGCGTCGCTGCGCTGATTCCCGGACGGAAACCACTTCGCATCAACGTCCTCAAGTTCGCCGAAAGCCACCGCACGAAAAACTTCGTCGTGAAGGGTGAGGCGGCCGATCCCGGCACGCAGGCACGAACCGTCTTCCAGGTCGTGTACGCCGACGGGTCGGTGATGGTCGATGCCGGGATGGACCTTCCCATGCACAAGCAGATTGGACGTGGCGCCGACGAGCCGTACTTCGCGGAGCAGGCACAGCAAGTGGACATGGCGCTGCGCAGCGCTCGGTCGATCGTCTTCACCCACGAGCATGGGGACCACGTGACCGGCGTGATTCGAACGCCGTATTTGAACGAGCTCGCGCCGAAAGCGATCCTGACGCGCCAGCAGGTCCGGACACTCGAGACGACGCCGCAGTTCCCCGATCTCAAGCTGACCGAGGCGCAGGCGCAGCGCTACCGCATCATCGACTACGACAAGTACATGGCGTTCGCGCCTGGCTGGGCGCTCATCAAAGCGGCAGGCCATACGCCGGGGTCCCAGATGATGTTCATCACGCTCGACTCGGGCCGCGAATACCTGCTGATTGGCGACGCCGCCTGGCACATGGACAACGTGCGGAAGGCGACGGGCAAGGACGCGCCCTGGATCGTCGAGGACATAGCCGCGGTCAACGACCAGTTGAAGTGGCTGAATGGCCTCTCCGCCAGCGAGAAGAACCTCGTCATCATCGCGAGCCACGATGACGACGAACACAAGGAGCTTGTCTCGAAGAAGCTGCTCGGGGGGAAACTGGAATAGATTATCGCCGTCGCGGATTGCGTATCGGCACTCTCGGCGCACGGCGCTGCGGGCGCGGCAGATCGGGAAACAGCTGGAACAAATCCATCAGCTCGTTTCCATGCACGTCGCGAACGAGCTGCGGCTTCCGCGGGTTCGGCAGCGAGCCGATCCCGCGCGCTTTCGGGGCGTGCGTCGGCTCCGGAGTCGGGGCCTGCGCCATTGGCTCACCTCTGGGCGTCCGCGGGATCGGGTGTTGGCGGGGCGCCCGGCCCGGACGATGCTCCGGCGGCGGCTGCCCTCGCGGAGTGCGCGGGTGCTCTTTCTTCACTGGACGTCGTACGATCGCGTATACACTCGCCTCGGCACGGCGGGATGATGCGCGAGATTGACGTTCGCGTCCAGTCTGGTCACGCGAAGGCCCCACCACGACGCAAACTGCTACGCTCACGATCACCATGGACACATCACTGAACTTCGACGGTATGTGTCCAGGCGTTTTCGTGGCCTATCTCACGAACGAACGCGGGCAGCGGATTTGCTTCCCCCGGCGCCGACTGCGAGCGAAGCTCGCGAAGGAGGAGTATGCCACCACGTGGCAAGAAGAAGACTAAGCGCGCAGCACCCGCCAAGCGAAGCAGCGCGCGCGGCGGCGCAAGCCGGAAACGGAGCGCAAGCCGGAAGCGAAGCGCCGCTGGAAGCCGTAAGCGCACGGCGACCGGTTCGCGCAAGACCGGCGGCGCCGCACGCAAACGCGCCTCCGGCGCGCGGAAGAGCACCGCTCGAAAAAGCACTGCTCGAAAAAGTGCCGCCCGGAAAAGCACCGTTCGAAAGAGCACGACGCCCCGGCGATCCTCACCCGCGGCGCGCAGCACGCCTGCCGCCATCAGCGGCGTGGTAGGCGGATCGCAATTGGACGAGCGTGACGACATGACGATGCCGATGGATACCGACGAGCTCATGGACGAGACCGACATCGACCTCGGCGGTGACGACGACGGCGGAGACGACGACCTCGAAGGCGTCTAGGTACGAAACTGGCAGCGACCTTCCGTGGCCAGCTTACGTCGGCGATACACGTCGACTTCGGCTAGGCCGCGCCGAAGCGCGCGTCGCGCGTGAAAGCGGGAGGCGTTATGCTGCAGTTGGCCCTGTTGTTTCTCGTGATCGGAATCGTGTCCGGCCTCCTGGGCTTCACGACCATCGCAGGCGTGTCGTTTGCGATGGCGAAGTTCCTTGCCGGGCTGTTCCTGCTCCTGTTCCTCGTCTTCCTGATTCTGGCGATCGCAGGAGTCCGCAAGGTCATGAACTAGGCGACTAATGATTAGCGCTTGGTGATTGGGTGGCCCGTGCGCTTGAGATCACAACCCGATCGCAATCACTAATCACTAATCACTAATCACGACTTATCATTGAAGCCGTTTGCGAGGAACGGCTGCACTGAGCGTCACTGCCCTCGTGCTTGTGCTGGCGACGTTGTCGCTGGCACAGGGCACGGCCCCGGCCACTCCGCTCGCGCTCATCACGCGCGAGGGGCGGCGACCAATTCCCACGATCATCCTCAACAGTCAGGAATTCATCGCTCTGGACGATGTCGCGTCGATGTTTCAGGTTGCCGTCCGCGAGGACACTCTCGCCGGCGGCGTGACGGTCAGCTATAAGGGACGAACGGTCGTGGCATCGGCGGATCAGCCGATGGCATCGGTAAACGGCCGCGTCGTCACCCTTCCCGCACCGGTCGCGCGTGTCGGACGGCGCCTGTACGTACCGATCGATTTTCTCCCCCGGGCTCTGGCGCCGATCTACGACGCGCCGATCGAGCTCCGGCGCGCACCGCGGATGCTCGTCGTCGGCAACGTGCGCGTCGTGCGCGTGGTGCCACGCATCGAGGCCGTGGGACCTCTCACGCGCGCCACCATCGAGATTACGCCTGCCGCGCTCGTGAGCGTCGCAACCGACGCGGGCCGGGTCTTGTTGCGCATCGATGCGGATGCGCTCGAGGTCGGGCCGACGCCCCCTGGCACCGGGCTGATCGATCAGATGCGCACCGGCGATCAAAGCACCACGGTGGCAATTGCCTTGAGCCCGCGCGCCGGCATGCCACGCGTGTCGACGACCACCACGAGCGACAGCACGCGTGTGTTGATCGAAGTCCCGCTCGCGCCGCAGTTTCAGGAAACGAACGCCGCGCCGGTACCTCCGTTGCCTGCTCCGCCGCCCAGCTTCCCTTCTCAGCCAGCCGATGCTCTTCCCCTTCTGCCGCCGGCGGGGCCACGGCTGCAGACGATGGTGATCGATCCCGGCCACGGCGGTGACGATCTGGGGGTTCGCGGCGCCAAAGGGACGGTCGAAAAGCAGATCGCGCTCGACGTCGCGCGGCGGCTGAAAACGCTGGTGGAAACACGGCTCGGCGTCCGGGTGGTGATGACAAGAGACGACGACCGCGCGGTCACCCTGGACGAGCGGGATGCCGTCGCCAATAACAGCAAGGCGGACTTGTTTCTCAGCATTCATGTCAACGGCGCATTGTCGCCTTCGGTCGCGGGGGCCGAGGTGTACTACCTGCGACTCGATCGTGAAGGCGAAGACGCAAGGCGCAACACGGCCGCCACCGAGCTCGTATTGCCTGCCGTCGGCGGCGGCACGCGTCCGATTGACATGATCAGGTGGGATCTCGCTCAATCGTTTCACGTTGGCGCCTCCGCGACGTTCGCGTCGATGCTCGAGGAGGAGCTGCGCAAGCACATCCCCATGGGCCGGCGGCCGGTGCAGCAGGAGCCGATGCGCGTGCTGGCGGGCGCCAACATGCCCGCGTCGCTTGTCGAGATCGCGTATCTCACGAACCCGGGCCAGGAACAGCGCGCTCAATCCGGCGACTTCCAGGCAAATGTCGCGCAGGCGCTGTACGACGCCGTATTGCGTTTCAGAAGTTATCTCGAGGCGCCGCCAGGCCGATGACGAGAACGCGCTACATCCAGATCGGGGCCGCGATCCTGGCCGTCGCGCTCACGGCGTGGGGCGCCTCGCGCGTCCTGGAGCGAGTGGTCTCTCCCGTGCCCGAGCAATCGACCGCAGCGGCTGCCGGAAGCGCCGTCGCGAGTGTTCCACACATCATCGCGACGCTCTACTACGCCAACTCGGACGGGCAGTCGCTTGCCGCCATCAAGCGCGAGGTTCCGCTGGCGGACGGCGTCCTCGCACAGGGACGCCAGATCATCCAGAGTCAGCTGGAAGCGGCACCCATGCCATACGTCTCGGTCGTTCCCGCCGGAACCACGCTGCGCGCGTTCTACGTTACAGATCGCGGCGACGCCTTCGTCGATCTCAGCCCCGAGATTTCCACCGCTCATCCGGGTGGATCGACCACGGAACTGCTATCCGTTTACGCGCTCGTCAACGCCGTCACCACGAACCTCTCGTCAATCCAGCGTGTGCAGATCCTCATCGGCGGCAAGGAAGCGGATACGCTCGCCGGGCACGTCGACCTGCGCCGGGCGTTCGAACGCGACATTTCACTGATAAAGACTCCGTAATTCAAAATGCAAAAGGCAAACGGTAAATGATGCCTGTCTCCACCCTTCAGTGTTTGCAGTTTGCATTTTGCATTAGAGTGAACCACCTATGCGCGCCGACGGCCGTCTCGACGAACAGCTCCGCCCCACCCGTATTACACCCAACTACCTCATTCATGCTGAAGGATCCGTCCTGGTCGAGTCGGGCAAGACCAAGGTGATCTGCACGGCCAGCGTCGAGGATCGCGTCCCGCCGTTCCGACGGAATTCCGGGAAGGGATGGGTGACGGCGGAATACGGCATGCTGCCCCGCGCCACGACGACGCGGACGCAGCGCGAGGCATCGTCGGGCAGGGTGGGCGGGCGGACGCAGGAAATCCAGCGACTGATTGGACGATCGCTGCGGGCCGTGACACGGATGGAGGAGCTCGGCGAACGGACGATTACGCTCGACTGCGACGTCATTCAAGCGGACGGGGGAACCCGCACCGCGTCGATTACCGGCGCCTTCGTGGCCCTCATGTTCGCCGTTCAGAAGATGCGCGACCAGGAGATGATTCGGACCATGCCGGTCCAGGACTACGTCGCGGCCACGAGCGTTGGTATCGTCGAGGGGATGCCGATGCTGGACCTCGCTTACATCGAGGATTCCAAGGCCGACGTCGACATGAACATCGTGAAAACCGGCGCCGGCCTGTACATCGAGCTGCAGGGAACCGCCGAGGCGATGCCATTCGGGCGCGAGGCGCTCAACCGCCTCCTCGATCTCGGTGATACGGGCATTCGCCAGCTGATCGCTCTGCAGCGCGGCCTCGTCGGCACAATGCTGGGAAAGTAGAGGCGGAGCTTCAGGTCCGCCTGGCCGCGGATGCGTCAGATCCTCGTCGCCACCACCAATCCCGGGAAACTCCGCGAGATCCGCACGCTGATGTCTGGCGTCCTGCTGGAGCTGGTGAGCCTCGCCGACATCCACTCGATCGCCGAGCCTGCCGAAACCGGTACGACTTTCGAGGAGAACGCTCGGCTGAAGGCGCGCTATTACGCCGAGCATAGCGGGCTTCTGACGGTAGCGGAGGACTCGGGTCTCATCGTCGATGCGCTCGACGGCGAGCCGGGCGTTCGATCCGCGCGCTTCCTTCGTCCCGACGCGTCATATCCAGAGCGTTTCGAGGAGATCTTCCGACGGCTGGACGAGCGCCCGGCGGAACCCAGGACCGCGCGCTTTGTTGGCGCGCTGGCCTGCGTCGAGAACGGCCAGGTGATCTACGAAACCACTGGAATTGTCGAGGGTGAGGTCGCGAATGCGCCCCGCGGCACCGGCGGTTTTGGTTACGACCCTATCTTCTATTACCCGCCCTTCCGCAGGACCCTTGCGGAAGTCAGCGAAGCCGAGAAGATGCGCGTGGCGCACCGCGGCGTCGCATTTCGCGCGTTTGCCGCGTGGCTGAAAAGCGAATCTGAAGGTTCGCCTCTACGATCGTCGCTGTGATTCGGTGGAAAGAACGAAGAACGGAGAACGTGTTGTTCTCCGTTCGTCACCCAGAGTCTGGCCGCGGACGCTGTTCCGTCCGGGTGTTTGGTGGCAGGGCGTCTTGGCCCGTCGGTCTTACGGCTCGTGAGGCAGGAACTGCACCGACCGGCCTGGCAGGTGAACGTTTCTAGGTCCGAGGAGCGACAGCTTGATCGGACCGCATGAATGCCCCATCACGCGTACGGAAGAGAAACTTCGCATCGACGAGGGCACCGAGCAGCGCGTCACACGCAGCGCGGTCGAGGCCCCACAGCCGCTGCGCCTGCGCCGTCGTCAACCGCAGTCCAGGCATTTCGCGATACTCGCCCTGAACCTGTCGCAGTACGTCGTCAAGAGGCTGCTGTGCTTTCATGAGCCCTCCCCGTTTTCCCGACTTGATGATGGAGCCGTCTGCGACGGAGCAACGCGGATGCCAGCGATTCGATCTCAGCCTGCGTTTCGGGGGATCGCGCGTTAATCCTCACAGAACGAAGACGTTGCCGATGAGCCGCACTCTAAGCCATTTTATTCCTGCCCTTTAGACGCCATAAACCTGTATAGAGGCTGACAGAGATCTGTAACGAATCCCGTCAGGTAATTGCGCGGCTCAGGCAACTGCCGTCGATTTTGAACCCAGTAGCACGGCGAGTCACGGGGCATCTTCGTTGCAGCGGCGGGGCACCGGAGATATTTCGAATGCCTATGAATTTAGAGCTCCACAGGAGCAAAGAGAGCGTCTGGGACCGCACGAACAGCCGGATGAACTGGGATGCGGAGCGCTGGCTTTTTGCAACGATGGCTGGAGCATTTGTCGTGACCGGCCTGCGACGCCGATCGATTGCCGGGCTGCTGCTCATGGTTGGCGGCGGAGCGCTCGCCTGGTGGGCCTCAGCGGGAATGGACCAGCGGCGCCATGGACGAGGCCGTCTCCGCGCAGCGTGGCCCGCGCGGGTTGAGGAAGACCCCGTCGCTGAGGCGTCCGAAGACTCATTCCCCGCCAGCGACGCACCCTCGTGGACGCCAACGACTGGAAACACGCCGACGACGCCTCGCGGCGCCAGCCGTTTTTCACGGACGCGTTAAGCCGGCGTGATGGCGGTCCTGCTGGCGTCCCTGGCGGTGCCGCTCACCTGGCGCGAGCTCCTTGCGCGCACGGTCAAGGAGGCGCTCGACGACAACATCTTCGGGATGGCCGCCCAGCTCTCGTATTACTTCTTCTTTTCGCTGTTTCCCGCGCTGCTGCTGCTGTTGGCGATCGCCAGCTACTTTCCGGTGCAGGCGCTCGTCAACGACGTATTTACGGCCTTGGGCGGATTCGCGCCGCCCGAGGCAATCAGCATCATCACCGACCAGATCAAGAAGATCACGGAAGCCAAGCCGGGCGGACTTCTGACATTCGGCGTCGCCGCGGCGATCTGGAGCAGCTCATCGGCAATGAGCGCCGTCATCAACACGCTGAACAACGCATACGACCTCGAGGAAGGCCGGCCCTGGTGGAAGGTGCAGCTCACAGCAATCAGTCTCACGCTCGGCGTCGCGGTCTTCATCCTCATCTCGTTCGCGCTCGTCATCGCCGGCCCGGCGCTGGCCGGCAAGGTGGCGGCGTGGATGCACCTCGGGCCCGCGTTCGAATGGACCTGGAAGATTCTCCAGTGGCCTGTCGTCTTTGCGCTGGCGTGCACAGGCATCGGGCTGATCTACTACTTCGCACCCGACGCGGAGCAGGACTGGGTCTGGATCACCCACGGCTCTCTCTTCGCCACGACGCTCTGGTTGATCGCGTCACTCGGGTTCAAGTACTACGTCGTCAACATCTCCTCGTATTCGGCAACCTATGGCGCCATTGGCGGCGTCATGGTCCTGATGCTCTGGTTCTACATTTCAGGCGCAGTGATCCTGCTTGGCGCCGAGATGAATGCCGAAATCGAGCACGCGTCTCCCTACGGTAAGAAGCCTGGTGAGAAGGTTCCAGGCCAGAGGCGTGTCATCGGTCCGGCGGCGATGCGGGCCTGAGTCGCGAATCGGGGGACGCACCCTGAGACGCCTCCGAGCGCCGACGAAGTCAAAACGGCGGCGCCGCAGCAGCCGCAGCGCCGCGGCGGCGGCCGTCCCTTTGACTGGCTCCTTGGAACGGCCTTCGCGATCGCGCAGTTCTGGTGGGCGGTGAAGGCATTCCGCACCAAGACTCGCGGTTGACTGTCCCGACGGTTACGAGTAGCGTAACGCGCACATTTCAACCTTCCCTTCATAGGTTCACATGACGCGAGACGACTCGGATAGCCCGGGCAATCCCCCGATCTCGAGACGAGTGCTGATTGGCAGGATCGGAGCAGCGGTCGGCGCCGCTGCACTCGCGCCCCGCCTGGCGAATGCGCAAGGCGCACCGGTGCCGCCTCCCCCGGCATACGACACCCACCGCGATTACAATCCAGCCAGCGATCCGGTCAGCTATCCGGACCCCGACATTGTCACGATCGATCCGGCGTTCAACGCCTTGCGCGTCAACAACACCGCGATTCACCGGTTGTGGACCGGCGGTATGTGGTCGGAAGGTCCCGCATGGTGCAGTCAGGGCAAGTACCTGGTCTGGAGCGACGTCCCGATGGGCGTCCAGCGCCGCTGGATCGACGACGACGGCCGCGTCACGGTGTTCCGCAATCCGTCGAACAACAGCAACGGCAACACGTTCGACTTCCAGGGACGCCAGGTCACGTGCGAGCACACGGGGCGCCGCATCGCCAGGTATGAGCACGACGGCTCGATCACCGCCGTCGCCGAGTCGTACATGGGTCAGCGCCTGAATTCACCGAACGACGTGGCCGCGCATCGCGATGGCAGCTATTGGTTCACTGATCCGCCGCCCGGGTTCACGCTGTACGAGGGAGCGCCCGAAGTGGCCGGCGGAGCCGGAAATCCCGATGGCCGGTACAACTCGCGAGCGGGCCAGCCGATCGGCGTCGGCGGAGCCAAACGCGAAATCATGACGGCGAACGTCTTTCGCGTCGACGGGACCACCGGCAAAGTCGACATGATGGTCAGTAGCATGAACCTGCCTGGCAACCCGAACGGAATCGCCTTCGCGCCTGATTACAAGAAGGTGTATGTCGTCACCAACGGGATCGTCCACGCCTTCGATCTCAGTGCGGAGAACAAGCTGTCGAACCAGAAGGAATTCGGCAACTTCATGGTCGATGGCATTCAGTGCCGCGTGGACGGCATGCGCGTCGACGTGAACGGGAACCTGTGGTGCGGCGCCAACGCCGGTCGCAACCTCGGGTACAGCGGCGTGACCGTGTGGTCGCCCGAAGGCAAGCTGCTCGGACGGATTCGCCTGCCGGAGACGTGCGCGAACCTTGCGTTTGGCGGTCCGAAGCGCAACCGCCTCTTCATGACCGCCGGCCAGTCGCTGTACTCCGTCTACGTCAATGCGCAGGGTGCTTCGCCGGGCTAGGACCAAATGCAAAATGCAAACAATTTCCGGAACATCTGTGTTGTTTGGATTTTGAATTTTGCATTTTGAATTACACCATTCTCAATCTCACTCGTCTCACCGCGTGATCGCGCCCCTTCTCGAGCACTAGATGGGCGCGCTCACGCGTCGGCAGGACGTTTTCCCGTAGATTCACCAGATTGATCGTCTGCCAGATCCGGCGCGCGGTGGCTTCGGCCTCCTCGGCCGTGAGTGCGGCGTACCGATGGAAGTATGAAGAGGGGTCCTGGAACACCGTCGCGCGCAGCTTCAGGAACCGCTCAATGTACCAATGCTCGACGTCGGACTCGTTGGCGTCGACGTAAATAGTGAAGTCGAAGAAATCCGACACGAACATCGCGGGCGACTTCCCGCGCCGCGTGCGCGTCTGGAGCACGTTCAATCCCTCGACGATGACAATGTCCGGCTGGCGAACCGCCTGGTATTCGCCGGGGACGATGTCGTACGCGAGATGGGAGTAGATGGGCGCCTCCACTTGGGGAAGGCCTGACTTCACATCCGCCAGGAATCGCAGAAGGCGTCGGACGTCGTAACTCTCGGGAAAGCCCTTGCGCTGCGCCAGCCCCTTCGCTGCCAGATCGCGCTGCGGCAGGAGGAACCCGTCGGTGGTCACCAGATCGACCTGCGGGTGACTCGGCCAGTGCGACAGCAGCGCCTGCAGGATGCGCGAGGCGGTGCTCTTGCCCACCGCTACGCTTCCGGCGATGCCGATGATGTACGGAATGCGCAGATCCGCGCCACCGAGGAAGGTGCGTGTCGCTTCGTGCAGACGCTGCGTGGCGCCGACGTACAGGTTCAGGAGACGCGAGAGCGGCAGATAAACGTCGATGACCTCGTCGAGGGAGACGCGCTCCGTGAGGCCGCCGAGGGGTCTGAGCTGGGCTTCGGAGAGCGGGAGCGGCGTCGACGCACGAAGCGCCGCCCATTCAGCGCGATTCAGATCAACGTAACGTGAGATCGCGACATCGTCGCTCGAGTGCGTGGCCACGGGGAAATTGTATCCGCCTTCGCGGGGTCGGCATCTCACCCGCTTCGGCGGACAAGTCCCTGTTCGCGGGGTCGGCATCTCGCCCGCTTCGGCGGACAAGTCCCTGTTCGCGGGGTCGGCATCTCACCCGCTTCGGCGGACAAGTCCTGTTCGCGGGGTCGGCATCTCACCCGCTTCGGCGGACAAGTCCCTGTTCACGGGGTCGGCATCTCACCCGCTTCGGGGGACAAGTCCCTGTTCGCGGGCGCGGCATCTCGCCCGCTTCGGCGAACAAGTTCGTTGAGTAGAACGCCTCCGTTTCGACTGCCGGCTGCCCGCGGCGGGCTCCCGCTACAACCGAAGAAACAACACGACCGTCATGGCAAAGCCGATGACAATCACCGCACGGCGGACGGCCTTCCGTCCCATGCGCCGAGCCATGCCGGCCGACACGACGCCTCCGATCGTGGCGCCAACCGCCATCACAAGGGCATCGCCGAGGATCACCATGCCGGCCGCCACGAAGTACGCCGCTGCCACTGCATTGATGAACACGGCGAGCACGTTCTTCAAACCGTTCATCTGGTGGATGTCGTCGTGGCCGAGAATCGCCAGGGCGGCGAGCATCAGGACGCCCATGCCCGCGCCGAAGTAGCCGCCGTACACGCTCACGAAAAACTGAAGGAGCATCGCTCCGGCAAACCACTTCCGCTGATGCTCGGGCGTCACGTCAAACAGGCGCTGGAGGCGCTCCTGCACGGCAAAGAGCAGCGTCGCGAACAGGATCAGCAGCGGTACGAGCCGATCGAAGAGCGCCGCCGGCGTCACGCGCAGCAGCACAGCGCCCATGATGGCACCGAGCACGCTTGGCACGATGAGCCAGTACATCCGCGGCGCCGTATCGCGCAGCTCCCGCCGGTAGCCCCAGACCGCACCCAGTGACCCTGGCCAGACAGCGGCGGTGTTCGTGGCGTTCGCGATGATCGGCGGCACGCCAAGCCACACAAGCGCGGGGAAACTGACAAATGATCCGCCGAACGCGATCGAGTTGATCGCACCCGACAGAAAGCCGGCAACAAAGACGACGACGTTGTGGAGGGTATGCGTCAGGACAATCGCTTCAGAATGGCCGCGCCCGCTTCTCTGGTACCGAGCAATCCGCCAATGTCGCGAGTTCCCTCGCCGGCGTGCACCGCCGCCTCCACCGCCTGCTCGATCCGCCGCGCATCGTCCGCACGGCCGAGCGTGTCGAGCATGAGCGCCGCCGAGAGAATCGCGCCGATCGGATTGGCGACGTTTTTCCCGGCCAGCGGAGGCGCCGAGCCGTGCACCGGCTCGAACATCGACGTACGGCCCGGATGAATGTTACCGGACGCGGCCATGCCAAGGCCACCCTGCAGCGCGCCGCCGATGTCCGTGATGATGTCGCCGAACAGATTGTTGGTGACGATCACCTCGAACTGGCCGGGACTCTGAACCAGGAACATCGCGAGCGCGTCGATGTAGAGATGCGTGGCCTCAATCCCCGGATAGTCCGGCGTCAGCTCCTTGAAGACGCGCTGCCAGAGCGCGTGGCCGTGTGCCATCGCATTGCTCTTGTCCGCCATGCAGACCTTGCGGAGTCCGCGCGCCTTCGCGAATTCGAAGGCGTGTCGAACGATGCGGTGCACGCCTCGATACGTGTTCACCTCTTGCTGGATTGCCACTTCCTCCTCGGTGCCCGCGCGAAGACGGCCACCGGCACCGACGTACAGCCCTTCAGTGTTCTCGCGGAACACGACGAAGTTGACATCGCGGCGTCCGCGGTTCTTCAGCGGACAGAGGCGGTCATCGAGGAGACGGACGGGACGATAGTTCACGTACAGATCGAGCTCGAACCGGGTGCCGAGGAGCACATCGCGTGCATGACGGTTGTCTGGGACCCGCGGATCGCCGAGCGCGCCGATGAACACCGCATCAAAGGACCGCAGGGTGTCGTACCCGTCTGGCGGGATGGTAATGCCCGTCTGCAGGTAGTAGTCCGCACCCCATGGCAACTGCTCGAGCTCGAGGCCCCCGAGCGCTTTGAGCACAGGGACGACTTCCGCGACGACATCCCGGCCGATGCCGTCTCCGGGAATGATGACGATCCGCTGTGGTGACACCTACTCCCCTCCATGGCTGAGTCTGCTAATCATAAGAAAAGATTTGTGCATATTGCGTGGTCAACGTTGATATCCTTGGCAGTTATGCATGGCAGTCGCGCGTCCACACGTTGTTTTTCGAGGTAATAGCGAGGACGCGACAACAATTCGGTGTTTTGGATTTTCAAGCTACACGCAAGTGGATTATCCGGATCCGGCGAGGGCGCCGGGCCGACAACCAACAGCATTACAAGGATTTACGGACCATAGGCTCACTGGTACGCCTTTTCCTTGGACGCATCACAAAACGGATAGTCACATCTTAAGGAGCAGATCAATGCACGCACGCATAAGTGCCCTATTTCTGATATTCGCGCTGGCCATCACCGGGCCGGCGGGAGCGCAGGAAACAACGGGCGCAATTACCGGTCGAATCACGGATGCTCAAGGTCTCGCGGTCCCCGGCACCACGGTTACGGTTACGAACAATTCGACCGGCCAAGCCCGGACGTTCGTCACCGATGCGGATGGCCGCTACACCGCCCCGAATCTGGCACCCGGACGATACAAGGTCTCGTTCGAAATCACCGGATTCAAGAAGGTTGAACGTGACGGTATCGACATCCTTCTCGGGCGTACGTTCACGCTCGATACCAAGCTCGATGTCGGAAGCCTCACCGAAACGGTGCAGGTGACGGGCGAGGCAACTCCTCTCGTCGACGTGCGAAGCACGGTGGTGCAGCACAACGTCCCGGCCGAGGAGTTCGATCAGTTGCCGAAGGGACGCTCGTTCCAGGCGATCGCGATGACCGCACCTTCAGTGAACTCAGGCGAGATAGAGGGTGGCTTCCAGGTGAACGGTGCCAGCGGCGCCGAGAACCAGTACACGGTCGATGGTGTGGCCACGAACAGCCTCGTCAACGGCTCGTCCCGCCAGAATACGGTGTTCGAGTATCTCCAGGAAGTGCAAGTCAAGACGACCGGAATCCCCGCGGAATACGGCGGCGCGCTCGGCGGCGTCGTCAGCGCGGTGACGAAATCCGGAGGGAACATTTTCAGTGGCGAAGGGCATTACTACTACGAGGGCAGCGCGATCGGCGCGGGGCCCGTCCAGCGTCTCGTGCTCAGCCCTCGGGACGATGTGTCTGTCGGCAACTTCCGCGAAGGGAAACAGCCGATTCATCAGAATGAAGTCGGAGGATCGCTCGGTGGGCCGATCGTGAGGAACAAGCTGTTCTTCTTCGGTTCCATCTCACCTCGTTACAGCGACATCACGAGGGAGTACAAGTTCAATAGCGGTGCGGAGAACGGTCAACTCGAGCGCAAAGACACCAACATGAGTGCGTTTGGCAAGGTCACCTACCAGAACAACAGGCTCCGCGCCGATTTCTCCACGCTCTACACGCCGACCACTTCGACAGGCAGGCTCCCGGACTACGACGGCTTCGGATCGCGCATCCTTTCCAGCTCTCTCACGGCCAATCAGCCAAACCTGGTTCGCGGGTACGAGGTCACCCAGCGGAATATGTCGGGAAGCGCTGATTGGACAATTTCCAATGCATCGATCCTCACCCTCAAAGCAGGGCAGTTCCGTGACAACTACAAGGACACCGGCATCCCGAACGTAACGAACTACACCTACCAGACGTCGTCGATCGGCTTTGCGCTGGTGCCCGGCAGCGTGCAGGGTCCGATTAACACCCTGAACACGCCGCGGGCGCTCATCAACCAGCACGACACCACCAAACAGACGTTCTTTAATGCCGACTACAACCAGGCGTTCACCGCGGGTGGTTCGCACACGCTGAAGGGCGGGTTCGGTGTCCGCCGCAATGTCAACGATGTCCTCCAGGCCTATCCTGGCGGCTATGTCGATATCTTCTGGGACCGCACGTTCCCGAGCCTCGTGCCCGGCGCGGGCAGCGATCGCGGCGTGTACGGCTACTATGCGCTCAACGACCGCGGCGTGCGGGGTACCGCAAGCGCGAATATCCTCAGTCTGTACGTGCAGGACCAATGGTCGGTCTCCTCACGCCTCACGCTGAATCTGGGTATTCGGACGGAGAACGAAAAGATCCCGTCCTTCCAGCCGCAGATCAAGAAGTTCGGCATTGAATTCCCGTTCAGCGACAAGATCGCGCCTCGGCTCGGCGCCGCATTCGACGTCTTCGGAGACGGCCGCATGAAGGTGTTCGGCAGCTGGGGTCGCTACTACGACTGGACGAAGTACGAGCTGGCGCGTGGCACGTTCGGTGGCGATACGTGGAAGATCTACTACCACGCACTCGACACGCTCGACCTCGCCTCCATCAACCTGTCCAACATGCCTGGTCGCGATATCTGGAAGAGCAATGCAAATCCCGCCCTGTCGTTCCGCGATCGTCGCGTGCCGGCGTTCGAGACTGTTGATCCCGCCATCAAGCCGATGAGCCAGGACGGCGCCAATCTCGGCTGGGAGTACCAGTTAGGCAATCAGATGGTGTTCTCCTCCACGTGGGTCCACAACAAGTTGAACCGCACCATCGAAGATCTCGGCGCGCTTGTAAACGGTGATGAGGTTTACTTCTACGCGAATCCGGGCGAGGGCGTCGCCAAGATAACACCGCCCTCGGGAGCGTCAAAGGAGTTCCCGACGCCGAAGCCCAAGCGCGTGTACGACGCGTTGGAACTGGTGCTGAACAAGCGGTTCTCACAGAACTGGTTCGGCGGCGCCAGCTACGTCTACAGCCGGCTTTACGGAAACTACGCCGGTATCGCGAGTTCTGACGAGATCCGCACCCCCACGCTGGGCGTCACGTCGGCAATTGCCCAGCAGCAGGTTGGTAGTATTTCGCGAGGAGGCGGCAACGCGAACCGGGCGTGGGACATCGACGAGCTGATGTGGGATTCCAAGGGCCATCTCGACGTGCTTGGTCGCCTGGCCACGGATCGCCCGCACGTCGCAAAGTTCTATGGCTCCTACCAGTTCCCGTTCGGCACCCAGATCGGTGGCTCCTTCTACGGTGCCAGCGGCACACCGATGACCACGTATGTCAACACCGTCAACCAGACCGAGGTGATGGTGAACGGCCGCGGCGACATGGGGCGAACCCCCGTGCTGACGCAAACCAACCTGATGGTTTCCCACGAAGTCAAGGCGCGTGGCGCGAATCGTCTACGCCTCGAGCTGCAGGTGTTGAACGTCTTCAACCAGCAGACAGCACGCCACATCTTCAACTACCTGAACCGCGGCGGCGGCGTCGCGCGCCCGTCGTCGTCGATTAACCTCGCCGCAACGGACTTGGCAAAGGGCTACGACTACAACGCCCTGATCCGCGCGACATCAGACGGCGCCAACGCACTCGATCCACGCTACGGCAAGCCGGACCTGTTCAGCGCAGGTACACAGGGCCAGTTCCTGGTGAAGTTCCTGTTCTAGGACGTGAATCCAGAGGCCGACCTTCGGGTTGGCCTCCGCGCGAGTAGGGGGAGCCGTCGGGCTCCCCCTTTTTTTGGGCCTAGAGTTCCTGTGTGTCGATCTGCGCCCTCTGCAGCCGGCCGCTGAAGTCCACGTAGATCGACTTCCATTCCGAAAAGACGTCAAGCGCCGCAATCCCCGCTTCGCGGTGACCGTTGCCGGTGGCCTTCGTGCCGCCGAACGGCAGGTGGACCTCGGCGCCGATCGTTGGCGCATTCACGTAGAAGATGCCGGTGTACATGTCGCGCATCGCGGTAAATGCCGTGTTGATGTCGCGTGTGTAAATCGAGGCGGACAACCCGTATTCGACGCTGTTCCCGATGTCAATCGCTTCCACCAGGGAACGACACCGCATGACTGACACGACCGGACCGAAGATTTCCTCGCGCGCAATGCGCATCGATGGGGTCACGTCGCCGAAAATCGTCGGTTCGTGAAACCAGCCGCGCGCATATGGGCCTTCTGTCAGGCGATGCCCGCCGGTGACGATTGTCGCCCCCTCCTGTCTGCCAATCTCGACATACTTCATGACCGTCGAAAGCTGGGATTCGCTGATCGACGGTCCCATCTGCACGCCGTCCTGCGTGCCATTACCGACCCGCAGCGATTTCACACGCGTCGCGAACTCCGCCAGGAACTCGTCGTACACGCGCTCATGGACCACCACGCGGCTCGCCGCGGTACATCGCTGGCCCGTCGTGCCGAATCCTCCCCAGACACAGCCCTCGACGGCGAGCTCCAGCTGCGCATCGTCCATGACCATGACGATGTTCTTGCCGCCCATCTCGAGGTGCACTTTCTTGAAGCCGGGCGCGGCGTTCTGATTCACGAGCCTCCCAACCGTCGTCGAGCCCGTGAACGAGACGACTTTGATCTCGTCGTGGGTCGACAGCACCGTGCCGACGTCGGGGCCACCGGTGACCATGTTGACCACGCCCGCGGGGATGCCAGCCGCTTCGAGCACCTTGACGAAATTGATCGCGGAAAGGGGCGTCAACGATGACGGCTTGAAGACCACCGTATTGCCGCACACGAGCGCTGGAACAATCTTCCAGGACGGGATCGCCATCGGAAAATTCCATGGCGTGATCACGCCGCAGACACCGAGCGGCTGGCGTACCGACATTGCGAACTTGTCGCGGAGCTCGGACGGCACTGTCTGGCCGTACATGCGCCGTCCCTCGCCGGCCATGAAAAATGTCATGTCAATTGCTTCCTGGACATCGCCACGGGTCTCTTCGAGCACCTTGCCCATCTCGCGGGTCATGTCGCGGGCGAACGTCTCCTTGCGATCGGCAATCAATTGCGCGGCGCGGAACAGGATCTCCGCGCGACGCGGAGCAGGCACGAGGCGCCAGTCGGCATACGCCCGCGCGGCACTCGCGATCGCACGCTCGGCATCCTCAGGCGTCGACTCCTGAAAGAGCCCGATCAGGTCATTTTGATCGGCGGGGTTTCGGTTCTCGAAAAGACGGCCCGACGAAGACGGGCTCCAGCGCCCGCCAATGAGGTTGTCGAAAACCGCTGTCGCGGAGTCTTTTGGTGTCGGCATGTCTCGCTCACTGTGCCGCAACGTAATCAACAGCCGCAAGTGCAGCCGGGCTGTACCGCCTCGCCCCACACGCCTGCCCACATTTGGCGCTCACTGGACCTTGGTTGCGCACACCTCCAACATCTCATCAACAAACGGTTTACGGTCTAGCGGCGTCTAAATGCGTACAAGCGCGGCCGAGGACACCCTCGGCGAAAGTGCCGAAATATCGACAAAATTCCCCTATGAACGAAGTAATTGTTCCGTGGCATGGATCCTGAATTGAGGACGGGACAGAAGGGCGGGTTACTCAGATGGCTGACACGAACCAAATCGCCGCCACGCCAGTGCAGAAAGTGGTGGTCGTCAATGGCAACACCGAGGTGCTCGGCATGCTGGAGACGGTGTTGGACGCCGGCCGCTACGACATGGTGTTCGTGGAGTCGAGTGACCGCGCCTATTCGCAGATCAAGAGGGTCGTCCCGAACCTGGTGATTCTCTGCACGCGCATCGAGGAGCTCGACGGCTTTCAGCTGCTCACGATGCTGAAGCTGGATGCGGACACGAAGGACATTCCGGTTCTTACCTACACCACCGAGTACGAAGGTCAGGACTTTGACGCGGCGATCTCGCAGCTGGCCGACGACGAAGACGACATGATGCCGGCGCGCGCTGCGCTGCGCATGAACTGACGCGTAAGCCCACGCGCGTCAGCGAGCGCCCCGCGTGCTATATTCCGCGCGGATGGAATCCGATTCCCACAATCGTGATAAAGAGCGCGTACTCATCCTCGGCGATCTTCAAGGCGAAATCATGGTGTTCGAGGCGCTGCACATCAAGGAGATGAGCCGCGCCGGCGCCTCGGTCGAGACACGTTTTCCCCTCCACCTCAACTCGCTTCACGACCTGCGCCTCACGCTCGGTGCACAGTCCGTGGTACTCAAGGGCAGGGTCGCCCACTCGCACATCTCGGATGTCGATCAGGACATCGTCACCTATCGGACGGGAATCGAGTTTGTCGACCTGTCCGATCGCGTTCAATCGGTGATCGCGGAGTTCCTCGACACGCTCAAGGCGAGCCGCAGCGGTATGCCCTGAGGTATTCCAGATAGTCGCCCGACGCGATGCGCTCCGCGCGGCCGATCGGCGCGTTATAGAAATAGACCCACGCGTCAACCATTCCCCCGTCATCGAGGAGAACCGGCGTCAACTGCCGGGTATATAGACTGGTCTCGGGCTCGCCTGGACGATAGCCTTCGGTGTCGTCGAGCACATGGAGCACGACAAGAGGCTGTGTCATCTCGTACACCTCGCCACGCACGCGGGTGTCGGTTGCTGGAATTGCGGCGGGGTAGATGCCGAGATCGAAGAGCGCGGCGGCGATGCTTCCTCGTCCCCTGAACGTGAGATGGTCGTCGATACGGCGCCGCCCCGGCCTGTTAAACGGCGTCATGAGCGTGCCGTAGAAGAAGACCAGCTCCGCCATGCCTCGGAGCGCTAGAAGACCTGCGGTGCCCGTTGCCGCGGCGCCTGACGCCGCGGCAGCTCCGATCGCCCCGCCCGCGCCGCTCCAAGGAGGTCGATCAGACCGGGCGTCACGTCAAACGAGAGCGATACCGTTTTGCCTTCCCCACCAAGCTCCATCGAATTAAGCATCCCCCTCAGGTCCGGACTCTGCGCCCCCTGGATCCTGGCGAGCGCAAGGAACCCTCGGACGACGTCGCGCAGGCTCTGCGCCGATTCCTCGTCTCGCGCTTCCGCCCTTACCAGGCCGTGGACGCCGGCGTCCACACGTCCGCTCGCGGACAGCCAGTTGATCGGCGGGAGCTGTTTCGCAACCTCCGCGGGGAACGAGGCGCGACCCATCAGCGCGTCGAACCTTGCCACTGTCCACGCGCTGGCATCGTCGACATTACCAACCAGGTCCATGAATTCCTTGTTGCCGGTAATGTCGGCTGCAGCGCCCGCTTTAGTGTCGATTGCCCGACGAACGGCTACTCCATCGCCGAACAGCACAACGCCCGTTTCAAAGAAAGCCAGGGCTGCATCGTGCGTGTCGTCTTTGATGAACACAAGACGCTTGCCGCGGTACTGCGCGACGTCCGCGCCCTGTTCGCGCATGACGCCTTCGATCTTCACCACGTCGAAGCGGCCGCGCGCGACGAGCAGCGGCCGGTCGGTCCTGCCGTCGCCGTCGGACATGGCCACGACAACCCGATCAATGTCCGTTTGGAGGTTGATCCCGGTCCGGGCCTCGAGACCATCGACATTCGAGGGGTTGTCCCGCTGCAGTTGCTCGAGCTTGTCGCGGAGTGGTGAATTCATCACCTGGCGCAGATCCGCGTACGCAACCAGATGCGCATCATTGGGAACAAACCCGAGATCTTCCTGAGCGCCCGACCCAAGAGCGGCAAAGACGGGTACGCCCATCGACCAGGCGACCAGACCGGTCGCGAGCCCCGCGACCAGAACGCCGGCCGCCACGAGAAGGAAAACGCGGGTGCGCTTCGTCATTGCTGATACTCCTCGGGACTCGGGATTCGGGATTCGGGACTCGGGATTCGGGATTCGGGATTCGAAAGTCGCATCCCCAGCCCGCCTGATTATACGAGCCGGGCCTCTTGAGGGTTTCGGCGGTGCGTTTCCATTGCTCCAGTCTATTGTTCCAGCAGGTACTCCCGGTGCTCCACCCCCCGCATCGACAGGATGAGAGCGGTCACGATGGCGAAGGAGAGCCAGAAGAGGCTCTCTGCCGTCGATGGTACGTCCGACGCGACGGTTTGAAGCAGCGACAAGGTGTCCTCCGAGGGCAGCGCCTGGGGCACCAGCGCCTGCAGGTAGTAGGCAATCGTGAAGTGCTTCAGGTAGCCGGGCATCACCAAGGCAATCGGTTCCCAGCCAAACGCGAACACGAGACCGGCCACAAGCGGACGCTTGAGCATCACGCCCGCCAGCAGGAACAGCGCGCCGTATGCGGCAAGTCCGAGGGCCACAACGCCCAGGTTCCGGAGCACCGGACCAAAGGCGCTCGCCATGTCACGAAACGGCACCATGAGCAGGAACACGATCGTGACGGAAGGCAATACCACGGACGCAGCGCAGACGAGATACGCGACGTACTTGCCCATCACGATCGATCGCCGTGGAATAGGTCGCGTGAAGAGATACGTAATCGTCTTGTCCTCGACTTCGTCCGCAATGAGCGATGTGCCATAGAAGACACCCAGCGCCGGAACGATGAATTTCAGGTACAGAATCCCGATCATCGCCGCGAACATCCCCGCGCTGCCGATACGCTCGCCGTTGATCCTGAGGACCGCCATCCCGTTGGACGACGTGATGCGTGCCACTACCGAGAGCAACACGGGTGCCGCGACGAGGATCGCCATGAAGAGTGTGCGGCGCGCCCACAGCATCTCGCCCAGCGACAAGTCGAATATCCGCAGCGTCGACGCACGGAAAGACGGTTTCATTGCTTCACCAGATACGTGAAGACCGCCTGCAGGTTGTCATCGGGCGACGTCACTTCTTCGATCGAGCCGCCTTCGCCTGACGCCGCCAGCTCCGTGAGCCGCGAGTAGAAGGCGTCCGGGCGCAATGTTTGAACCACGACCGCGCCGGGCTCGAAGCGAAGGCTACTCACGTCTTCCTCCATCAGCAGCCGGCGAGCGAGCGCCCGCGGATCGGCAACCCGGATGGACACCGTGTGCGGATGCTCGTCGATGAGCGCGCGAATCTGGTGAACGTTCCCCTCGGCGAGGATCCGGCCGTTGTGAATCAGCAGGATGTTCGACGTCATCGCCTCGATTTCGTGGAGGATGTGACTCGACACGACGACGCTCTTTCCGGAGCGGCCCCATTCCCTGATCAGGCGAATCATACGGCGGCGCATGATCGGATCCATCCCGGTCAACGGCTCGTCCAGGATCAGGAGCTCTGGATCGTGCAGAATCGCCTGGGCGAGCTTGACTCTCTGGCGCATGCCCTTGCTGTAGGCCCCGATCTTTCGATCGGCAACATCGATCAGATCAACGGCCTCCAGCGCGCGGCGCGCCGCGTCGGCTGCTTCTGTCGACATTCCGTGCAACCGCGCGAGGGCCGTGACCCATTCAAGGCCGGTCATGCGCTCGTAAAACCCGTCCTGGTCCGGGCAGAAACCAAGACGGAGGTAGAGCGATGGGTTTTGCCAGATCGGCTCGTCAAGCACGCGAACGGTCCCGGTGCTCGGCCGAAGCTGCCCGGTCACCAGCTTCATGAACGTGGATTTGCCCGCCCCGTTCGGTCCGAGGAGGCCGGTGATGCCACGCGGAATCGTGACCGTGACGTCATTGAGTCCCGACACCTGGCCGTACCATTTCGAGAGATGTTCGGCCGTGATGATCGTCACCCGACAACCTCAACGGCACGCACGCGCCGCTCCAGCACGGCGATCGACACGGCGATGAGCGCGACGACAAGCGCCACCGCGATCGCGAGCGGCAACCCCGGCTCCCTCGACATTCCGAAGATCGCGTCGGTGATGACCGAGACTGTCTCCTGCGGCGATACCCACGCCCACGCCCGGCTTCCGGTCGTCACGCGAAGCGCCTGACTCATCGCCGCCGCAAACAAGACGATGCCGGCATAGAGGATTGCCACGAACCGGCGGCTTCGGGAAAGGGAGGACAAGGCGAGTACCGTAGTGGCCGCGACGGCCACCTGGAGCGCGCACGCGAGCGTGATCGCGGGGATGAGCAGCGGGTGCGCGGCCAGCAACCCGGTGCCGCCACTGAACACCATCTGAAGCAGGACCAGCAGTACGGCAGGAAGCCACGTCACCGCAACGAGGAAGACCACGAGCGTCAGCAGCTTGCCGGAGACGTACTCAAGGCGGGTGATCGGCTTGGACAGGTATATCTGCAGCGCGTTCGCCCGGCGATCGTCGGCGATCAGGCCCGCTCCCACATAGATCGTCACGAAGAACACGAAGGCGCGCTGCTGATCGAGGAACTCGCGAAAGGTCTGCGCATCTGGCGCCAGGAACGATGCCTGCGCAAAGCTCGACGACACGTAGATCTGAACGGCGCGCACGAAGAACAGAGACCACGCAAAGAGCAGGAGCGCGAGAAAGCGTCGTTTGCGCAGCTGCTCGAGGATGCCGGTGCGGGCGATCACCCACCATGCACGGCCATGGAGCGAGCGCTGCCCCGCGTAGTGGCGGTAGCTTTGATCGTGAACGGGCATGATCCGTTACGGGTCCCCCCCTATGGCTCGCGCGAACACATCCTCGAGCGTCGGAACGCTCGGGCGCAAATGTCGCACCTGCATACCGTGCCGGGCGGCGAGCTGGAAGAGCAGCTCCGATCCGTGGCCTTCTGGCAGGAACACCCGCATGACCTCGTTCATGTCGCCATGACACTCGATGCCTTCGACGCGAAGGACGTCGGCGAAACGCTGTCCATCGCCTTTGACGCGCAGCTCGAAGACGGGCCCCGTCGTTCCCTTCAACGCGCTGATGGGGCCCTGCGTGGCAATCGCGCCCTTGTCGAGCACGACCACGTGCTCACAGGTGAACTCGACATCGGGAAGCAGATGTGACGAGAGGATCAGCGCGATTCCCTTGTTGGCGGCGATATCCCGGACGAGCGCGAGCATCTCGTCTCGCCCTTTCGGATCCATCCCGTTGGTCGGCTCGTCCAGGAACAACAGATCGGGATCGTGCACGAGGGCCTGCGCCAGCTTGATGCGCTGCTTCATGCCGGTCGAGTAGGTCTCGAGGTT
>Ga0070699_100001232_pt1 | contig 23609 bp, 21 predicted proteins | sample KBSK1503metaG_FD_65473 | JGI IMG/M metagenome (GOLD analysis project Ga0070699, IMG submission 65473) | Corn, switchgrass and miscanthus rhizosphere microbial communities from Kellogg Biological Station, Michigan, USA - KBS K1-50-3 metaG | ecosystem: Host-associated > Plants > Roots >...
GATGAAGCAGCAGCGCACCGTCGATCTGTTGCATCGCTCGCTTGGTCATCTCTTCATGCGCGCGGTGCATGGGATTGCGGGTTTGAAACGCCACCACTCTCTCGTGGCCCATTTCAGTCAATCTGGCTCTGACTTCGGCGGGCGTGAGTCGCAGCCGGCGAAAGTCGTAATACTTCGGCAGCCGCACAACTCTCAACTCGCCCGAGATACAGACGTCGCCCCAACCCTGCATCTCCGCCACGAGCGGATGACGCGGATCGGTGGTGCCGTAGACTGATTTCACCTCCGCCTCGCGATCCCACTCGTAGATTTCCTCTACTCGCATAATCGCGAGCAGGTCGTTGTGCTCGTCAGCGAGTGCAATCTCAGCCCCTTCAGCCAGATTGAGACTCCTGGCGACGGGGAGAGTAATCGGAATCGGAAACAGCGTGCCGTCAGCCAGACGCATCGAGTGCAACACACTCTCATAGTCGGCGCGGCCCATAAACTTTCGCAACGGTGAAAAGCCGCCCGTGGCCAACAGTTCGAGATCGCAAAGATTTCGTTGCGTCAACTGGATGCGCGGCAGAAGTGCCGCACGATTCAAGATCGCTTCGCGCTCTGCTTCCGGTATTAAGAGATCGATCAGTTCTCCGCCGTAAGGTGTGTTCAGCGGACTCGCATGTTCCTGAAAAGTCATCGTAAATGTCCTGTTCAAATAGAGGATAATGAGTAAAAGAGTTTTTTGGAAATAGTTATTACCGCACGACGAGAGTCTGCGCGATTATCTCCAGAATCGCCTCACGTTGCTGGTTAATAAAGAAATGATCTCCCTCGAGCATGCGTACGCGACAGCGGCCGGTAGTTTCAGCGCACCAGCCTTCAAGTTTCGCTTCATTCGCGGTTTCATCTCTGGTTCCTCCCAGTGCGGTGATGGAACACTTCAGGGGCGTCCCGGGAAGGTAGTTGTAAGTACGACAGATAGAGAAGTCGGCGCGCAGCATCGGTATCAGGAGCTCCATCAACTCCGCGTGATCGAGCACTTCCTTTGGTGTCCCGTTCAGCCGTTGGACCTCGGCGACGAATTCAGCGTCGGGAAGGTTGTGAATTTCGGGATCCCGTTCGGGTAGTTGTGGCGCGCGCCGGCCGGAAATGAAGATATGATCCGTTTCCAGGCCACGCTCGGAACGCAGCCGGCGCGCCAGTTCGAAACCGATGAGCGCGCCCATGCTGTGACCGAAGAATGCGAACGGCCGATCGAGATATGGAAAGATCTCGCGCGTAAGCGCTTCGACCAGCGGCTCGAGTTGCGTGAACGCGGCTTCCCGCAGGCGAAACTCACGTCCGGGCAGCACAACGGGAACTACTTCAATGGACGGGTGAATCCCCCTGGTCCACGAACGGAAAATCGCGCTGCTGCCGCCGGCATAAGGAAAGCAGAACAGGCGGAAACGAGCCTTGGAATCAGGTTGCACCTGAAACCATGGTGGATTCGTTAATGTCCTGCCGCTGGTTCTAGATCCTGGTGATTGATCCACGGGCATATAAGCACAAGCAGCTTCCTCGCTCGTGCCTGTTTCTGGTTTACGATCCGGAGGCCTGCGCGGCTTCAGCCATTCGCTTGCGGAGGCTGAGGGGTCTCATGTCGGTCCATACCTCCTTGATGTAAGCGAGGCACTCCTCCTTCGTACCGGTCTTGCCCGCATCGTTCCAGCCCAATGCGTTTTCCCGGTCGGCCGGCCAGATCGAGTATTGCTCTTCGTGGTTCAGGACGACTTTGTAGATGGTGGTATCTTCTCGTTCATCAGCGCTCATGGAATGTCTCCTTAAATTAATGTCAGAGGAAATATAATGACAAAGAAACGCACGACACTCTCATCCATCGTGCCTTTCATCATCTATTTTTTCTGGGCTCTAACACCAGGAATAAAAGGGGGAGAGCTTTTAACCTTGCAGTGCGATGAGGCGCGGTAGCGTATACTAAGGCCTGATCACTGTCAACTACTTTTGTGATGCACAAACGTAGCAATTCCCTGACAAACCCGAGGCACATATGAACTTAGCTGATGTCCGCCACCTCTTCGACTACACGGAATGGGCAAACGAGCTCGCGCTCGACGCGGCTGCGAAACTTTCCGACGAAAATCTGCGACGCGACTTCGGCATCAGTCACAAATCGATTTTCGGTACGCTCGTACACATGGCAGGCGCCGAGTGGATCTGGTGGGAAAGATGGAACGGGCGCTCACCGGCCAAAGCGGAAGCGTGGTCGTTGTGGTCTACAGAAGCATGCACGGATCTGCCGCTGCTGAAGCAACGCTGGAGTGATCTGACTGCTGGTCGCACGCGGTTCATCTCGAAACTCGACGAAGAGCGGCTTGCGGCTGAGTTATCGTTCAAACTTCTTAGCGGCGATCCAAACTCGATGCGACTCGTCGATCAAATGCAACACGTCGCCAACCACGCCACCATGCACCGCGGGCAGATCGTCGGCATGATTCGACAGCTCGGCATCGATCCACCGGCGACGGATTTATTATTTTATTTGCGACGAGACGTGTCGCCGCGCTAGTACTCGCCGCCAAACACGAGCAGGTAGCCGTTGAGATCGCGCACCTCGAATTCCCAGTTACCGTAGGGCTGCTGCTTGAGCGGCAGCCGGATGAAGTCACGATCGCGGACGAGCTCGTAGAGACGATTGACGCCACGCATGCGGATGTAAGCATCCCATAGACCTACGGGCCGCAGCGGCGAGAGATCCGGCTTCTGGTAATTCTCCAAACTCAACAACATGATCTCAGCCGGGCCGAGCTGCATACTCGCAAATACGTGCGGCGGATTTACGGGAAACGCACCGGCAGTAACGAAACCCAGATTCTCAGCGTACCAGCGTGCGGTAGCAGCAACGTCGGGCACGAGAAACGTCGGTACCGCGGAATAGATCTGAACGTCACTTCCCTGCCCCACCACAACTTCAGATTTTTCATTCATATAAAAATTTCTGCCTTCTGTGCCTTTTTGTGGCTATGTTAAAGTCCTCGCACTATGAAAATCGACCGTCGTAGCTTCCTGGCAACTTCGTCAACCGCGTTACTCCTGGCAAAGCAGCAATTGTCATCGGCAATGGACGTGCAACGCCCATCAGCAACCAGTAACTCCGTCGCCGGGCGCAAAGTCGCGGTCTATACCACCGCGGACCAAACCAGGCACCGGCTTTCAGCCACCGGCACATCAACCTTCAAACCGATGGGCCAACCACTCGAAACCCAGATCTGTGTGTTTGTCGATCCTACGAAAACATTCCAGACGATCCTGGGCATCGGTGGCGCGCTCACCGACGCTTCCGCGGAAACATTTGCAAAACTGCCGCCGGCGAAGCAACAGGAATTTCTGAACGCTTACTATAGTCGCGATTCGGGAATCGGCTATACCCTCGCCCGCACCAACATCCACAGTTGCGATTTCTCGAGCGGTAGTTACACCTACGTCGACGAAGGCGACAAAGAGTTGAAGTCGTTCAGCATCAAGCACGACCGGGAATTCCGGATACCCTTCATCAAGCAGGTGGTGGCGACGACGGGCAACCGGCTCAATCTCTTCGGGAGCCCGTGGAGCCCGCCGGCGTTTATGAAAGACAACAATAACATGCTGCGCGGCGGAAAGTTGAAGCCCGAGTTTTATCAATCATGGGCCAACTACTTCGTGAAGTTCATCAGGGCTTACGAGAGCGAAGGCATACCGATTTGGGGCGTCAGTATTCAAAACGAGCCGATGGCGACGCAGAAGTGGGAGTCGTGCATTTTCTCAGCCGACGATGAGCGAAACTTTCTCAAGCACCATCTTGGTCCAACGATCAGGAAGGAGCGACTCGGCGACAAGAAGATCATCGTGTGGGATCACAATCGCGATCTGATTTACCAGCGCGCTCGAACGATCTTGAGCGATCCGAAGGCAGCGCAGTACGTTTGGGGCATTGGCTATCACTGGTACGAGCCGTGGAGCGGCGGCGAGCCGATGTTCGATAACGTGAAACTCGTGCGCGAGGCTTTCCCCGACAAGCACCTGATCTTCACTGAAGGATGCGCCGACTCGTTCAATGCCGACAAGTTGCACGACTGGAAGCTAGGCGAACTGTATGGGCGTTCGATGATCAATGATTTCAACAGCGGCACCGTTGGTTGGACCGACTGGAATGTGCTGTTGGATGAAACTGGTGGGCCGAATCACGTGCAGAACTTCTGCTTTGCGCCCGTTCACGCCGACACGCGGACCGGCGAGTTGATCTACACCAACTCATATTACTACATCGGTCACTTCTCGAAGTTTGTGCAACCAGGCGCGAAGCGTATTGCGAGCTCGCCTACGCGGAGCCCGCTGCTATCGGCGGCTTTTGCAAATCCGGATGGCAAAGTCGCGGTGGTAGTGATGAACAAAACCGAGCAGAAGATTCCTTATTTCCTGTGGTTGGATGGTCAGGCTGCGGAAGTCGAGAGCTTGCCGCACTCGATTCAAACGCTGGTGTTTTGAGTTACCACTGACGAAAGGATTTTCTCTGTGCAACCTCTGCGTTCTCTGCGGTTAATGAGTTCGCCCTAAGAATTCACCGCAGAGACGCAGAGAACGCAGAGGTTGCGCAGAGACAAGGCACGCTCAGTTGAGTTTGACTCCAACGCCTTCAGCCGGATCGCGCCGGAAAAAACGCCAGAGAATGATCGCCAGCGAGATCACTGCGACACCAGCGACAATGTACAGACCATAAGCGCCCACAAATCGCGATGACAAGACCCTGATGATCGTGATGATGCCCACCATTAGCACGATCCGTTGCAGTGGGCCACGTCGCAGGATCCACATCGGCCTGCTGGGCACCTTCGCGAGTTCCTCGTAAGACGCAAAACCCGGTACTGCGGCTGGTGGTCCTTGAGAAATTTTGTGCCTTTCATTTAACGCGTTCGGGAGGCCGCACTGCCAACAGTGTGCATACTTGTCCTCGATTCCGGTCCCGCAGTTGCTGCAACGCCACATAATGGCGAGAGATATTATTCTTTCTGGCCCACCAGTCAAGCCAAATTCACCGGGTTCAAAACAAAACAAAAAAGTGAATTGACACGTTTACGGCCCTGACCGATACTCCAGAAAACTAATTGTATAACTAGCAGGAGAAGTCCAATGCCGAGGATTCGTGCAGGTCTTTTAGTGTCGGCAACTATCATTGCGGTGGCGTGGATCGCGTCTGTTGGGTTTGCTAATGCAGGCTCAGCCGACGCAACTACGACGGCGCAGGGTCTGGCCGCCTGGGAACAGGTCTATTCTGTCTTAACCTCTCCGCGCTGCATCAACTGCCACACCGCCACGAACTATCCGCAACAGGGTGACGAACGACGGCGTCACGTCGCGAATATCGTGCGTGGTCCGGAAGGCAAAGGCGTACCCGGTTTGAACTGTGGCGGCTGTCATCAGGAAACCAACGCCGACAGCACCGGAGTTCCCGGCGGACACAACTGGCATCTCGCGCCACTCTCGATGCGCTGGCAGGACACAAACGATCGCGCGCTTTCGAGTGCTGAAGTCTGTCGCGCGGTGACTGACCGTAGAAGGAATAACAACCTCGATGGACCAGGCTTGCTGAAACATCACGAAGAAGAACCGCTGGTGAAGTGGGCCTGGGATCCGGGTCGCAGGCCCGACGGCACAACGCGTACGTTACCGCCGCTCACACACGAAGAATTCGTCGCCGCCACGCGTCGCTGGGTCCAAGCCGGCACGCCGTGTCCAGGTAAATAGGAGTCAAGAGCATGGCCACTTATCAATTGACCGTAAACGGAGAACGTCGCGAAGTGAATGTCGATCCTTCAACACCGCTGCTCTGGGTGCTGCGCGAAGATCTCAAGCTAACGGGAACGAAATTCGGTTGCGGCATCAGTGCGTGTGGCGCGTGTACTGTGCATGTGGGCGGCATCGCGACTCGCTCGTGCGTCGTTCCAGTCTCGCATGTCGGCGACCGTCCGATCGTCACGATCGAAGCGGTGGCCGGAGATCCGGTTGGACGCGCGGTTCAGGACGCGTGGGTCGCGGAAGACGTGGTCCAATGCGGCTACTGCCAGAGCGGCCAGATCATGGCGGCCGTTGCACTACTCAAACACACGCCTCGACCTACCGAACAAAACATCGAGGAGTCGATGGGCGGGAATCTCTGTCGCTGTGGCACCTATCCGCGCATCCGCGCTGCAATCAAAAGCGCGGCTGCGCAGCTTCCGAAAGGAGCGGCGTGATGACTGCACCGGCTATCGATCGACGCGGTTTTCTGCGCGTGTCTTTTGCGGCGACGAGTGGCCTGCTCGTCTCGCTGTATCTTCCCAACGCGTTGGGCCAGGAAGCACCGATGCCTGCGCAGCAACCGAAGGTCTATCCGCCGAATGCGTTCGTCAATATCAGGCCCGACGGAAAGATCGTAATTCAGGTCAACCGTCTGGAGTTTGGGCAGGGAGTGCAGACTGCGCTGCCGATGGTGCTCGCGGACGAGATGGATGCCGACTGGTCCAACGTTGTCGGTGAGCTTGCGCCTGCGGCTGACGTCTACAAGGACCCGCTTTTCGGAATCCAGATCGTCGGCGGCTCTGGTTCGATCGCGCATTCGTTTCAGCAGTACCGTGAGCTGGGCGCGAAGACTCGCGCAATGCTCATAGCTGCGGCTGCGGATCGTTGGAACATTACTCCTGACAAATGTCGCACGGAGGCCAGCAAGGTCTATGGACCAAACGGCCAGTCTGCGACTTACGCGGAGCTTGCCGGGGACGCCGCGCGCAAACCAGTGCCGGCGAAAGTTAACTTAAAGAGTCCGGCGGAATTTCGGCTGATTGGCAAGCGAGTCAAACGCATAGACAGCCGTCCGAAGTGTGACGGGTCACTGAAGTTTGGTTTGGACTTGGACCTGCCGGGAATGAAAGTGGCGGTCGTGGCCCATCCGCCGGTGTTTGGCGGGCGGGTCAAGAAAATCGTTGACGATGAGGCGCGCCGCATTGAAGGTGTGCGCGATGTTTTCGAGATCCCGCTGGCGAAAGGCACTGGAGTCGCTGTGGTTGCGGATAAGTTTTGGCCAGCCAAACAGGCGCGCAGCCGTCTCAAGATCGACTGGGACCTGACTGGTGTCGAGCAGCCCGACAGTACTGAGTTATGGACCAGGTACAAACAGCTCGGCGCCACGCCCGGTAACGTCGCCGTCAATCGTGGTGACGCCAAGGCGATGGAAAAGATCGCCGCGGGCAATCGCATCGTCGCCGAGTACGAGTTTCCGTTTCTCGCTCACACGCCGATGGAGCCGTTGAATACGACCGTGCGCTTCGACGGTGACCGCGCGGAAGCCTGGGCGGGCTCGCAGTTTCAGACGGTCGATCAGATGGCAGTCGCCGAAGTGCTCGGACTAAAGCCCGAACAAGTCACGTTTCATACGGAGATGGCGGGCGGCGGCTTCGGCAGGCGCGCCGTCACTGACTCTCACATCCAGCGCGAGGCCGCCACAATTGCGAAGCGCCTGCGCGGAACGCCAGTCAAACTCATCTGGACGCGCGAAGATGACGTGCAGGGTGGTTACTACCGTCCCATGCACTATCATCGCGTCCAGGTTGGTATTGGACCAGACGGACTGCCCGCCGCATGGCAACACGTGGTCGTCGGACAATCCTTATTGATGGGCACTCCATTCGAATCTTTCGCGGTCAAGAACGGTGTAGACGAGACCGCCGTTGAAGGGACCTCCGATACACACTACAACATTCCCAACCTGCAACTCTGGGTTCACCACCCGAAGGTAAACGTGCCGGTGCTTTGGTGGCGCTCGGTCGGACACACGCACAACGCGTTTGTGATGGAGACACTGATCGACGAACTGGCCACACGCGCGAAGCTGGATCCGATTGCCTATCGACTCAAGCTGCTCAAGCCTGATGCGAAGAAGCTCCTGAGCACGCTCGAGCTGCTCGACAAAGCGACCGCCAGTTGGCGCAATAAGTTGCCGCCCGGACACGCGCTCGGAGTTTCATGTCACGAATCGTTCGAAACCGGCGTGGCTTGTGCGGTTGAGGTGTCGATCGAGAATAAGCGGCCAAGAATTCATCGCGCGACCGTGGCGGTAAACTGCGGCATCGCGGTGAATCCACTAACAATCGAGAGTCAGTTTCAGGCGGGCCTGGGCTTTGGTTTGACGCAGTTGGTGCCGAAAGGCGCGATCACGTTGAAGAACGGTATGGTGGAGCAAAGAAACTTCGACGGTTACACTCCGCCTTACATCATCGACACGCCGATGGCGGTTGACGTTCACATCGTGCCGAGCAGCGAAGCGCCAACCGGCTGCGGCGAACCACCTGTTCCCGTCATCTCGCCGGCCGTCGTGAACGCACTCGCACGCCTGACCGGCAAACGCTACCGCACCTTGCCGCTGGTGAGTATATAAACTTGGACGATCCGTCTTCATCCGCGTTCATCGGCGTTACCGTTACTCGCGGGTTGCATGTGCTTGTGTTCGTAACGCTGCTCGTGCTGGCGCCGTGTGTTGCAGCGCAGCAAGCCGGACTGATAACCAATACCGAGAACCGCAAGGCGGTCAGCCTCGATGGGCAATGGCAGGTAATCGTCGATCCTTACGAAGCGGGCTACTACAACTATCGTTATCAGCCGAGTGACAACGGTTATTTCAAGAATGCGAAACCAAAGTCGAAAAGCGAGCTGGTTGAATACGACTTCGATAAGTCTGCCACGTTGAAGGTGCCGGGCGACTGGAATACGCAGTCGGACCAATTGTTCTTTTACGAAGGCACCATCTGGTACAAGAAATCTTTCGACTACCAGCGTAACCCGAACACTCGTCTCTTTGTCTATTTTGGCGCGGCGAATTATCTCGCCGATGTTTATCTCAACGGCGAGAAGCTTGGACAACACGAAGGCGGCTTCACGCCCTTTAATTTCGAGATAACCAAACTCGTCCGCGATACCGGAAATTTCCTCGTAGTCAAAGTCGATAACAAGCGCCGTCGCGACGCGGTGCCGACGTTGATGACTGACTGGTGGAATTACGGCGGCATCACGCGCGAAGTAAAGCTCATCGAGACGCCGGCGACTTTCGTTCAGGATTACATGGTCCAGCTTCAGCGCGGTTCGCGCAATCGCGTGAATGGTTGGGTGAGGTTGGCCGGCGAGAAGCTCAGTCAGAAAATTACTGTCCGCATTCCTGAAGCGGGCGTCAGCCGATCCTTTACCACAGATGGAAACGGATTGGCGGCAATCGATTTCAACGCGGATCTTAAGCTGTGGTCGCCTGAGAATCCGAAACTCTACGACGTGTTGATTGAAGCGGAGACGGATCAGGTGCGCGATCAGATCGGGTTCCGCAGTATCGAAACGCGTGGCACTGATATTCTGCTGAACGGACGGCCCATCTTCCTGCGCGGAGTCTGCATTCACGAAGAAGCACCGCTTCGTGGCGGGCGCGCTTATAGCCGCGAAGATGCGGTGACGTTGCTCAGTTGGGCCAAAGATCTGGGCGCGAATTTTGTTCGGCTGGCGCATTACCCGCACAACGAGTTTATGATTCGCGAGGCTGATCGAATGGGGATCATGGTCTGGTCGGAGATTCCCGTTTATTGGACCATCGAATGGGAGAATCCGGCGACTCTGGCGAACGCTCGCAATCAGTTAAGCGAAGTGATCTCGCGCGACCGGAACCGGGCTGCGGTTGTGATCTGGTCCGTAGCGAACGAGACGCCGCTCAGTGACGCGCGTCTATCCTTTCTGCGAAACCTCATCTCGCACGCTCGCAGTCTCGACTCCACGCGACTGCTTTCGGCGGCGATGGAACGTCACTATCTCGACGCCAAAACGCAAATGATCGACGATCCGCTAGGTGAGTTTCTCGATGTGCTCGGGTGTAATGAGTATGTCGGTTGGTACGATGGTCTGCCTGAGAAAGCTGACGGGCTTGAGTGGAAGTCGAAGTATCAAAAGCCGCTGGTGATGAGCGAGTTCGGAGGCGACGCTTTGTTCGGACATCATGGCGACGCGCTGACTCGTTGGACCGAGGAATACCAGGAGAGTATCTACCAACACCAAATCGGCATGTTGAAACGAATCCCATTCCTCCGCGGCGCTGCCCCCTGGATTCTCATGGACTTCCGCTCCCCCCGTCGCCCCTTACCCGGCATCCAGGACTACTGGAACCGCAAAGGCCTCGTCTCCGATCGCGGCGAAAAGAAGAAAGCGTTCTACGTCATGCAACGCTGGTATCGTGAGTTATCAGAAAGACGTTAGTGAAGTGATGACACCTTACGCTGTCACCTTCGAGTGGCACCGCAAATAAATTTGTGCCTCTTGTGCCTTATTGTGGCTAATTGTTCTTTAATCTGTGTGACTACTTATTCCCTTCGAGGGCTTCGCCCCAGGCGAGGCATAGCTCGTCCTTGGCGGGCCAGATGAATTTGCGGACGATTAGGGGAGCGAGGGGGGCAGCGATTGCCGCGCCCACTCCCAGACTGATCAGGGCGGCGACGACCGCGGCGATGACTGCGGCTTCGCCGAGATTGAGAGAACTCAGGAGCGCTTCCCGTTCTTTTGCGTCTTTATTTTCGTTCCCACAGGCAATGCTGTGAAGCTCTTTGCTCCAACGATTCGCAATCCGCTTGCCGATACGCTTGATATCATCCAGGGGGCCCATGGTCGTCTCGAGGTACATTACCTCCAGGTTCGGATCATTCTGGCGTTCAGGGTCGGCTTCGATTGCCTGCTCTCGCAGTCCAATTTGCACGAGTAGTGCTTCTTCATCCTTCTCTTCGTTAAGGCGATGAGCGGCAGTCAGAACAGCATTTACGTCAGTCATTTTTTCTCCTAATTGTTCTTTGGATAAAGTGGTTTCTCTTCACTGCACAAGTTTGCATCAGCGCGACCGTACAAAGTATACGCGAGACCCAATGGATTACGTTCGGTGAGGAAATGTCGCCGTGCTTTCCACAACGCCCTCCCGATGTTGTCGCCCCTCAATAAAGCATCAAGCACTCTCCGCGCAAACACATCAGCGAAGACACCCGTCATAGGGCTCTCTGTTCCAACTACTGCCGAGGCGTCGCGTTTAAGAAACAGACGAACCAGGCCACTCGACATCGACGGCACAAGATCCGCAGACTGGCACATGTTCAGAAACACAATCGGCCTTCGCTTCGCGAAAAACTTCAGCAACGTGAGATCGGTTTCTTTGACTTCGGAATTACCCAGATAGATCCACGACTCGCCCGCCATCTTCGAAGTCAGTTCCAGCAGTTTCTCGAGCGCATCCGCCGTCGCTGAATCATCGTTTGCCTGTTTGCGTATCTCGTCGATGTAGCGCTTGAGAGACTGAACGCCGTCAGCCATGAACATACCCGGACGTGTAGCTGCATAACCATGACAATAGAAATAGAGAAGGTGGACCGACGGATCGCGAATCAAATAATCAGCCAACGTCTTCTGATCGCTAATGGGAGCACTGATCTGCAACTCATCCTGGTTCGCATTCTGATAGTCTTCAAACATCTTCTTTTGCGACGGCGCATCGCCAAAACTCGGATCGAGTGCGAACAGGATGTTCACGGGCCGTTCGTCAATCCGATCTTTTCTTGGACCACCCAGGACTTGCTCGATCCGGTACCGAGCACCCCAGAAACGAAGCGGATCAACCGGCTGATCCTTCGCGGTGGGTGGATGAAGAATGCTCCAGGGAAAGATGAAATCGGTGTTTTCATCGGCGTAATTGATCTGAATCGTCTTGTCGTCGCTGGTCTCGAGCATCGACGCCACTTCGGCCAACTTTTCATCAACCGCCGCAATAATTTGGCCCACGTGTTCGGAAGCGCCTTCCTGATTGGAGGTTCCAATATCAAACAAGAGAGACCAGGCCTGCATGCCGATATCGCGCAGGTCCTTCAAATAAGTGTCGTAGGTTGACTTCGACACGGTTAACTTTCGCGAGTACGTGGTGACGACAAGTTTGGTCCAGAAATCGCGAACTTTCGCCAGCAGGTTGGCTAAGTCATTGGTACTGATGTTCCGGGTTACGGAAATGTTGACGGCTTTGCCGGCGGCAGAATAGAAAACGAAGTCGAACGAAAACCCATTTGCTACCGGCCGCACGCGAATCGAGGCAAGACGCGGTTTGGAGGTACCGGCGAGCGCGATGCCTTCTGAGTCTTTATCCTTCCAAACCAACCACCGCATCGGAATTTCGCGGGGAGGAGTCTCATCCTCATTAGCGACCAGAGCGACTTCAAGGCTGACGACGTCGAGCAGATTCAACGACTCATCGAGTATCCGAATCTCTATACTTCCCGGACGATCGCTATCGAAAGCGGGATCGATTTCCAATCTGAAGAGTGCAGATTCGCTGTCCTGATTGTATGGCCATTTGATCGTGTCGAGACGATCGACGATCTTGAATCCTCGCAGTGGCGTTGCGATGATGTGGATGGTCAGCGTTTCCTGTTCCTGGCGCGGATTCTCGACTTCTCTATCCGCGGGACGATCGGAGGCGACGCCGGTTCGTTGCATACGAATAGCGACTTCGAGTGTGTAGAGGTTGTTAGCTACAAGCGGCACATCGTCCGGGACTTTAGTCGCTTCGTCGAGATTGTCACTGGGGTACCAATGATCTTCGTAAAACGTGACGTCCGTATAACGCGGCACCTCGCCAGAGATGAATTTTATTTCTTCCTCTTTAGCGTCTGCCGAAGGGGGTGCGGGTGCCGGTGCGGGGGCGGGCTGGGGTACAACATCAGCGCCCCTTGCATCTCCAGTTGCGATAGTTCCTTTCGAACCAGAAACACTCTTCTTCAGCGCGCCGGCAACCTCGACGGCCGTAGTTTTTATCCAGTCCACGCCTTTCGTAACCAGGTTCTCGTCTCCGGGGTCCTCCGGCCTTTTACGTCTGCCGATACCAAGCAGGCCGACACCGAGGACACCCGACATCGCCGACGCACTCCACGTTTCATTGCGCGTCAAAGGCGGAGCGTCAACCGTGCTTTGCAAAGTCTGAAGATCAAGGTCCGACATCGGAGATTCCTGACGCACGCGAACCCTCATCATCAACGTTGCGGATACCGGCGCTCCGGATTCGCCAGCCGGTTGCAGGGGGATGGTCCATACGCGTGCACTGCCATCGAGTCGCTGAAATGATGAGCCCAGTGCTTCATTGCTAATCCCCACGGGTGACGCGAGAAAGAACGCCGCCTGAATGTCATAGCCATCGGGAACGGACCACCCCGGTGCTGGCTCGTAGCGGATCTCGCAAACGTTGGGCCAACCGTTCAGCACCCTGTTGGGCCATGCGACAACTAATTTGCCGTTTTTTCCCGCAGCAAAAACTGATTCGAAATGCGATTCGATTGTCGGTACCGGAGTCGGGAGTGGTGTACTGACTGAGGCGCTCGCAACCGGACTCGGCGACAGCGCTGGACTCACCGACGGTGATGGTGAAACCGTCTCACTTGGTGACGGTGAGGCACTTGGCGTCGGAGAGGGACTCGGCGAAGGACTCGGCGACGGCGATGTTTCACTGATCGCACTCAACCTGGCGGTGAGAGTCAACCTCCCTCTGGTGAGCTCTCGAGTGCCTTGAAGCGTGCCGTATCCAGAGGCAGTTACCGTAATGCCATAACGCCCGGGCTTTAACTCTGTGAACACGATCTGAGGTTGTAGACCAACGCTTTTCTGAACCGATTGACCGGTGGGATCGGTGAGAGTGACTGTAGCTCCAGGGATGGGTTTATCGCCCGCATCCACAACCTTGACGATGATACTACCCCTTCGCTCAACCACGAGTGCAGTAAAACTTCGTTCACAAGGTTTTGAACCACAACCAAACCAGGTTGCGGAAAGCGTTATTCTTTTGCCGGCCAGACCCGTCGTATCAAACTCCAGCACGGTAGGCTTGCTTGCCGAAACCTTTACCTCATTGCTGGACCACCGAACCTTTGGCGTCGCGATGCTCTTGCCGTTGCATGAGAAGGAGACATTAATGGTAGTCTGACCTTCTGGTATCGTGCCGGGAAAACCTGAGATTGCACAATCGGCCTGTGGCCGTGCGAGTGCAGACGACGGCTCCTGCACCCAATTGACGAGACGTGCAGTGGCAACGTTCTCGGTTTCAACTGCGAGGTCGCGATCTTCGTCAGCCTGGTTGGGTGTCCACGCCTCGGCGTCAACTTGTCCGTCCAGTATTTGGAGTTTTGTGCCGAGATCGATTTCTGCGGTCTTCGTACTTGGTGGAATCAGGCTATAGATTAGTCCGAGCGCAGACAAAACAATCAGTGCCACACCAATCACGACCATCGGAGTGTTTGATTTATATTCCTGTAACCGTAGAGCCGATGAGGACACAGCGCGAGCCTCTGAAGAAGAGTCAGCGATGCTAAAATGCCGTCACCCAAACACCAGCAACAACACCCGCATTATGGGGTGGCTGCTGATAAAGTCAAGGAACTTCGATAGACGTTATAACGCAACATGATTACAAACCGTGTGGTCCATTTTATCGTTGCGCTCCTGCTGGTCACTTCGGCACTCGGTGGATCCATGCCGACCACGAGGCAGGCTCAAACGGACGTTACCGAGCCGGAGAAGAAAGAAGTCCAGGAGTTTGCAAAGCAGTTTGTGGCAAGGCTATTGAAGACCAGAGACGTCAGGCCGCTGATTACCACATTCTTTCTGAGTGACTTCACTTCGCTTTCGAAGCAGGATTTCTACGAGAAGGTCGCGCCGGAGTTGTATGCAAAACTCACTAAGAGCGAGCGGGTGCGGCTGTTTGTGGCCCAGGAGAATCTTGGTTACCTCATCACGCTCGACGTGATGACGCAAGACTCTCAGGCGACCGCGGGCCTTCCGTTTGAGAGACTCCTGCCGGTCGGCCTTGCGAGAAAATTGAATCGAGCACGCCTGGTGGAAGGGACAGCGAAGTTCACGACTCGAAAAGAGTTGCTGCGGGAGTTGAGCCGGGTAGAGAAAGCGATCGTCGAGGCGCGTCCGTTTCTGAAGCGAAAGAACCTGGAACAATCGCCGGCGTTTTTGAAAAAGCTCAGTACCTTTGAGCGAGATTCACACCTCGGCTATCGCGTGCGCAGCTCACTCATTGATGACGATCTCAGACGCGAGTTAGGTTTCGCGAGATTTGCGCCAGGTCAGAAGGTGTTCAGCGTTGACACGCCGATCTTAATCGAGCTGATCCTCGTGAAGGACGCCGGCAAATTTAGAGTTCTGACTTTAGTGCCGGCTGACGGCGACTAATTAGCCACGGATTACACGGATAAAGATCGGATTTATTATCCGTGTCATCCGTGGCCAAAATCTCCTTACCTGCAAGTTCCGCAATCGTGTTTGCGGGAGAATCCGTTGTAGACGCGCAGATCGCGACGGTATCCATCGACGATGTCGATGATGAAGCGTATGTCCTCGTCCTCCATGTTCGGGTATCGGCGATACGCAGTCGAAACAGAAGCCTCGAGCACGCTCTGCGCCTCCGCATAATTTCCGCTGCGCGCCAGGCCGGCCATTTGGAACAATGAATCCGCCAGTTCCGCGATCGTGTAGTTCTTCTTCACCTCGACGTCGGCAAGCAGTTCGCACGAATCGCTCTCGGCCGGAACCAGTCGAAGCTCCTGCACCTCTTCAATCATGCAACGGCGCTTTACGTCGAAGTACGATAGCCGCACCTTCACCGGAAGCACTCCTTTAATCGGGCTGGTGCGGAACTTCGCCATTACGACTTGCGTGAGTCCATTATTCATATCATCCATCGTGACGGTAACGTTCCCATTGCCGTAGCGCCGGTCATAGCCGTAGATCGTCTCCAACTGCAGTTCCGGGCCGTACTCAATCCTGACTTGAACGTTCTTCGCCACCGACGAGATAAGACTCTGCACTTCGTTAACGAAGACTTTGTTGATGTCTTTATAGTCAGAGATGAAGTGGTAAAGCCCACGGCCGGAGCGCGCCAGGTTGCGCAGCAGATCATTGTTCAGGTCGAGTCCGACACCGATCGTCGAAAGATCAATTCCCTGCCCGTTAAACTCTGAAGACTCGGACGCGATACGCGCCGGATCGACGACGCCGGTATTCGCGATTCCGTCCGTGAGAAGAATGACGCGGTTCGTCGCTCCGGAGCGAAAATTTTTCTTCGCTTCTGCGTAGCCGAGCATCAAGCCACTATGAAGATTGGTCGAACCGTCAGGCACGAGACAATCGATCGCATATCGCAGGCTGTGACTGTCGCCGATAGGTCTCGAGGCATACGCGACCTGCGCAACAGTATCAAACGTAACTATTGAAACGATATCATCTGGTCTCAGCTTGCCGACCATAGTGCGCAAGCCGTCCTTTACTCGCGACATTTTGTCGCTGTCGGCCATCGAGCCGCTCTTATCGATCACGAAGACGAGATTGAGCGGACGCAGATCGGTGCGTTCGTTGACCTCGGCAGTGGTAAACCCGATTTGCAGCACGGCTTCACGTTGCGAACGCGAAACTTCGAAGTTGCCCCAACGCGTATCCATGGCGACAGCCTGGCCTGCTTTCGGCAGCGGCAGCCGGTGTTTGTGATAATTTACGAACTCCTCGACGGCGATCTCTTCGGGAACTCTGAAGACCGGAGGCGGAGAATTGTAGGATGGAGACGAAGGGTAATAGGTGTTGGGACCGGCATTAACGATAGCGCGGCTGCGTGAGACTGATGCCGCCGATCCACTCTGTTGCGCCAGGACAGAGGTCCAAGAACAGAAACAGAGCACGGCGAGCGCGAGGATCATCTCGAGACGATAGATCTTCATCATCTTTCTCCTGGTTGTTTTTGAACTTCAGTTTGCGGAGCGGGGAGCTCAGTTAGCGCCTTGTTCTTTGGGTTCAGAGATTCAGTAAATCTCGGTTGAGTTGCCTGAAAAACTGAAGCAATCGTCAAACAAGATCGGATTACTAATGAAACGTGTTCGCGTTTGGCTGCGTAATAGTCGGATCGGTAGTCGCACTTAACTAACAAAAGATACGAGAAAATGATGAAAATCCATCTTTCCAAACTCCCGGGCTTGATATGTGTGGTGTCGTTGGTGGCGCTTACGGTTCATGGTCAGGATATCGTTTGGCCGCAGTTCCGCGGGCCGCAATCGAATCCGGTGGGAACGCATGAGCGGCTGGCTGAGCGATGGTCCAAGACTGAAAACGTGGAGTGGTCGCAGGAGATACCGGGACGCGGCTGGTCCTCGCCGATCGTGACTGGCGGTAAAGTGTACGTAACCACCGTCACGACCGAAGGTAAGTCAAAGCCACCACAGACCGGCACCGAGTACAGCAACGAATACGTCGCCGACCTGCAAAAGCAGGGGCTGCCGATCGAAGAAGTGATCAAGCGTGTGACTGAGCGCGACATCGAGCTGCCGCGCGAGGTAATGCTTCACTACTTCCTTTATCGCCTCGACCTGAAAAGCGGCAAGGTTGAATGGAAGAAAGAGTTCTACACCGGCCATCCGCCCGGCGGACGTCATCGCAAAAACAGTTTTGTTTCAGAGACTCCGGTAACTGACGGGAAGTTCATTTATATCTACGTGGCGAACCTCGGGGTGTGGGCCTTCGACTTGAAAGGCAATCAGACCTGGACCACGCCGCTCGAAGCCAATCCGATTTACCTCGACTTCGGCACCGGCAGTTCGCCGGCGCTCGCCAACAACCTGCTGATCGTCGTCAGCGACAACGAGAAACAGCAATACATCGCGGCCTTCAATAAGCAAACCGGCAAGCAGGTTTGGCGTACAAATCGAGACCTTGGCGGCAAGAGACAACCGGTGCAGCGTTCCGCGTGGTCCACTCCGTTCGTTTGGCGTCACGCACTGCGAACCGAGATCGTAGCAGTTGGACCAGAGACCGTGATTAGTTACGACCTTACCGGAAAAGAGTTGTGGCGCATGGACGGCATGGCGTTGACGCCGATCCCGACACCTTTTGCGTACGAGAGTTTGTTGTATATCAATGGCGGACGTGGTCGTCCGTTGTTTGCGATTCGTCCGGGCGCGGCCGGCGACATTTCTCTGAAAGAGGAGCAAACTGCGAACGAATATGTGGCCTGGTCGCAGCCGCGTGGCGGAACTTACCTGCCTTCCCCCGTGGCTTATCAGGGTTTCATTTACACGCTGACTGAAACCGGCATCCTGAATCGCTATGACGCTAAGACCGGCAAGCAAACGTACAAAACCCGCATCGATCCGGCCGCGTCTGCTTTCACGACTTCACCCTGGGCCTACAACGGCAAACTGTTCTGTCTGAGTGAAGAAGGTCAGACGTTCGTGATCAAAACAGGCGAGGAGTTTCAGTTGTCTCACGTGAACGAGCTGGACGACTTTGCTCAGGCGTCGCCGGCGCTGGTGAAGGATCGGTTGCTCATACGCACCGAACATCGTCTCTATTCAATCCGCCGCAAAAGCTAAGGGTTAACATCGTTACTGTAGGGGCGGCCCACTGTGGCCGCCCCTGTGCACGAACGATCTCTTGCCTACGCAGGGGCGGCCACGGAGTGCCGCCCCTACAAATTGCATTCCGGTTTTCACCAATCGGAGCGATAATGCCGCGCGGAGGCAGACGATGAATACTCAAACTCTTTCGCGACGCAATTTTTCGAAATTGATTGGCGCGAGTGCGGCTTACGCGACGCTCCGGCCCGAGGTCGCGATAGCGAGACCATCAACCGCCGGCATCGTACGCCTCAGCTCCAACGAAAATCCGTATGGTCCTTCGCCGGCAGCTTTGAAAGCAATGACGGAGGGTTTCAGTCTGGCCTGGCGCTATCCCGACGAGCATGCTGACATGCTGGTCGATGAGTTAGCGCGACTGCATGCCGTTCCGGTGGACCAGATTTTACTGGGCGACGGTTCCGGCGAGATTTTGAAGCTCGCTGCGGCTGCGTTTACCGGACGAGACAAAAAGATCGTTACCGCCAATCCGACGTTCGAAGCGATCGCGAGACATGCCAGTGTCGCGGGCGCTGAGGTTGCGAAGATCGATCTCACGTCTGACTACAGCCACGATCTGAAAAAGATGCTCGCCGCCGCAAACGGCGCAGGACTCGTATATATCTGCAACCCAAACAATCCTACCGCGAGCATCACCCCGGCCAAAGAAGTATCAGACTTCCTCGCGCGGCTCTCACCAACAACGATCGTGCTCGTTGATGAAGCGTATCACCATTACGTTGAGAGCAAAGACTACGAAAGTGTTATCCCGCTCGTGAAGGATTATCCAAACCTGATCGTGGCACGCACGTTCTCGAAGATCTATGGCATGGCCGGGCTGCGCTGTGGCTATTGCATCACGCAAACTGGAAATATCCGACGTCTGAGAACGCACCAGATATTCGATAGCGTAAACATCATGGCGCTTGTGGCAGCGTTGGCGAGTTTGAAGGACACAGACCAGGTCACACGCGGTCGCCGGCTGAACAGTGAAGTAAAAAAGAGCGTCTGTGCGGAACTCGACACACTCGGCTATCGCTACATTCCGTCGCATGCGAATTTCATGATGATTGATCTGCGCCGCGAAGTTAGACCCTCAATTGACAGTATGCGCGCTCGCGGGGTGGAAGTTGGAAGGCTGTTCCCTGCCCTGCCGAATTTCATGCGCGTGACGATCGGCACCGCGCCCGAGATGAAACAGTTTGTGACGGCCTTCCGTGAGGTAATGGCGTAGCGATGGGTGTGGCTAACCACGGAAGGTCTTCAGGCCTGGACCACGTGGCGCGTCTCTTTAGCGGTAGTAGACTGGCAAATGGAATTTTTGCCAGGAGAGAGACTGATGACAATCGTATTCCTTTTGCTGCTGACAATGCCGCCGACAACCGGTCAGACTTGCGTTTCGTATTGGCCGGATCAGGTGGTTTTGAAAGGTAAGATTCGGCGCCATACGTTTGCAGGCCCGCCGAATTATGAGAGTGTCGCCAAAGGCGACCGGGCGGAGCGGGTGTGGTTGCTGCATCTCGCGCAACCGATCTGCGTATCGGCGAACGCAGAGTGGGAGAAAGAAGCAGACGTTTCGGATATACAACTTGTGATTGAAAAATACGACAAGGCACTGGTGGGCCGGCAGGTCGTCGCAACCGGCACGTTGTATCGTGCACACACCGGTCATCATCACACGAAGGTTTTGCTTACCGTGAGTAGTATCAGGAAATCGTCGGCCGCCGAGATCTCCGGCACACTCAATGCCGCACCTTAAGGTGGTGAAACGTCAGACCACAGAAACCAAATTGAAGGCCGCGCTCGATGACGAGCAGTCGTTGCTTGCTGCCTGGCACACGAACAACCGCGTCACCACGTATCTAATCGAAAATCTGCCACCGGATTTATGGCCGATGAACATTCCCGGCTCACCTCGCCGAACGGTTCGGATGGTTGCGGCGCACCTTCACAACGCCCGGTGTATGTGGATCAAAATGATTGGGGCTGGTCACGGCATTGCGGCGCCACGCACTGTCGATGGTCTTACAGTTCGTCCGGCGGAGCTGACCCGCGCTCTCAAGCGCAGCAGTGAAGGGATGGTCGCCTTGATCCGCCTCGGTGTCGCGCGCGGCGGCTCGGTGCCCTCAGCTGCGTGGCAGAACTTCCCCACCGACGTCGTACACTTTCTCAACTACTTCGTGGCCCACGAAGCACACCACCGCGGTCAGTTATGCCTGGTGGCCCGTCAATTGGGCCATCGATTACCACGCGAGGTGACAGCCGGCCTCTGGCAATGGAAGCAACGCTCACGCGAGTAAGTCATTTAACTAAAAAGTTGACGAATCCTCGCGCGCACTTCGTCCAGTTTGGATGGTTTGATCATGGCGGCAGTGTAGATTATCACTGCATGATCAACCGTGAAGATGCGGTTGGCTCTGACAAAACTGTCGACGTTGAGGCGACCCCGCTCAAAATCGTTGCTTGCCAGTGGTACTGAGTAAGAGTCGTGACGAGATTGAGTAGTGATTTGACAGAGAATCAAATCGTCTCCCGCAAGTTCGGCAACGACAAGTGCGGGACGACGTTTTCCAACTTGCAGATCGGATTGAGGAAAAGGTAGGACGACTACTTCCCCGACTACAGGTTTTCCCATGCGGCATCTTCCTCTGCGGTGTCCCAATCTTTACGCAACGCAGAGTGACTTAGGAGTAATCCGTCGAAACCTGCATCTGACTTTTCCCGCAAGAATCGCGCAAAATCATAAACCTCGCGCCGCAAGTCTTCCGGTAAATTCTCTACTTCTTTCCTGATTAGATCTTCCGTGGTCATAAGTGCAGTTTAACGCAAAAACCTATACATGAAAACGCGGATTACACGGATGAGTCCGTGTAATCCGCGGTTGATTCGTGAACGAGTTAGAAGCTCTCGACGCCCCGGAAGCCGCCCTTGGCGGTCTTCATGATCCAGCCCAGCACGCGGGTGGTGTCGTAGCAGTAGCCGAGGATGTAGTTACAGGTCGAGAGGCAGTGCTTGGTGCATTCCTGCTTCATATCATCGAGCTGTTTCACGTCAAACTTGTGATTGCCGACAACACCCCAATCGTGGGTGGCTGAATACATCGGAAAACACGGCGCGAGCGAGCCGTCGGTACGAATGATGAGTGAGTTCTGACCCGCACGACACTGCCAGTCAGACACCTCGCCGCGCATCAACCGCTTCATGTCTTCCATGTGCTGGATCGGATTCACCATCTTGTAGCCTTCATTGCGCCGCTTGTCGTTGAGATAGTCGAGCAGCGCGTCGACCTTGGGCCAATCTTCGGGCGTCAGGTAGGTCTCATTTTCGGAGAGGTGCTTGAAGTGGTCCTGCTCCATCATGGGCGTCTCGTTGATGTGATAGTCAGTGGCGATCCCATTGTCGTGAGCAATCTCGGTCAGCTCCTTAACATCGTCCATGTTGTTATGGCAGATGTTGATATTGAACATCACCGTGTAGCCGTAGACTTTCTGCTTTTTGATCAGGTAATCGAAGTAAGGCCGAATCGGCTCGAGCGCCTTCGGCAGAGACTTTCGATCCTTCACTGAATCGACGGCGAGATTGACTGTCGCCAGTCCGGCATCACCAAGACGATCGATCACGTCCGGTTTCATAAGGCGCCCGTTGGTCGGCAGATAAACGAAGATGTCTTTTTTAGCACTGTAGTAGACGATCTTGTGAATGAAGCTGGGCCGCAGCAAAGGCTCGCCACCCATGAGCGCCAACACACGCGAACCAATCGAGTGCAGCCAATCGATCGAACGCTTCGCGACGTCCTCGGTCATCCCCTTCACACGGTTGTCATACGACCAGCAATAGTGACAATCGAGATTGCACTTCCAGTCGGTGAACAGGTACGGGATGATCGGTCGTAATTCTTTTCTGTTCTTCAAGCTCCGCGACTTGAAATACGGCGCGCCCCAGGTCTTCCACATGCGCACACCATTGAGCTTCAGGTATTCCTTGTGCGTCATCTCTTTGGCGTTGGGACGCTGAGGATACGGCGGCTCAGGCAGAAATTCTTCCGGCTTCGGTTCCAGAACGTCCCGGCCGGGTCGTTTGTAGAGAATCTGGTGCAACTCCGGCGCGATGCGAAACGGAGGCGGAGTGGATCCCGAATTATCGTGTGGAGCAGTACTCATAAATTTGGTCCTTTATAATTGATACAAACGCGTTTATGCCTTTTTCACCGTTGGGCCGCAAAGCGCATAGTTTAATCAAAAGGACAAAACTGTCAAAACTATTTTTGCGGACGTTCGCGAGATTCTACCGGGAAATGGCCCAAATCCCAACCACAGATAACACAGATTTTCAAAACGGATCCGGTATTTGATCCGTGTGATCTGTGTTTCCATTTACGGTCCGATAACGAAGGTCGTAGAACGACTGAGGGTGTTGTAAGATTGCGACTCGAAATCCAGCCAAAACACGGAGAGCCCATTCATATGCCCGAGATTCGTCGATCTGCCCGACTGTCAATCGTGCTGCTGCTCGCTTTGTTGCTGATGGCCTTAGACGCAGGCGCGCAGCAACTTGATCCCAGTCTTTATTCCGGCCTGCGCTGGCGGATGCTTGGTCCATTTCGCGCCGGGCGTGTCAACGCGGTCAGCGGCGTCGCCGGACAACCTGACACTTTCTACTTCGGCTCGGTGGGCGGCGGACTGTGGAAGTCGCTCAACTCCGGTCGCACATGGATTCCGATCTTCGACACAACCAACGTCGCCTCGGTCGGCGCGATTGGAGTGGCGCCGTCGAATCCGGGCGTAATTTACGTCGGCACTGGCGAAGCCGACATGCGCGATTCAATCGCTTTTGGCAACGGCGTTTATAAATCCACTGACGCCGGCAAGACGTGGAAGCATCTCGGCCTCGAAAACACCAAACAGATCGGACGCATCATCGTCGATCCGAAGGACCCAAACTCGGTTTTCGTCGCCGCGCTCGGCAACGTCTACGCACCAAATCCCGATCGCGGTGTCTATCGTTCGCGCGACGGTGGCGCCACGTGGCAAAAAGTTCTCTTTAAGAACGACGACGTCGGCGCGATCGATCTCGTTTTCGATCCGGTCGATCCGAAAGTTGTTTACGCATCGCTTTGGAACGTCCGACGTCCAC
>Ga0070699_100001233_pt1 | contig 23608 bp, 24 predicted proteins | sample KBSK1503metaG_FD_65473 | JGI IMG/M metagenome (GOLD analysis project Ga0070699, IMG submission 65473) | Corn, switchgrass and miscanthus rhizosphere microbial communities from Kellogg Biological Station, Michigan, USA - KBS K1-50-3 metaG | ecosystem: Host-associated > Plants > Roots >...
CTCGACGAGCCGCACCTGCTCGCGTACATGGCGGCCGCTCACGACGACGTGACGTTCAAAACCTACCTCGACCGTCACGTCTTCGGTCCCGTCACCTGGGATGACTACCTGGCCGCCGCCCGCCCCGCATGACGCCTCCTTCCGAGTCCGAGACGATGGCGGTCGCCATCTCGCGCGAGGTGCGCGACGGCGACACCGTGGCCGTCGGCACCCTGGCGCCGGTGCCCGCGGCGGGGGCGCTCCTCGCCCACCTGAGCCATGCGCCGCGCGCGACCGTGCTCATCTTCAATCACGAGGACTACTGGCCCTTCCGTCAGGGCTCCAAGGAGTTCTACGACTACGCCCAGCGCGGGAACTTCGACCTCTTCTTCTTGTCCGGGGGCCAGATCGACCGCTACGGTAACCTGAACCTGATCACGATCGGCGAGCACGACCACCCGACGCTGCGCTTTCCGGGCGGGGCCGGGGCCGCGATGCTCTACTACATGGCGCGGCGGGTGATCCTCTTCCGAATGGACCATACGCCCCGGATCTTCGTGGAGCGCGTCGATACGGTCGCGAGCCCGGGCACGAGCCCGGCCGACATCGTGCGCCTCGGCGGACCCTGGAAGGCGGTCACCCCGCTCTGTGTGTTCCGCTTCGACCAGACGACGCGGATGCTGGCGGTGGAGAGCATCCACCCGGGCGTGAGCCCGGAGGCGTTGCAGCGCCGCACCGGCTTTCCGCTGGAGCTGGGGGCGGCGCCGGCGGTGACCCCGCCGCCCACGCGCGAAGAGCTGGCGCTCCTGCGGGGGCGGGTGCGGGAGTCGCTCGCCAAGACCTACCCTCGCTTCGCCGAAACGGTCTTCAGCTCCCCGTAGGGCCGGGCACGGGCTGGCTCGAGGCACGCCGTCGCCGCGCGCCGAAGAGAGGGCTGAGCGGGTGACAGGGATCCGGGACGGGCGCGCGTCCAGAACGACGACCGCATGGTGGTTCGCCGCCGCCCTGACCATCCTCGTCGGCCTCGCTGCGATCTCCTTCGGAAACCTCCGGACCGTCATCGAGTCGAGCACCGGGGTCGCCCACACCCACGAGGTCCAGACCCAGCTCGAGCAGCTCCTGGGCGCGCTGCTGGAGGTCGAGAGCAGCCAGCGTGGCTACCTCGTCTCGGGGGACGAACGGGACCTCGACCGCTCCCGTCGGGCCGCGCCCGCGATTCAGGAGCACATCGATCAGCTCCGGGCGCTGACCGCCGACAACCCGCGCCAGCAGCGGCGCGTCGCCCTCCTGGCGCCGCGGATCGCCGCCAGGCTGGCCGCGCTCCGTGCAGCCGTGGCGGCGCGACGCGCGCAGGGGCCCGGAGCGGCGCGGCGGGCGGTCGTCGCCGGCCGCGGTCCCGCCGAGATGGAGGCGATAAGCCGGCTCGTCGGCGAGCTGAGGGACGAGGAGAGCGCCCTCCTGGTCCGCCGGGCGGCGGACCTGAGGGTCAGCATCCGGCGCACCGTGCTCCTTATCGTCCTTCTGACCGTGCTGGACGGAGCCCTCTTCGTCCATGTGTATCTCCGCCTCACGCGTGAGACTCGCGCACGGCAGCGGATCGCCGAGGCGCTCCGGGAGAGCGAGGAGCGCGGGCGCCTCCTGATCGCCGGCGTGACGGACTACGCGATCTTCATGCTCGATCGGGACGGCCGCGTGGCGAGCTGGAACGCGGGCGCCGAGCGCATCAAGGGCTATCGGGCCGACGAGATCGTCGGCGAGCATTTCTCGCGCTTCTATCTCGAGGAGGACGTCCGGCAGGGCAAGCCCACCCGCGCGCTCGCGGTGGCGGCGGAAGCGGGGCGGGTCGAGGAGGAGGGCTGGCGGGTACGGAAGGACGGCACCCGGTTCTGGGCGAACGTCGTCGTCACCGCCGTCCGCGACGAGACCGGGCGCCTGCGTGGATTCTCCAAGGTGACCCGCGACGTCACCGAGCGCCGCCAGACCCTCCAGACGCTCGAAGAAAGAACCCGCGCCCTCGAGGCGGCGCAGGAGGAGCTGGTGCGCACGGCGCGGCTGGCCGTCCTGGGCCAGCTCGCCGGCGGTGTGAGCCACGAGCTGCGGAACCCGCTCGGCGTCATCAAGAACTCCGTCTACTACCTGAAGATGGTGCTGCCCGAGGACGAGCGCGCGCGGAAGCACCTCGCCATCGTCGAGCGCGAGGTGGCGACGGCGAACCGCATCGTGACAGCCCTCCTCGACTTCGCGCGGGTGAGGCCTCCCAGCCGGATTCCGACTACCCTGAACGTCGTCGTCCGCGAGTGTCTGGAGCGGACGCCGGTTCCCGAGACCATCGCCGTGGCCTTGCGGCTCGACGACGCCCTGCCCCCCGTTCTGATCGACCCGGACCAGGTCGGGCTCGTCCTCGGCAATCTCGTGACCAACGCCGCCCAGGCCATGCCCGCCGGCGGGACGCTGACGATCGAGACCGCCGCCGCGGAGGGGACCGTGTGGGTGGCGGTCGCGGACACAGGCTCGGGCATCGCGGCCGACCACCTCGCGAAGATCTTCGAGCCGCTCTTCACCACGAAGGCCAGAGGAATCGGGCTGGGCCTGGCCGTGGCCAAGCGGCTGGCCGAGGCCAACGACGGCACGCTCACGGTGGAGAGCGTCCCGGGGCGCGGGAGCCGTTTCCTCCTGCGCTTCGCCGCGCCCGCCGCCCGCGGTTAAACCCCGGGGTCCTATCTGACCGAACCTCCCGTTCGAGCGCCGGCTCCGCCGGCGCAGCTCGGTTCTGGGGGAGGCGTCGGAGGGGGCCGTCGAGGCCCCCTCCGAATGATCTAGGGGAGCCGGGAGTAGCGGGCCCGCAGGCTGTCGAATCGCCTCGACCGCCGGAGCCCCCACCGATTCAGCATGAACCAGAAGAGCATGGAGAGGATCCTGAGCCCGTAAACGGTCGAGGCGAGGAATCCCGCGGATGAGGCCTCCGCGAAGTAGCGCGTCGGCACGGCGATCTCCGCGATCCGGAACCCGGCTGCCACCACCTGCCCGACGATCTCCTGATCGAAGACGAAGCCGTCGGAGTTGGCGACGAAGTTGACGCTCTCCAGGACCTCCCGCCGGAAGGCGCGATAGCCCGTGTGGTACTCCGAGAGCGAGAGCCCGAAGGCCCGGTTCTCGAGAAACGTCAGCCCGCGGTTGGCGAGGAACTTCCACCACGGCATCCCCTGGGCGAGTGCCCCGCCGCTCTTGAGCCGGGAGCCCAGCACCACGTCGGCGCACCGTTCCACGAGAGGCTCGATGAGCTGCGGCACGAGCCGCGGATCGTACTGGTAATCCGGGTGCACCATGACCACGATATCCGCGCCCGCGCGCAGAGCCTCCGTGTAGCAGGTCTTCTGGTTGGCGCCGTAGCCGTAGTTGCGGTTGTGGACGAAGATCTGCAGGTTGAGCTGTCGCGCGATCTCGAGCGTCTCGTCGGTCGATCCGTCATCGACCAGGATCACCAGGTTGACGGTGTCCTTCGGCAGCTCCTCGTAGGTGAGGCGCAAGGTGCGCCCGGCGTTGTACGCCGGCATCACGACGACCACCTTCGGCCCCTTCGCCCGCGTCGTCGTTCCCGCCATCTCCCGCTTCCGATTGTACGGGGAAGCGGGAGCGGCGCCGAAGGAAACACGGCGGGCGCGTCCGTCGCTATTCCACGCGGACCACCGAGGCGCGGGGCAGCCGCGCGAGGAGGTCCTCGAGGGCCCGGCCGAGGTAGTCCGGGTCCCGCGATTCCAGGGTCACCTTGACCTTGTACTCCGGGTGCGCGAACTCGGGGTAGGAGCCGAGCAGGAGGTCCGGATACTTCTGGAGCAGGTCGTTCAGGAAGTCGGCGAGCGTGCCCTCACTCATGCTCACGAACACGCTTCGCAGGTGGAACGGCTCTCCGCGGAAGCGCTCCCGCAGCGCCTCGAACTTCTGCCGGAAGATCTCGGGAACTCCTGGGAGGAGGTAGACGTTGCGCACCACGATGGCCGGGAAGACCAGGACGTCGGCGGCGACCAGCTCCGCGCCCTCGGGGACATCAGCCATCTTGAGCCGCGCCTCGTTGAGGCTCTCCCGGTAGAACCCGCGCAGGAGTGCGACGAGCCGCGGGTCCCGCACCACGCGCACCCCCATGGCGCGGGCGACCCCATCGATGGTGACGTCGTCGTGGGTGGGTCCGACGCCGCCCGAGGTGAAGACGTAGTCGTAGGCGCGGCTCTGGGCGGCGACCTCTTGCGCGATGGCCTCGACCTCGTCCGGGATCACGGTGAGCCGCCGCACGTCCACGCCGAGCCGGCGGAGCTCGCGGCAGAGATAGACGGCGTTCGCGTCGGTGATCTTGCCCGAGAGGATCTCGTTGCCGATGAGCAGGATGCCGGCCGTCTTCGGCATGCTCCCGGATTCTACGATTTCCCCCGGGAAGGTGTCGAGGTGGCGCTGCCGGGCGCCGGGCGGTAACGCTGCCCGCCGGCCGGTCGTTACTCCGGCGGCTATCCACCGCGATCGCGCGGGGGCCGGCATCCCCGCCTTCCTGGCGCTCTGCCGGATCGCCGTGGCTTCACCCGCCACTCCCACGGGGGCGCAGCGGGCAGCGCCTCCATCTTGCCCGACTGACCCGGCGTCCACCAGATGCTAGAATGCCAACGCGCGATGCACGTTCTCGTCGCCGCGATCTCGGAGATTCCCTCGGGCGCCCCCCCCGGCCGCTACTGGCTCGAAGGGCTCGGCGTGCTCGTGCCGGCGCCGGGCGCCTCGCGCGCGCTCCTGCTGGCGGATACGGTCGTCGTCCTCCTCGCCGCCGCCGGGCACCGCCACCGCGCTCTCGCCGCCGTCATCGGCCTCGGCGCCGCCCTGCTCGTCCTCAACGTCGTCGGCATGCTCCTCACGGATTTCTTCCTCGGCCTCGCGGCCTTTCACGTCCTGGTCGGCATGGCTGCGCTCGGCGGCGCGCGCCGGGTGCGGTGGGCGGGGGCGGGGCTGCTCGCGCTCACGCTCGCCCTGGGGGTGCTCACATGACCGGGCCGGTTACGCTCACCGGATGGGCGCTGATCCTCGGCGCGTCCTCGGGCTTCGGCGAGGCGGTGAGTCTCGCCTGCGCCCGTGCCGGTCTCAACATCTTCGGGGTGCACCTCGACCGCAAGGCCACGCTCGCGAACGCCGAGCGGATCGCGGGCGAGGTCCGGAGCCACGGGCGAGAGGCGCGCTTCTTCAACGTCAACGCGGCCGACGCCGAAAAGCGCGCCGAGGTGGCGGCGGAGATGCAGCGCACGCTCGAGCAGCGGAGCGAGATGGGGGGGCTGCGGGTGCTGCTCCACTCGCTCGCCTTCGGAACGCTCAAGCCCTATATCGCCGACCCGATGAAGGAAGCGGTCACCCAGGCGCAGATGGACATGACCCTCGACGTGATGGCGCACAGCCTCGTCTACTGGACGCAGGAGGTGGTCGGGCGCGGACTGATGGGCCGTGGCGGGCGCATCTTCGCGATGACCTCGTCGGGTGGCGCCCGGGTGCTGCCCCACTATGGCCCCGTCTCCGCGGCCAAGGCGGCTCTCGAGTCCCACATCCGGCAGCTGGCCTCGGAGTTGGCGCCGCTCGGCATCACGGCCAACTCGATCCGGGCCGGCGTCACCGACACCCCCGCGCTCCAGAAGATCCCCGGTAGCGAGACGATCAAGGAGATGGCGCTCCGCCGCAACCCGAGCCGGCGCCTCACCACTCCCGACGACGTGGCGCGGGCGCTCGTCGTGCTCTCGCACCCCGACACCTTCTGGATCACGGGCAACGTCATCGGCGTCGACGGCGGGGAAGAAATCGTCGGATGACCTACACGCAGGGCATCGTGCTCGGCGTGATCCAGGGCGTGACCGAGTTCTTGCCGGTCTCGTCCTCCGGCCATCTCATCCTCGTGCCCTACCTCCTCGGCTGGCCCGACCAGGGCCTCGCCTTCGACGCGGTGATGCACCTCGGGACCCTGGCGGCCCTCGTCGCCTACTTCCGGGCCGAGCTCCGCGCGATCGTGGCGAGCGTGGGTGGCGGTACCGACGGGGGCCCGATGCGCCGGCTCGGGCTCCTCCTGATCGCCGCGACCGTTCCCGGCGGCGTCGCCGGCTTGTTGCTCGACAAGCTGATCGAGGCGCGCCTCCGGCTCCCCGTCGTCGTCGCTCTCTCGACCCTCGGGTGGGCCCTGGTCATGCTCGTCGCGGATCGCCTCGCCGCGGCCCGGCCGGGCCGGGAGGGGGGCGAGCGGGACGTCGGGTGGGAACAGGGCCTGCTGGTCGGGTGTGCGCAGGCGGTGGCGCTGATCCCGGGGACTTCGCGCTCGGGCATCACGATCACGGCGGGGCTCTTCGGGGGCCTCGACCGGTCGACCGCCGCCCGCTTCGCCTTCCTGCTCGGCATCCCGATCACCGCGGGCGCCGGCGGGCTCAAGGCGCTCCACATCGTGAGGCACGGCGTGCCTCCCGGCGACGGAGGCCCGCTCGCGGCCGCGCTGCTCGCGTCCTTCCTCGCCGGCTGGGCCGCGGTCTGGTTCCTCGTAGGCTACCTCAGGCGGAACTCGCTCGTTCCGTTCGTGGTCTACCGAGTCGCCCTCGGCCTCCTTCTCCTCGTGTTGATCTTCCGCTAATCGCATGAGCGCGCGGATCGTGGTGGTCGGCGGCGGGAACGCCGCCCTCTGCGCGGCGATCGCGGCGCGGCGGGCGGGTGCGCGCGTGCTCGTCCTTGAGAAGGCGCCGCCGCCCGAGCGCGGAGGCAACTCCCTCTTCACCGCCGGCGCTTTTCGCTTCGCTCATCAGGGCCTCGACGACCTGCGCCGGGACGTGCTCCCCGACCTCAGCGCCGCCGAAGCCGGCGCCATCGACATCGACGCCTATCCCGAGGCCAGCTTCTTCGACGACCTCGCCCGCCTCACCGAGAACCTGACCGACCCCGACCTCGCCGACACGCTCGTTCGCCGGTCGCGCGAGACGATCGTCTGGATGCGCGCGCAGGGGGTCCGCTTCATCCCGATGTTCGCGCGCCAGGCGTACCGGATCGGCGACCGCCACCGCTTCTGGGGCGGGCTCGCGGTGGAGGCGGTCGGCGGCGGCCCGGGTCTGGTCGAGGCGCTCTACCACCGGGCGGAGCAGCTCGGCGTCGAGATCCGCTACGACGTCAAGGCATCCGGCCTGCGGCTCGACCGGCGCGGCGCGATTCGGGCGGTCGCAACCCGGGACGCCGCGGGCTTCCACGAGGTCGCCTGCCGCAGGGTCGTTCTCGCCTGCGGCGGCTTCGAAGCGAACCCGGAGTGGCGCGCCCGCTATCTCGGCCCCGACTGGGAGCTTGCGCGCGTGCGCGGTACGCGCCACAACACCGGCGATGGGATCCGCATGGCGCTCGAGATCGACGCACAGCCCTACGGGCACTGGTCGGGCTGCCACGCCGTCGCCTGGGACCTCAACGCGCCGCCCTTCGGCGACCGGCGCGTGGGCGACCTCTTCCAGAAGCACTCCTACCCGCTCGGGCTGATCGTCAACAACCGCGGTGAGCGGTTCGTCGACGAGGGGGCCGACATGCGGAACTACACCTACGCCCGCTACGGGCGCGAGATCCTGCGCCAGCCCGAGCGCGCGGCCTTCCAGCTCTTCGACCAGAAGGTCGTGGGCCTGCTGCGCGAGGAGTATCGGATCCGCCAGGTCACGAAGGCGGAGGCCGGCACCGTCGGCGAGCTGGCGCGGAAGCTCGAGATCGATCCCGAGGGGCTCGAGCGGACGGTCGCCGCCTTCAACCAGGCGGTGAAGCCCGGCGAGTTCAACCCGGCCGTCCTCGACGGCAAGGGAACCTGCGGCATCACGCCGCCCAAGTCCAACTGGGCGCTGCCGCTCGACTCGCCCCCCTACCTGGGCTACGCCGTCACCTGCGGGATCACCTTCACGTTCGGGGGCCTGCGCGTCGATACGCGGGCTCGCGTCCTCGACACCGGGGACCGCCCGATTCCTGGCCTCTATGCCGCCGGCGAGCTGGTGGGCGGGCTCTTTTACCACAACTACCCGGGCGGGGCCGGCCTCATGGCGGGCGCCGTCTTCGGCCGCCTGGCCGGGGAGAGCGCCGCCGCTGACCTCTGATAAAACTGACGCGCCGGTCCTTGACTCCGCCCCGGGCGCCGACCTACACTGCCTGCGCTTTCGGTCCGGCCGCGGGGGGGCTGATGCTTCAGGATCAGGTTCCCGGACAGTCATTCGGACATGGCGGGTGGGAGAACACGTGTCTGCGTGGCCCTCCCATCGGACGGGCCGAGCACGGGACCCAGGTATGAATGCCTCTGCCCACGGCGCCCGGAAGGTTCTCACAACATGCTGGAGGGATCGACAAATGTTCAGGTCAATCGGGAGACTGGGGCAAGCGGTAGTCTTGCTTGCCGTCGCGGTGCTGTTCGTGGCTCCGGCCGCGCTGGCCGGGTCGTCCGCAGACGATATCAAGAATTGTCCTGCCCAGAACTGGTGCGCGTACCACCGCACGGTCGACACCGGGTGGCGCTACAGCCCGCTGGATCAGATCAACACGGGCAACGTCAAGAAGCTGCACCCGGTCTGGATCTTCCAGCCCGGTGACCCGCGGATGGGCCTCCAGAGCACGCCCCTCGTCATCGACGGGTACATGTACGTGTCCACCAACCCCTCGACGGTCTGGAAGCTCAACGCCAAGACCGGTGAGCGAATCTGGGCGTACGTCCCCCAGATGGACGAAGCCGTCGTCGCCCGCTCGTTCTTCGCCCACACGCGTGGGCTGTCGATCGGTGACGGGCGAGTATATATGGGCCAGGCCGACGGTCACGTCGTCGCCCTGGACGAAGACACCGGCAAAGTGGTCTGGGACAAGCAGCTGGTGAACTCCAAGAAGGAGACCATCGGCTTCAGCGGGGCCGGCACCTTCGTGAACTCCGGCCTGTTCGTCATCGGCCAGAACGGCGGCGAGTACCCGATCGAGGGCAAGATCTTCGGCCTCGATCCCAAGACCGGCGACGTCAAGTGGATCTTCTACACGACCGGGCGCGACGACCCGAAGGCCCTGGCGACCTGGAAGGGCGACTCCTGGAAGTACGGCGGCGGCGGATCGTGGCAGCCGGGCACGGTCGACTACGGCAACAACCAGATCTTCATCGGAACCGGGAACCCCGACCCGGACTATGACTACTGCGGGAAGAATTGCCGCGACGTCAACGCGGACGGTTGGCGGCCGGGCGACAACCTTTACACTTCGTCCACCATCGCGCTCGACCTCGGCACCGGCAAGCTGAACTGGTACTTCCAGGAAGCGCCGTCCGACCCCTACGACTACGACGCCGCTCCGGGCGAGTACGTCAACATCGACGTCGGGGGCCGAAAGATCGTGCTGCATCCGGGCAAGAACGGGTTCAACCACGTGCACGACCGGAAGACGGGCAAGCCCCTCGCCGTCTATCCCGACATGAAGTCGTATAACTGGACGACCGGCTTCAATCTCGAGACCGGCGAGTGGGAGAACATGCTGTGGCCCGAGCCCGGCGTGAAGACCCTGGTCTGCCCCGCCATCGACGGCGGCCACAGCTGGAACGCCGGTTCGTACAGTGGACAGACGAAGCTCTTCTACCGCATCACCAACGAGTGGTGCATGAACCTGACGGTCGCCCCCAAGGGCGGCGGGACGACGATCTCGGCCGGCTCCGACACCCGGACCCTCGAGCCCTTCGTGCAGGCGTTCATGAACGCCGAGTGGGTCGGCACCAGCCCGCCCGGCGAGAAGAGCGCCTACGGCCGCATCACGGCTCGCGATCCCGTGACCGGTAAGCTCGCCTGGGAGAAGCGCTACGACATCATCCCGCACTCCGCGCTCCTGACCACGGCCGGTGGGCTCCTGTTCGTCGGCACCACCGACGGCTTCGTCGAAGCGTTGGACGCGAAGAGCGGTGACACCCTGTGGCGCTTCAACAACGGCACCGGCCACAACGGTGGGATCGTCTCGTTTGCGGTGGGCGGCAAGCAGTACGTCGCGGTCGCGACCGGCCACGGCTCGTACGTCGGCCGCGCGCTCGCCGATCACTACTTCAAGGACAAGATCATCAACATGAAGGAAAGCGCCGCGATCGTCGTCTTCGCCCTCGACTAACCGTGGACACCGGGCCGGGACAAGAGATGCCCGCCTCTCACGTCTCTTGTCCCGTCCCCTCTTCACACCCGCTCGCCGTGCTCGGTCGTCGATCCGACCCCTAAGGAGATCCATCCGTGACATCGAATCTGCGAACGAGGTGGGCGCTGGTTCTCGCGATCGGCCTCCTGCCCCTGGGCGTGTCGACGGTCGCCGGGCCTCCCGCCGCCTTCGCCACGATGGGGCGGGAGGAGCCGAAGATCGCCGAGCCGTCGGCGGCCGCTGACAAGGCTTCCCCCTCGTCCAATCCGCTGTCGGGCAAGCCGGAGGCCATCACGGAAGGCCACGGTCTCTACGTCAAGTTCTGCGCGCCCTGCCACGGGCCGCATGCCGACGGGGAGTCACGGTTCGGCAAGTACGCGGCCGACCTGCGCAAGTTCTCGCTCGGCTACGGCCAGTTCGTCATCACCGTGCAGAACGGCCGCACCGGAAAGCAGATGCCCCCGTGGAAGGAGTACCTGACCCCGGAGCAGATCAGTCAAATCGGAGCGTACCTCGAGACCCTCGCCATCGAAGGCGCGTATTGGAGGTAAGGTGACGATCGCCGCCCTCGCGATGCTCCTGGTGAGTCTGGGGGTCGGCCCCGCTCAGGCCGAGGAGCCGCAGACGCTGAGAGAGAATTCGTGGTTGTGTGTCACGCCGGAAGCGTACGATCAGGCGCGGGCGGAAGAACGGCGGCGGCAGGGCAACGGGCTCCAGGAGCTGAAGGACCAGCTCCTCGAGGCGAAGCTCTGCATGTACGTGGACCACCAGTATGTCGACAAGATGCGGGTCCCCGTCGTCACGATCATCGAGCGGGAGGGTGACAAGGTCCACCTCTCGTTCACCGTCGAGTACGAGAAGCGCTTCGAAATCCTCCACCGGCGGATCACCCGGATCAGGTATGCCGGGTGGACGGGCGCGGAGAACCTGCAGGACTACGAGCCGTAGGGTCCGCTGCGTCGTCACCCAGCCGCCGTCGACGCAGAGCACCTGGCCCATGACGTAGTTCGAGGCCCCGCGCCGCGCCCGTCACGCGCGCGACGGTCAATCGGTCGTGAGAACGATCTTCCCGAAGTGATCGCCCTGCTCGAGCTTGCGGTGCGCCTCCGCCGCCGCCGACAGCGGGAGCACCGCGTCGATCACGGGCCTGAACAGCCCGGTGGCGAACGCGCGGAGCAACGCGCCGAACTCCCCGGCGGTGCCGATGAAGGCGCCGTGGATCGTCTGGTTCTGGCCATAGAACTGGAGGAGCGGCAGCACGACGTCGTTGCCGGTCGTGTTGCCGCACACGACGAAGCGGCCGCCCCGGGCGAGCGCCTTCAGGCTCTCGCTCCAGGTGGCGGCGCCGACGTGATCGAGGACGACATCCGCGCCCCGGCCGTCGGTGAACCGCCGCACCTCGGCCGCGATGCCCTCGTGGTGGTGGTCGATCGCGTGCTCGGCCCCGAGGGCGCGCGCCCGCGAGCGCTTGGCCTCGCTGCCGGCCGTCGCCAGCACCCGCGCGCCGTTCACGCGCGCGACCTGGATGGCCGCGCTCCCCACGCCGCTCGCGCCGCCGACGACGAGCACCGTCTCGCCGGGGCGCAGGAGGGCGCGGGTCACCAGCATGTGCCAGGCCGTGAGGAACACGACGGGAACGGCGGCGGCCTCGGCGAACGAGAGCGGCGGCGGCATCGGGAAGACGTTCGCGCGCGGCACGCTGATCAGCTCGGCGTAGCCGCCGTCGACGGCGCCCCCGAGGAGGCGGATCGCGACGCACGCGTTGTCCCGTCCGGCCGCGCAGAACTCGCAGCGACCGCAGGTCAGCGTCGGCTTCAGCACCACGCGCGTGCCGACCGCCAGGTCACCCCGCCCGCCCGGGCTCGACACGACCTCGCCGGCCACGTCGGCGCCGAGGATCAACGGCAGCCGTTGCTCGCGCAGTCCGCGACGCACCCAGATGTCCCGGTGGTTGAGCGCGCACGCCCGCACATGGACGAGAATCTCGCCGGGCGCGGGTCTCGGGTCCGGCCACTCGCGGGACTCGATGACCTCGGGGCCCCCGTGACGCTCGATCACCGCCGCTCTCACGCCCGCCTCCCCCGCCCTTCGAAGGGGGCCCCGCCCCTGTGAGCCGAGTCACCCCGCTGTCCGCTCAGCGCGTCCACCACACCTCGCCGTCCTTGATCGTCATCACCGGCTGGAGGCGCCGGGTCCCGGTGATGTGCTGCCGATCCGCGTCCTCGAAGTCGAAACGGCCCTCTTCGAGGTCGAACACCGCGAGGTCGGCGACGGCGCCGGGCCGGAGCGTGCCGAGCTCGCCGGGGCGACCGATCACGGCCGCCGGCGTCGCCGTCGCCGCCCGGATCACGGCCTCGAGCGACATGCCGAGGCAGAGGAACTTGGAGAGCGTGGTCGGCAGGTCCTTCACACACCCGGCGCGGCCCCCGCTCGTCAGGTCCGACGAGATCGTGTCCGGGAGGAACCCGCTCCCGAGCGCCGCCCTGGCCACGGTGAAGTTCACGTGGCCCCGCCCGTGCCCGACGTCGAAGAGCACGCCCCGCTCGCGCGCGGCCCGGATCGCGCCCTTGACCTGCCCGCGCCCGTCCAGGATGCCGTCGCCGCGACCGTTCAGAAAGTGCGTCACGATGTCGCCGCTTCGGAGCAGCGCGATGATTTCCTCGAGCGCGACCGGAGGGTTGGTGACGTGGACCATCACGCGCCCGCCCGCGGCGTCCGCCGCCTTCAGCGCCCGCCGGACCGGTTCGACCCCGGCATCGCCGACGACCTCCGCCTGGCAACGCACCTTGATGCCGACGACGATGTCGCGGTGCTCGCGGGCGACCGCCGCCGCCCGGTCGGGATCGGCATACGGCAGATGGGTGAGCTCACCGACGTCGAGGTAGGCGAGCCCGATCGCCGAGATGTTGACGAAGGCGAGAATGCGCGTGCGCGCGCGGCTCTGGACGAACTCCCGGAGCCCCTCGAAGAGGCCGGCGCCGGCGCTGCCGCCATCGACCAGCGTGGTCACGCCCGTGCTCGCGCAGACGGCATCGGTACGGGCGCCGAGGTCCGAGGCGCCGATGAAGCAGTGGGCGTGGAGGTCGATCAGGCCCGGCACCACGTACCGGCCCCCGAGGTCGATGATCCGATCGCCGTCGGCGGGCAGCGCGGGCGCCAGAGCCGCCACGCGTCCGGCGCGGAGGCGGACGTCCATCACCCCGGCGAGTCCCGCGCCGGGGTCGAGGACATTCCCACCCTTGAGCAGGAGGCCGGAGGGCGAGGTCATTGCGCGCGATTATAGCTCAGCCTTCGACGATGACGTCGCGCCCCTCCTTCACGATCGGCTCGGTGTGGACGCGGCGGAGCAGCGGACCGCGGCCAGCCGGGAGGCGCCCATCATCAGACGCCCGCCGTCATCTCATCGCCCGCTCCATCCAGCCGAGGGCCTGCCTGAACGTCGCCTCGCCGCCGTCCTCGATGATGAACATGTGGCCGTGGCCTCGGGCCTCGAGATAATCCGACCCGTACTTCCGCGCGATCCGCCGTTGCACGGCCGCGGGCGTGATCCGATCGTCCGACGCGCCTACGACGAGCGTCGGGCAGCGGATGCGGGCGGCGTCGACGGCGGGCGGTGCGAAGGCCAGCTCGCGGGCGACGCGCCCGGACTCTTCGGTGAGCCGCTGGAGCAGCGCCGCGTGCCGCTCGGGGTTCAATCGGTTCAGCATCAGGTCGACGGTATCCGCGTCGTCCAGCCGAAACGGTCGGCTCCGGAGCAAGGCACCCGCATACCGCCTCAGGCGCCGGACGACCGGCCAGCGGAGCGCGACGATGCCCCGGGGCGCCGCGCTCACCATGAAGGCCGCCGCTCGGACCTCCGGGCGGGCCGCCACCATCTGTGCCAGCAGGCCGCCCATCGAGTACCCGATCACGATGACCGGTCCGATCTGCTGGAGCGCGTCCGTGACATCCCGCACGTAGTCGGCCAGCCGCACGCGCCCGAGGTCGGCCACCGGCCGGCTCCCGTGGTGGCCGCGCAGGTTGATCGCCCACGCCTCCCAGCCGGCCCCGGCGGCGAGGGCGAGCGATCGTTCGAAGAGCCAGCTCCCGCCCCACATGCCGTGGACGAAGAGCAGCGACGTGGGCCGCTTCGGCGCCGACGGGAGCACGCGGTCCAGCAAGAGATCCCCTATCCGTTCCACGGCCCTTTACTCCTCGTACGATCCACCGGTCTTTTCGAGCCGCGGCAGGACGGCGCGCCGGGGACGGGCGTCACGGACGGGGCGCGGGGCGGCGGGCACCGCGCCCGGTCAAGCCCAGACGAGGTCGAAGAGCTGGCAGGCGTTGCTGGAGAGCTGGAACATCACGTCGTCGACCGGCATCTGCTTGATCTTCGCCACCTCTTCGGCCACGCGCGAGGCGAACCAGGGGCCACCCCCGATGCCCTCGAACTCGCCCCCATACCCCCACGGTCCGTCGCTCTCCACGAGCAGCGAACCGAGCGGAAGCGACTCGACCATCTCCCGATCGCGCTCCCGATATACCAGGTCGGGCGTCACCGAGACGAAGTAGCCGGCCTCGACGATCCGGCGCGTGACGTCGGGCGGCGCCTTGTGCCAGTGGAACACCGCGCGCTCGATCCGCCGGCGCCGCAGCGCCTCCAGCGCCATGACGGCGGCGCCATGCGGTGCGTGCAGCACGACCGGCAGGTCGTATCGCGAGGCCAACGCGAGCAGGCGCTCGAGCCGCCCCTTGCCGTCCGTCATCCGGATGGCGGCGTCGGCTTGGTCCTTGAGCGAGTACCACGGGAGGCCCACTTCGCCCAGCGCCACCAGCCGCGAGTGCCGGCAGCGGATCTGGGCCTCGACCTGCTCCAGATCGAAGCCGCCGAGATGGGTCCACTCCGGGTGGAAGCCGGCGCCCGCCCAGATCGCCTTGGGCACGGAGGCGGCCGCGTCCAGCGTCGCCTCGTTGGTCGCCGCATCGCACCCCACCGCGATCACTCCCCACACGTCGTGGGCAAGGGCACGCGAGAGCATTTCGCGGATATCGGTGAAAGCGGGATCGTGTAGGTGGCAGTGCGTGTCGATGATCATGGAAGCGGCTCCTCGGTCTCGTTCAGTTCCCCGCGACCACCATCCGAGCGATCTTCACCGTCGGGGCCGACGTCACGTCGCGCAGCACCAGATCGTTGCCGACCCCGTCGACGGCGTCCAGCATCTCGAGCAGGTTCCCGGCGATCGTCACTTCTTCCACCGGGTAGGTGAGCTCGCCGTTCTCGATCCAGTGCCCGACCGCACCCCGCGAGTAGTCCCCGGTCACGAAGCTCACCCCGAACCCGATGAGCTCGGTCACGTAGAAGCCGCTGCGCACCGAGCGGATCAGATCCTCCGGCGACGCGTCCCCGCGCTGGAGGACGAGGTTGGTCGTGGCCACCCCCACCCCGCTGCCGGTCCGCGCCGCGCGGTGCGTCGAGGTGAGGCCGAGCTTGCGGGCGCTGTACGTGTCGAGCAGATACGATTCGAGGACGCCGGCGCCCACGACGGTCAGGCGCCCGACCGACAGCCCCTCGCCGTCGAACGGCTTCGAGCCGAGGCCGGCCGGAAGCGTCCCGTCGTCGACGATCGTCACCATCGTGGATGCCATCCGCCGACCGAGCCGGTCCCGGAGGAACGACGTCCCCCGGTAGAGCGCGGGCCCGGACGCGGCGCTGGCGACGGCGCCGACGAGGCCGGCCGCCGTCTCGGGATCGAAGATGACCGGCACCTCGACCGTCTTCACCTGACGGGCGCCGAGCCGCCGGAGCGCCCGGCGGGCGGCCGTGCGACCCACCTCCTCCGGCGACTCGAGGCTGATCCGCTTCCGCGTCGTCGAGTACCAGGCGTCGCGCTGCATCTCGCCGTTCGCGGAGGCGACCGGGGTCACCGTCAGACCGAAGGTGGACGCCTCGTACGAGCCCGAGAACCCGTGCGACGTCGCGTACGTGTAGACCGACTGGCGGTCGAAGAACTCCCCCCCCTCCGAGTTCGTGATCCGCGGGTCGACGGCGAGGGCGGCCTCCTCGGCGCGCCGGGCGAGGGCGATCTTCTCCTCGGCGTCCAGCGCATGGCCGCGCCGGTCCACGAGATCGAGGTCGGGCACGGCGCCGATCAGCGTCGCGGGGTCGGGCAAGCCGGCCAGCGGATCCTCCGCGGTGATCCGCGCCAGCGAGGTCGCGTCGTCGATCAGCCGCTCGAGTGACTCCCGCGAGAGATCGGACGTGGACGCCGCCGCCGTCGCCCGGCCCACGAAGACGCGGAGGGACAGCCGCTGATCTCGCGAGTGGGTCACCGTCTCGACCTGCCCCAGCCGCACCCGCGCCGAGAAGCTACGCTCCTCGATCAGATACCCATCCGCCTCCGTGGCGCCCTTCGCCCCCGCGCGCTTCAAGACGTCGAGCAGCAGGTCGACGGCCATCAGACTTGCGTCCCGCCGACGGTGACGCCGTCGATGCGAATCGTCGGCAGCCCGACGCCCACCGGCACCGACTGGCCGTCCTTGCCGCAGGTCCCGATGCCCTCGTCGAGCTGCAGGTCGTGCCCGACCCGGCTCACGCGCGTGAGCGCATCGGGCCCGTTGCCGATCAGGGTCGCGCCCTTGACGGGGGCGCCGATCCGACCGTCTTCGATCAGGTACGCCTCGCTCGCCGAGAAGACGAACTTGCCGCTCGTGATGTCGACCTGGCCGCCCCCGAAGGCGACGGCATAGAGGCCGCGCTTCACCGAGCGCATGATGTCCTCGGGCGCATCCGGGCCGGCCAGCATGAACGTGTTGGTCATCCGCGGCATCGGCGGGTACGCGTACGACTCGCGGCGTCCGTTGCCCGTGGCCGGCATCCCCATGAGGCGCGAGTTCAGCCGGTCCTGCATGTAGCCGCGCAGGACGCCGTTCTCGATGAGCACATTGCGGCCGGTCGGCGTGCCCTCGTCGTCGACGTTGAGGGAGCCGCGCCGGTTGGGGATCGTACCGTCGTCGACCACGGTCACCAGCTCCGACGCGACCTTTTCCCCGAGCCGCCCGCTGAACGCGGAGACGCCCTTGCGGTTGAAGTCGCCCTCGAGCCCGTGCCCCACCGCCTCGTGCAGGAGGATGCCCGGCCAGCCGGGTCCGAGCACGACCGTCATCGTCCCCGCCGGCGCCTCGACGGCTCGGAGCTTCAGCACGGCCTGGCGCACGGCCTCCGCCGTGAAGTGCTGCCAGCGGGCGGATTCGAGGAAGAAGTCGAATGGGACGCGTCCCCCGCCGCCGTAGGTCCCGAGCTCGCGCTTGCCGCCCTCCTCCGCGATCACCGTCACGTTGAGCCGCGTGAGCGGGCGCACGTCGCCGACCGCGAAGCCGGCGGCGGTGGCGATGTACATGATGACCTCCTCGCTGGCGAGGGTGGCGATCACCTGCGTGACCCGCGGGTCAGCCGCGCGCGCCTCGGCATCGACGCGCCGGAGCAGATCGAGCTTGGGCCCGAGGTCGGCGGCGACGGGCGGCACGTCGAGCTCGTAGAGGTTGTGCGGCGGGTGTCCGGGCTTGACGGCGACGATACCCGACGTGGCTGACCGCTCCGCGATCGCCCGCGCCGCGCGCGCGGCCTCATCGAGATTCGGGAGTGAGACGTCGTCGGTGTGCGCGTATCCGGTGCGGGCCCCGCTCTGCGCCCGCACTCCCGCGCCCTGGCCTACGTGACGTGACGCCTTCTTGACCGCGCCCTCCTCGAGCAGCAGCTCCTCGTTGATCCGGTACTCGAGATAGATATCGGCGTCGTCGACGCGTCCGCGGAGCGCAGTCCCGAGCACCTGATCGAGCAGCGAGGGCGAAAGCGCGAAACGGTCCGAAAAAAAACGCTCAGGAAGCATGGGTCTCCTTCACGAGGGCTCCAATCCTAGCATCGCGGTAGGGAGGCCTCCTCGCTTTTTCTGGCCGCCTTGTCGAGGAAAGATATTCCCTTTCGCGACGAATATTTGGCCCGCTTCGTTCAGGAACTACGTCAGGCAGTCCTGGATGATCTCGTGCACCTGCCGGAGCCCCGTCAGCACCGACGGACCCGGCGACAGGATACTCCCTCCGTCGATCTCGTAAATCCGGCCGGCCCGAACGGCCGCGATCGCCTCCCAGCCCGGTCGAGCCCGGATCGAATCGCAGTCCACTTTTTTCCCGCACCACGAGGCGAGGATGATCTCGGGGTTGCGGCGGATCACCTCGTCGGCGGGGACCACGCGGCCGGACGCCCGCCCTTCCGCGCGCAACTCCGCGAACACGTCCCGGCCCCCCGCGACTTCGATGATCTCCGACACCCAGCCGATCCCGGCGATCAGCGGATCGTGCCATTCCTCGAAGTACACGCGAGGCCGGTCCGGCCAGACGCTCGAGAACTCGCGGATCTGACGGAGCTCGTCCCCCATGTCCTGGACGGCGACGCGCGCATCCGCCTCCCGGCCGAGCGCTCCACCGATGAGGAGGATCGACCGGAGGATGTCGTCGAGCGAGCGCTGGTTCGTGCAGAGGACGGTCGCCCCCGCCCGGACCAGGTCCCGCACGACGTCGGCCTGGAGATCGGAGAAGGCAAGGACCAGGTCGGGCTGGAGCTCGAGGATCTTGTCGAGCTTGAAGGTCGTGAATCCGCCGACCTTCGGCTTCGCGCGGGCCTCGGGCGGCTGGCGCACCGTGCCCGGCACGCCGACCACCCGGTCTCCGGCGCCGACCAGGTACGCGATCTCGACGGTCTCCGCGGTCAGGCAGACGACGCGCGCGGGAAACTCGATCGAGCCTTTGCCGTACATCGGTAGCCATTCTACGCCCGCGACCGGCGTCGCACCGGAGATTAGCGCCGTCGCGCCTCGAGCCGGTCGAGCTCCGCTCGGCACGGCCGCGCCCGGGCCTCGGAGAGGACGTCCACCGGAGCGACGAGCCCGTGCCCCTCCCAACGCTCGCCGAGCGACGAGGTCGCGAGCGCCATCTACCAACCCCGATCCGGTGGCGGTCCCGGGATCGTCTCGAGCGCGCGGTGACGGTGGATGCCCGCGACGATCCGGTGCCGGTAATAGTAGAGGGGGAGCGTCACCGCGGCCACGATCACCGACAAGATGAGCAGCTGTCCATACTGGCCTTCCGCCGTCTTCGCGCCCTGCGCCGACAACACCCAGGTCCCCGGCATCCGTCCGGCGGTCGAGATCGCCGCGAACACCCAGAACGGCATCGGGCTCATGCCGAAGAGGTAGCAGGCGATGTCCTTCGGCACCCCGGGCAGGAGGAAGATGATGAGGCAGAGAATGGCCCCCCCCGCATCGACGATGAACCCGAGGCGATCCCACGCGATCTCGCTGATCACGCGCCGCACGAACGGCGCGCCGAGCTGACGGCCCACCCCGAACGCGAGCAGCGAGCCGGCCGTGAGCCCGATCGTGGAATAGACGAAGCCCAGCCACTGACCGAACATGAAGCCGCCGAGGAAGCCGGTGACGTCGCCGGGGATCGGCGAGATGACCACCTGGAGCGCCTGGATGACCATGAAGACGAGGGGAGCCAGGACGCCCCAGCGGTGCAGCGTCTCGCGCAGCAGCGCCTTGTCCTCGTACAGGCGGAGGAGGAAGCGATACCACTCACCGTGGCTGGTGGAGAACCAGAGGCCGGCGCCCGCGAGGAGGGCGACGAGCCCGATCCCGAAAATCCAGCGCCGCGTCAAAGCCGGCGTTTCCCCCTCCTCCCGCGGCGAGGCCATCCCGGCCGCTAGCCTCCCTCCCGCCCTTCGTCCTTGGCGGGCGGCAGGGTCGCCGGGGGCTTCGCCGGGTCCGTTCCGCCGGCCGCGTCGGGCATTCCCTTGGTGACTCCCTTCTTGAACTCCGAGATCGCCTGGCCGAGCGAGCGCGAGAGCTCGGGCAGTCGCTTGGCCCCGAAGAAGAACACGCCGATCGCGAGGAGCACGAACAGGTCCTGTGATCCCAGCATGATGAGACTCCCTTCTCCTATCGCCTGCTTCTCCGAATTGGCGCCGTCCGAGGTCGCGCGATGACACCCGCGTCGTCGTCGGGCGGTCGCGCCGTCAGCGGCCGGGCGGCACCCGGATCGAGGATGCGCCGAGTTCGGGGCCCTGACAGTACCATAGGCTCAGCCGCGCCCCGCCCCGACGTAGCGATCGGGCAGGAAGTCCGTCACCGCGATCGAGGGGACGCCCTCGAGGATCCACTCCGCCATCAACCGTGCCGTGATCGGCGCCAGCATGATGCCGCTGCGGTAGTGCGCGGTCGCCACGAAGAGTCCCGACACGCCCGGCCAGGGACCGAGAACCGGCCGGCCGTCGGGCACCCACGGCCGGAAGCCATACCAGGTGCGGGTGATCGCGCGGTCTCCGAGCGCCGGCACGATGTCGACGGCGGCGGCGATCAGGCCGCCGATGCCGCGCGCGGTGACTTCCCGCCTGAACCCGACGTGCTCGACGGTCGCTCCCACCAGCAGCTCGCCCGACGGACGCGGCACCAAGTACACGTCGTCGGCGTGGACGCAATGCATGAGGAGGGGGGGCACGTGGGAGAGGGCGACCATCTGGCCCCGCGCCGGCCCCACCGGGAGCGTTCCGCCGAACGAGGCGGCGAGCTGGCCCGACCAGGCGCCGGCCGCGAGGAGGATCACGTCGCCACTCACTTCCTCGCCGTCGGCGACGAGCCCCCGGGCACGCCCGTCGGAGACGAGGATCCGCGTCACCGTGCTCCCCGTCCGCATCTGGACCCCTGCCAACGCCGCCGCCTGCGCATACGCCGTGACGAGCCGCTGGCTGTTGACCCAATGGTCGCCGGCGACGAAGAGCGCGCCCCGCACCTTCGGCGAGAGAGCGGCCTCCTGCTGCCGCACCTGCTCCTCGTCGAGGATCTGGGCGCCGAACTCGGTGGCGAGCGGCTCCGGCACGGTCATCTCGGCGATCTCGCCCGCGTCGAGGAACGGGTAGAGCGTGCCGCGGCGGACGAGCTCGACGTCGATCCCCGTCCGCTCCCGGAGATCGGCCGCGACGGTAGGATAGAGCCGCCAGCTCGCGACGGCCAGGTCCTGGAACTGCGTGCGCGGGCCAGCCCCGAACGCGGTGAGCATCCCGGCGGCGGCGCCGGACGCTTCCCCCCCTGGAGTGCCCCGCTCGAACAGGAGCACCTCGGCGCTCGCCCGCGCCAGGGCCTCGGCGGTGGCGCAGCCGACGATCCCGCCGCCGACGACGAGCACCCTCACGCGAGCGCCTCCAGGAACTGCCGGGTGGCCACGGCCGGCGAGTCCGCCGAGAGGATGGCCGAGACCACCGCCACCCCGCCGGCGCCGGTGGCGCGGACCTCGCCTACCCGCGCGGGCGTGATGCCACCGATCGCGAAGACGGGAACGCTGACCGAACGAACCGTCTCGGCGAGCCGGTGGAGCCCCTGGGGAGGGCCGAACGCGCGCTTGCCAGGGGTGTCGTAGACGGGGCCGAATACCACGAACTCAGCGCCGTCCTTCTGGGCGTCGATCGCCTCCTCCGGCCTGTGCACAGAGACCGCGATGCTGAGTCCTGGCGCGTCTTCGGGCACGATCACGAGGGCCTGCGGGCGGTGGATGCCGTCGGCGCCGACCTCGAGGGCCACCTCGACATTGCTATTGACGAAGAGGCGCGAGCCCGCCCGCCGTGTGAGCTCTCGGATCGGCCGGCAGAGCGCGAGCAGGTCGGCGGGGGGAAGATCCTTCTCCCGTACCTGGACGATCGGGAGGCCGGCCTCGACGGACTCGGCGACCGCCGCCACGAGATCCCGACCGCGGGTCGCGTGACGGTCGGTGACGAGGTAGAGGCCTAGGGTGCCCAATCGGGCACGCCCTCGAGGGGCGAGGACGCCGTGGCGTAGAGTTTCTTCGGGATCCGGCCGGCCTTGAAGGCAAGTCGCCCCGCCTCCACGGCCAGCCGCATCGCCGTGGCCATCGCCACCGGGTCCTTGGAACCGGCGATGGCGGTGTTCATGAGCACGCCGTCGCAGCCGAGCTCCAGCGCGATGGCGGCGTCGGAGGCGGTCCCCACGCCGGCGTCGACGATGACGGGAACGGTGACGCACTCGAGGATGAGCTTGATGTTGTAGGGGTTGCGGATGCCGAGCCCGGAGCCGATCGGCGCGCCGAGCGGCATCACCGCCGCCGCCCCCGCTTCCTGGAGCCGGCGCGCGAGCACGGGGTCGTCGTTCGTGTAGGGCAGGACCGTGAAGCCTTCCCGCGCGAGCGTCTTCGTCGCTTCCAGCAGCCCGTGGACGTCCGGGAACAGCGTGCGAGAGTCGCCGATGACCTCGAGCTTCACGAGGTCGCCAAGCCCGGCCTCGCGCGCCAGGTACGCCGTCCGCACCGCCTCGTCGGCGTTGTAGCAGCCGGCCGTGTTCGGCAGCAGCGTGTACCGCTTGGGGTCGATGAAGTCGAGGATCGACTGGCCCGATCCCGGGAGACTCACGCGCCGGACCGCGACCGTGACGATCTCGGCGCCCGACGCTTCGATCGCCTCGCGCATGATCTCGTTCGAGGAATACTTGCCGGTCCCGACGATCAGCCGCGACCTGAACTCCCGTCCGCCGAGCACCAGAGGATTGTCCATGGCTAGCCTCCGCCCATCGGATGCACGATCTCGAGTCGATCCCCGTCGCACAGCCGCGTGTCGGGGTAGGCGGACCTGGGCGTGATCTCGCGGTTCACGGCGACCGCCGTGAACTCGCGCCGGACGCCGAGGTGCCTGAGGAGGGCCTCGACGCTGAGACCGTCCTCCACGTCCATCGCCTCACCGTTCACCGTGATTTGCATCTCGCCACCCGCTCAAACTAAAAAAGACCGCGGGTGCGGTCTTCGTCGCGTCGCGTTCCCTTCGCTGGAATTATCCAGAGCAGGTTCGAGGGGTCCCGGGCCGCACCCGGTTCTCAGGCATCCTCCCCCAGCGACACTGCGGTGATTATACGCCTTCCGAGAGTTGCCGCGCGAGTTCCTCCGGGCTCGTGGTGGGCTTGTCGCAGGCGAACTTCCGGCAGACATAGGCGGTCGCGGCGCCCCCGACGGCCCCCCGGTTCTCGAGGAGCGGGATCCCCGCCGCCGCGACGGCGTCCCCGGCCCGGGCGCCCGCGACCGCCCGGTTCGGCAGGTAGCGCCCGAAGACCTCGGCGGCCAGCGGCCCCACGCCGTCGCCGGCTTCGGGCGAGATCAGGGCCACCTCGACCACGGGCCCCAGGTGGAAGTCCAGCGCAGACAGGAGGCGCCCGAATCCCGACGGGTAGCGGCCCAGGAGGTCCGCCATCGGGCGGAGCGCCCGCGCGCCCGTCGTCTCGTAGCGCGCCTCGCCGGTGAAGACCGCGAGCCGGAAGAGCGTCTCGACCGCGGCTGAGCTGCCGGAGGGCACGGCGTTGTCGAAGAGGTTCCGCGGCCGCACGACCAGCCGCTCGTGCCCGGCGCTCGTATCGTAAAATCCTTCGATCGCGTCGTCCCAGAAGAGCCGCAGGAT
>Ga0070699_100001234_pt1 | contig 23589 bp, 23 predicted proteins | sample KBSK1503metaG_FD_65473 | JGI IMG/M metagenome (GOLD analysis project Ga0070699, IMG submission 65473) | Corn, switchgrass and miscanthus rhizosphere microbial communities from Kellogg Biological Station, Michigan, USA - KBS K1-50-3 metaG | ecosystem: Host-associated > Plants > Roots >...
GTGCATCGAGCAAGCTCATGGCGGGCCCACGCTAGATCGTCGGGGCGGACAAAAAACGGACAAAGAGCCGCAGGCTGAGCAGACGACCTACGCGCGGTCGGGCACCTTCTCCATCAAGAACTCCCAGTGATACTGGGCGGGTAGCCGGCTGTCACCCTGGTCCCGGTCCTCCAGGGCCACCGGTTCGAAGTCGGGGTGCAGGGCCAGCAGCTCAGCGGCGTTGCAGTAGAGGTGTGGGTGCCGGCGGTCGCCAAGCGAGCCGTCCTGCACGAATGTATTGGGGCTGATCTCTCTACCAAGGCCGTACTGCGCGTTGCGCTTGGACAGCATCGTGCCCAGGTAGAGGCCGCGCGGTCTCAGCACGCGGGCCACCTCGGCGATCGCCTGCCCAGTGCTGGCGCTGTCGCCGTGATACAGGACGTTCCACGCGAGCACGAAGTCGAACGAGCTGCCCGGGAACGGCAGCTCCAGGAAAGTCCCGACGACGAGGGCGACACGGAGACCGACACCGGTGGCCTCCGCTTCGACGTGCTGAACGCCCGACCGACTCGCGTCCAGCCCCCACACGTCGAAGCCATTCGCGGCCAGCGCCAGCGTGTGTCGGCCCATCCCCGTCCCCAGGTCGAGCACCCGGCGGACCCCGCGCCGCTTGAGCAGAAGGATGCTTGCCAACACCTTTGGCTCCGGCCGCCGCCAGGGCGACTCCTCGCCCGTCGAAGCGAGCTCTCGCCAGGCTTCGTCCCACGCCAGATGCGCCGAAGTGACGCTTGACCCGACCGGGGCAGCACTCTCGTCCACCAGGCCATTGTCGTCGTGCGACAAGCGCAAATTGGCCGTCGCCATACGGACAGGCGGCGCCCGACCGCATTGGTAACCTACAGCCACCGAGCCATGACCTTTATCAACCTCGGCTGCCGCACGAACGCTGCCGAGACCGACGAGATCGCGACCCTGCTCTCAGAGGCGCGAAATTTCGTGGTTGTCAATTCCTGCACAGTGACGACGGCGGCCGACCGGGATACCCGTAAGGCGGTGGCCCGGGCGCGCCGCGAGCATCCGGGGTCGGCGCTGGTCCTGATGGGGTGCTACGTCGATGCTCACCCTGGGGACACGTTGGGCGCCGATCTGGTCATCCCGAACGCCTGGAAGCAGGCGCCGATCGGGGTTGAGGCGGTCGTCGACCCACCGGGCGTGCGCCGCTCGCGATACATCCTGAAGGTCCAGGATGGCTGTGACAATCGCTGCACGTTCTGCATCGTCTGGCAGACTCGCGGTCGCTCGGTCTCTCGCGTCCTTCCTTATCTGGAGAACCGGGCCCGGGCGGCGGCACACGCCGGTTACCGCGAGATCGTGCTCACCGGCATCGACCTCGGCTCCTACCGCGGCGGTCTGGCGCCGCTCGTGCGGCGCCTGCTGGCGGCCGCCGAACCCGCGCGCATCCGGCTGTCGTCGATCGATCCCTCGCACGTCGACGCCGAGCTGGCGGGGCTCCTGGATCACCCGCGAGTGTGTCCACATCTGCACCTGCCGCTCCAGTCCGGCTCTGACCGCGTGCTGGCCCGGATGCGCAGGCGATACGATCTGGCCACGTTCGAGAACGCCGTCGCGATGGCCAGGGCCGTGTGCCCTGACATGGCCCTGACCGGAGACATCATGGTCGGGTTCCCCGGCGAGACCACTGACGACTTCGAACGCACCCTGGATGCGATCGAACGAGCTGCATTCAGCGGCCTGCACGTGTTCCGCTTCTCGCCGCGTCCCCGGACCGCGGCGGCTCGCTACCAGGACTCCGTGCCGACGCCCGAAGCCCGGGACCGATCGCGGCGGGCAATCGAGCTAGGCCATCGGCTGGGCGCCATCTACGAGGCAAAGTTCGATGGCAGGCCGCTCCAGGTGATCTGGGATCGGGCGGCGGACGGACGCATCAAGGGCGTGAGCGAGAACTACATCCCGGTGACGGCCCCAGCGAACGACCGGCGTGCCGGCCAGCTCGAGGAGGTGGTGTGGCACGCTTCGAGCGCTGACGGAACGTGGCCCGGCGCCCGCAGGTTGAAGAGCTGATATGACGGGGATCCTCCTGCCCTGCAGGCGCTGCGGAAACCAGGTCGACAGCTCAGCCGTGCGAAACGGCCTCTGCCTGGACTGCCGCGTGGACGAGGTCCTGGCGGACCTGCGCAGCGAACACACACGGCTCTGGCGTAAGCGAGACCGGTATCGAGCCAAGGGCGCCAACGCCGATTCGATCAGCCGCCAGGTGGCGCGTGTGGAGGAGCGGATGGCCGCTCGCATCGTGGAGCTGGTGCCTGATGAGAAGCAAGCTGCGGAACAGCTCAAGAAGACTCTCGAGAAAGCCCGCAGCTCGCGCTACGACATCAGGAGCCTGCGCTGAACCGGTCGTCACTGCTCCCGTTCCGGCACCTGTACGTCCACATCCCCTTCTGCCGCCACAAGTGCGGGTACTGCGACTTCAACGCGTATTCGGGCCTGGACCGGCTGATGCCCGACTACCAGTCCGCCCTGGAGGATGAATTGCTCCGGGCTCGGGAGGCACTGCCGTTCGAGCCGCTGCGGACCGTCTACTTCGGTGGGGGCACACCCAGCCTGCTCCCGGCCGACCTCGCCGCAAGGCTGTTGACGCACATCCGCTCCACCTTCGAGGTCGAGCCCGGCGCGGAGGTGACCCTCGAGGCCAACCCCGCGTCGACTGATCCCGAGCGACTGGCCGCCTGGCGGGAGGGTGGTGCGAACAGGCTCAGCCTCGGGGTGCAGGGCTTCGACCGGAAGGCACTGGCTGTCCTCGAGCGCCGGACCGACGGCGCCCAGGCGGAACGGGCATTCCACGAGGCTCGCAAGGCCGGCTTCGACAATGTCAGTCTCGACCTCATGTATGGCGTCCCGTTCCAGGACCTGGCCTCGTGGGAAGAGACCGTCCGCAGAGCGACCCTGCTCAGGCCCGAGCACATGTCGTGCTACTGCCTTACGTTCGAAGAGGGCACGCTGCTCTTCCGCCGTCGTGAACGCGGCCTCCTGCCAGATGTCGACGGCGACGTCCAGTGGGACCAGCTCGACGCCGCCGACAGCGTCCTGCGGGAGGCCGGCTTTAAGCGCTACGAGGTGTCGAGCTGGGCTCGCGCCGGCTGGCGCGCTCGGCACAACCAGGCGTACTGGGACTGCCGACCCGTCTATGGGGCGGGTGCCGGCGCCCACTCGTACGCGACCGACGGCGAGCGCGCCTGGCGCTGGTGGAACATCGCCCGACCCAAGGAATACATCTGGGCGACTGGCGTTGGCCTGGTCGAGGCTGGACGCGAAGAGCTGACGCCCCCCCGGGCACGAGCGGAGCGTTTGATGCTCGGCCTGCGCACAGTCTCAGGCGTGCAGCCCCCGCCTGGCTTCGAACGGCCGCTGGCTGCGCTCGAAGAAGCCGAGCTCGTCATCCGTCAGGGCCAGCGCTATCTGCCCACGCGCCGCGGTCTCGACCTGCACAACCGGATCGCTCTGGCAGTCCTGTGACCGGTAGACTGGTTTGGCACTCCCAGGTCAGGAGTGCCAACCAAGGGGAGTGCCAACCAGGATGGAGCAACGCAAGCAGGAGATCCTGAAAGCGGTCGTCCGGGAATTCACCGTGACGGCCTTGCCCGTGGGCTCGCAGGCCCTCGTCAGCCGCCATTTTCTGAACCTCAGCTCGGCCACGGTTCGCAACGAGCTGTCTGAGCTGGCTGACCTGGGCTACCTGATCCAACCCCACACCTCCGCTGGGCGCATCCCGACCGACCGCGGTTATCGCTACTTCGTCGACTTTCTGATGGACCTCGAGCCGGTTCCGCAGCAGGTCGCATCCTTCATCCGGACTGAGCTGAGCAACGCGCCTGCCGATCTCCAGGCCCTGGTCGAGCGCGTGGCGACGACCGTCGCGGCCGTCACACAGAACGCCGCGGTGGCCAGCCTCCCCCACGGACCTCAGGCCCGCATCAAGCATGTCGACCTGGTCTCGCTGGAGCCGACCGAGGTTCTGATCATCCTGGTCGTCGAGGGCAACCTGATCCGCCAGCAGGTGATCTCGGTCAGCACGCCTGTCGAGCAAGCCGAGCTCAGCCGCCTCGCCAACAAGCTCAACCGTGAGCTGGCTGGAAAGGACCGCGACGACCTGGCTGCCCGTATCAAGCGCCTGGAAAGCGGGCTGGAGGCCGAGGTCTCGACCCGGCTGTCACACACTCTCGAGCTGTTCGAACAGGGCACTGAGACCCTTGTCCTCCATGACGGCGTTCGCAACCTGCTGAAGCAGCCCGAGTTCGCCGAAGTCTCGCGCCTCCACCAAGTGCTGGAGGTGCTGGAGGAGACGCGGTACCTGGCCACGCTGCTGGAGGACCTGGTCGGTGAGTCCGACACCCAGATCGTCATCGGTTCTGAGAACCAGACAACCCAGCTCCGATCCTGCACCCTCGTGCTGACCACGTACGGACCTACCCGTCGCATACGCGGCGTTCTGGGAGTGGTGGGACCCACGCGGATGGCCTATGGACAGGTGGTGGGACGCCTGCAGACCGTCGCCCGCAGGGCCAGTGAGCGGCTGGCCGAGGCTTACGCATAACGACTCGCTTAGAGTTGTACGCTCGGTGTGCGTTTGAGCCGACGTACATCCACGGTATTCAAGAAACGAGCAATGGCGACCAAGCGAAAGACTGACCACGATTCCCACAAGCAGCCGCCCGCGCCCGACAGCGAGGCAGCGGCAGAGCCCGAGAAGCCGCAGGCCGAGACACCGACGGGCGAGACACCGACAGCCGAGGCTGCTGCACCCGAAGCCGGCGATACCGAGGCGGGCGATACCGAGGCGGGCGATACCGAGACCTCTCGAAGGCAAGCCGAGCCTGCCCCGGACGAGGCGGCGGCCGGCGACGCCGATCGCAGGGCGGAAGAGCTCGCGTCGCAGCTGGAGGAGGCCAACAACCGCTATCTCCGCCTGGCTGCGGACTTCGACAACTTCAAGAGACGGGCCCGCCAGGAGCAGCTGGACACCATGCGCTACGCGGCTGCAACGGTCGTCGAGCGACTCCTTCCGGTCCTCGACGATGCCAATCGCGCCCTGGCCCATGCCCCTGACGGCGTCGACGAAGGCTGGCTCAAGGGGGTCCGGCTTACGGTCCAGCAGCTCGAGGACGTCCTCGCCTCGGTCGGGGTGGAACGGGTGAGCGCGGTGGGCTCACCGTTCGATCCGAAGCTGCACGAAGCGGTCGGTGCTGAGGAGACGGACGAGCATCCTGAAGACACCGTCGTGGTGGAGCTGAGGCCCGGCTACCGGATGCACGACAGAGTTCTGCGTCCGGCCCTGGTCAAGGTGGCTCGACCCCCTTCCTGAGCATCCTTTGGCCATAAAGCGCGACTACTACGAGATCCTCGGCGTCGGCCGCGACGCTTCACAAGATGACCTCAGGCGTGCATTCCGCAAGCTCGCCATGCAATATCACCCGGACCGCAACCCCGACGATCCTGAGGCTGCGGAGCGCTTCAAAGAGTGCAGCGAGGCCTATGAGGTCCTTTCGGATCCCGAAAAGCGGCGGGGCTACGACATGTTCGGGCACGCGGGAGTTACCGCGGGGGCGCAGGGTCACAGCGGCTTCGAGGGGTTTGGCTTCGGAGACATCTTCGACACCTTCTTCGGTGCCGGGTTTGGCAACCGCGGCACTCGACGCGCCACTCGCGGGGACGACCTTCGCTACGACCTGACGATCAGCTTCCAGGAGGCGTTCACGGGCGTCCAGAAGGAGATCGACGTGGCTCGCCTTGTCATCTGCGAGGGCTGCAGTGGCAGTGGCGCGCAGCCCGGCACGGGCTTCGAGACGTGCAGCGCCTGCGGTGGCAGCGGTCAGGTCCGCCGCCAGGCGCAATCGATTTTCGGCTCGGTCGTCAACATCACCACCTGTCCGACCTGCGCCGGGTCTGGTCGCATCCTCCGCACGCCATGCGGCGAGTGCCGCGGCCAGGGCCGTGTGGAGCGAAGCAAGCGTCTCAGCGTGCGCATCCCGGCCGGCGTGGACACAGGCTCACAGATCAGGCTGCAGGGTGAGGGGGAGGCCGGCTATCGGGGGGGCGCTCCCGGTGACCTCTACATCGTTATCAGGGTCCGGGACCATCCCGCCCTCAAGCGCCAGGACCAGGACGTGGTATTCGAGCTGCAGATCAACATGATCCAGGCGGCTCTGGGCGACCGGATCGAGGTGCCCACGCTGGACGGGCCGGTCGAGGTCACCGTCCCCCCTGGCACCCAGTGGGGCCAGACCTTCAGACTGGCTGGCCGCGGAATGCCGCATGTCCGAACAGCGCGCCGCGGCGACGAGTACGTGGTCGTCCAGGTTGTCGTCCCCAAGGACCTGACCGCCGACCAGAAGGCCCGGCTGCGTGAGGTGGGAGGGCTGACAGGGAAGCCCGAGAAGGTGTCGAAGGGCTTCTTCGAAAAGCTGCGCGACGCAATTCAGCTGGACTAACGTCCAGAGTCCGCGCTACTCTCCCTGGACCGCTTCCTTCACGGCGGCCATCGCAAGAGGAGGAGAGACTCGGCATGGGTGCAAGCGTTCGCTTCATCGTCCCGCCACAGCTGTTCGAGCAAGTCGCTCGGACGGGGGCGGCCGCCGACCGCGAGATCGCCCTCGACACGCTGGCGATCGACCATTCGATCCGCACCGCCCGCGTACAGAACGCGGCGCTGCGGGCGGCGCTGCCGACACGGCTGGTCACAGCGCACGGGGGCCGGGGCAACCCCGACAGGACGATCTTCGACGCCCAGCACCGGTCTGACGTCCATGCCACCACCGTGATGCGTCAAGAGGGCGAGCCGGCCATTGCCGACGCTGCTGCCAACCAGGCGTACGAGGGTCTGGGCGACACCTATCGCTTCTACTGGGAGGTCCTCGGTCGCGATTCGATCGACGACGCCGGGCTGCCCCTCCTCGGCGAAGTGCACTTCGGCGTGGATTACGACAACGCGTTCTGGGACGGCGCGCGGATGATGTTCGGCGACGGCGACGGCCGATTGTTCACAGGCTTCACCACTGCGATCGACGTGATCGGCCACGAGCTGACGCACGGTGTCACCCAGGACACCCTCAACCTGCTTTACACCGGCCAGTCGGGTGCGCTCAACGAGTCGATCTCCGACGTGTTCGGATCGATGGTCAAGCAGTACAAGCTGAACCAGACTGCGGATCAAGCCGACTGGCTGATCGGCGGGGGAATACTGGGCCCGGCCCTGCACGGGGTGGCGCTGCGCTCGATGAAGGCGCCTGGGACTGCATACGACGGCGACAGCCAGCCGTCCACCATGGGCGGCTATGTCGTCACCACCGCGGACAATGGTGGCGTGCACACCAACTCTGGAATCCCCAACCGGGCCTTCTACCTGGTGGCGACGGCGCTCAGCGGTTACGCGTGGGAGCGGGCGGGCCGCATCTGGTACCGCGTGATGTCGACGAAAGGCGTGGCGCCTGACGCCCAGTTCCACACGTTCGCGCTGGCCACCGTAAACGCGGCCATCTCCCTCTATGGCGACACCTCACCCGAGGCGCAGGCCGTGACATCCGCGTGGATGGATGTGGGCGTCCTCATGCCCGGGCAGGTGCCGGCGCCGGCTGCGGTCACTACTTGACCGAGTCCCGAGTACCCGACCGGCTGTACATCGAACGCTCCGGTGGTCTTGGTGGTTTGACGCTGCGGGCTAGCGTCCCGGTGGTCGAGCTGAGTCCGGAGGAGCGGGCGGTTGTCGAGGACTGCTTTCGTCTGCCTGAGCTGCCGCCCTCCGGACCGGACCGCTTCGTCTATCGGCTGCAGCTTGGAGATCGCGAAGCCGTGCTGCAGGAGGACCGGGTGCCACCGGGGTTGCAGCGCGTGCTCGATAGGGTCTCAGGGTCGTGGCGTTGACATACGCCCACGAACCGGCTTCGTTTAGGGACCTCGCTGACGAGGAATAAATTTCTCAAGCTCAGACTTGAGAAATGTTGGGGAGGCTGCGAAAATGGAGGACCTAGGGGGAACAGTATGCGAGCGATTGACCTAGAACTGACGAATGCCGAAGTTGAAGTACGGCAGCTAGAGGCCCGCCTCCGGGTCGTCCCGATGAACGATGTCCAGCTGGCCCAAGCCCTGCGACGCGCCCTCAGCGCCAAACGAGAGCGGCTGGAGCGTCTCCGGGCGCGCCACAACGACAACTAGCTGGCCAGGCTGGCGTAGGGTTCCGGCGCACGGCTGTGCGCTGGGTCCCTGGCACTACTAGCCAACGAGCGTTCGCGCTCGCGTTACCACGCGCGCGGCGAGGTCGTACCGGCCAACCGATGGAAGCACATAGGCACCCTGAACCTGGGCACGGGCCGCCTCCAGGAACTCCACGGCCAGGTCGACGCCAAGCTCCGAGGCCCCCTCCCCGGCTCGCTCGATTCTGTCGCGCAGCTCCCGCGGCACGCTGATGCCGGGCACCTCGTTGTGCAGGTACTCGGCGTGCCGGAGCGAGCGAAGTGGCATGACTCCGACCAGTACCGGCACCGGCACTTCACCTGTGATCTCGCGCAGGCGATCGAGTGCAGCCGTGTCGTAGATCGGATTGGTCACGATGAAATTGGCGCCCGCCGTCACCTTGCGCCGCAGCAGACGGAGCTCGCGCTCCAGATCAGTGGCACCAGGGTTCACAGCCGCCCCGACCAGAAATGAAGCGCGATCGCCAATGGGCGTCTCGTTGGCGTCGAGGCCGCGGTTCAGGTTGGCGATGATCGTGACCAAGCCCACCGCGTTGACGTCCCAGACCGGTGTCGCGTTCGGGTAATCCCCGACCCGAGGAGGGTCGCCCCGCAGGGCCAGGACGTTGCGGATGCCCAGCGCGTGGGCGCCGATCAGCTCTGACTGGATGGCCATCACATTGCGGTCACGACAGGTGAAGTGGGCAATCGCCTCCAGACCCACTTGCTGCTGGACGAGGGCTGCGCAGCTCATGACACCCATTCGAAGGCGCGCCATTGCCGAGTCGGTCACGTTGGCATAGTCGACGCCTGCCTCCTTCAGCAGGCGGGCGCCTGCCAGCATTCGGCTGGGGTCTATCCCTCGGGGCGGGGTCAGCTCCACGGAGATCGCGAACCGACCGGCCGCGAGATCGCTGGCCAGGCGCGAGCTGGGCCTGGGCGATGGACGCTCGACCTCCTCGCGGCGGGGCCGGGGCCGGATCTGAACGGTCGCTGAGACTGAGGTGTCGAGACGGGCCCGGGTGGCGGTAATGTGCGCTGGGCCGGTGCCGCAGCAACCACCGACGATGCGAGCTCCGTCAGCCACCATCCGCGCGGCGCAGTCGGCGAAGTATTCCGGTCCGGCCGTGTACACGAGCCTTCCACCGATCCGCTGAGGCAGGCCTGCGTTCGGCCAGGCGCCGATCATGCCGGCGCCAGCCTCGGCCAGATGACGTGTGACGTTGTGTGCGAGCAGGGGTCCGCTGCCACAGTTGATGCCGACAGCCGTTACGCCGAGCGGGCAGACGGTGGCCACAAGCGCCGCGGCCGCCTCCGAAGGTCGCGACTCGTCGTCGAAGCTGAGGCTCGCCACCACCGGGATGTCCGGCGCTATCTGGCGGGCCACTCTGACGGCCAGCTCCAGCTCGCCGAGAGCGGTAAATGTCTCCAGGACCAGGAGGTCGACGCTCCCGGCGACCAGGGCCTGGATCTGCTCGTGGAACATTCGCTCCGCCGATGTTCGCTTGATTGCGCCCACCGGCTCGATGGGGCGACCAAGGGGCCCGACGCTGCCCGCAACCAGGACCGGCCGGCCGGAGGCGTTTCGCGCCTCCACTGCGAGCCGGGCCCCCGCCTGGTTGACGTCCCTCACCAGGTGCTCCAGATAATGTTCGCCGAGTCCGAAGCGGTTGGCCTGGAAGGTGTTGGTCTCGATCACGTCGGCGCCGGCGGCGATGTAGTCGCGGTGGACACCGCTCACCAGGACGGGCTCGGTCACATTGAGCTCTTCGAGGCAGCGGCCGGACGCCACGCCGCGCGCGAAGAGCTCGGTACCCATCGCGCCGTCGAACAGCACGGGGCCTCGGGCCAGGAGCTCGGCCAGGCGGTTCATCGAATGCTGTATGAAACCATAGGCGGATGCGTGTGCTGATCACGGGAGCTGGCGGTCAGCTCGGCACGGACCTCCGGCGCCTTCTTCCCGAGGCCGACGCTCTCGACCGCCATCGGCTCTCGATCACGGACCGAGAGGCCGTCCTGGCCGCGGTGCGCGGCCACGATGTCGTCCTCAACTGCGCCGCCTACAACGCCGTTGATGCCGCCGAGGCCGATGCCGCTCCCGCGATTGCCGTCAATCGCGATGGCCCCGCCAACCTGGCCTGGGCTTGCGGCCAGGTGGACGCTCGGCTGGTCCACTACTCGACCAACTACGTGTTCGACGGGTCGGCCGCACAGCCCTACACGGAGGCGGACGAGCCAAGACCCCTGGGCGCGTACGCCCGCTCCAAACTCGAAGGCGAGCGTGTCGTGCTTGAGGCGCTGCCGAGTGCCCTGGTCATCCGGTCGGCTGGACTCTTTGGCGCCACCGGCTCCGCCATCAAGGGCGGCAGCTTTCCCGAGCGGATGGTGAAGCGTGCCCGCGATGGCCAGCCGCTGCGCATCGTGGCCGACCAGTGGCTGAACCCGACTTACACCGTCGATCTGGCTCAGGGCACCCTCGACCTGCTTGATCGAGGCATGGAAGGAGTCGTCCACCTCGTCGCCACCGGCTGCTGTTCGTACTGGGAGCTGGCGGTGGAGGCCCTGCGTCTGGCAGGCGTGCCCGCGTCTGTGGAGCAAGTGACGACAGCCGAGCTGAGGGCGGCAGCACCGCGGCCGGTCAACGGCTGCCTGGCTTCGAACCGGGCTGCGGCGCTTCGAGACTGGCACGACGGACTTACCGCCTGGTTTGGGGCATGGCAGGAGGCCGCGCTCAAGCGCCCGTGAGGATGCCCCGGCCATAGGCGATGGCGACGATCCAGCACGACGCGGCCATGAACGCAGCCTCTCGAACACGGCTCCCACGGGCCGCCCAGAAGTAGACGCCGGGCAAGAAGACGATGGCGAAGGCTCCGTATACCACGTGCACGAGCTCATGTGGCCGCGTCATGGTGATGAGTACCAACCCGATCAGGCCCTGAAGCGCGGTCAGGGCGATCATCAGGACGTAGCTGGATCGGAAGCCAGGACTGACCTGTCGCCGCAGGAGAAAACCGGCCGAGCCCCAGACGCCCAGGATCGCGGCGAACAGAATGAGGGCCAGGGCGAGGCGACCGTGCAGGAACGCGAGAGTGCTGATCACAAGGGGACAATTGTCGGGCCAGAGCTCGCGCCAATGGCGCCGGGTAGCCGGCGAGGCCGGGGGAGGCGGGTCGACGTCGAGGTGGTGAAGGCGGTCAGGGCACCGGTGGCGCCGGCCTTTTTGCGCGCTGTACTGGCGGGCGCTGCATCTCAGCCGGCGGTTGCGAGAGCGTTGCCACCTCTCGGGCGACCGGCAGAGCTGACCGTGCGCGTCACGGGCGACCGCGAGCTGAGGCGGCTGAACCGCCAGTTCGTGGGCGAGGACCAACCGACCGACGTTCTGTCGTTCCCGAGCGGGGAAGTGGTGAGCGGCTATCTTGGCGACCTGGCGGTTTCGTGGCCTGCTGTCCGGCGTCAGGCGCAAGCGTTCGGCCATGAGCCGGAGACGGAGATTGGGCTGCTCGTCGTACATGGGTTCCTTCACCTCCTGGGTTGGGACCATGCGACGCCCGCGGAGGAGCGAGAGATGAGCCGGCTGACGCGTGAGTGTCTGGCCCGCACCGGCCTACGCCTTGGTGCAGGCCGGCTGTAGCGCGGCACACGCCCTCCTACACTTGTGGGCCGGGTTGCGGCGGACGCCGCAGGCCCAGGTATGCCCATGCCCGCAGACCAGTCATCCACTGCCGATCTCCTGCTCGTCGGCCTCGGTAATCCGGGGCCTGAGTACGCGAACACCCGGCACAACCTCGGCTGGGCCTGCCTGGAGGCATTCGCCCGGCGATCGGGCATCGACCTCTCACGGCGCCGCTGGCGTTCAAGAGTTGGCTGCGGCGAACTGACTGGTCGCCGGCTCTGGCTGCTCGAGCCGCAGACCTTCATGAACCTCAGCGGCCGCGCTGTCTCCGAGGCCATGCGGGACCTGGAATTCGGTCCAGAGAACTTGTGGGTTGTATATGACGAGATGGACCTACCCCTCTGCCGGCTGCGCATCAAGCGCGGCGGCTCGTCAGCAGGACACGGTGGGATCAAGTCGATCATCGCCTCTCTGCACAGCGACGCCTTCACTCGCTTTCGCATTGGTGTGGGCAAGCAGGCACGACCGGGATCGGACGCCGGCATCACCCACGTTCTGGGCCGCTTTTCGCGTCGCGAGGCGGAAGTGCTCGACACGGTGATCGACGGCGTTGCCTCCGCGATCGAGACGGCCGTCAGCGATGGTCTGACTCGGGCCATGGACCTTTACAACCGGGCTGGATCTCTCGGCTGCGAGGAGATACCATGAGCTCGCTTTGGGAACGGACGTTCGATGGAGTCCTACGCGACTGGTTGGCACGACCCGCCGGCTCGCTTCGCGCTGCGCGGCTGCCGCGGTCCGCTTGGCCGCTCGTTGTCTCGGCAGTGGCGCGCGGAGCCGCGCAGTCGCGCCGGCCGGTGCTCGTCCTCTGCCCGGACCCGGCCCGGTTCGTGAGAAACCTGCGGCCGTGGCTGGGTGGCCGTCCGCCTGTCTACCACTTCGCGGAGGTCACGGTCTCGTTCCTGGATCGACCGCCGGCGTTCGACGAGACAGTCTCCTTGCGTATGGAGGCGCTGGCCGGGCTGGCGATGGCGGCGGAGCCGTCCTCACCCGAACCCTGCGTCGTCGTGTCATCGCGCCGATCAATGATGCGGATGACGGTCGCGCCGGGGGACCTCGCGTTGACCACCGTCATGCTGAAGCCAGGCCTGCAGGCCGAACCGGTGGAGCTGGCGGCACGGCTCGTCGAGCTCGGCTACACGCGCGAGGCGCTTGCCGAGACGGCCGGCCAGTTCGCCCTTCGGGGTGGCATCCTGGATGTGTTTCCGGCAGCTGCCCGCGCACCGGTTCGCGCCGAGTTCTTCGGTTCGGAGCTCGAGACCCTCCGGCTGTACGACCCGAAAAACCAGCGGTCGGTCATAGCTGTACCCCAGGTGACCGTACGTCCCGGGCGTGAGCTCCTGCTAGGGCCTCAACGAGGCGCGGAAGCCGCGCTCCGGCTGCGCGCGGGAGCTTCCCTGGAGGGCCTGAGGGCTGACGTGCGGGCTGACTGGGAGGAAGACATCGTGCGGCTGGCAGCCGGCGGTGCGTTCCCTGGAGTGGAATTGTACGGCGCCTATCTGGACGGGCGGCTACCTTCGCTGGTGGATCACCTGGGCGCCAATGGGGTCGTGGTCGACCTGGAACCAGAGCGCCAGCTGGCTGACGCCCGGGAGCTGGAGGCGGAGACGCTGATGCTGGCTCAGGCCGAGTCGGGTGACGGCGAACTGCCCCGCGGGTTCGTGCCGCCAATAGTGCCTGTTGACCGGCTGACCGATCCGTCGGCCGGCCGCTCAGCAATGACCGCCCGCGTCGCAGAGGTCGAGGACGGCATCGACCTCGGCTGGCATGATCTGGAGCCGCTGGTCGGCCGGCCGCGCGCGGTTTCAGAACTGGCCGCGGTGGCGACCACTGCCACGGTGGTCCTGGCAAGTGAGCAGGGAGAGCGCGTCGAGAACCTGCTGATCGAGGGCGGCGTTCGAACTATGCCGGCCGGGGTGGATCTTGACGCCGATCTGGATCCCCCGCCTGGGCTCTTCCGGGCCGACATCGACGTTCCGTCCGGCTGCGCCAACGATCGAGTCGGGCTCCGGCTCTACAGCGATGCTGAGCTCTTTGGTCGCGTGCGGCGGGTGGCGCCGCGACCGGCGCGGCGCTCGACCAGGGGTGAGGTGACGCTGCACCTGGAGTTCCAGCCCGGTGAGCTTGTCGTCCACGTTGACCACGGCGTAGCCCGGTTCGCAGGCATGCGGCTGATCGACGCGCAGGACCTGGAGCTCGGCGGGACGATCCAGCGCGAGTACCTGGAGCTGGAGTACGCCGAGGGCGACAAGCTCTTCGTGCCCGTGGAGAGCCTGGACCGTGTCCAGAAATATGTCGGCGGCTCGGAGCAGGGGCCGCCACTTCACAGGCTTGGGACCGGCGACTGGGCTCGAGCCCGCGCCAAGGCGCGTAAAAGCGTCGAGGACGTGGCCGAGGACCTGCTCCGTGTGTACGCACGGCGCGAGGCGAAGCCAGGGTATGCGTTTGCGGCTGACACACCCTGGCAGGCCGACCTGGAGGAGTCGTTCGCTTACGAGGAGACCGCGGACCAGGTCCAGGCCCTGGCGGAGATCAAAGAGGACATGGAGTCGGAGCGGCCCATGGACCGGCTTCTCTGCGGAGACGTGGGCTTCGGCAAGACCGAGGTCGCGCTCCGGGCGGCCTTCAAGGCGGTGATGAGCGGCCGCCAGGTGGCCCTGCTGGCGCCTACCACCGTGCTCGTTCAGCAGCACTTCCAGGTCTTTTGCGAGCGGCTCGGGCGGTTTCCCGTCACGATCGAAGTGCTGTCGCGGTTCAGGACCGACGACGAGCAAAAGCGGACACTGGCCGGCCTGAAGGCGGGGGCGGTGGACATCGTGATCGGTACCCACCGCCTCCTCCAGCGGGACGTCAGGTTCAAGCGCCTTGGACTCCTGATCATCGACGAGGAGCAGCGCTTCGGGGTCATGCAGAAGGAGCGTTTCAAGCGCATGCGGGCCAACCTGGACGTGCTCTCGCTGTCCGCCACCCCGATCCCCAGGACCCTGCACATGGCCGTCGCCGGCATCCGGGACATGAGCGTGATCCAGACGCCGCCCGAAGATCGCCAGCCGATCAAGACCTACGTCACGACCGAGGATGACGGACTGATCGCCGAGGTCATCGAGCGGGAGCTCGACCGCGGAGGCCAGGTCTACTACGTGCACAACCGGGTACGAACGATCGACAGGGCCGCCGAGCGGGTGGGACGGCTGGTGCCGAGGGCACGGATCGCGATCGGTCATGGCCAGATGGAGGAGGAACACCTGGCCAACGTGATGGTCGAGTTTGCCGCGGGCGCCTTCGACGTGCTGGTCTGCACGACCATCATCGAGTCGGGGCTGGACATTCCCAACGTGAACACGATGCTCGTGGAGCGAGCGGACCGTTTCGGCCTGTCGCAGCTCTACCAGCTCCGCGGGCGCGTTGGCCGTGCCGGCAAGCGCGCCTACGTCTACTTTCTCTACGACCCCACCAGGTCGCTCACCGAGGCGGCCGACAAGCGGCTGGACGTGATGTCAGGCCTCCACGAGCTGGGCCAGGGCTTCAAGATCGCCCTGCGGGACCTGGAGATCCGAGGCGCCGGCAACCTCCTCGGCGTTGAACAGCACGGCGCGATTGCCTCTGTCGGCTTCGAGATGTACCTGCAGATGCTGCAGGCGGCAGTGGAGAAGCTGCGTTCGGGCCAGGAGGCGCGGGTTGGCGACGTTCTGTCCACGCCGGAACTGACGATCGACCTACCGCTGGATCACTTCGTGCCGCGCTCGTTCATCCGCGACGAGCGGCTGAGGCTCGATGCTTACCGACAGCTCGCCGCGGCCGAGGACGAGCCAGAGCTGGACGGCGTGCTGCGCTCGCTTCGCGATCGGTACGGGCCGCCTCCCGGACAGCTGGACAATCTCGCGTACTCGCTTCGGGTGAAGCTCCTGGGTCAGCGCCTTGGCCTTCGGGCCGTGGTCGCAGATGGGCACGACATTGCCATTCGGGTGGATCCCGCCCGTCTGCTCGACGTCGACGAGCTGGAGCGGAGGTTCAGCGGCAGGCTGCGCGTTCGCCCGAACCGTCTCCTCTTTCGGAGGCAAGGTGAACGCTGGCGGGACGAGCTCATGCGCCTGTTGGTGACGATGGGCGAGCTCTACGAATCTGCAAGTATTCCCGTTGGCAGTGCCTGACGAGCGCCCTTACCCCGACGGTGTCACGGCGATCTTCGAGATCGCCAGGCGGCTGCGCGCCCGCGACGGTTGCCCGTGGGACCGCGAGCAGACGCACAAGTCGCTGCGCCCCTACCTGCTGGAGGAGACCTACGAGGTGCTGGAGGCGATCGACCACCACCAGGACGACGCCAAGCTGATGGAGGAGCTGGGCGACCTCCTGCTGCAGGTGGCGATGCACGCTGCGATCGCCGAGGAGCAGAACCGCTTCGACGCGGCCAGCATCTCGGAGGCGGCGGCCGCCAAGATGGTCGCCCGCCATCCGCACGTCTTTGGGGACGAGCAGGTCGCCGATGCCGAAGGCGTTCTCCGCAACTGGGAGCGGCGCAAGGCGGAGGAAGCCGCCATGGCCGGACGACCCGACGAAACGCCGCTGGATCGAGTTCCGCCGACGATGCCGGCGCTGGCCTGGACTTTCAACATGCAGAAGCGGGCGGCCCGAGTCGGCGTCGACCTCGATTCGGTCGAGCGCGCGGCAGATGCGGTCGCCTCCAAGACCGCTGCGCTGGCGGCCGCCGAGGACGGCGATGCGGCGTTCCGTGAGGTCGGCGACCTCTTGCTGGCGGTGGTCAGCCTGGCCCGCAAGCGCAGTGTCAATCCCGAGGACGCGCTGCGGGCGGCCGGCCAGCGCTACCGCGACCGGTTCGCAGCGAAGGACAAGGACCTGCGGGCTCGCTCGCGCTGACCTCACCTCTCCTCTCGGGACGACCCGGCTGTTATAAAGTGGCTGGAGAGATCAGTCCGTCGTCCAACCAACGTCCCCCATGCGTCCACGCAGAGCATCCGTCAGCAACGGCGTCGTCAACCGACGCATGCGCCTGTCGCATCAGGCGATTCTTCTGGCCGTCATGGCGCTGATCGGCCTGTGGATGATCGGCTCGCTGGTCCAGGAAATCTCTCTCGACCGCTCGCTTAGCCACCAGGCCAGTCAGCTGCGAGAGCAGAACGCCACGATCGCGGCGACCAATCAGGGTTATCAGCGCGACATCGGAGCGGTGACCTCGGGCGCGGCGGCTGAAGAGGAGGCCCGCAAGGACGGTTACGCGAGGAGCGATGAGCACCTCTACATCGTTGCCACCCCGCCCCCGCCCACTCCACCGCCTCACCCGACGCAGGCGAACTCGCCCGGCCGCTCAGAGACCGTGTTGCAGGCAATACTGCGCTTCTTGACCAGTCGACCCCCGTAATGGTCTGCGAGGCGGATCTCGGTTGTCGCTTGCGCACCCGCGCGTATACTTGAGTCGCGGGGTGGAGCAGCGGCAGCTCGTCGGGCTCATAACCCGAAGGTCGTCGGTTCGAATCCGACCCCCGCAACTAACTCCACCAAAAACAAACCCCGCCCTCCGGGACGGGGTTTTTAGATGCCTTCGCCATCAGGGGTGGTCAGGGATAGGTGACGGAGCGTCGTGGAGCCGGCCGGCGCCGAGCCGTCCAGGCTCGCGCACCATCAAGCGTGCAGCGTCGAATCGACCCCAGCCAAGGGATGCAACGGATTGAGCATTCTTTCCGCGGCGCCTTAGTTCGACAGCTATCCGAGTGCTCAGGTCCTCATCAACGACCAGCAGCCGCGGCAAGTCTGTCTACGCCGCTCGTTCGAAGTCCTGAACTCGTTGATACCAACGCGCAGCGTCGTCGATCTGAGGCCGGCGCAGGTCATACTCGGACACCCGTATCTGTCGTCCATTCGGGAATGAGGCCAGCCGCGCAACCTTCTCAGCGGGAATCCGTCGATCCTTGATTGTCGGACGGCCGCTTAGCCGGTCAGGATCGACCTCGATGTGAACGATGTCATCGGCCCCCTTAAGAGCCCAGCCGCCCCTTCGAAGAAGGTCATTGATCTCGATCAACTCGACGAAGGAGAGGAGTAGCTGTCCCCGGCGACGCCCAACCTCCCACGCCTGACCATCTTTCGACATAGCTATGAGCACTCCGGCTTGTGATGGATCAGGAGTTCCTATCGAGGCGACCTGGAGCGGCCAGTCCCCGTACGTCTCCCTCAGGCCGGTGATGGCCGCCCGAATCTCGGCATGAGGCGCGCCTCGCTCGAGAAGCTCATGGACTGCTATCGCATCCGCGACGTCTTGGAAGCTGTAAATGCTCGGTATCGACTCGGACCAGGACGATCGGATATAGCCGTATCGGGCCCACTGGCCGATAGTGTCGCCCGATACTCCGGCCAGAAACCCGACTTCCCGGGCTAGATACCAGCCTCGGGGCTTGGCATCGTCCATCCAATGTCTCACTGTAGCGGTTCGCTCGGACGGCGAACTATCGGTGTTCCATCGACCACGGCGCCGATCCTTGCTGCCGCGTCCTCCTGCATGCCGGGGATCACGTGCTGAAACACGTCCTGGCTGATCGAGGCCTTCGAGTGGCTGAGGCGCTCTGACACGACCTTCACCGGGACGCTTGCCTGCAGGAGCAGATTGGCATGGGTGTGCCGCAGATCGTGGAAGCGGATCTGCTTCATGGCCAGGAGCCTTCCCTGGCATGCTGAGTCGGCAGCCAAGGCCAACGGACGACCGACCGACGAGTATCGCCAGCTGTGCAAGGACCTGGATGTCGTCATGGAATTAGTGCGAGAGACGCTGATGGAGACCATCCGGAAGCTGGCTGAGTCGGGGGTTCGCAGCCAGGTATGATTGCCGGGCAGAAGCCGACGGTGGCCGAGGACGGCCGGATTGACGAGCGGGCTCATAAGCCGAAGGTCGTCGGTTCGAATCCGACCCCCGCAACCACCTTTGATCATTCCCAGGAGCCGGCTTGGCAGGCTCCTTCCATGTATTCCGAGAGGGGTCCCGGTTGAACAAGCGGAAGCGCGTGGCGATCGGCAAGCGCCGTGCCAAGAAGCGCAGGACCAAGGCGAGAGCACGAGCGGCGCGCTAACCTCTGACTGCGCCCTGGCGGCGTAGCTCAGTGGTAGAGCACACGACTCATAATCGTGTTGTCGGTGGTTCGAACCCACCCGCCGCCACCAGCCTCGCATTCCCAGTTCGATCAAAGCATTTCTGCATCTCTGGCGACCTCTACTCGAGCAGTCGAGGCGCTCCAGGCGGGTGCCGCCGCATTCCCGATCTGGCCGACTCTCCGCCAACCGCCATCGCACGGGGGCGTTCCGAGCAGCCCAGGATCGCTAACGCCTCCGCGGCGGCCGGCAGCCAGCGTCCATTCGGTATTACCTCTTGGTAGTATCAGGAGTATGGCCAAAGAGAAGGCAACGATTACGCTAGACCGATCGAAGGCCGACAAAGCTCGGCTCCTGGTCGGAGCCAGGTCGACCTCTGACGTGATCGACCTGGCTCTCGACAACCTCATCCGCATCGAACAGCTCCGCCGGGACGTCGCGGCCTACCGTCGGGTTCCCCCAACGGCGGCCGAGACTGAGCTCGCCCTGGTGGCTGAGACGACACCTCTCGATGACAAGACTGATTGGGAGGCGTTGTACGCAGAGGACGACGAGTGAGTGACGCGGCGCCGCGCAGGGGTGAAGTCTGGCTCGCCCGCCTTGATAAGGTGCGTCCTCTGGTCGTGGTCTCCCGCGACCCGATGGGAAGGCTGCTGCACGCTGTGATCGCCGCCCCGGTGACGTCAACAGTGCGCGGCCTGTCAACTGAGGTGCGTGTGGGTCCAGAGGACGGGGTGCGAATCGAGTCTGTTGCCAACCTCGACAATGTCCAGCTCGTCGCTCGCTCCCGCCTCGTGCGTCGCGTGGGTCAGGCCAGGGCATCGACCATGTCCGCCATCTGCGGCGCTCTATCAATCGCCACCGGCTGCGATTGAGGCCCTCGGCGAAAGGCCCCTCTGGGGAACCAGCGCTTCTCACCTGAGATTCGGCTCCATGCGGCGCCTCGGCCGGGGCTCGTGGCACCATGATCGTGAGGTGGCCAGGAACACACTCGAACTCGTGGTCGGAGCGGTGATCGTGATCTCGGTCCTGCTCGACGTCTTTCAGTCGATCGTCACACCCCGGCCGGTCGGCGGCATGTTCCGGGTCGGCCGCTACGTGCTGCTCGGGTCGTGGTCGGCCTGCCGGTGGCTGTCATTCAGGATCGCCGACCCTGCACGCCGCGAGGCCTTGTTGGGGAGCTTCGGCCCATTCTCAGTAGTCGTCGGCCTGGCCCTGTGGGTCCTGCTCCTCATGGTCGGCTACGGGCTGATCCTTGACGCGCTCCGGGATGAGATACGGCCACAGCCGCCTGGCCTCGGAACCTCGATCTACTTCGCTGGCACGTCCATGCTGACCATCGGATTCGGCGACTTCGTGGCAACTCAGACGCCAGCGCGCTTCGTAAGCCTGGTTGCGGGCGCCACCGGCCTGGGGGTCTTCGCCCTGGTGGTCACCTTCCTCTTCAGTCTGACTGCCGCGTTCCAGCGCCGCGAGGTGGCTGTAGTGGCCCTGGAGTCGGGCGCCAGCGCACCGCCGTCGGGCGTCACCCTGCTCGAGACGTACGGCCTCACCGGCATCCGCGACGACCTGTCCCATGTGTTCCAGCGCTGGCAGGAGTGGTCGGCGGAGGTCCTGGACTCGCACCTCGCCTACCCTCAGCTCGCGTTTTTCCGTTCCAGTCACGACAATGACTCGTGGATCAGCTCGCTCGGGGCGGTCATGGACGCCACAACGCTGGTGCTGACAACGATCGACGACGGTCCCAAGGGATGGGCGAAGCTGGCCAGGGCAGTCGGTGGCCACTGTATCGAAGACCTCGTGGTGTATTTCCGGCTGCCGGATGAGCGGCAGATCGGCGTCGAGCTCGACGAGTTCCGGCAGGCCCGCGCCCGGCTGGAGCGTGCGGGGTGGCGGCTGCGACCCGAGACGCAGTCCTGGGAGGCGTTCCAGCGGCTCCGCTCCGAATACGCTGGACGAATCAACGCCCTGGCCTCGTACTGGGCCACGCCGCCGGCGCAGTGGATCGGCGACCGCTCGCCGTTGAAACACCCGGTGCCCTACCACAACAACCGGTAATCTCTCGGCAGGCTTGGCTGGTGACACGGCGGCCGGCGCTCGCGCCGCCCCTTTCCTCGACGAAACGACAGGGCACCCCGATCTGCCAGGGGCAACTCCACTGGCTCCAGGTAGCCGGGTGCTGGCCGCAGTGTCTGGCGGTCCGGACTCCACGGCCATGCTCGTCTGGCTCAGGGAGTCGGGCGTCGACACGGTTGCCGCCCACTTCGATCACGCCCTGCGGCCGGACTCGGCGGCCGACGCCGAGCAGGTGGCGCAGCTCTGCGCCTCCCTTGGGGTATCGCTTGTGCGAGGGCGTCGCCTCCGGACGCTGCCCTCCGGCTCAGTGCAGGCCGCTGCTCGCGCCGTCCGCTACGAATTTCTGGAGCGTGCTCGCATCGACGCCGGCTGCGACGTGATCTGCCTCGGCCACACCGCCGACGACGTCGTGGAGGGAGCGATCATGCACCTCCTTCGAGGAAGCGCATTGGCCGGACTGCGAGGAATGCCGGAGCGCCGGGGATCGCTCATCCGCCCACTCGTTCACGTCTGGCGCGCCGACGTCGAAAGGTACCTCGCCGCGCACGAATTCACCCCGCTTCGTGACCCGTCCAACGCCGACACCACTCGCTTCGCGCGCGCACGCGTACGACATATCCTGCTGCCAGGGCTGGAGCGCGACCGCCCTGGCATCTCCAGGCGGCTGCGCGCCGCAGCCGCAGCCGCGGCCCGGCTCCAAGACCGGCTCGAGGCCGAGGCCCGGCGCGTGGTGCGGGACGGCTCGGCGTCGCGGCAGGAGCTCAGAGAGGCGCCGCGGTGCGTTCGGCTCGAGGTCTACCGGCAGCTGTACGGGAGGCTGCCAGCCCTCTCACGGCGCCACCTGGAGGCCATGGACGCGCTCGCGCTGGACGGTGCGACCGGCAGTGGACTCGACCTGCCGGCCGGCCTGCGCCTGCGGGTGCAACCGCATCGGGTATCTGTGGACGTGGCTGCCCTGCCCGACCTGGCGCTACCCCGCCTCGCTGTCAGCCCATGCTGGGGCTGCGCGGACACAGCGGCCGCCCACCTTCGGACCGGCTTGACGTTGACCGTCGGCTACCGGCGGCCGGGCCTGCGCATGCGCCCCTTGGGAGCCCCCGGCAGCCGCAAGCTGCAGGACCTGCTGACCGACGCCAAGGTGCCTCGGCATCTGCGGGATCGGCTGCCTCTGGTCTTCGCCGACGGCCGGCTGGCCTGGGTGCCCGGGATCGCCGTCGACACCGATTGCGCCGCACCCTCAGGGGGCCTGGGCGTGCATGTCGCTCTCGACTGGGGCCCGGAATCACCGGTGGTACTATCAAGTTCACTACACCCGAGGAGTCCCGTCATTTGAGCCGCATCCCACGGTCGAGCCTGTTCTATTTCGTCTTGATCGTCCTTCTTGGCTTCGTGTTCTGGTTCACGTGGCAGCAGTTCGAGACGGGCTCCAAAGGCACTGCTTGGTCGTATTCGCAGCTGGTCAACACCGCCCAGTCGGGCCAGGTGAAGTCGATCGACATCAAAGGCAACGACGCCGTCGCTGTTGATCGGACCGGCGTGGCGCACGACGTCAAGGTGCCCGATGACACCTCTCAGCTGGCGTCCGACCTGTCCAAGGACGGGGTCGACGTGAAGCTGTCTTCTGCCAGTGGCGGCACGTACTGGATCGGCGTCCTCCTCCCGAACCTGATCCTGCTGCTCCTGATCGGCGGGTTCATGTATTACATCCTTCGCCAGACCCAGAGCGGCAACAACCAGGCCATGTCCTTCGGCCGCAGCCGCGCGCGGCTGATCGCCGGCGACAAGCCCCAGGTCACCTTCGCGGACGTGGCTGGCGTCGACGAGGCCAAGCAGGAGCTGACCGAGGTGGTCGAGTTCCTGAAGTACCCCGAAAAGTTCGTGGCGCTAGGCGCCCGCATCCCCAAGGGGGTGCTGATGGTGGGCCCGCCGGGCACCGGCAAGACGCTGCTCTCCAAGGCGGTCGCCGGGGAGGCCGGGGTGCCGTTCTTCAGCATCTCAGGCTCGGAGTTCGTGGAGATGTTCGTGGGCGTCGGCGCCAGCCGTGTCCGCGACCTCTTCGACCAGGCCAAGAAGAACAGCCCCTGCATCGTCTTCGTGGACGAGATCGACGCCGTGGGCCGGCAGCGGGGCGCCGGCCTGGGCGGCGGTCACGACGAGAGGGAGCAGACGTTGAATCAGCTCCTGGTGGAGATGGACGGCTTCGACACCAACACCCACGTGATCGTGATCGCGGCCACCAACCGGCCCGACGTGCTCGACCCGGCCCTGCTCCGGCCTGGCCGCTTCGACCGTCACGTGACCCTGGACCGGCCGGACATCCGGGGCCGCCGTCAGATCCTGGACGTGCACGCTCGCAACAAGCCGCTGGAGTCGGCCGTCGACCTGGACGTGCTGGCTCGGCAGACGCCGGGCTTCAGCGGCGCCGACCTGGCCAACCTGATCAACGAGGCCGCCATCCTGGCCGCCCGAGCCAATCGCAAGGTGATCGGCATGGAGGAGCTGGAGGAGGCCATCGCTCGCGTG
>Ga0070699_100001235_pt1 | contig 23564 bp, 23 predicted proteins | sample KBSK1503metaG_FD_65473 | JGI IMG/M metagenome (GOLD analysis project Ga0070699, IMG submission 65473) | Corn, switchgrass and miscanthus rhizosphere microbial communities from Kellogg Biological Station, Michigan, USA - KBS K1-50-3 metaG | ecosystem: Host-associated > Plants > Roots >...
ACACCGATTTCGGCGCCGCTCGGAGCCCGAGCACCTGCACCATCCCGTCCTCCGACCAGTAACCCGACCCGGCGTGAACTTCCCGCGCCGGACCGTCTCCATCCGCATACCGCACTCTCATCACCGCTCCGACGCCCGACAGATTGCCGGCCCCGCCTTCCAGCCGCACCCGGAGCCCCGGCTTCGCGCCGAGGTTGTGGAGCAGGCGGGTCGGCCCGGCGTTCTGAGACACCGCCAGGTCGGTCCGCGCATCGCCGTCGTAGTCGGAAGCGGCCGCGCCGCGCTGGTCCCCGTAGATCATGATCCCGGAGCGCTGGCCCGGGACCGGCTGCAGCCCTCCGGCCCCATCCCCCAAAAGAAGTAACCCGCGTCCGGCGTCGAGCCGGGGCGTGCCGATTTCCATCGGTGAGAAGTTCTGGCCCAGGAACGCGTCTTCGCGGCCGTCGCCATCGAAGTCGGCGATCACCGCGGCGAACGCAGGCGCCCACTGCGCCTCCGCCGGCAGTGGCCGGGCCTCGAACCGCCCGCCGCGGTTGAGGAAGACCATGTGCTCCATCTCGCTCATCTGCAGGCGGAGCGCGTTTGGAAACGACGGGCCGATCACTTTCTCGATCGAGGCGTCGGCATAATCCGCGAAGGTGCGAGTGCGCTTCCGGATGCCCGGCATTGCCCAGGCAATCCGGGACAAGGCCGCGACCGGGACGATCGCCTTGAGCCGCGCCTCGTAGCGACCTTCGAGGAAGTTCACCGCAGGCGTATCGCCGAAGTTGCCGAGGTAGAGGTTGAGCGGATTGGCCGAGTCGGCCGCGACCGGGAGGTTGCGACCCCAGTTGGTCGCGATCAGGTCCATCCGCCCGTCGCCGTCGAGGTCGCCAGCGTTCACGCCTTTCCATCCACCCGTGAAGGCATCCAGCCCCCACTGTTTGGTGACGTCGAAGAAGCGACCCCGGTCGTTGCGCAGCAGCTTGGGAGGGCCCCACTCGGTCGCGAGGACCAGATCGGGCTGGCCGTCGCCATCGGCGTCGGTGAACACCGCGCCCGACACCATCCCCACGAGCCGCAGCACGGCCTCGTTGGTGGGATCCCGGGTGAACCGTCCGTTCTGGTTCAGGTACATGTGCGAGCTGGGGGGAACCGGCCAGGTGCCCGGCGTGACCCGATTGCCCACGAAGAGATCCAGATCGGAGTCACCGTCGATGTCGGCCAGGGCCATAGGCCCCACGCTCGCTGTGTCGGGCTCGATCGCTGCGAGCAGCTCGCGCCGGCCCCCGCTCGGAGACAGAAGAACGTGAGCCACCGGGGCGAGCTCCAGCGCGCGGGCCATTGCCTTGACGCGATAGGTCGATCGGCCCACCAGGAGGCCGGTGCTCTTCCCATCCGGTAAGCCGAGCGCCATGGTGAAATCGAGCTCGCCGGCGGGAACGCCGAGGGAGACCCGGGACCAGCCGCGTGCCTCGTTGCGGTACCAGGCCAGCTCGCCGCCGGCGCCGTCGGGAACCACCAGATCGTCATCCCCATCACCATCGAGGTCGATCCAGCTCACGCCCGGCCCGAGCTCACTGAGCTGGAAGTCGAGCAGCGGTTGCCGCACGAAATCGTTGAACGGCTCCTCGGAGTGGCTGGCTCCGAGGCGGGAGGAGACATCCTCGAACAGGACGGGAGGACGGGAGGACGGGAGGACGGGACTCGACAAGGTGTCGTGCACGGCGCCGGCTGATTCGCTGATCTCATAGAGCCGCCCGGGCCGCGCATTCGGAATCCGGGACACGGTACCGTTCCGCCACCGGACTTCGATCGCGAGGGCGGTGTCGCTCCCGGCCGCGAAGGCATACTCCTGATCGGAGCCCGAGAGGTACAGTCCGCCCGCGGTCACGTCCCGGGACTGCTCGGCCTGCCCCGGCGCGAGAACCCGAATGCGGGCGCCGATCGCGAACCGGTTGGGGGCGTTCCCGATCGCCCGCACCGCGATCCGGGGCGCCACCGCGTCGTTCCGCATGACCGCCGCCGGCGCGTTGAGCCGGTTGATCACAACGTCGAGATCGCCGTCGCCGTCCAGGTCTCCCGCCGCCATCCCATGGGAGATGTCCGCCTCGGTGTTCCAGCGCCACGTGGCGCCCGCGTCGTCGAATGTCAGGTTCCCGCGATTGCGGAACGCGACGTTGGGGAGCTTGAGCGGCGGATACAGCTTCCGCTCCTCGCGCCACCCCACGCCGGTCACACTGCTCTTGATCCGTTCCTGGGTATCGGCATCCATCAGGTCCCAGGTGTGCCCGTTCCCGATCAGGAGATCCTCGTAGCCGTCCAGGTCCACGTCGAGGAACATGGCCGACCACGACCAGCCCGACGCGGCGACCCCGGCGTAGTCGGCGATCTCGGCAAAGGTCCCGTCGCCCCGGTTGACGAGCAGAGCGTTGCGCTGCCACTGGGCCCGCTCGGTGGATTGCCCGGGCTGCTTGGCCAGAGGCGTGTGGGTAGGAATCTGGGTCTTGGCGCGCCGGCTGTCGTTGGCCAGCATGTCCACCTGGAACAAGTCCACGTCGCCGTCGCGGTCGATGTCGGCGAAGTCGATCGCCATGTCCGAGTTGGCGGTACGCCGGATGCCGTCGCGAGCGAGGAGGCGGAAATGTCCGGAGCCGTCGTTGATCCAGAACTGGTCCGGATCTTCGAAGTCGTTGGCGACGTACAGGTCGGGCGCGCCATCGCCGTTCACGTCGTTGAAACGGGCCGCCAGCCCGAAATCCTCGGGTTCATCCACGAGCTGGGCACCGTCCTGGTCGACGAATCGCGGGTTATGCGCAATCGGCTCGCGGACGAAGCGGCCCTTCCCGTCGTTCAGGTAGAACCAGTCCGGGTCGGCTCGCTGAATCAGCGTGACCCCGTGAAGCTCGGGGCGGTCCTTGAGGCGGTAGTCGTCCCGGCGCTCCGGAATCACTTCGTACGTGTTCCCGACTTTTCTCACGATCTGGTCGAAGGCGCGCTCCTGCGGCGACAGCGAATCCAGCATCGTCCGCGCCTTGTAGTTGGCGACGTAGAGATCGAGATCTCCATCGCCGTCCACGTCGGCGAGCGCCGCGGTGGTACTGCCCCGCCCCTCGTCCACGAACCCGGAACCGGTAGTCGCGTCGGTGAACTTGCCAGAACCGTCATTCGTGAAGAGCGAATTCCGGCCTCCCATCGAGGTGACGATCAGGTCGAGGTCGCCGTCTCCGTCGACATCCGCGAACACCGCACCGGTCGAGGGCCGGTCCCCCAGCGCGACCCCGCTCTCGGACGCCGCCTCGCGGAACCTCCACCCTCCCTGATTCAGGTAGAGCGCGTTGGCTCCCTCGATGCGGCAGAGGTATACGTCGGGCCGTCCGTCCCCGTTCACGTCGCCGATGGCCACGCCAGAACCGTCCATCAAGTGCCGGTTTCGGTACGAAGCCGAATCGGACACCGTGTTCGAGAAGGCGATGCCGGTGGCGGAGGCCGTCAGCCGGGTGAATCCCGGAGTCAGGCGGCCCGGCCCCACGAGCTCGCGCCAGCGGGCGGCGGGCTCGTCGTTCCACTGTGCTTGAGGAGGGGGCTCCTGGCGCGAGCACCCCGCGACCAGGAGAGCGAGCAGCGTTGCGCGGCGGGTGCTCACGGTGCCGTACGAGTATGCACCCGGGTGAGCACCGCGCGGCCGATGCATTCACCCTGGGCCCGGCCCGCCAGGTTGTCCATCTGGAAATGGATCCCGCCATAGAGCCGGGACAGCCCCGCCTCGCGAGCCGCTTCGCGGAACGAGGCGAGTCGTTTCACCGGATGACCCAGCGACACGTGGGTGGGATCGTCGTAAGGCCGATTGTCCCCGAACAGCGAGGTCAGCACCTCTGCCGCGGCCGCCGATTGAGTGGAATGCCCCGAGGTGTAGGTGGGGAACGGCGGCGTGTTGAGGAGGGGCTGCCACTTGGGATCGATGTAGCGCTGAATGTAGGTCACCGGCCTGAGGATATTGGTCGCGAATTTCTCATGCCAGCAGCCGATGAAGGCGTCCGCCACCGCGATCGCGGTGAGCGCATAGGCCTCGACCGTACGCTCCGCGGAGAGATTCCACTGGCCGGCGAGACTGCTGACCACGCTCATCCAGTGTCCCGACGGCGTGCCCGACTCACCGGGATTGTCGGCCCAGAAGTAGGCCACGCGCTTCTGCTCGGGGGTCAGGCCCCGCCCCATCTCATAGACCTGGAGGGCCTCCTGGTACAACGGAGAGCCCTTCGTGGTCGTGAACGCGAGCGCAGGTGGGGGCGGACAGTCGGCGCCGCCGGCCAGGGCGAACGTCCTGAGCTCGCCCCAGTGCGGCTCGAGGGCAAAACGGGGGTTGATGCCCGGGACCGTGGTGTTCGGGCGCTTGGGACGATTCACGGTGATCGAGCGATCGGCCGATTCGCCGGGGCGCGCGGCGGCGGTGGGGTTGTCGAAGCCGACGAAGTCCCGCGCGGCCGACAGATTCTGGGAGCGGTACTGGGCTTCGGTGGCGGTCGGCACCCACAACCCCGGCCCGGTCGGCGGAGTGTAGGTCAGCGTCCGTCCGGCAAAGCCGTCCTGTGCGGCCCACGCGACGATGGCCGCGCCGAGCTCCGCCCCGTAAGCGACGGAGCGGTCCCGAACCTGGGGCGAGACGCCCTGCAGCTCTCGCGCGGCCAGCAGCGAATCATGCAGGGCGCTGATGGCGGTTTCCGTCGAAGCAAATCCCTCGCGGTAGAGATCTCGCAGCACGACCGTCTGCGCCTCCATTGCCACGAGGGCCGGATCGTAGCGCTCCTCTCGAGAGGGTTTCGGGAGCGCGGTGAGGCCGTTGAGCTGCCCCACCATGGTCTTCAGGCTGTCCGAGAACGCGGCCCACCCCTCATAGAGCGCAATCGACGCGTACGCCGAGGCACGCGACGCGACCGGCGGGGACAGCCGCTCCGCCCGCGCCAGCGCATAGTGGGTGGCCGTCCACTTGGCGACGAACCCCGCTTCAGCAGGTGGCGCACCGCGTTCGCAGCCCGCGACCGTCGAAACGAGCAGCGCCGCGCTGGAAAGGAGTGAAGCGGATTTGGTGTGGCTCAGCATGTCAGTATAATACGCGACCACCTTCCTCCGAGCGATGGCATGCGCCTGCGAACCGTGATGGTAGCCGGACTGCTCGCATCAGTGACCTCCGTGCTCGCCGCGCACGATCTCTTCCTCACTTTGCGCGAGTACTTCGTGCCGCCCCAGACCGATCTGCGCCTGACGGCGCTCAACGGCACCTTCAGCACCAGCGAGAACAGTATCGACCGGGCGCGCATCGCCGATCTGTCACTGGTGACCCCGGCGGGACGACGCCGACTCGACACCACCGCGGTGAGCGCGGAGAATTCCCGCACCGCGATCGCGGTGCGCACCGAGGCCGCAGGGACATATGTAGCCGGGATGTCGACCAAACCGAGTGAAATCCCGCTCGCGGCCAAGGAGTTTAATGCCTATCTCGCGGAAGAAGGGCTCGGCGCGGTGCTGGCCCAGCGGCGTCGTGCCGGCGAGCTCGGCAAACCGGCGCGCGAGCAGTACGCCAAGCATGTGAAAGTGATCTTCCAGGTCGGAGCCGCGCGCAGCGAGGGCTGGGGCACCACGCTCGGCTACCCGGTCGAGATCATCCCGCTCCGGAATCCGTACCAGCTCGCCACCGGCGATACGCTGAAGTTTCGCTTGCTGGTGAATGGGGCCGTGTCTCCCGCCGGCCAGGAGGTGCTGGCCGGCGGCCGTACTCCGAGCGGCGCGCGCCGCACGGTCCGCCACCTGACGACCAACGCGGCGGGTGAAGTCGCACTGACGCGTGTGGCCGCGGGGACCTGGTACGTCAAATTCATTCACATGAGCAAGGCCCAGACCCCGGGCCTCGATTACGTCTCACAATGGGCGACCCTGACGTTTGCGGTTGGAGGGCCGCCCGGAAAGGCGCCCTGATCATGCGGCCCTTCGGATTACTTCCGGCAGTGATTCTGGCGGCTGCGTGTAATGGGTTGGGTGGCGCGTCGCCGGCCACCAGCGTGCTGCGGGACCGCCAGGGCGTCGACATCGGACGGGTGAACGTTCTGGAGAGGGACGGCCTCATCATTGTGCACATCAAAGCCGCCGGCCTGATTCCCGGAAGCCACGGGACCCACCTGCACGCCGGCGCTCGGTGCGACGGACCCGATTTTCAATCGGCCGGAAGCCACCTCAACCCCGCCAACAAGCAGCACGGAATTCTCAACCCGGAGGGACATCACCTCGGCGATCTGCCGAACCTCATCGTTGCCGCAGATGGCCGCGCGGAGGCCATCGACGAGGTGCTGGGAGCGGAAGCCAAGGCGGGGCTCAAGGCGTTCATCGGCACCGCCGGCATGTCGCTGGTGATCCACGCCGACCCCGACGACCAGCGCACCGATCCAACCGGGAATTCCGGCGCTCGGATCGCCTGCGCGGCCATCATGCCTTAGTCGGGCCGGGCCAGCATGTTCTTGATCGGCCGGATCAGGAGCGCCATCACCACCGCGAAGAACAACGCCGTCGCGGTGACCGCGCCGAAGAGGGACGTCAGCGAGAAGGACTCGTAAAGGCCCGCCACCGATCCCGCGACCTTGTTGCCGATCGAGGTCGCCAGGAACCACACCCCCATCATCAGGCCGACCACCCGCGCGGGAGCCAGCTTCGTCATGGCCGAGAGCCCGACCGGGCTCAGGCACAGCTCGCCCGTCGTGTGGAACAGGTACGTCAGCAGGAGCCAGAGGGGGCTGACCTTTTGTCCGCTGGATGCGGCCGTCGCCGCGAGGATCATCACCGCGAAACCCGCTCCGAGGAAAAAGAGGCCAAGCGAGAATTTGGCGGGGCTCGAGGGATCCCGCGGTCCGAGCTTCACCCACACCCAACCCGCCAACGGGGCTAACAGGATGATGAGCCCGGCGTTCACCGCCTGGAGCCAGCTCGCGGGGTAACTGATGCCGAAGAGGGTGTTCTCGGTTTGGCGCTGGGCGAACAAATTAAGCGTGGACGCCGCCTGCTCGAACGCCGCCCAGAACACGGTGGCGCCGAGGAAGAGCACGGTGATCACGACCAGCCGCTTCCGCTCGTTCGCGGTCCAGTCACCCGCCATGAACAGCCAGCTGAAGAATCCGACGACGACGGCGATCAGGAGGTAGTCGGTGGCCCGTCCGATCCCGGTGGCGGTGATCGCGATCGTACCGCTCGCCGCCAGCGCGATGATGACACCAATGGCCGCGAGAATGACCGCCAGCCCGATGAAGAGCTTCCGCTTGGCCGCCGAAAGCGCCTCGGGCGTCGGCGATCCGTAGACCGGGATACCGGCATCGCCCAAGCGGTGTCCGGTCAGCACGTATTGCAGGAGCCCGAGCCCCATGCCGAACGCGCCGAAGCCGAAGCCGAAATGCCAGGACAGCGCGGGGTTGATGCCCACGCTGATCAGGATGCGCTGGAACCCTTCGCCCTGGGCCAGCCACCCGCAGATCAGCGGCGACACGAAGGCGCCGATGTTGATGCCCATGTAGTAGATCGAGAAGCCGGCGTCGCGGCGAACATCGTCGGGCTTGTAGAGGGTGCCCACCATCGCGGAGATGTTCGGCTTCAGCATCCCGGTGCCCAGGGAGATCAGAATCAGGCCGGGATAGAGAAACGTCTCGCTGTTGGGCATGGCGAGCGAGATCTGGCCCAGCATGATGAGCACGCCACCCCAGAACACCGAGCGCCGGAGCCCCAGTACCTTGTCGGCTACCCAACCACCGGGCAGGCACATCAGATAGACCGAGGCGGCGTAGGTGCCGTAGATGGCGCCGGTGCGCTCGACGTCGAAGCCGAGGCCGCCCGAAGCCACCGAGGCGGTCATGAAAAGGACCAGAATGGCGCGCAGACCGTAGAAGCTGAACCGCTCCCACATCTCGGTGAAGAAGAGGGTGGAGAGACCGGCTGGGTGTCCGAAGAAGGCGGTGTCCTGGTTCTTGGCCACGAGTGGCTCCCCGATAGGGTGAACGGTTACTGCTTTCCGAGCTTCTTCTTGAGCATCTCCAGCTGCGCCTGGACCGCCTGCTGGCTCGCCTCCCGGTCCGCCTTCGCCTTCATCGCCTCGAGCTCACGATCCGCAGGGTCCACAGCCGGCGTCGGCCCGGTGGTGCCTATGCCTTGCCGGGCGGCCTGGTAGCGGGCGGCGAGCACCTCGTACTCCCGCTCCGCGTAGGCGAGCTCGTCCCGCACCACCTCGATCTTCCGGGTGAGCAGCAGGACCCGTTCGCGATGCCGGGCGGTGTACTCGGTGGCGATGCGGACCGTCTCGGCATCGCCAATCTCCGCGGCGAGCCGGCCCCGCCGATCGGCGTCGGCTTCCTGGCGGCGTTCATCGGCCAGCTCGCGTTCTGCCTTGGCGAGGGCCTCCCGGTGGGTACCCACTACGACCTTGAACTCCACCAGAGCCGCGTGCAGGCCGGATGCGTCCGCGCGGCGGTCACTGGAGAGTCCCTGGCTGGCGAGCAAGCTGTCGAGACGGGCGCGCAATTCGTCGAGACCCATCACGGCCTACGGGCGGGTGAAGTCCAATGTTACTGCTACGATGTATCTTTGGGAATCAGGCCAACACCAGCCGTGCCGGAGGCATCCCCGCAATGATTCCGCGATTCGGCGCGCTCGCCGCGCTCACTTTCATGATCGGTTGCAAGAGTTCTGGCTCAGGGAATTACGGTTGCGGCATCGCGGCGGTGGCGGGACAGAGCCTGATTCTGGAGGAATTCACCCGTCCGGGCAAGACACTTTCAGCGCTCCCGGCCGACATTCCCGGAAACCTGCCGGTGCGCGTGGCGCTGGGACCGGTCTTCCGCGCGATCGCCGGCCGGGCCGACAGCGAGCTGGTGGTCGGCATCGAAGGCACTCTGCCCGAGTCGCCGCCGGTCGGGTTCGGCGTCCTCCTGGTGAATCCCGAAGGCAAAGCCGAAGGCGTGCTCCTCTACAACGGCGATCCGATCCAGGGTGCGCCGTTGCTCGGGCGGGTGAACGCGGGTGAGCGTAATCTTCCTTTGATCGGACTCCAGACCACCGTCGCAAACTTCGAGGACGCCTCCTGCCCCATCTTCCCTGATTCACTCCGCCGGTGACCCGGCCGGCCCGCCGCATCATCCACCTCGCCTCGGCGCGGGAGTGGCGCGGCGGCCAGAATCAGGTGCTCCTCCTCACCCGCGCACTCGCCCAGGCGAACCCGGAGCTTCAGCAGATCGTGGTGACCGGCCGGGGAACGCTGCTGGCCCAGCGGCTCACGGCCGTCGGCGTGCCGGTCCGGGAAGTCGGTTGGCGCATCGGGCTTTCCCCCGCTGCGTTGGCCGTGGCCATCGCGGAAGCCCGCCGAGGGCCCGCGCTGATCCATGCCCACGATGCGCACTCCCTCACGCTCGCGGGCGTCGCCGCTGCGGTTACCAAGTCCCCGTTCGTGGTGACCCGTCGCGTGGATTTTCCCCTGCGCCGACTCGGCTACTGGGCCAGAGCTGATCGCGTCATCGCCATTTCCGAGGCGGTGCGCCGCGTCCTGGTGGGTAACGGGATCCCGGCATCCCGCATCGTGACGGTGCATTCAGGCATCGATGTAGAACGGGTGCGCAACACCACGGCCGGCGCAATTCGGGCCGAGCTCGGCTTGCCGGACGCGGGGCTGCTCGCGGTGTCGGTCGGGGCCCTGGTGGATCACAAGGATCACGCCACCCTGATCGAAGCCGCGGCAGCGCTTCGATCCAGGCAACCAGAGCTTCATTGGGTGATCGCCGGTGAGGGGGAGCTGCGCGGCGGGCTCGAGGCGCAAATCGGACGCCTCGGCCTCCAGGATCGGGTTCACCTGCCGGGTCACGTGACCGAACCGCTTCGACTCATCGCGACGGCGAACGTGTTCGTGATGAGCTCGAAGGAGGAAGGACTCGGGACCTCGGTGCTGGATGCCATGGCACTGGGCGTCCCCATTGCGGCGACCGGCGGAGGCGGGATTCCGGAGATGCTCGGCGGGGGAGCCGGCGTGCTTTCGGAGCCCCGGAATGCCCCGGCGCTGGCCGCCTCGGTAGACCGGTTATTGCGGGAGGAGCCGCTCCGGGAGAGCGTCCGGAAGGCAGCCACGGAGAAGGTGACCGAATTCAGCGCAGCGGCGATGGCAAATGGGGTGCTTTCGGTGTATCGTTCAGTAACGGAGAGTGTTGACCTGAAATGATTTACGTCTGTATTCCGAGCTTCGATGAGGGCCCCACGATCGGGCTCCTGCTCTGGAAGATCCGCAAGGTCTTCCAGGAGTTTCCGCGCGAGTACCAGCTCTTCGTGGCGGATGACGGCTCGACCGATCAGTCGGCGGAAATCCTGGAGCCCTACCTCAAGATTCTGCCGCTGACTGTGGTGCGGCATTCGGTGCGCCAGGGATATGCCCGCTCGGTTGAGGAACTCCTCCATCTGGCGCTGGAGCGAACCGACCGGCCCAAGCGCGACAGCGCCATCGTCATGCAGGCCGATTTTTCGCACGGACCGCAGTTCCTCCCCGACTTCGTGCGCCGGCTCGACAGTGGCGCCGACATGGTCGTGGGCGAGGCAACTCTTTCCGGTGAGCCGTCGCGGGGTCGGCGGCTGGTACGCCGCTGGGCTCCGTTTCTGCTCCGCCGCGCGGTACGGGTACCCGGGGTCACCGATATCGTCAGCGGCTTCGTGGCCTTCCGGTTGATGACCTTGAAGAACGTCATTCGGCAGCCTGGTACAGCCCTGCTGACCTCGGATGGATGGGCTGCCAACGCCGAGCTGATCGGCCGCGCCGCGCAGCATGCCCGCCGGATCGAAACCGTTCCCGTTGTGGAACGACACGACCTCCGGACCCGGGAAAGCCGGGTCAGGCCATGGGAAATGGCGCGAGAAGTGTGGCGGGCGGGCGGAAGCATCGACCTGGCGCCGGTACGAGCCCCGGAGGCCGCGACATGAGCTTCACGGTGATCTTTGCAGCGCTCCAGGTCGCCGTGACCCACGTGGCGTCGCATGCGCCTGCGACCACCTATCCGTTCGGCGTGGGCGAGCGGTTCGATTACTCGGCCAAGCTGGGCGTGTTGTCGGTCGGAAACGCCTCGATCCACGTGGTGTCGATCGACACGGTGCGGTCGCGGCCCGCGTTCCTGTTCCGATTCTCGCTGGACGGCAGCGCCCTCGTCTTCAAGATCAACAGCAGCATCGAATCGTGGACCAGCGTCGACGATTTCCGCTCCCTGCGCTTCAAGCAGGACAGCAAGGAGAACAGCAAGCGGTATCTGCGGGAGTATGAAATCTTCGCCGATTCGGGCTATTACCGTCAGCGAGTGGCGAGCGCCACGACGCCCACCAGCGCCGAGCCGCTGGATGATGCGTCGTTCCTGTATTTCGTCCGGACCATTCCGCTGGAAGTCGGGAAGACCTACCGGTTCGAGCGGCACTTCAAGCCGGAGCTCAACCCGATCGTCATCAACGTCCTCAAGCGGGAGGCCATGGACCTTCCCGACGGGACCAAGGTGGATTGCCTGGTCCTTAATCCCATTGTGGGCGACAAGACCTTCTCGAAGCGGGCCGATGCGCGGCTCTGGATTACCGATGACGCGCGACGGATTCCGGTGCAGATTCGCACCACGCAATACGGTACCATCACGCTCCGGCTCCAGAAGATGACGCCGGCTCCCGGCACGGCGCGCCCCGGCGGGCCCTGAGTGGCCGACGGGGAGGCCGACCTCCGGCGGCTCCGTACCGTCCCCTTCCAGGGCCGACACAACAAGGTCGACCCCTCCTTGATGGCTCGGGTCCCCGGGCCCGACTCCTCGTTCCGTACCTTTCTCGACAGCCTCCCCGACGTCCTCGCGGCGCGCGACCTGCGCGCCATCATCGCGCACGTCGCCGATTCGGCGCGGTCCAGGAAGGGTGTCGTGCTCTTGCTGGGAGGCCACGTGGTCAAGGTGGGTCTGGGCCCGCTGGTGGCCCACTGGCTCCAGCGCGGGATCGTCAGCCACGTGGCGATGAATGGCGCCGCGGCCATTCACGACTTCGAGCTCGCGGCGTTCGGCGGCACCAGTGAGGATGTCGCGACGGGTCTCGACGACGGCACCTTCGGCATGGTCGAGGAGACCGGCGTAGAGATGAACGCCGCGACCTCGGCTGCCGCGGCCGAAGGGCTCGGTCTGGGCGAGGGACTGGCGCGCGCCCTGGCCGAACGGCCCGCGCTGCCCGGCAGGGACGCGTCGATTCTGCTGGCGTGCCGGGAGCACGGCGTCCCGGTTACCGTGCACACCACGATGGGCGCGGAAATCACCCATCAGCACCCCAGCGCCGACGGCGCCGCCATCGGTAACACCTCGCTGCGCGATTTCCGCCGGCTGGCCGGATCGCTCCCCGCGCTGGACTCAGGCGGCGCGGTGCTCAATTGGGGAAGCGCCGTGGTACTGCCCGAGGTTTTCCTGAAAGCGCTCGCCATAGCGCGCAACCTGGGCGGCGGACGGCCCACCAAGTTTCTCGCCGCGGATTTCGACATGATCCGCCAATATCGCCCGCGCATGAACGTGGTCGAACGCCCGACCCGCGGGGGTGGCGTTGGCTATCAGCTCACCGGCCACCACGAGCTTCTCCTGCCTCTTCTGGTGTGGGGGGTCCTCGATGCGCTGGATCGGGTCTAGCGTCGGGTTGGTGGTGCTGGTTTCCGCCTGCGCCAAGCCTCTGCCGGCGCCGCCACCGTCCATACTGAGTCCCGGTGTCGTCGAGGAGCCGATCACGGCGGTGCTCATGGCCGCACTCGACGCCGATCGGCGCATGACCACCCCTGACTCGCTGTGGGATCCCGATGCCGCCGTCATCAGCAATGGGGAGCTGCGCTACGCGCCACCCCGTTTCGCCGGCATCGAGGCTGGGGGCCAGGTGGCTATTACATCGAGTCGGCTCGAGGTGCGCCAGACGCTGGTCTGGGTTTACCTCGAGTATCGCTGGCTATCGGTGGCCGATGGATTGGCGAGGGAAGGAAAGGCGACGGTGTTGTTGACACCGCGAAGCGGTGGTGGGTGGAGGATCGTGCATGCGCACAGTTCGACAGCAGGGAGTCAGGGAGCCAGGGAGACAGGGCAGGATGGCTCCCTGACTCCCTGGCTCCCTGACTCCCTCTAATTCACTCCGCCGGCTTGTTTCCCCGAATCGTATCGCGCACCCGATCCGCGGTCGAAGGGCTCAGTACCCGCAAAATCAGGTAGATGATGAAGCCCCAGAAGGCGAGCCAGAGCAACATCATGAAGATGCTGATGGCGAAACCGAAGAGCCATCCCAGAAGCTTCAGGGCAATCAAGGCGAACACCGCGACGCCCGCAAACCCGACGACGTTCCGGACCATTGTATCCTTCCTTCAAATTGGGCCTGACTGATCTTGCTACTACCTGTCAGCGATGTACAGTACGGGCGACGTTTCAAAAAGTTTCGTAGAGGCTAAGTGACTGCAGATCATCATGTTGTGATCGTCGGCGGGGGCGTAGTCGGGGCGGCGTGCGCCCGGCAGCTGGCCATGGGCGGACGTCGCGTCAGACTGGTGGAGCGAGGAGGCCAGGCCGGCGAAGCATGGCGCGCCTCGGCCGGAATCCTGGCGCCCCAGATCGAGGTTCCGGTCGATGATGTCCTCTTCGAGCTGGGCATCGCCGGCCGGGAGTACTATCGCGAGGTCGCGGTTCCGCTCCGCGAGGCGACCGGCATTGACGTGGGGTTGTGGGAGGGTGGGATCCTCCAGACCGCAAACAGTGAAGCCCAGGTCGAGACCCTGAAGCAGCGGGTCGCCTGGCAGCGCCAGCACGGCCATCACTGTGAGTGGCTCGATCCTGACGAGGTTCGCCGCGACTGGCCCTGGCTCGCCCCGAGCCACGGCGCGCTGCTTGCCCCCCGGGATGGAAGCATCGACCCCGCTCTTCTGGTCGATGCGCTGCGCCGGGACGCGATGCGGCTCGGGGTCGACGTGGTGAACGACTCAATCACCGCGCTCACCCATTCTGCGGGACGGGTGACTGGTGTCGAGGGCCGGGAATGGCACCCTGCCGATCAGGTCGTGCTGGCCGCCGGTGCATGGAGTGGACGCATCGGCAACCTTCCGCGGCCATTGTCGGTCGAGCCGGTGCGAGGCCAGCTGGTAGCACTTCCGTGGCCGATGAGAGCGGAACCATCGATCGTGTTCGGGCAGGGCGGTTACCTGCTCCATCGCGCAGGAGAAGGGATCGCCGGGTCGACGGTGGAGCACGCCGGGTTTGTCGCCCAGGTCACCGAGGGCGGCATCGCGGCGATCCGTCAGCGCGCGGCCCAGCTGGTCCCGGCGCTCGAGGGCGCGAAGGTCCTACGGGCATGGGCGGGGCTCCGACCCGGCACGCCCGACGGATTGCCCATCGTGGGCCGAGAGCCGAATCTCGACGGTCTGTGGTACGCCACCGGCCACGGACGAAACGGCATCCTGCTTGCCGGAATCACCGGCACGATCATCAACCACCTGCTCTCCGGGGAGGCGACGGTCGAAGAAATCGACGCGCTTCGACCGGAGCGGTTCTGGAACTGGTAAAGACTTCGTAGTCCCCTCCCTTCCAACTCATCCCAGCTCGACATCGCATCAACGGCGGATCCCTGAAATCCAATTGACGGGTGGCGGCGTAGCAGGAGGAACAATGCAGCCTCACTTCTCATCAGGAGCGCCCGTCATGCCGCTGAAGTCGTCTCCCCGGAAGCGCCTTGCCGCCGGCCTGGCCCTGGCCGCCGTCGCCGGGCTCGGGGGCCTCGGGGTCGCGCTTGCCTCCGACCACCAGGATTCCCCGAACGTCGAGCTGAATCCACTCCAGGATCTGACCGACGTCTACGCGTTTCCGAGCCCTACCGCGGGCCGGATCGTGCTGGTCATGAACACCCGGGCGTTTCTCACACCCGGTGCCTCCGCCACCGCGGGGTTTGATCGCAACCAGCTCTACCAGTTCAAAATCGACAACAACGGCGACGCCCGGGAGGACAAGGTCGTACAGGTGACGTTCGACGGCACCGGGGCCTCCCAGACGATGACCGTCCGTGGACCCGTGGCCCCTCCGGTCCAGGGCGCCATGGCCAACACCATCTCGACCGCGAACCCGGTAGTGACCGGCACGATCAACACCAGTCTTGGCTCCGCGACCGGCGTGCAGGCTTTTGCCGGGGCGCGCGATGACTCGTTCTTCATCGATCTCGAGCAGTTTTTCCGCATTGTCCCCGATCGCAAGCCGGTAACCGGTGCCCTGTCCCAGCTACCTAACACGGCGAGCGCCAGCGGCTTCCGCCCCGTGGGACAGGCTGTGAACTACGTGGCCGGCTTCAACGTGCTGACCATCGTCGTGGAGCTGCCGGTTGCCGACCTGACCGCCGGTGGCACGCCGAAGCTCGGCATCTGGGGCAGCATCAGCCGCTGACCAACGCACTCCACCATCTACATGAGGATCGAGCAGATGATCAGATCGAATGCGACCCGACTGCTTTCCGCCCTCGTGCTTGCGGCGGGGCTGGCCGCCTGCAGCGATGACGACGATGGCGGGATCACCAATCCCGGGACTCTCACCAGCTACGACCAGGTCCAGCGGCTGGGCAACCCGCTGGTGAGCGAAGTCTTCCTGGCCAAGCGCAGCCATCCGCAACACGGAGCGATCGGGCCGGAGCAGGACGTGGCTATGATCGGCGACGAGCTCAAGAGCTTCGTCACCGGCGTGGCGGGCCGGAGCCAGACCCTGGCGAACACGCTCGCGTCGGTGCTGCTGCCCGACATGCTGATCGTGCAGACCGACAAACCGACGAACACCGCGGGGTGGCTCACCTGGCTCCCGCAGCTCGGCAACGGCTGGGGCGGGCGGAAACTCGCCGATGACGTCGTGGACCTGGGACTGCTGGCCATCTTCGGCGATCCGTTCGGCATCGACCCGCCCGGCGCCGTGGGCAAGGCCGGTCTCACCACCGACAACGTAGCCAGCGACAGTCAGTTCCTGACCACGTTCCCGTACGTCGCCGCCAAGAACTGATCGTGCGGCTCTTGCTCGCTGGGATCGTCGCGACCGTCCTCCTCGCCGTCGGCGGGGAGGCGGTTCGACGCGTCGCGGGCGACGATGGCGGCAACGCGCCCGCCGACCTCGCGCGCCGGCTCGCGTGGGAGCGCCTGATTCGCGAGCAGGACATGATCTTTTTCCAACGCCGCATCGAGCGAGACCCCACGGGCGCGCTCGACTTGATCCGGCTCGGCTCGTTGTACCTCCAACGCTTCAGCGAATCCGGCGAGGAGGCCGACCTGGTCTCGGCCGAGGCCGCGGCGCGCCGCTCCCTGGCGAACCGGGCGCAGCGGAACGAGGCCGCCTGGCAGCTGCTCACCGCGGCGCTCATCGGCCAGCACCGCTTCGTCGAGGCGCGGACCGCGGCAGAGGCGTTGGCGACGCTCGACCCGGAGAACGCCGGATTCCGCGCGACTCTCGGCGAGGTGCTGCTCGAGCTGGGAGAATACGAGCGGGCCGATTCGCTCTTCCGTCCTCTCCTGCCCCGCCGCTACGAGGCGGCGCTGACGCCCCGGTACGCCCGCTGGCTGGAGCTGCGCGGGAAGGTCGGCGAGGCGCGACGGCTGCTCGAAGCAGCGCGAGACGACGCGTTTCAGCACGCGGACGCGATTCCGGTTCAGCAGCTCGCCTGGTACGAGCTCCGGCTGGGCGAGCTGGCGCTGCGGTACGGCGCGACCGCAGAGGCGCGGCGCCGGCTCGACCGGGGGCTCACCCTGGTGCCGGACGACTGGCGCCTGCTGGCCGCGCGCGCTCGGCTCGCCCTCGCCACCAGGAACTTCAATCTCGCGGTGGCGCTCGGGGATTCTTCGCTCGCCCGGCACTTGGATCCGGCCACCCTCGCCGCCGTGGGCGATGCCTGGCTGGCCCGGGGAGACACCACCGTCGCGGAGGACTACTACCGCGCGATGGAAGCCGCCACCCGGGCGCCGCGCGGCGGATTTCACAGGGCCTGGTATCTCGCGCTGCTGGATCACGGCCGCCGCATCCCCGAGATCCTCGCGGCGGTGCAGACGGATCTCGAATCCCGGAAAGACGTCTACGGCTACGACCTGCTGGCGTGGGCGCTGTTCAAGAGCGGCAGAAGGGCGGAGGCCGGGCAGGCGATGGCCGCGGCATTGGCGTGGGGCAGCGAAGATCCCCAGCTGCTTGCCCATGCGGCCGCGATCGAGGCGGCGCGATGAGCGAATTCATCACGTTCCTCCGAGTCGGTTTTCGGCACATCACCGATCTCGCCGCCATCGACCATCTGTTGTTTCTGGTGGCGCTGGTGGCACCGTACCGACCGCGGGACTGGCGGCACCTGCTGGGAGTCGCCAGCGCCTTCACGGTCGGACATTCGATCACGCTGGGACTCGTGGCGACCGGCACCATCGGGTTTCCCACCGCGCTGATCGAGTTTCTGATTCCGGTCACCATCATCGCGGCCGGACTCGAAAATCTTCGCGGCAGCGGACGGCCCCGGGGATGGGTGCGTCCGGCGCTGGCGGGCGGATTCGGCCTGATTCACGGAGCAGGATTCGCCGGATTCCTGGCGGAAATGTTCGGTGGGAACATCATGGTGCCACTCCTCGCGTTCAACGTCGGCATCGAGCTGGGACAGATCACCATCCTGGTGCTGGGGCTCGCGACCCTCACCGGTGTGGACCGGCTGCTGGCGCGAACTCCATGGACACCCGGCATCGCGCCGCGGCGGATTCTCACATCGCTGGTTGCCGCCGTCTGGGCCGCGGTGATGGCGGTCCAGCGCGTCCCCTGGTGAACTCATGCTTCGCGTGTTAGCCCTCCTGGCTTTACTGAGCGTCCGGCATCCGATTCACTCGTCCTCGGCCGTCGTGAGCTTCCCGGCGGGGACCGGGCGGGTCAGCATCGTGCTCCGGGTGTTTGCCGACGATTTTCCTCCAGGCCGGGCCACCGCAGCGGTCGAGCGATATTTGGCGGCCCGATTCCGCGTGACCGATGCTAGGGGAGCCTGGGTGCCGATTCAGCTCGAGGGAATTGCGGCGGACGGTGCCGTGCTGGTGCTGATGCTCTCCGCCCCGGCCGACGGAGCCTCGAGCGGAGCCCGCATTTGGCACGGCGTATTGGCCGAGCGCTTTCCGGACCAGGTGAATCTCGTGCGAGTCCACCGTGATGGACGAGCGGCCACCCTTCTGTTCACCGCGGGCGACGGTCCGAAGCCGCTGCCATGATGTTCCAGCCTCGCCTCGCCTTCGCATCGGCGGCTCAGGCGGGGTGGACGCCCTTTCCGGCCTCCGCTAGTATCTTCACACCGGCGATCTCATCACCCGGTGCCCCAGCATTTCCGCCGGGGTCGGCGTACTCCGGAGCCATGGCCACGCTGCCTCTTCCCACCGCAACCGAGTCGGATCAGAGCCTCCTCGAACGGGTGGCCCGGGGCGACGACGCGGCGCTCGAGCGGCTGTACGACAAATACTCGGCAGCCCTCTACGGCGTGGCCTATCGCATTTCCGGTGAGGGCTCCGATGCCGAGGAGATCGTCCTCGACAGCTTCACACAGGCGTGGCGCGATGCGCCGCGCTTTCAAGCGGCGCGCGGGTCGGTGATTGCGTGGCTCACCATGATCTGCCGGAGCCGCGCACTCGATCTCATCCGTGCGCGAGGACGCCGGGCCAAGGTGGTCACGAGAGCGGCAACGGCCGAGCCTGACCAGACCCCGGCGATGGGCGCCGCCCACCCGGGAAGCGACCGGGACCTGGAGCGGATGGAGCGGCGCAAGGTCGTGATCGAGGCGCTGATGGACCTGTCGCCACCTCAGCGCCAGGCGGTGCAGCTGGCCTACTACGAAGGGCTTTCCCACTCCGAGATCGCGGAGCGGCTGGGCGAGCCGCTGGGCACCGTGAAGACCCGGGTGCGATTGGCGATGCAGCGACTGCGCGAGAGTCTCCGTCCCTATTACGCCGAGCAGGCGGTATGAGCCACGCGACGCCGGAGTCGATGCGAGATCTGGTGGCGGGTTATGCGCTCGGCGCGTTGACGCCGGACGAGACTCGCGCCTTCGAGGCGGCGCTCTCGTCCTCTCCCGAGCTGCAGCGCGAGCTCCGGGAACAGCGCGAGCTCAACGCGGTGCTCGCCCTGGCGGAAGCGGAGCCGCCGCCGCCCGAGCTCAAGGCGCGGCTCCTGGAACGGATCGACCAGACCAAGCGCGCAAATCTGGAAGGCGGCCCGGGCTCGCTTGCTAAACCCGGGTCACCGCGCCGTTCCTTCACGACCGTCGTGATGGGTGCGGGCCTGGCGGCGGCGGTGCTGGTGGCCGTCGGACTTTCGCTCGAAGTGCGGAAGCTGAACGACACGGTTCACGCCCGCGACAGCGTGCTCAGCGCCCGGGAGCGGCTCCTCGCCCAGCGGGAGGAAACCCTCAACGCCATCCTGGAGCCCGGTGTCCAGCTCGTCACCATGGTGGCCGCGGGCGAGGCGCCGCCGGTAGCCCAGGTCTTCTTCGATCCCGACAAGGGCAGGGCCATCGTTCACACCTTCCGCCTGAAGCCCGCTCCGGCCGGCAGAGCCTACCAGCTCTGGCTACTGCCGAAAACCGGCAATCCGATCGCCTCGCGAGTGTTCAACACCGAACTGGACGGTCACGGACTCGAGCGGGCCATTCAGGTTCCAGCGGACGGGTCCATCACCGGCTTCGCGCTGACCGAGGAGCCGGCGGGCGGCTCCCCTCAGCCTACGACCGCCATCATTCTCGTCGGCACTCTGCCGGCAACGAAGTGACGGCGTTTCGATCGGTGGAATTCTTCCGCGCGGCGCTCCTGGGTCTGGGCGCCGCGCTGCCGTTTCCCGCTTCCGCCCAAACCAAAGCCGCGGTCGAGCAGGAGCGCCGGGCCTTTGCCGAATGGATCACCACGGCGCCGGTTTCGCCGTTCCGTGCGGTGGTAGTGAGTCCGGTCGGGACAGTCGGGCTCACCGTCGGTCCGGCGAGCGCGGATGTTCCCCTTGCCGGCGTGGGAGCAGGAAGGCTGGCCGAACGCAACGGCAGGGTGATCCTGGAACGGGGGAACGAAGCCCCGCTCGCGCTGCCGCGTGGTCGTCCGGTTACAGTGGGTGACTGGCGTCTCTTGGCGAGCGGACCGGCCGGCCGGGCGGTCGTGACCGTATTCGGGGGCGCCCGGAAGGACAAGAAACTCCCGACCCACTACCCATACGACCCCAAGAGCGCCTACGTAGTGTCGCTGATCCCGGCCGCTGCTCCGCGAAGCGAGCGGCTGCTGGCTCCCGACGGCGTCGTGGTGGAGGCCACCGAGGCGGGAACCGTTTCGGTGCCGGGCGGCGCGGGTCCGGTCACGCTCACCGTCAGGCGGCTTCCCGGCGCCACCGAGGACGAGTCGGAGCTCGAAATCTTTTTTCGAGACGGCACGTCCGGCAAAGGCACCTACCCCGCCGGCCGGTTCGTCTCGCTGATCCCTCTGACCGGAAACCGCTACTCTCTCGATTTCAACCGGGCGCGGAATCCCTTCTGTGCCTACAATACCGTGTATCCCTGCCCCGCCCCGTGGCGGGGGAACACTATCGGCCGGCCGGTCACGGCGGGAGAGAAGTACTCCGGCGGCGGGCTCGACGTTCCTTCCAATTGAAGACCATGCGCGCTCTTCTCGTCGTCTCTGCCGTCGTGCTCGCCGCAGCACTGCCCCAGCAGCCTTCCCTCGATGGCCGCTGGCGCGCGGTGCTCGACCTTGCCGGCGGAGCGCTGCCGTTCGAGCTGGCGGTGTCGGCGGAGGGCGGCAAGCTGATCGCCAGGATCTGCAACGGGCCGCTCTGCGCGGATCAGGCCACCGTCACCAGCAGCGGCTCCACGGTGCTGTTCGACATCGCGGACTACGCCGCCACGATCACGGCCGAGCGCCGCGGAGACTCGCTGGTCGGCACCTATCAGAACGTCGGCCGCAACGGACCCCGGACCATCCCCTTCCGGGCCAGCCGAGGAGCGTGGCCGCGAACCAAGGCGCCCGCGTCGGTCCTGGGCAGCTGGGACGCCTGGTACATCACCGATCAGCGCAGGAGTCCGAGGGTCCTCAGTTTTCGGGAAGGTCCCCAGGGGCTCGAAGGCGCGGTGCTCTCGAACACGGGCGACCTCGGCATGTTCTGGGGAGGCGGGACGCCGGACAGCTTTTCGATAGCCCGCTTCGATGGTGTCTCGGTGTATGTGCTGGCCGCCAAGCTCCAGGGTGATACCCTGCGTGGCGTCTTTCACGCGGGGCTTCGCACCCAGACACCGTTCGTCGCCGTCCGCACGTCCGGCGCGGTGCACCTGACTGCGCCGACGGCGCTCACGTCCGCCGATACCGTCAACCCGTTCACGTTCAGCTTCCGTGACCTGGACGGCCGCGCGGTGTCCCAGGATGACGCCCGGCTCAAGGGAAAGGTGGTGCTGGTCGACATCTTCGGAAGCTGGTGTGTCACCTGCCACGAAGCGACGCCGGACCTGCTGGACTTGTACCGAACCTATCGGCCGCGTGGATTCGAGATTCTCGGGCTGGGGTACGAAGTGACCGGTGACAGCACGAAGGACAATCCGCAGATCCGCCGCTTCCGGGACAAGTTCTCGATTCCCTGGATCCTGCTCCATGCGGGCATCAGCGTGGTCGAAGAAACCGCCGCCAGCCTGCCCCAGCTCAAGGGTTTCACCGCGTACCCCACCACGCTCTTCCTGGACCGCACGGGACGCATTCGTCACGTGTACGCCGGTTTCCGCGGCCCGGCGACCGGCGCGCAGCACACGAGGCAGATTGCAGACTATCGAGAGATTATCGAGCGGCTGCTGAACGAACGCTGACAGCACGCTGTTTTTCCCCCGTATCACGGTCCAGCCTCAAGTGCTGCAATGCTTTACCTAGGGTCGCGACGGGTGTAAACTTGTCGGTTCAGTACTACCCGGAGATCCCTTGGCGGCACCCGCAGTTTCTCGCTCCCTTCCTGTGCTCGACACGAGCCGTCCGATTCCGATTCCATCGGCGCCGGCGCGGAAGCCTTCCTGGATCAAGGTGAAGGCACCCGGGGGCGAGAACTACATCCGTCTCAAGGGCCTGATGCGGGAGCTGGGACTCCACACGGTCTGCGAAGAGGCGCACTGCCCCAACATCGGAGAGTGCTGGGAACACGAGGCAGCCACCTTCATGATTCTGGGCGACGTGTGCACCCGGAATTGCGCGTACTGCGCCGTGTCTCACGGCACGCCCAGCGCGTTCGACCCGCTCGAGCCGTTCCGCCTGGCGGAAGCGGTGGAGACGATGGGTCTGCAGCACGTGGTCATTACCTCGGTGGACCGGGACGATCTGCCCAACGGCGGCGCCGAGGCGTTTGCGGCATGCGTCGTCGAAATCCGGAAACGCCTGCCTGATTCGACGGTCGAGGTGCTGATCCCCGATTTCAAAGGCTCCGAGGCCGCGCTCGGAATCGTGATGGAAGCCCGGCCGGCCATCCTGAACCACAATCTCGAGACGGTGGAGCGGCTTTACCGCCTGGCCCGCCCAGGCGGACGCTATGATCGCGCGCTCGAGCTGCTGTCGCGGGCACGCCGGATGGTACCCGGCGGGCTCACCAAGTCCGGCATCATCCTCGGCATGGGCGAAGAGTGGGATGAGCTGGTCGGCGCCATGCGGGACCTGCGCCGGAGCGACGTCAACATTCTCACCCTGGGCCAGTATCTCCGGCCCTCGGAGGCCCATCTGCCGGTGGCCCGCTTCTACACGCCGGAAGAATTCAACGAGCTCGGCGCGCTGGGGCGCTCGATGGGCTTCAGCCATGTCCAGTCGAGCCCGTTGACCCGCTCCTCGTATCACGCGTGGGAGCAGGCCCGCTCGGCCGCGAGGACCGCCTGATGGCCTCTTCGACCAAGCCGGCCAGAAAAACGGCGTCCCCCGACTCCGCCGCGCTGCATCATCGCTACCTGCGCCAGATGCTGCTGATCCGCCGGTTCGAGGAGAAGGCCGGCGAAGCCTACAGCATGGGCAAGATCGGCGGATTCTGCCATCTGTATATCGGCCAGGAGGCGGTGGCGGTCGGGAGCATCGCCGCATTGCGGCCCGATGACTACATCACGTCCGCGTACCGCGAGCACGGTCAGGCGCTGGCCCGGGGCATGACCTCGCGCGCGGTGATGGCGGAGCTCTTCGGCAAGGCCACCGGCTGCTCCCACGGCAAGGGCGGCAGCATGCATCTGTTCGACGCCAAGCTGGGTTTTCTGGGCGGGCACGGCATCGTGGGCAGCCACATCCCCATCGCGGCGGGCGCGGCATTCGCCATCAAGTACAAGGGTGGCGATCAGGTCAGCCTGTGCTTCTTCGGCGAGGCCGCGGCCAACATCGGGGCCTTCCACGAAACGCTGAACATGGCGTCGCTCTGGGACCTGCCGGCGGTGTTCATCTGCGAGAACAACGGCTACGGCATGGGCACGGCGGTGGCGCGGGCGAGTGCGGTGCAGACACTCTCGATCCGGGGCAACGCGTACGACATGCCGGCCGAAGCGGTGGACGGGCAGGATGT